>Ga0210406_10005273_pt1 | contig 13589 bp, 11 predicted proteins | sample IncBWC30MmetaG_FD_155454 | JGI IMG/M metagenome (GOLD analysis project Ga0210406, IMG submission 155454) | Forest soil microbial communities from Barre Woods Harvard Forest LTER site, Petersham, Massachusetts, United States - Inc-BW-C-30-M | ecosystem: Environmental > Terrestrial > Soil >... | reverse complement strand
TGCCAGTTTCCCCTTTCGATCTCCAATTCCTGCAAGGGACGCGGTTGCTTGCGCCATCCACTGGACGACGTCGCATAGCGAGAAATCCCTGCTGCTGGCCCGCGCCCACATCGCGCTCAGACCAAGGGAAAGGCTCGCGATGCCGCCCCATGCAGAGCGGAAACTTCCCTCGTCGAGTTTCTTCATTGCCGGCAAGCAGGGAGAGTGGTCCGACGCTACTAAGTCAATCAGCCCGTTTCGCAAGCCTTGCCAGAGTCTCTCTCGATTGCCGGCGCTGCGAATCGGGGGAGCACACTTAAGGAGTGTTGCTCCGCCAGGAATGCCCTCTGCCGAGAAGTACAGGTAATGCGGGCATGTCTCCGCGCTGATCGGCAGCCCTTCGACGCGAGCCTGGCGAAGCAACTCGAGCGCGTCGGCCGAAGAAAGATGCACGATGTGAATGTGGACGCCATATTCTCGGCATAAGTCAATCATTAGGGCAATTGCATCTAACTCAGATTCATCGGGTCGCGATCTTAGATAGGTCGAATAACTCGACCAGTCGCAGGCTTCGAGATTTGCGGTGGCGGCGTCGATCGGCGGACTTAACTCCGCGTGAACCAGAAGAGGTACTTTCGCCCTCGCGATCGAAGGTAGCGCTCTGCGCAGTTGAGCCTCGTCTACCATCGTGAACCCGTCCACGCCGGGCGGAACCAGGAAGCACTTGAACCCCGGGACTCCGGCCTTGACTAGCGGCTCAATCTGGTCCGCGTTATCATCGACAACTCCGCCCCACGTCATCCAGTCAACCCATGCATTTCCCGCGGCAGCTTCGCGCTTTCTCCACAGCGCCTCGACAGAATTCGTTCCCGGAAGACAATTCAAGGGCATGTCCACAACGGTAGTTATACCCCCAGCCGCGGCGGCGCGCGTCGCCGTCCAGAAGCCCTCCCATTCCGACCGGCCCGGATCGTTGATATGTACGTGAGTGTCTACCAGACCGGGAAGAATGCAATCGTCTCCGAACTCCAGAACTTCGTAGCCGGGCGGCGCGACCCCGGCACGCTCCACACTTTGTATCCGGCCATCCTCCACAAGTACACAGCCTGGCACGATGCCATCGGGTGTAACCAGCCGGGACGACAGAAAAGCTCGGCGAGCCATAGAGGATGTACTAATGTAAACCGAAAACCGCTAGTCACGAAACGTCGTTCGATCGTGCCCTGCCCCTGGCGCCGGGTTCTTGACTTCTGCGTCGATTCCCAGCACACTGGCACTTCCACCCTACGAAAGCCACGTCTACTGTGAGGAACCTGAGGCCTTGGCGGAGCCACTTCTATCTGTCGATGGAAACCTGGCGGCTGAGAGTCTGCCTCCGGTGGTAGCTACCCAGTCTTATGGCTTGAAACAGCACATTCTATCGCCGCTCGAGACGCTGGCCCAGTCCATCTCAACGATCGCGCCGACAGCCTCGCCTACCATGACGATCCCGCTGGTGTTCGCGTTGGCCGGCAACGGAACCTGGCTTGCGTACCTGTTTGCCGGCGTAGGAGTATTCCTGGTCGCGCTTTGCGTCAGCCGATTTGCACGTTACTCTGCCTCTCCCGGGTCGCTCTATGTCTATGCATCTTCAACTCTAAGACCAGTACTGGGGTCGGTAACGGCTTGGGCGCTTCTGTTGGCTTATATCGCTACCGGAGCGTCGGTGGTCGGCGGATTCATCAACTACGCAAATGTCCTGGCCCTGGCAATCGTTGGGCGGCAATTTCCTTCGCTGCTGCTGGTAGCAACTTCTGTTGGTGTCTCGACTTTGATTGCCTATCGCGACGTCAAGATTTCCGCCCGTCTCATGCTTTGGATCGAGGTCGTCTCGGTTACCTTTATCGTCACAGTCGCCGCTATGCTTTTGTGGAGAAACGGTCTGCATCTGGACCTGGACCAGATGCGCCTCAAGGGCGTGGAGCCATCGGGCGTGCGCCTCGGTGTGGTTCTTGCTTTGTTCAGCTTTGTCGGATTTGAGAGCGCAACCACGCTCGGAGCCGAGGCCAGGGATCCGCTCCGCACCATACCCCGCGCCGTTATTCAAAGCGCGATTCTCGTCGGCATCTTCATGATCGCCTGCGCTTATTCTGAGGTTCTGGGGTTTCGGAATGCAGGGCAAGATTTTGGCCAGAGCGCGGCGCCCCTTCACGTTCTGGCAGAGCAGGCCGGCATTCCGATTCTCGGGCCGCTGATCGACGTTGGCGCGCTGATCAGCATGTTTGCGTGCATTCTGGCTTGCGTTACCGCCGCGGCTCGCGTGCTCATGCTGATGTCGCACAATGGAGTAACCCACAAGCGGCTCACACGCACACATCATCGCAATGCCACGCCCGGAGCGGCCGTCATTGTCGTCGGGCTCTTTACGTTTCTTCCCGCGGCGCTGCTTGCGGCTCGAGGGGTTCGCGGCGCAGACATCTACGGCTGGATGGGATCACTCGCGACCTATGGCTTCATCACCGTTTACGCGCTGGTGGCCATAGCCCTTCCGTTTCACCTCAAGCGCGAACGCCACCTGACCCCGGCGATGATAGGGCTCTCGGCCGCGGCAACCGCAGCAATGGCGTTTGCTCTTATCGGGACTTTATATCCCGTTCCCCCTGCGCCCTATAACTGGTTGCCCTATTTATACCTCGCCTACCTTATTGCGGGACTGATCTGGTATCTCGTTAATCTGAAACGAAGCGGGCCACTCAACAGGACTGCTTAACAGGTCAGGGTTGTCCTTCCGCATCGGGCAGGATCATCAAGATCGTAATGACGCCAACGACGGTGAACATCCGAAAAGCAGCTTCCTGACCGTTCCAAGTCTTGGACTGCCACATCAAAAACCACTCTCCACCGACGCTCAAGAAGGCCACTAGCCACATCAGCAAGCTCAGGGTCAGGCCGGCGATTCCTACCGCTTTCGCCCGATTGAATGCCGCTGCCTGCGCACGTAACTTTCTGACCAGGATGAGCGCACCGGCCCAGCAAAGCAGCGTCGTGCACGCTTCCCATGCAATGATGGAAATATAGAAGGCATGATGCCAGAACGGACGATTCATCGCGCGCCACATTCCATGATTGGCCGGGAATGTAGAGTCCATCATGAGCACGTGGTGGACAAACTCGTAGTTTGAGTTGTAGTCAGTAATGTTATTGAACACAACGATCGAGTAAAAAAGGGCAACCGCTGCCAGCAGCAGAGTCTTGGCCCAGCGCGTGGTCACTAGTTAGTCCTCGCCGCAAAGGTCACGAAATACCGCCGGATCACCTCAATCGTCTCATCGTCGTACTGAGGATTTCCAGGCATGTGACCGCTCGCATTCAGGGCTCTGGGGTTCCTTACGTAGGCGCGAAAATGCGCAGGATCGGCGGCCGCCCACGCACCCAGCACCTGCCAAGGATGGCCCGCCATGCGCCCGCCTTCTTCTCCGTAGTTATGGCACCGAAAGCAATTTTGCTGGGCGATGCGGTAACCCTTCCACACCGCCGAGTCCGGCAGATGCTGGCCACGAGGGCGGATCGCGCCAAACACCTGCCGCTCGTCTCGAAACTCCAGCCGGACGACACCATATGGAATCTGCGGCTCGTCAGTATGCGAGAGCACCTTGAACGCAGGCGTAAAGGCCGGATGCGAGATCACATAAGGTCCCATGTCGCCACCGTCGTGCGATTTGGGCCATTCCGCGGGCGGTTTGTCGTTTACCTTCAGCACCAGCAAAGGGCGATGCGCTCGCAGATATGCAGTCGGATAGTTCGTGCGATATCCATCATTACAGATGGCCACCACCAGATCACCGACAGCGGTCTGATCGACGGCGCGCTTGAGTTGGTCGAGTTCGATGCCGCTGATGCGTGTCTTTGGCTTGAAGTTTGTGTCGTCAGAGATCTCGTAGCTCACCTGCGGCAGCTTCAGCAGATCGGCGTAGCGGAGAAACCGTACCTGGCCGCGCAAGGCGGGGCCGGAACCGGAGATCTCCAAGTCGGACTCAGCGGCCCGGCTTGGGTGGAGAGGGATACTCTGAGAGTGCATGCCAGCGACCAGGAAAAGGCAACAGGTCAGCACCGCCATCGGTCGAGTCATGGCCCATCGTATCGCGACCCACGTCGAGCATCGAACAAATTCTCCGCCTGGAGATTTGGCCTCGTGCTACAGTACGACAAAATGGCTGCAGAAAGCAGATTGCAGACGCTTGGTCTCTCGCTCCCGGACTTGCCAAAGCCGGGAGGCAATTATCTCGCTATCAAACAAGTGGGACAGATGCTCTATCTTGCGGGCGTCATCTCCCAGAATCTGAGCGGAGTCATTGAAGGGACAGTAGGCTTGGATCGCAGCATACAGGAGGGCTACGAAGCAGCGCGCGTTTGCGCGCTTATTCAATTAGCTGTTCTGCGAAGACACCTGGGCTCCCTCGACGCTGTGAGTGAAATCGTTAGTGTTAACGGCTACGTGAACGCCATTGCCGGCTTTTCTGAATCCCCCAAGGTGATCAACGGCGCCTCCGACTTGATCGTGGATGTATTCGGCGAATCCGGAAAACATGTTCGCGCCGCTGTTGGCGTAAATGCCCTGCCCCGTCACGCGCTCGTGGAACTGCAAATGACGGTTGCGGTCTAAACCGGCAAACCTTATGGCCGAACACTCGCTTTCTGCGGAGCCCACACATTCTCGCTGGAATCGGGCGCTGGAACCGAGACTCGTCATTGAGTCCGGCGATACCGTTCACCTGGAATGCGTCGACTCGAGTGGCGGGCAAGTGAAGCCCGGTGCCAGTCTCGACGACTTTCTCTCCATCGATCGCGGACGTATTCATGCTCTCACCGGGCCGATCTTTGTTGCCGGCGCGGATGCCGGAGATACGCTGCAAATCGACATCGTGGAAGTGCGCCACAAAGGTTGGGGGTGGTCGAGCATTCTGCCCGGCCTGGGTTTTCTCAAGGAGCGCTTTCGGCAACCTTATCTTTTCCATTGGGATTTGGAGCCGGAGGTGACGCGTTCTCTCGCGCCCGCGGTGGTTCCGCTCAATCCATTCTGCGGAGTTATGGGGGTTGCGCCTGCGGAGCCCGGTGAATTCCGTACCCGGCCGCCCGGCTCCTTTGGCGGCAACATGGACGTTCGGGAATTACACTCGGGAGCCACACTCTATCTACCGGTCTTTAATCCTGGTGCGCTCTTCTCCGCCGGTGACGCGCACGCCGCCCAGGGAGACGGCGAGGTCTGTATCAACGGCATCGAGTGCCCGGCCGACGTCACACTGCGCTTCCATCTTCACAAGCACCGATCCTTGCGCGGACCGCTGGTCGAGGCCAGTGCAGGCAACCCAGGCGCTGGCGGCGGTGAATCGTGGGTTGTCGTCGAGTCGGCTGAGAACGCGCTGACTGCGGCTGGCAACGCCACCTCGCGCATGATCGATCTGCTCGCCGCGGCGTGCAGCTTGACGGAAATGAACGCCTACATTCTTTGCAGCGTGGCCATGAACCTGCGTCTCAGCCAGGTCGTGAATGAACCAATGTTCACTGTGTCCGCCGCCATACCCAAGAGCGTTTTGCCGGGAGCAAGGTTGTTTGCCCAATGAACATCAACGATCCGGAAGTGATTGCAGAGCTCGAAGACCTGTACCCCGAGTACGAAACAGCCCTGGTCAGCAATGATGTGGGCAAGCTGGTGGAGATGTTCTGGGCGTCTCCTTGGGCTGTGCGATTCGGAGCCACCGAGAACCTTTACGGAATCGACGAGATTCGGGCGTTTCGCCAAGGTCGGCCGGCCGTCAACCTGGCGAGACAGGTCAAAGAACTGAGGATTAGGTCGTTTGGCAAGGATTTCGCCAGCATTACTCTTGAGTTTGAACGGGTGGTGGAGGGACGACTCTTAAACGGCCGCCAAAGCCAAACTTGGGTCCGATTTCCACAGGGCTGGCGCATCGTTTCCGCGCACGTTTCCGCCTTGCCTTGACAACCTGGTCCGATTTCATTGCGCCGACCAACGGTGCGGCTTCGGCCCATCGAAATGCATTCTGCAGATTCATTTTTTTCTTGGGCTTGCACACAACATCAGCTATTCTTTTTTTACTCCCGGCTGTGTAGCCGTGCGGCCCCGTAGCCGCTGATCTTCTTCCCCTTTAAAGCTCAAATCATCTTTTGGAATCCTGTTGCTCGGGCTTTGGCCTTGCTCTTGGCCATATGTTCCGTTCCGGTTTGACTCTTGTCACTCGCTACAGCAGATCACTGATTGAACTTCGTCTATATCACTCATCGTTCCTTCAATCCCCGGAGGCCTGGGAATTATGGTTTCAACAAGACGGCATGCCAGCAAGCTGCTTTCCCTTTTGATTGCGTTATGTCTCGCTTCGATCGGTCAAAACGCACGAGCTCAGCAGACCCTCGGCGGTGTTACCGGAACAGTGACGGATGTTTCAGGAAGCATCCTGCCGGATACCAACGTGACTGTGGTTGGAGATCAGACTCATCTTACGCGTTCGACGAAAACCAGTTCTACAGGCACGTACGCCTTCCCCAACCTGCCCATCGGCACCTATACGCTCACTGTTACCCATGACGGCTTCGATAGTCAGAAGTTCCCCGGCATCGGCGTGCAGGCCGACCGCACCGTCACCTTGAATGCCGAATTGAAAGTCGGCTCGGTCAGTGTCTCCGTCGAAGTCGAAGCCTCGCCGCTCCTGAATGCCGTGGACACGACCAACGGATATGTGCTCGATAAGGCGCAGATTGAGGCGGTCCCACTAGCGACGGGCAGCTTTACAGGCCTCGCGATTCTAACCCCTGGCGTGAACGCGGAACTTCTGGGCGGTACGGGCGCGAACACCGGCCTTGGAAATCAACCCATCTGGGCCAACGGCCAGCGCGACACTTCGAACACATTTCTCCTCAATGGCGTCGATGCCAGCAATCTCTTCAACGGTAAGAGCACCAGTTCCGTTGGATCGAACCGCATCATCAACAACACCGGTGCCTTCCAGGCCGGCGCTGGCGGCATCGTCAACAGCGGCGCCTCGGTCTACCTAGCCATTGGTCAGGCATTGCCGAAACGATCACCGAAGTCCGCGTGAATGCCTCGATGTACGACGCGCAGCAAGGATCGACCAGCGGGGCTCACATCGACATGAGCACCGCATCGGGCTCGAACAAGATTCACGGCAGCGGGTACTTCAATCGCGGAACCGACTGGATCAATGCTGCTCCATTTTTCTTCAAGCAAGACCCCAGCATCCCCGCAAGCCAGAAAAAACCGGAACTGCATCGCTGGACGGGAGGCTTCACCGTCGCCGGTCCTATCAAGAAAGACAAACTCTTCGCCTTTCTTGGGTATCAGCAGGTCCACGTCTCCGATCAGGAGACCGGTATCTCCAGACTCATCGTTCCAACCGAACTGACCGACGATCGTAGCGATGCCGCGTTGGCGCAGATTGCCTCGGATGGCTGGGGCGCCACCGTTAGCTCTATCGATCCTGTGGCTCGTTTTCTCATGAATTACAAGCTGCCCAACGGCCAATGGCTGATTCCAAATCCAACCGCTCAACTCGATGCGAGCGGCAAGATTCAGGCTAATTCCTCGGTTCCCGGAACCTCGTATTTCTATTCAAAGCAGGGCGTGGCTGACCTCGACTGGAACGCGAAAGCCAACGACACTGTGGCGTTGAAGTACTACTACCAGCATGATCCGAGTGTGAATCCTTACGCATACTCGAGTGTCTCGGGCTTCGCCCAGCAACTGGACGCCGGCAGCCAGGTCTTCTCCATCAACAACACCTGGATCATCAAGCCGAATCTCAGCACCACCCAGACTTTCGGGTTCATTCGCGAAAAAGAGTACGGGGTGAACAAGCAGCTCTTCACTCCGTCGCAGGCCGGAATGAGTCTGTTCGGCTCTCCCATCTTTCCCGGCATTTCGGTCGTGGACGCCTTGGGGTCCTCGGGCAACCCGGCCGGCCTCTTCAACCACGGGTTCAATATCGGTGCCGGGGGCTTCCAGATGGGCTCCTACACCGGTATCTTCCAGAATCGCTTCATGCCGTCCGCCAATGCGATCTGGACCCTCGGCCGGCACACAGTCACCTTCGGCGGCAGCTACGCCTATACGCAATTGAACATGCGTGATAACCGCAGCCAGCATGGGAGCAATCCCGGACAAGCCATGCTCTCCGTCGGCAACTTTGCCCAGTTTCTCGCCGGCGGGCCGCTCGGCTATAACGCGAACTTCTCCTTCGCCACCTCTGCTTACCTGGTTGGCGATGCCAACCGTTACTTCCGTGCGCCCCAGGTCGGCAGTTATGTCCAGGATAAGTTCCAGCTCACACCGACACTCAGCTTGACGGCTGGCGCACGTTACGACTGGAACGGTGCGTTCAGCGAAAAATACGGCCGCATCTATAACTTCGAGCCGTCCGACTACAGCTACAACGAAGCCACCGGCATCGTCGATCCGACTAAGACCGGATTTGTCTTCCCGAGCAACTATAAGTACCCGACTCCGGGCGTTAGCTCCACTACCTTGACGGGGCGGCAATGGGGCATCGCTCCGCGCGTCGGGGCGGCCTGGAATCCGAAGATCTTCGATTCCAAGTTCGTCATCCGCGGCGGTGGCGGTATGTACTATGATCGCGGCGAGCTGTTCGCATACCTATCGCCAGGCTACGCGTCCGGCGTGGTCACGGGTGGCCCATACGGCGTGTCTCAGGCTCCGCCTTTCGTCCAGACAATCTATCCTAACGATGCCTTCGGGAGCCCCATTGTTCCCAATAACTCCCTATCGAGCCCATTCTGCGATCCAACTGCTGGCAGCGGCCAGGCTTTTTACTGCGGAGCGAAGCCTTCGGAGCCCAGTGGCAGACCTTCCACGCTTACCATTCCTACCAAGGCTGATATCGCCGACGGCGCTCTGCTGCCAACCTTCGCGGTCTACGATCGCAAAGGCAAGCTCCCTTACACGATCAACTTCACGCTCGATGTCCAGTGGCAGCCGCGCAACGATCTCATGATCGAAGTCGGCTACGTGGGCAACCTGGGCCGCCATCAAGTGATCCCACTGCCATTCAATCAAGCTGGCATCGCGACTACGTCGAAGCCGATTCACGGCGAAGTCTATAGCTACGGATACTGCGCCAATGACGGCTCCGGCAATCCCATCAACATGGCCTTGCTGCCGACCCCGGGAAATCAGGTTTGCCAGAACTTCGGTGGTTATTCCGGCGGTACGTTTGAGGGTGGCAACGTCGATCTGCGCGTCCCCTTCATTGGGTACTCCGCGGAAGCAGAAAAGTTCTCACCTGCCGGCGTCTCGTCGTATCACGCTCTTCAAAGCCACGTGGAGAAGCGCCTCAGCCACGGGCTTCAGGTGGGCTTCTCCTACACGTACTCCCACGCACTCGATGAACAGAGCGCACTCGGGCTCTTCTACAACGGCAATAACCCGCTGGATCTTCGTGACAGCTATGCCTCGGCTGACTTCGACCGGACTCACGTGGTCAACTTCAACTACCTCTACCATCTGCCAAAGATCGCCGCAGACAGTTCTCTCTTAGGCAAGTTCGTAAACGATTGGACACTGCAAGGAATTACCGTATTGCAGAGCGGCCAACCTTACAGCATTGTGGACTTCTCGGGTTCCGTCGGAAGTCTTTTCTATAGCACCTCCGATGGCATTACAAACCCGATTCTCCCTCTCAAGCCCGGCGTGTCGCCAAAGCAGGCCCTGACTGGAGCTTCTGGCGCTTTTGACAAGCCCGCGCTGGATGCCTCGAAATTCTACGTGCCGGCTGTCGACGTCAATACCAACGGCGTACCACCCTGCGGTGCCGCTGTAACTTCCGGCCACCAGGTTTGCGACATCTTTGAAACCCAATTCACTAAGGGGCAGCGGAACATCTTCCGCCAGTCCTCTCAGAAGCGTGCTGACGTTTCACTGGTCAAGACCCTCAAGGTTACCGAAGGTATTAATCTGAGATACTCTCTTGACGTCTACAACCTCACAAACACCTCCAGCTTCGACATTCCCAGCAATGAGCCGAACGAGGGCACCTACAACGAATCTCCCGGGTATGACGCCGCTGATCCTGCCGGAAGTTTCTCAGCGCTGTACCCTCAGCAGCCAACCGTGGGCTTTGTTCACTCTACGATTGGAAGTCCACGGCAGATACAGATGTCGTTGAAGGCTACTTTTTAACGAAGCTCACACTCAGACTATCGAAGGGCCGCCTCTTGGGGCCGCCCTTCGTCGTGGCCCCCGGCTCTCGTTCAGGATATGATCTCGACCCGCAGATCGGCAGGTTCGGCTTGAGCAAATTGCCGCTGCAGTGCCTCGGAGGTCTCGAATACCTTCCCGATAATTTTTCTGGCAGGGAGCTTGAACACCAATGGCGACGCATCCATTGGGTAAGGGTTCAGCCGGAAGGCGCGCTCACCTACACTGGTCACTTCCACTTCCTGTGATCGCCCATTGCGCAAGGGCAGGGGATGCAACAGAGTCGCAGGCGCCATATAGTTCACACAACTCAGCAACGAGAGATTGTCGGTGGCCTGTAGCAGCCGGAAATGCTCTTCGATTCTAGATCCCCTCACCTCGTCAGGTTTTAGATCGCGATCCGCCAGGATCGCTGCGTACAATTCGGCCTGATATCGCTTCTGCTCCTCCAGGAATCGGTCAAGCCGTGGAAGCTGATCTGGAGCAATTGTGGAACGGTCGGCTCTTTGCGTGAGCAAATTGTAGGTGTGCATGGAGACTAGGATCGCGGCATACGGATCCGTCTCCGCTATCAGGCGAACTGCTCGATCCCGCACTGCCAGATAGTCCTGAAGGTCAATCTCTTCGAAAGCCGAGTACTTGCCGACTAACTCGGACGAGAAAGCGCTCGGCTTGCCCTGCCTGGTAACCTGTGGCCGCTCGTCGCGAGCAGCCCAACCGTCGTCGTGAACCGCGATTCCTTTCAGCACACGAGAGCGAGGCTCCGGGGCAAGAAACATCTCGTTCCCCCAATGTTCCGCAAAGGCTGCCGCCAAGCGTGCGTGGTCCACGTGGGTAATCAGCCACCAACCGGCATCTGTCTCAAGGCGAAGCATCAAAGACTCCTCGGTCAGGTAGAAAGCTATTTTACTCGGCATCCATCGAGCGGGCCGATTCATGCCAGTTATGCAAAAAATACCACTCCAAAAATGCCACGACGAAAAAGAAAACGAATCCGAGCAATGTCGCCGCGCACACCAAGGCATAGAGATAGTCGATCTCTAACTGCGCGTTGGCGTAAAGAATCGAGTACCCTAAGCCCCCCACGCCAACCCGGCTTGAGCTCGCAAACAACTCGCCCGTGATTGCCCCTATGACCGCAATGCCGCTGGAGATGCGTACGCCGACAAAGAGGTATGGCACGGCGTGCGGCAGGCGTAGTTTCCACAGCATCCGGACCGGAGACGCGTTGTGCATCAGAAAGAGGTGAACGAGGTTTTCCTCCACGCTCACCAGCCCTTGTGTCGTATTCGCAATGATCGGCGCCAGGCAAATAATGAACGCGATGAACATCACGGGAAAGATTCCTGATCCCATCCACATCAGAATCAGCGGGGCGACCGCCACGATGGGGACGGTCTGGAGCAGGATCGTATAGGGGTAAAGCATCTTTCGCACCCAGCGGAACTGCGCGAACAATAGCGCAATCAATACCCCGACGACGACACTTGCTGCCAGCCCTCCAGCGGCCGCACCCCCGGTAATCAGCAACGATACGAGCAGCGATTGATAGCGAGCGACAGCGACCTTGGCAACTGCGAAGGGCGGTGGGAGCATATAAGCTGGAATGTTCAGCCGCCAGATGAGCATCTGCCAAACGAGAACGAGGCAGGCGAGAACCGCCGCGGCATTTAGGACCGTCGAGACCTTGCCCTTCATGCGACATATACCCCACGCAGAAGCCTCGAAACATGGGCCACTCTTTCCTCGAACTCACTACTGTCTCGAAGCTCCGCCGTTCGCGGCAGAGTGAACCGGTTCTCAATCTCGCTATCCACACGCCCTGGATGAGGCGCCAAAACGACGATCCTGGTCGATAGAAAGACCGCTTCGGCTACTGAATGGGTAACAAATAGGACGGTCCAGTTCTGCTCGCCCCTCAGCCGCAACAGTTCTTCGTTCATCCGGTCCCGTGTCATTTCATCCAGGGCGGCAAATGGCTCGTCCATAAGAAGAATTCTTGGGCGAGTCGCAAGTGCTCTCGCAATCGACACGCGCATCTTCATGCCGCCAGAGAGTTGCCGGGGATAGGATTTTGCCACGTGACTTAGCCGCACCAATTCCAGAAGAGATTGGATCTTCTCTTCCCGCCTTGCTTCTGAAACTCCCTCCAATTCCAACCCGAGACCAACATTGCGCTTCACATTGAGCCAAGGCAGAAGGGTCGGATCCTGAAATATAAAGGAAACGATCTCGCGAGCGTTCGCGGGCGTCATGCCGTCGACCAGAATACTTCCCTCGGTTACTTGCGTCAGGCCCGAAACCAACTTCAGCAGAGTCGATTTACCGCATCCGGATGGCCCTATAACGCTGACGAATTCTCCTTTGGAGATCGTGAGGTTAATTTCTTTCAAGACGGGGAGGGCGTTGCCATAACGCTTGGTTACGCCGCTGAAGACGACGTCGGGGATACTTCCGTCTCCTTTCAGCATGGTGAATACCTCCCCACAGGCAGGCGCAAGTGCGAGGGATAGTCAACATGGTGATAGACAGTCTGCGTCGATCGCTGCCACGTCCAGACGTCCGCCAGGCAAGCTTTGGTTTCGTTTGACGGATTGCGATCGTACAGTGGAAAGGCGCTGCTGGCGATCTCAAGGCGAATGCGCTCCCCCGCGGAAAATACGCAAGACGTCGGCTCAATATCAAATTGCCAGCAATGGATCTTGTCGGCGGCATATGCTCCGCGTGGAAAGAGCGCGCTCGATCTGGCGATGCCAATGCAGATCGACTCAGCCCGGCCAGTGCTTGTCACGCGCACCAGCTTGGCGGTGAAATCCGCGGCTCTGGCTGAGGATGAGCAGTACAGAGTTACCTGAGGACTTCCGAACACGTGGAGGGGCTCGGCAAGCGGTGCCGAGTCATACACCAGAAGATTGTTGCCGAGTTCAAGCACATTTTGGTCGAAGAGCCCGCTCGCAGCGGGCGGGCCTCCCGGAGCCCAAACCGGGACTTCAGGATCATAGACAAATATGTCCGCCGGCTCTGCGCTCTCCGGAGCCGACTCCGACAGCTCTCCATCGCCCTTTCGAGAATTGGCGCGCGTCTGGCAATGCAAATAGAACTCGACCCAGCCGTCCGTTGGCCAACTGCCGGCGGAGAACCATTGGTTTGCGCCGATTGCGAAGTGGCGAATCCGCGGCTCATCGTTGAACTCTCCCGAACTTTTCAGCCAATGATTGAACCACCGCAAGAGGTGCTCGTCGGTATTGAACAGAGCCGCACTTCCGAATGCACCTTCCCCAGCGCGATCGCCCCAGGGGATATGAATCCAGGGTCCGGCAAGCAGATACTGATGATCGCGGGCTGACTGCGAGCCGGCAGCCTGGCAGAGTCCTACGAATCCGTCGAT
>Ga0210406_10005272_pt1 | contig 13589 bp, 7 predicted proteins | sample IncBWC30MmetaG_FD_155454 | JGI IMG/M metagenome (GOLD analysis project Ga0210406, IMG submission 155454) | Forest soil microbial communities from Barre Woods Harvard Forest LTER site, Petersham, Massachusetts, United States - Inc-BW-C-30-M | ecosystem: Environmental > Terrestrial > Soil >... | reverse complement strand
GTCCAAGAACTTCGAACCGCTGGCGGTTTCGTTCAAGCGCATTCGAAAGATCCTGGAGAAGGCCAACCGGCCGGCGGAGATGCAGCCGGTCAATCCCGAACTGTTCCAGAGCCAGGAAGAGAAGGACTTGCACGCCGCGGTTCGCAAGGCGGCAGCGAAGGTCAGCGAGGACAAGCGTGCCGGGCGTTTCCAGGAAGCGCTAGAAGAGATTGCCGGGCTGCGCAAGGTGGTGGACACGTTCTTTGACAAGGTGATGGTGATGGTGGAGGACGAATCGGTACGGAAGAACCGCCTGGCATTGTTGTCGGATTTATTGCGGGAGTTCACGACGATTGCGGATTTTTCGGAGTTGGGAGGAGAAGAGGGGAAGTGAAAATTGTCGGCGCGCCGACATTCCCAAATTGGAACGAGGTCAGCCCCACGCGCCAGATATTCTGAGGCCCCCGGCGGCGTAGTCGCAGTAGGAGCGAAGACCCCTCACCCCTGAAGGGGTGAGCCACAGGAGCAAAAGATCGAAGGTCGGCGCGCCGACATGTTCAAGTTTTACTTTAGATCCGAGAAAAGCACGTGGCCAACAGCACAGCAACAAAGCCGAATTTCTGAGACAGTTTTCTTTTGGAGAATTGTCGGCGCGCCGACATTATGCACTCCAATCCCAAATGAGTGCAGTGGGCAGCGCGTCAGTACGGCAGTCAAAAACCAAGTGAGGCGTACCGTGAAAAAGTGGGTCTATTTCTTTGGTGCAGGTAAAGCGGAAGGGGACGGCGAATGGCGCGATCTCCTAGGAGGGAAGGGCGCCGGTCTCGCGGAGATGACCAAGATCGGTTTGCCCGTTCCCGCGGGTTTCACCATTTCCACCGAAGCCTGCGATCATTTCTACAAGAACGGCAAGAGGTACCCGGGCGAACTAAAGAAGCAGGTAGCCGATAGCGTGGCCCGTCTGGAAAAGGTCACCAAGAAGAAGCTGGGTGATCCGAACAATCCGCTGCTGGTCAGCGTGCGTTCCGGTTCGGCGCGCTCCATGCCGGGAATGATGGAAACGATTCTGAACCTCGGCCTCAATGACAAGTCCGTCCAGGGTCTTGCGCAGGTCACCAACAACGAACGATTCGCCTACGATGCCTACCGTCGCTTCGTGCAGATGTATGCCACAGTGGTGATGGGCATGTCCAAGGAAGACTTGGAGCATCGCCTGCGCGCCATGAGGCAACGCCTCGGCGCCAAGGAAGATACCGCGGTACCGGCCAGCGGTTGGAAAGAACTGGTCACTGAGTACAAGCAATACTTCAAGGAAAAGTCCGGCAACGATTTCCCCGAAGATCCGATGCAGCAGTTGTGGGGAGCAATCGGCGCGGTGTTCGGTTCGTGGATGGCGGAGAAGGCCGTCACGTACCGCCGCGTGGAGAAGATCACCGGCTTGCTGGGCACCGCCGTCAACGTCATGCAGATGGTCTTCGGCAATACCGGCGACAATTCTGGCACCGGCGTGTGCTTCACGCGCGACCCCAGCTCCGGCGAAAAGATTTTCTACGGCGACTATCTGACTAACGCGCAGGGCGAAGATGTGGTGGCGGGCATCCGCACGCCGCTACATCTCACCGAGTTGGCGAAGATCATGCCGAAGGTTTACGCGCAGCTGGACAAAGTTCGCGTAAAACTTGAAAAGCACTACACCGACATGCAAGACATGGAGTTCACCGTCGAAGACGGCACGCTCTACATGCTGCAGACGCGCACCGGGAAGCGTACCCCGGCCGCCGCGTTCAAGATCGCCATGGACATGGCCAACGAGAAGCTCATCAGCAAGGAAGATGCGGTGCTGCGCATCAAGCCGGAAGATATCGAGCGGCTGTTCTACCCGGTGATCGACGCCACGGTTGATAAGAAGACGTTGGCGTCGCGGATCCTGGCCAGCGGCATCAACGCTGTTCCTGGCGCCGCGGTGGGCAAGGCGTGCTTCTCCGCTGCTGAAGCGGAAGAGTGGGCCAAGAAGGGCGAGAAAGTGATTCTCGTGCGGCGCGAAACCAGCCCCGAAGATGTTGGCGGGATGGCCGTGGCGCAAGGCATTCTGACGGCGACGGGGGGCAAAACTTCGCACGCGGCGGTAGTGGCGCGCGGTTGGGGCAAGTGCTGCATCGTGGGCGCCGAAACCTTGGACATTGATTACAAGAGCAAGGTAATGACCTCAGGCAAGAACGGCAAAAAGGTGAAAGAAGGGGAGTGGCTGACGCTGGATGGCAGCGAAGGTGTCGTGTACACCGGCGATATGCCGCTGGTGACGCCGGAGTTCCCGAAGGCTTACCAGACGATCATGAAGTGGGCCGACGAGATTCGCCGGCTGCGCGTGCGCACCAATGCGGATACTCCGCAAGACGCGCGTAAGGCCATCGAGTTCGGCGCGGAAGGCATTGGGCTCTGCCGCACCGAGCACATGTTCTTCACCGACTTCGAACATCCGGAAAAGAGCCACGACCGCCAGTTGGCTATCCAGGAAATGATTCTGGCCAACGACAAAGAAGCCCGCGTGAAGGCTCTGGACAAACTGCTGCCATTCCAGCGCCGCGACTTCGTGGGCATCTTCCAGGCCATGGACGGCTTCCCGGTAACGATTCGCTTGATCGACCCGCCGCTGCACGAGTTCGTGCCGCACGAGGCTGCCAAGCAAACCGAGCTGGCGAACGAGCTGGGTATCAGTGCCGAGACCGTGGCGCGTCGCGTCGCGCAATTGCATGAAGCCAACCCCATGCTGGGTCACCGCGGGTGCCGCTTGTCCATCACATATCCAGAAATTCTGGAGATGCAGGTGCGAGCGATCATCGAAGCGGCGATCGAATGCCATAAAGGCAGAGTTAAAGTATTACCTGAGATCATGATTCCGCTCACTCTGGACAAAAAGGAGCTCGGCATTCTCGTCGATTCGACGCGCCGGGTTGCGGACGACTTGCTGAAGAAGGCTGGCCTCAAGCTTCCGTACCTTGTCGGCACCATGATTGAACTTCCACGCGCAGCGTTGCTGGCGAACGAGATCGCCGAAGTGGCGGAGTTCTTCTCGTTCGGCACCAACGACCTGACGCAAACCACGATGGGGCTATCGCGCGACGATGCGGGCCGCTTCCTTCCAGACTATGTGGATGAAAAAAAGGCCGGCGTGTTCGCGGGTGACCCGTTCCAGACGCTGGACACCAAGGGCGTGGGCCTGCTCATGCGCTGGGGCGTCCAGAAGGGCCGCGAGACACGACCGAAGCTGAAGGTGGGCATCTGCGGCGAGCACGGCGGAGATGCGGAAAGCGTGAAGTTCTGTTATGAAATTGGCATGGACTACGTCAGCGCGTCACCGTTCCGCGTGCCGATCTCGCGATTGGCAGCGGCGCAAGCGGTGGTAGAAGCGAAACAGAAGGCCGCGAAGAGCAAGAAGAAGTAAGCGCGGTTGCATGAATCAGAGCCGGGGTCGCAGGTGTCACCCCGGCTTTTTTGTTTTTGCGGCGGCTGACATTGGCGGTTGTCGCTCACCCGTTCACGGGTGATGGGCGAAGGAACGCCTCAGGCCTGAAGGTCTGAGCTACAGGGATGCCGCGGGAATCGCGGCGAGAAGGATTGTTGCCTAGTAGGTTGTCGTCACAAAAACGGCGGCGAGCCGCCGCGCTGCAGAAATGTCGGCGCGCCGACATTTCTGCGGGAAGCAAAAGAGAAAAGCAGGTAAAGAGAAAAAGAAGTAGGATTGCCGTTGGTAGGGCAGCTTCGAAGGGCTTCGGGACTTCGCCGTGTGTCTCAACGAAGCTGGCGGCCCTGCGGGGGAAACTGGGGCGACCGATCCTGCTGAATGAGAAACTGAAGGCGGATCCACTACCCTTGGGGCGGGCGCAGTTGAAGAAGAACTTCAAGGCAGCGCTGGCGATCGCCGTTGTTCTGCTGGGCGCGGCGGGATGTTTTGGCGCGGATGCGACGCTCGTGTTGCAGGGGCGAATTGTCGATGAAGACGGATTGCCGGTTAGCGGAGCTCAAGTAAAACTTGAACATGTCGGCGAGCCGACCAAACCCTCCGCCGTCACGCAAATTCCTGCGGCAGCGGGCGAACCAACCACCACGAGCGGGCAAGCGGTGGCCAGTGGACAAATATTCGCGGCGACCAGCGACGACACCGGCGCGTTCACGATTGCGGCCCTCAAACCCGGCGAGTACACGGTGCGAATCGTGAAGGCCACGTTTTTCGTTTTGAGCGGCCAGACGATTACCCTGAGCGCGGACAACACTGAGTTCACGTTCACGCTGAATCACACCGAAGAAGTTCATGAAAAAGTGGACGTGACGGCGCCGCCCGACCGCATCGACCCTTCGAGCACGTCGGAAACGGCTTCACTGAATGCGACGGAGATCCGCGACATCCCGGTGCCCAGTTCACATACGCTGCAGCAGAGCCTGATCGCGATGCCGCAGGTGCTGCGCGACAATCAGCTTTTGCTGCACGTGGCCGGAGCGCGCACGACGCAGGCGCAATACCTACTGGACGGGTTTGACATTGGCGACCCGGTGAGCGGGCAACTGGACGCGCGGTTCAGCGTGGATGCGGTGCGCACGGCGGAGATTCAGACGGCCGGGTTTGGCGCGCAGTATTACCATCCCGGTGCGGCGGTGCTGAGCTTCCATACGCCGGAGGGCGACGACAAGTTCCGGTTTGGGGCAGTGGACTTCATTCCCGGGATCAGCGTGCAGAATGGAGTGCAGTTCGGGAATTACTATCCGCGGTTCTCGTTTTCCGGGCCAATCAAGAAAGGCAAGCTGTGGTATTCGGAGTCGCTGAGCATGCAGCACACGTTGAGCATCATCAACGGACTGCCCAGCAATGCGAACGAGGTGCAGCAATGGTCGGGCGATTCACTGACGCGATTGTTGTGGCTGATTGCGCCGAACCACAGCCTGCACGGATCGTTTCTGTATAACCAGGCGAACTCCACGAATTCCGGGTTGAGCACAATCACGCCGATATCGACGACCAGCGACGTCACTTCACACCGGATTTTCGGGTCGGTGAAAGACCAGTGGTGGATTGGCAAGACGCTCTACGAGCTGGGATTCGCGGCCGACGAGAGCTACGCCAACAGCGTGCCCAAGGGCACCTCGCCCGACATACTCCTAGTGAACGGGTCGGAAGGGAATTACTACCAGGCGCTGCACTCGGTAGGGCACCGGTACCAGGGATTCTTCGACGCCATTATCACGGGACTTCAGTGGCACGGCGCGCACACGATTTCGACGGGCGCGGATATTTCCAGCGTCGATCTTTCGCAATCGGCACAGCGCACGGAGATTCAGGCGTTGCGCACGGACCTTACGCTGGCCCGGCTGACCACGTTTACCGGGCCGGCAAATTTTTATGTTACGGACACGCTGGCCGGCGGGTTCGTGCAGGACTTATGGACCATCAACAAACACTTGATAGCGCAGCTGGGGGTTCGCGCGGACTGGGACCGCTTTGTGCAAGGAGCGATCGCCGGGCCGCGCCTGGCGCTGAACTATTTGCCGTTCGCGGACGATCGCACGAAGTTCACCGCGGGCTGGGGCATGTATTCGATACCGATGAACCTGTCGGTGATTGGACAGACTGAGGATCAGAAAGAGGTTGACACGCTCTACGACTTGACGGGCAGGATGGTGACGGCAGGACCGGCGACGAGCCAATTTGTGCAGAGTCCCAATGGGTATCAGACGCCGTATTTTCAGATCGCGAACGTAGGCTGGCAGCAGCGGCTGAAAAAAAACACGCTGCTGGGGTTGGAGCTGCTGGCGCGCGATGAGCACCACGGACTGGTGTACGAGACGGTGCCGCCGGGTCAGATCGGGGCCACGTTTGTGCTGCAAACGTCGCGGCGCGACATCTACCGCGCATTGACCGCGACGGTTCGGCACAACTGGGAGAATGGCGCGTATTTGTTCGCCAGCTACACGCGCTCGAATGCGCGGACGGACCAGGCGTTGGATCCGTTTCTGGGCTCGCTGTACTTCGCGGCGCAGCAGCCGGCTTCGCTGTCATGGGATGCGCCGAACCGCATTTTGAGCTGGGGAAATGTGCCGACGCCGATCTGGGGATTGCAGTTCAACTATTTTTACGAGTACCGCAGCGGGTATCCGTTCAGCGTGATCAATCAGCAGCAATTCTTGGTGGGGCCGCCGAACTCGCTGCGTTTTCCGGTTTACTCCAACCTGACGGTAAGCCTGGAGAAGCGATTCCACTTTACAGGGAGATTGTTTGCGATACGCGTGGCGGTGGTGAACGTATTGGACCGGTCAAATCCGGACACAGTGGTGAATAACATCGATGCGATTGGGACGACGCCGAATTTTCTTACGTTTTCGGGGGGGCAGGATCGTGCGGTTACGGCGAGGCTGAGATTCATCAGCAAGAAGTGATGAAGTAAGGAAGTGGTGAGGTAGTAGAGGGGCGATGGCGATATCGCAGATCCGCGATAAGGAGGCCCGAGGGCGGCGGCTATGCTTCGGGTTTCCGTAGCTCAGGCCCACAAGGCCTGAGGGTTTTAGTTCGAGCTGCCATGGCCGATTACGGAGCGAAGGAGCTCATCCCCCAAAGGTGAGCTACAGGAGTTGGCGGTGGTTCGCGGCGGAGTTGAGTTGCGCGTTGTGGAGAGCTGGCAGTGTACTGGCAGGTGATTGGCGATTACGGATGGCAGCCGACAAAGAATCTTCCCTGTGGAACCGCTCATGGCTATAATAGCCATGAAGGAAGGGCATGAGATGCGAAGCGTGAATGTGGCGGAACTGAAGAACCGGCTGAGCAAGTATTTGACGTTTGCCAAAGGCGGGGAAGAGGTGGTGATTCGCGACCGCAACCTTCCGGTGGCGAAACTGGTTCCGTTCATCGGGGGAGATGCTTCCGAACAGGATTTGTTGCTGGTAGCGGCGGGGAAAATGCGTTTGCCGCAGATTCGGCTGGACGTGAAGAAGTTGTCGAAGATTCCAACGGGCAGCGTGAGGGGAAACAAAGCGATCCAAGCGGTTATTAGCGACCGAGAAGAAGACCAGTGAAAAAAGCGGCGGCGTATTGGGATGCCAGCGCGCTTGTGCCTTTGTGTATTCATGAGGACGCCAGCCGGCTGGCGCGAACGCAGCTTCGTCGATTTACACCGGTGGTCTGGTGGGGCAGTACCGTTGAAGTGCACAGCGCGATCTGCCGCATGCTTCGCGCCAAAGAAATAACCAGCAATGAGCGGCAAGGCGCCACTTTACGGCTGCTGATGCTGAGCCGAGGGTGGAGCGAAATTCTTCCCAGCGAGGATCTGCGCGAACTCGCAATGCAGCTGCTTGATCAATATGCGTTGCGGGCGGCCGACAGTTTGCAGTTGGCTGCCGCGCTGGTGTGGTGTGGTCAGCGCCCGGCAAAGAGAGATTTCATTTGTGGAGACTGGCGACTATCGAAGGCCGCGGAGGCATTGGGTTTTTCGGTGCTGGAGCAGGAAGCAATGAAGCAGTGAGGTAGTGAAGCAATGAAATGCTGAGGACGGGGTCGTGATACACGCTTCGCGGTGCTGTAGTTCAGGCCTGAGGGTTTTCGTTCGCGTTGGCATGGCCGGTTGCGGAGCGGAAATGCCTCATCCCTAAAGGGGTGAGCTACAGGATTCGGAGGCAAAGGCGTTGTATCCGGCGGCGTTAGGTGGCATCCAAAAGGCTGTCGTTCACCCCTTTTTAGGAGCGCTTATGCCTGACCCTACTTCTGCTGCTGTGCGTGGCAAATCGATTCCGCGTGCTTCGCTGCACACCGTTGAAGCGGATGGCGTTCGCGTGTTTTATCGCGAAGCAGGTCCGGCAGACGCGCCGGTACTGCTGCTGCTGCACGGATACCCCGCGTCGTCGCACATGTTTCGCGAATTGATTCCGCGGATGGCGACGAGCTATCGCGTGATCGCTCCCGACCTGCCGGGATTTGGGTTCACGACCGTACCCGCTGAGCGCAACTACAAATATTCGTTCGACGCGCTCGCGCGCACCGCGGAAGCGTTCGTGGAGACGCTGGGATTGAAGAAGTACGCGCTGTACATTTTCGATTACGGGGCGCCGGTGGGATTGCGGCTTGCGATAGCGCGTCCCGAACGAGTGACGGCGATCGTGTCGCAGAATGGCAACGCCTATGAAGAAGGGCTTGGTGATGCGTGGGATCCGATCCGGCGATATTGGGCGACGCCGTCGGCGGAGAACCGCGAGACGCTGCGCCGCGAAGTGTTGACACTGGAGGGCACGCGGTGGCAGTACACGCATGGAGTGGCGAATCCGGAGACGGTGGCGCCGGAGTCGTACACGCTGGACCAGGCATTGCTGGAGCGGCCGGGGAATAAAGAGATCCAACTGGACTTGTATCTCGATTACCAGTCGAACCTGAAGCTGTATCCGAAATTTCAAGCGTATTTCCGGGAATTCAAGCCTCCCTTGCTGGCGATCTGGGGAAAGAACGATGTGTTTTTTGTGGTGGCAGGGGCGGAGGCGTACCGGCGAGACAATCCTAATGCGACGGTGATTTTGTTGGACACCGGGCATTTTGCGTTGGAGACGCATGTGGAGGAGATTGCCGAAGCGATGCATGAGGTGTTGGGGCGGGTGGGGCGGTAGAAGGCCGCGCGCAACGGGGCAAGAATTTGTGTTGGCGGACCGCCTCGGAAGGCGGTCTCTACACAACCCAAGTGCGTCAGCCATGAGGTGAGGTTGAGGTTTGCAACCCTGGGGATAGCATAAGAGCTAGCGCGACAGAAGAATGAAAACCACATTGAAGAAAAATGTTACAGGGTGGCTTCGTGGCGGAGTTGGTAGAAGAGGAAGGCTAGTACCGCTACGTTGAGGACCAGGAGCAGAACCTTCCATTCGGTGGGGTGGCGATGGATTTCGTAGAGTTCAATAGGTAGAAGGGAACTGGTCATGATTATGGTGAACCACTCGGCCCAACGTTTGAGAAGCAAGAGGCCGATTCCTTCGGTGAGAAAGAGTCCTGCATAAATGAAGCTGCCAACTCCGATGCCGCGAATGCTGTTGGGAGTGAGAGTGGTGGCCTTCTGAAGGAAGCTGTCGACATACCGTTGGCCGGGATCCATGCCGAACACCCTGACCCAATGAGCGAGAACCGGGGCGATGTCCGCATGAATGAGACGGAGAGCACCCAAGCCGACGGCGATCAGAACAGCGGCTTTGAGAAGCTTGAACAAGGCGATCATGCGGAGCACCCTGGTCTCGGAACGTTTCATGTGACGGTTCATCGTCGTTTGCTGGAGCGGAGGCGGTCGTTGGGTTTTGGCGAAAAGCAGATCCCTCGCTGCGCTCGGGATGACAACGAATTATCGTTTTTCCACAAGGTGTAGAGTGGCACATATGCAGAGTAACGCGGAAGGCGCAAATCGCGAAACGATGCGGGGTGGCGGAGGGGAAAAGCCTCAGCTCTGAAGGGATGAGCAGGATGAGGCACCAAGCGACCCACATATGGAAAGATGAGAGCCCCGCACGCAGAAGCGGCGTGTGTGGCACCCACCAGAAAGATCGCACGCCAGAAAAACCTCACCTCGCGGGTGGCATGGTCGGTGGCGTAGCGACAAAACCTCATCCCTACAGGGATGAGCTACAGGATGAATCAAGTGCAGGATTGAGGTGCAGGTAGGCGTTACAGGGTGCGGTACATCACGTAGGCGTCGGTGTAACCGGCTATGGGATGAAGAAATGCGGCCGGGAGGCGACCGACAATTTCGAAACCGAGGCTTTGCCACAGGCTGACGGCGCGCGCGTTGGTGCTGACGACGAAGTTGAATTGCATGGCGCGAAAGCCGCGATTCCTGGCGTGATCGAGAGAATGCGCGCACATGGCGCGGGCTACGCCGCGACCGGAAGCGGCCGGAGCGGTCATGTAACCGCAGTTGGCGACGTGGGAGCCGCCGCCATTTTGATTGGGGCGGAGGAAATAGGTGCCGACGATGTGGCCGTCGTCGAGGGCGACAAAGACTTCGTGGGCGGGAGAGAACCAAAAAGAGAAAGTGGCGTCGCGAGTGATGTCGCGAGGCAGGGTATAGGTTTCGCCGGCGCGAAGGATGGGTTCGAGAATGGACCAGATGGCGTCGGAGTCGGAGGGGAGAGCGGGCCGGATAACGAGCATGGCTACTTGGAGGTGTCGCGGAGGAGGACTACGTCGGATTCGATGTGGCCGCGCGCGACCATGAATTTTTTGGTGTCGGGAGACCAGCCGAAGCCGTAGATTTGTTCGGAAGGGAAATGGGTAAACTGGCGGCCAGGTTTGCCGTCGAGGGGCTGCAGCCAGAGGTTCTCCTCATTTTTATCACCGCGAATCATATACAAGAGCGCACGACTATCGGGAGTGAAGTGAGGGGAATTGGGTCTGTAGACCATGCGGGGATCGGGCTGGAAAGTCAGGGGGGGAGCGTCGAGGGCAGTGGTTTTGATGATCACGAGCTTTCGGGCGTAGGTATTGGCGGAGGGATCCGGCAGGGTGACAGGAGAGACAAGCATGGTGTCATCGCGGGAGACATCGGAGATCCAGTAGGTGGGAGAGCCGGGGACGGCCTGTGACGGGAGGACTTCGGATTTTCCGCCGTCGAGAGACACACGCATGCGACGGCTGGCTTTGGCGTCGAGGTAATAGACCCACTTGCCGATGGGAGAGCAAACCGGGAGTCCATCATCCTCGCCGTCGGTGAGGCGTTTGAGATTGGAGCCGTCGGCATCCATACGCCAGAGATTGGAAGAGGAACGTCCCTCGCGGCCACTCATACTAAAGACAATGACGTGTCCTGAAGCGCACGCAGCGCCGGCGCCAAGGCGAGCGGTGGAATCGTTGAAGACCTCGGACTGCTTCACGCCGTCCAAGCCAAACTGCACGATCCTATCGGACTGAATGATGAGGAGGCCGGAATCCTTGGGCCAGAGGACGTCTCGAGTCTCGGCGAGTTGGTGACCCAGACCTGGAATGGGCATGCCGGAAGGCCCGTCCGTTGCGGAAAACAGATCCATCTGGTTTTGGGGTTGCAACTGGATGGCGACGAGAGTGCGTCCGTCGGCGCAAGAACTTAAGGTGCTGTAGTTGCTGGTGTCGTTGGTGACGGACTCGAATTTGCCGTCAGGGTAGGAGACATAGCCGATCTGGCCGCGATCGAAATTGGAAGAGGCATCGGAGTAACGAACAAGGAAGCCGCGGCCATCGGGAGTCCAGCGGAGATCAAAAATGCGCTTGTCGGGAAAAGAGAAAAGAAGGGATTCGCGATTGGTGGCCACGTCGAAGAGATAGATGGCTTGGCGATCCTGTTCGGGGCCGCTGCCAAGGGAGAAGGCGATGTGTTTGCCGTCCGGAGCCCAGGAGAGCCATTGAGGGGTGGCGCCGGGCCGGACGAGAAGGAGTTGTTCGGCGGTGCCGTCGGGATTGGCGGAGAACCAGCGGCACTTGTTGGCTTCGGGATTGTTGCAACGGACGTAGACCATGCGCTGGCCGTCGGGAGAGAAAGTGGGTTGCGCGTCGACATCGCGGACCAGAAGCTTGGGAGTGCCGCCCAAAACGGGAGCGCGGAATAAGAGATGGAAGAGACTGCTTTTGTCGCCAGCCTGGCGGAAATAAAGATAGTTGCCATCCGGAAAGAAAGAAAGAGAAACGATGGGCTCTGGCGAGGGAGCGACGACCTGGGTGTCACTGCCGGTAGGAATGTTGCGGAGCCAGAGGCTGTCGAGACCATTATCGCGCATGGCGATGAGCAGGAATTTTCCGTCGGGGGAAATGGCCGTGCGGAGGGCTTTGCCGGAAGTGGTGGCGGGAGTGATGGAATATTGGGCGAAGGGGCGCAGGGCTTTGGGCGAGAGGAAAGCCCGGAGAACAAAACCTGCGGAGAGGAGCAGACCGAGTATGACGACGGCGGCCAGTAACGCGGTGTCTCGCAACCTGCGCTTTGCTGGGGCTGCTGGCAGAGCAATGGCGGCGCTTTGTTGCGTGGCGTGGGCGGCGGATCCGCCCGAAGAGGATTGCGGCTGCGATGCAGAGTCAACGGAGCCGGTAGCGATGTTGTTGCGGCCTGAACCGGTATCACGCTTGAGGCGCTTCAGGTCTGCGCGCAGGTCGGAGGCGTGCTGGTAGCGAAGATCGCGGTCCTTCTCGATGGCTTTGTTAATGAGTTGCTCGAATTCGACGAGAAGATTGTTGTTAAGGCGAACAGCGGCGACCGGCGTCTTGTGGAGAATGGCGTCGAAGATGGCTCCGGAACTTTCGCCCTGGAAAGGAAGAAAACCAGTGGCCATTTCGTACAGGACGATGCCAAAAGAGAAGAGGTCAGTGCGGGCGTCGAGATCTTTGCCGAGGACTTGTTCAGGAGACATGTAGGAAACGGTGCCCAAGGCGGTGCCGGGACTGGTGAGTTGATCGGAGTCAACGCCGATGGTGGCGAGAGTATCGACGGTACGGGTTGTACCGGCGAGAGTTTTGCGATTGGTGACTTTGGCGAGGCCGAAGTCGAGGATTTTGGCATGGCCGCGCTTGGTGACGAAAATGTTTGCGGGTTTGATGTCGCGATGAACGATGCCTTCGGAGTGGGCAGCATCGAGGGCGTCGGCAACCTGAATGGCGAGATCGAGCAAGTTTTCCAGATCGATGCGCGGGCCGGCGATCATGTGCTTGAGAGTTTGGCCATCGAGGAATTCCATGGCGATGAAGGCCTTGCCGCTGTCTTCGCCAATGTCGTAAATGGTGCAGATGCCGGGATGATTTAGCGCAGAGGCGGCTTGGGCTTCGCGCTGGAAACGCGCGAGCACTTGAGGATCTTTGGCCACATCATCCGGCAGGAATTTCAGGGCGACGAAGCGATGCAGGCGGGAATCTTCAGCCTTGTAGACAACGCCCATGCCACCGCCGCCAAGGCGATCGACGATGTGATAGTGAGAAAGAGTCTGGCCGATGAGCGAGTCGGTGGTGGTCATTTCGGACATATTAGGGTGAGGGTGGGAGCAAGTCAACGAACGCAGAAACGGTGATTGCACAGTGCGTCCTACAAATACCAGAAAAAGAGCATCGGTAACAGGCGATCACAACGACGCAAGCCAACGTTCAGAATCCAAGTTCGTCGGTTGAGGACAAGGCTTGTTGCCGAGGAAGCAGGTGGGACCAAGACCGATCAAAACCGAAGATAGAGAGCGTCCCACCCTTGCAAAAAATATGCTCCGCTGCACTGTGTGGACGCCGCCAGGTCGCGGCGCATAACGGAGAAAATTTGGCGACAGCAGCTCCTGCCCCGGTGATTCGTGGGAACGCAATTCAATTTAGGCATGTTACGTGGTTGGTATTTGGAGTGATGGCGCTGTACGTCCTGATGACACGTGACTGAACACTGCTAGATTCCCACTCCGTTCTGCGCCAGAGGTATGCGCCAGAGGTATGCGCCGATTCCGTGGCTGATGATGGGGCACGGGATTCCCGGTGCGTTGGCGCTGGTGTTGGGTGTTTTCCAGTTTTCAACGCGGCTGCGGTAGCGGTTTTTGAAGCTCCATCGGATCCTTGAGGATACGCGGCGATTTCGCAAGGTCGGCCAGGATTCAGCCGGAAGACGTTGAGACGGATA
>Ga0210406_10005268_pt1 | contig 13604 bp, 11 predicted proteins | sample IncBWC30MmetaG_FD_155454 | JGI IMG/M metagenome (GOLD analysis project Ga0210406, IMG submission 155454) | Forest soil microbial communities from Barre Woods Harvard Forest LTER site, Petersham, Massachusetts, United States - Inc-BW-C-30-M | ecosystem: Environmental > Terrestrial > Soil >... | reverse complement strand
TATCTCGGCAAGAGCGCATTTGCGTCCGTATACGGCGCCGCGGGATCGCTGCTCGTACTTCTACTCTGGAGCTACTACTCTGCCCAAATATTTCTATTTGGAGCCGAATTTACCAAAAGCTATTCCTATATCTTAGGAACGCGCGTCCCGACGACGTTGAGCACATGAAGCGAGGGATGCTCAACTCAATACGGCGTACTGCGCGCGCCCCAATAATCTCGCATTCACAGCGCCGCCAAATAGCCGCCGTCGATGTACAGAATCTGTCCCGTGATGTAGGCGGCAGCGTCGGAGCAGAGAAATATGGCCGCGCCGCCCAGATCGTCGAGTCGGCCGAATCGGCGCTGCGGAATCCTCTCAAGCATGGCGCGCTGCCATTGCTCGTCTTGGTAAAACGATTCGGTGAGCGCGGTTCGAAAGTAGCCCGGCCCGATGCCGTTCACGCGAATACTCTTGGTTGCCCACTCGGTCGCGAGCGTTCGAGTCAGGCCGGCGAGACCGGACTTCGACGCGCCGTAGGGCGCTGCGCCGGCAATGCCGACCTCGGAGGTGAGCGAGCAGACGTTGAGGATGCTGCCGCCATTCGCCATGCGCCGGGCCGCCGCCTGGGCGCAAAAGAAAGCTCCTTTCAGATTGGTGTCGACTATTCGATCCCACAGCGCTTCGCCCACGTCGAGCGACGCGCAGGGTTCCTCGACGCCTGCATTGTTGATCAGGATATCGATCCGCGACATCGATCGTAGAACCGTGTCGAACGCGGCATCGATGCTCGCATTGACGCCGACATCCGCAGTCACGTGCATGACGGCGTGGCCCTGTGCGGCGAGCGCGGCCTGTGCGGCGCTGAGCGCCTGCGCATCACGGCCCAGTAAGGCGACGGCCGCGCCCGCGCGGGCCAGAGCCGATGCGAGCGCGCCGCCGATCCCTCGGGACGCACCGGTCACCACGGCTACCTTACCGCCCAGCGAAAAAAGCTCAAGGTCCATGACCGGTCTATCCTACGTACGCACGCCAGCCGCCGAATTGCGTGATGTCGGTGGCCTCCGACGCGCCATACCCTTCGCATATGAATCCCGACACTTCAGCACCATTCTGAAGCTCGACTTTGCCGATCCCCAGCGGCGCGGAAATGCTCGCCACGAACGATCCTAGTGTTTCCGTGGGGAGCGCCCAGATCTCAACGTCGATTGCCGCGCCGCCGTGGGGTACGCGCACGAGGCCGGGACGATAAGGCGGCCCGCCCGGCAGGGCAAACAATCGATAGTTGGGTGAGGTTTGCGTACGCTGCAGGAAGTACCCGCCGCGGTCCCGTAGTTGGTGATTGAGCGGCAGTCCTTCCATATGCGCGCCGCAAACCGCCAAGGCGATATAGCCTGCCGCGAGCACCGGCATCTCCGCCGTCGATGGGGATGGCCGTACGTTCGTTGCACCCAGCCTGGCCGCGGATTGTCGATGCACGGTGTCAGCCAGCACCAGCAGGGCGCGATCGCTCGCCCGCGGTCCGATCAAGGTGATGCCGAAAGGCAGTCCGTCGCTGCGGAAGCCGGCCGGTACGGCGACTCCCGCGAGGTCGAATAGATTCATGAAATTCGTGTAGTAGCCGAGCGTCGCGTTGAGCCGGATCGGATCGGCCTCGACTGCGGCGATGGTGTGGATGGTTCCGGCGGTTGGAGTCACGATCAAGTCGACTTGCGACCACGCCGCTTCGCCGGCGCGCTCGAGCGCCTTCAGACGGTACTCCCCTTCGAAGGCCTCCACGGCCGAGGGTGTTTTCCCGCCTGCGATGATCTGCGCCGTCACCGGGAACAGCGCATCGGGATGGGCCTCCATGAATGGGCCGACCGCGGCGTAGCGTTCCGCAACCCACGGCCCCTCGTAGAGCAGCCGCGCGGCATCGAGGAAGGGCGCGAAGTCGATCTCGACGCGGATGCCGCCCGAGGATTCGAGACGCGAGATGCTCGCATCGAACAGCCGCGCGTATTCCGAGTCGCCGAAGAACTGCAGCTGGTCGCGGGGCGGCACGCCGAAACGGAGAGCGGAAATTGCTATATTACCCATCTTGCGCGAGTAGGGGTCCTCGAGGTCGAAGCCCTCGGCGACGCCGAGCACGGCGGCCGCGTCCCGGGCAGTCAGCGCAAAAATCGACACGCAGTCGAGCGAGCGGCAGGCGGGCACGACTCCGCGCGTGCTCAAGCGGCCTAAGCTGGGCTTGAGACCCACCAAGTTGTTGAATGCCGCCGGTACCCGGCCCGAACCCGCCGTATCCGTCCCCAGCGAGAAGCTCGCGAGTCCCGTGGCCACGGCAACCGCCGAACCGGAGCTGGAACCGCCCGCGATGTACTCGGCATTGAAACTATTGCGGCAAGCGCCGTACGGCGAGCGAGTGCCGACGAGGCCTGTGGCAAATTGGTCGAGATTGGTCTTGCCCAGGGGAATCGCTCCGGCGTCGAGCAAACGTTGAACCACGGTTGCCGAGCGGGTCGGCGTATACGCGAACCGCGGACAGGCCGCCGTGGTGGGCACGCCGGCCAAGTCGATATTGTCCTTGATGACAAAGGGGATGCCGTACAAGGGCAGGTCTTCGATGGCACGCGCTTGCAGGGCCCGCACGTAGGCCATGACCTGATCGCCGGAGAGACGAGTGATCCAGATGTGGCGCTGCTCAGCAAGATCGGCGCGATCCATCAGCTGCGCCATGATCTCGGCCGGAGTGAATCTTTTCGCCAGGTAGCCGCTGCGCAGGTCGGAAATTAGCAAGCTGTCCGGAGTGTGCATTGATTCAATATAGCGTGTTGGGTCTGGGCGCGCATGCGGGGCGATGCGCGCAATTGGGGCAATTGATCGGCATTCCTGCGCCGTACTGGTGCGAACAATCCGCGCGCGCGACTCGAGACTCACTCCCCAGCGATGCGCAAACGCGGCGTCTTGCGGGAAAATCCCCACCTCAACGGCGAGCTGCCGAGCTCGGCATGGGATTTGCACTGATCTAGATCAATGTGCGTCTAGGGTTCCGGTCCGCTTCGGCGGGCGACTGGTCCGAGAGACGCAGTCCACTGCTATTTGCCGAGCAACACGGCGAACGGCAAGGATACACGGCGGGATAAAAGCCCGGGAGAACAACGTCGAGGAGAGTGTCATCCTCGGGTCTCTCCCTCCTGTGGGAAACTCCCGAAACCAACGCGACTCTCCTCATTGGCATGGCATGAGAGTAGGGGAGGCGTCGTGTTCTACGAAACGGTCATTGAAGGCGGCAAGCACTGGTCTCTCACCGTGCGCGCGGGCACCCAGCTTCGCATCATCGACCGTGACGGGGGCGCCAACGTCGGGATGCTGTTCTACAACCCGCACAACCTATTGGAACGTTACAACGCTCCCGACACATTGAAGTGCCAACACACCTTCAAGCTCACCAAGGGACATTGCCTGTACTCCGATATGGGGCGAATTTTCTGTTCGATCACCGAAGACACGGCGGGCTGGCATGACACGGTGTGCGGAAACGCGAACCGGGAGCTGGTGACGAGCCGTTGGGGCGAAAAGAGTTATCAAGAGCACCGGAACGATTGGACCCAGAACGGCCATGACGCCTTCTTGGTCGAAGGCGGAAAGTACGGCTTGGGACGCCGTGATCTCGCCGCCAACGTCAATTGGTTCAGCAAGGTGTCCGTGGCGGAGGACGGCACGATGCTGTTCGACCTCGAGCACTCTCGCGCCGGGCAATTCGTCGACCTGCGTTTCGAGATGAATACCCTGGTGCTGCTGCACACCTGTCCGCATCCCTTGAGTTCATCGGTTCACTATCCGCGTAATCCCGTCGGTTTGCAGCTCAGCCAGGCGCCTCCGGCGGCCGACGACGATTTCTGCCGAAATTCAAGGCCCGAAAATGTCCGCGGCTTTGCCAATACGGAACTGTACCGTTCGTGCGGCGGCGGGGGAGAGTGAGCCTCATGCGCAAGGAGAGTGAGCTGCTTCCCGGCGAGGCGCGGTTTCGGCAAGTGATTCCGGCGGGGGACTATTGGATCGATACCGTCAAGACAGGGCAAACCCTGAGGATCGTCGATGTGGAGGGGAATCAAGCCGCGGACACCCTGTTCTTCAACGCGGCCGATGTTGCCGAGCGCTACAGCGCCGTGGATACCATCCGTGAGCAGCGCAACCTATACCTCCGCTGCGGTTCCAATTTGCTGTCGACGTCCGGAAATCTCATGGCGCAGATCGTTGCCGATACCGTGGGACGCCACGATACCCTGGGCGGCGCCTGCGCGGCGGAGTCGAACACTGTCCGCTATGCGCTCGACAAGAGAACCATGCATGCATGCCGCGACAGCTATCTCTTGGCGGTTGCACGGCACGATCAGTTGGGTCTCGGCAAGCGCGACCTCAGCCACAATATCAACTTCTTCATGAATGTGCCGGTCACGACGGACGGCGGCCTGACCTTTGCAGACGGGCTGAGCGGCCCCGGCCAATACGTGGAATTGCGCGCGGCCATGGATGTCATCGTGCTCATCTCCAATTGCCCGCAGCTCAACAATCCCTGCAACGCCTATAACCCAACACCGCTCGAGGTTCTGATCTGGGACGCGGATGTTCGATAAGGTCCTCATCGCCAATCGCGGCGAGATTGCGTGCCGCATCATCAGGACCTTGAAGCGTTTGAAGATAGGCTCCGTCGCCGTGTATTCGGATGCGGACAGAAATTCCCTGCACGTGGCGCAGGCCGACGAATCGGTGCGCCTCGGCGCAGGTCCGGCCGCCGAGACTTATCTTCGCCAGGACAAAATATTGGACGCGGCGCGTGCGACCGGCGCGGCGGCGATCCACCCCGGGTACGGGTTCCTGAGTGAGCACTCCGGTTTTGCCGAATCCTGTCATGCGGCGGGCATTGTATTCATCGGCCCAACACCGGCACAGATTCGCGACTTTGGACTGAAGCACCTGGCGAGGGACCTGGCAAGGCGCAACGGTCTGCCGCTGTTGCCCGGCAGCGGCTTGCTGATGAACCTCGACGAGGCGAGGGACGAAGCCGCGCGCATCGGCTATCCCGTCATGCTGAAAAGCACGGCCGGAGGCGGCGGCATCGGCATGCAGCTCGTGCGGCAAGAGCCTGCGCTTGCGGAAGGCTTTGACGCGGTGGAGCGCATCGCCAAGAAGAACTTCAGCCGCGGCGGCGTGTTCCTGGAGAAGTACATCGAGCGTGCGCGGCACATCGAGGTGCAGATATTCGGCGACGGTGCCGGTCATGTGATTGCACTCGGCGAGCGCGACTGCTCGGCGCAGCGGCGCAACCAGAAGCTCATCGAAGAAACTCCCGCGCTCGGGCTGTCGGAAGTTCAGCGGCAGCGCCTGTTCGCCTCGGCCATTCGATTGGGCGAGGCGGTGGACTACCAATCGGCGGGCACGGTCGAATTCGTCTTCGATGCCGTCACGGAGGAATTCTATTTCCTGGAGATCAACACGCGCCTGCAGGTGGAGCACGGAGTCACCGAAGAAGTCACCGGCGTGGACCTCGTGGAGTGGATGATTCGTCAGGCGGCAAACGACCCCTTCGAGCTCGAGCCGCCGCAGGCCCGGGGTGCGTCGATCCAGGTACGGCTGTACGCGGAAGACCCGGCACGGCAATTCAGACCCTCGAGCGGCTTGCTCACGCATGCGCGATTCCCCGCCAATGCGCGAGTCGAGACCTGGGTGGAAGACGGCTCATTGGTCACGCCGCTGTATGATCCGCTCCTGGCAAAGATAATCACCGTGGGCGCAGATCGCGCCGCCGCCTTGTCGAGAATGCAAGAAGCCTTGACGGGCACGGTGATCGGCGGAATCGAGAGCAACCTCGACTACTTGCGGCAACTCAGCGTGGACCCCGTGTTTGTTTCTGGAGGCATGACCACGCGTGCGCTGGACGCCTTCGCCTACGCGCCGCGCACCCTCGAAGTGCTGGCCGCCGGAACCCAGACGACGATTCAAGACTATCCGGGGAGGCTCGGGTTTTGGAACGTGGGGGTGCCGCCGTCGGGACCCATGGATAGTTTGTCGTTCCGTCTCGGCAACCGGGCGCTCGCCAATCCCGACGCTGCGGCAGCTCTGGAAATCACGGTCTCGGGGCCCACGCTGAAATTCAATGCCGATGCCGTGATTTGCCTTACCGGCGCTGAGATGGCCGTCGATATCGACGGTCGGCCGGCCGCGTACGGGGCGCCGATCGAGGTGCGCCAAGGCGAGACTCTGCGCATGGGCGCCGTCAATGGCGCCGGCTGCCGCGCCTATCTGGCGATACGCGGTGGCTTCGACGTGCCGCTCTATTTGGGCAGCCGGTCCACGTTTACCCTGGGCAAGTTCGGCGGCCACGGCGGCCGGGCGTTGATGGCGGGAGATGTATTGCACGTGGGTACCACGGGCGGCGCCGTGGCCGGCGCGTCGGTCGCCGGCGCCTCCGAACCGCGTGCCATTCCGGACGATGTGATGCCGGCCATCGGTCACGAGTGGGAGTTGGGCGTTCTGTACGGCCCGCATGGGGCGCCCGATTTCTTTACCGACCAGGACATCGCCGAATTTTTCGCGGCCACCTGGGAGGTTCACTACAACTCGAGCCGCACGGGCGTGCGGCTTCTGGGTTCGAAGCCCAAATGGGCACGCAGCGACGGTGGCGAGGCGGGACTGCATCCGTCGAATATTCACGACAACGCCTATGCCGTCGGTACGGTGGATTTCACAGGCGATATGCCGGTCATTCTCGGGCCCGATGGGCCCTCGCTCGGCGGTTTCGTCTGCCCGGTGACGCTGGTGAAGTCCGAGCTCTGGAAGCTCGGCCAACTGCGGGCCAATAATCGCGTTCGATTCAGGCGTCTGTCCGCGCACGAGGCGTTGCAGGCGGAGCTGGCACAGGAAGAGATGATCGCCACGCTGCGCAAGCCTGTCGCTTCGAGCGTGAACGACCCGCCGGCACGCGGACCGGCTTCGAGCGGCACGCCCCCGGAGCGGCGCGTGGAGGCTGATACACCGATTCTAGCGAGCATTCCGGCGCGGGACACGCGGCCGGCCGTCGTCTATCGGCGCGCCGGCGATAAGTACCTGTTGGTGGAATACGGACCGCTGATTCTCGACCTCGAGCTGCGCCTGCGGGTGCATGCTCTCATGTCGTGGCTGCAAGCGGCAGCGCTTCCGGGCATCGTCGATTTGACTCCCGGGATTCGCTCACTGCAGGTTCACTACGACAGCCGCCTGCTGCCGCTCGAACGGCTCCTCGACCTATTGAGCACGGGCGAGCACTCTCTGGCGGCGATCGACGATCTGCAAATACCCACGCGCACCGTCAGGTTGCCGCTGTCCTGGGACGACGAATCCACCCAGCTCGCCATCGCCAAGTACATGCAGTCGGTACGCTCCGATGCACCCTGGTGCCCGAGCAACATCGAGTTCATCCGGCGGGTCAATGGTCTCGACAGCGTCGAGGACGTGAAACGCATCGTGTTCGATGCGAATTACGTGGTGCTCGGTCTCGGCGATGTGTACCTGGGCGCACCGGTGACCACTCCGCTCGATCCGCGGCACCGCTTGGTCACCACGAAGTACAACCCGGCACGCACTTGGACGCCCGAGAATGCGGTGGGCATCGGCGGCGCCTACCTGTGTATTTATGGCATGGAAGGGCCGGGCGGTTATCAGTTCGTCGGCCGTACTTGCCAGGTGTGGAACACGTACAAAGTCACGCCCGAGTTCACGGAGGACAAACCCTGGCTGCTGAGATTCTTCGATCAAATCCGCTTCTATCCGGTCAGCGGCGCGGAATTGCGTGAATTCCGCGAGGACTTTCTGCATGGCCGGGCGCGGCTCGACATTGCCGATGACGCGTTCCGGCTGAAGGAGTATCGGCGCTTCCTGGCGGAGAATGCGCCGAGCATCGCGTCGCAAAAAGCACGGCAACAGGCGGCATTTGAGTCCGAGCGCCGGCGCTGGGAAGCCACTGGTCAGATCGGCTACGCGGCGGATCTTCCCGAGGCCCATGACGATGTAAGCCCGGAGGAATTGGAGCCCGGCAGTGTGGCGGTGGCGAGCCCCGTGTCGGGCAGCGTTTGGAAGATTTCGTCGGCGCCGGGTCAAGCCGTCAAGGCCGGGGATACGCTGGTGTTGGTCGAATCCATGAAGATGGAATTGCCGGTCACGGCGCCGATGGACGGGATCGTGACTCAATTGCGCTGCGCGGAAGGCCGCGCCGTGCTGGTTGCGCAAACCTTGGTCGTCATGCGGCCTCACGCTACGCGCGCCGTCGCTTAAGGGTCAAAACAGAACACGGGGGAGATGCCATGCTTTTTCGTCTCAAGACTCTACGCGCGGGGACGCTGCTGCTGGCGGTCCTCGCGGCGGGCGCCGCGCTGCCGTCGTCGGCCGCCGAACGGACTTCCTTCAACGTCGCGTGGAGCATTTACGTCGGCTGGATGCCCTGGGACTATGCGGATCGCAGCGGGATCTTGAAGAAATGGGCCGACAAATATGGGATCAAGATCAAACTGACCCAGGTCAATGAATACGTGGAATCGATCAACCAGTACACCGCAGGGACTTTCGATGCCTGTGCCATGACCAATATGGATACGTTGACGATTCCGGCGGCGGGCGGGGTGGACTCGACGGCCCTGATCGTCGGCGATTTTTCCAACGGCAATGATGGGGTGGTGCTCAAGGGCAAGGGCAAGACGCTCACCGATATCAAGGGCCAGAAAGTCAATCTGGTGGAGCTATCGGTGTCGCACTACCTGCTGGCGCGGGCGCTCGAGTCGGTGGGAATGCGCGAGCGCGACTTGAAGGTCATCAATACCTCCGATGCCGACATCGTCGCGGCATTCAGCGCGCCGGCGACCACGGCAGTCGTCGCCTGGAAGCCGCAGTTGAGCGCGGTGCTGTCGGCGCCGAATGCTCAGATGGTATTCGATTCCAGCAAGATACCGGGAGAAATCCTCGATCTGATGGTGGTCAAAACCGATGTCCTGAATGCCAATCCGAAGCTGGGTAAGGCGTTGATCGGCGCCTGGTACGAAACGCTGGCGGTGATGTTCAAGAATGATGCCGCCGGCCAGGCGGCGCAAACGGCGATGGCCAAGGCGTCCGGAACGGATCTCGCCGGTTTCGGCCGCCAATTGGCGACCACTCACTTATTTACGACACCCGCCGATGCCTATGCCTTCGTCACCGCCGATGGCGTCGTCAAAAGTATGGATTCGGTGCGCAAGTTTTCATTCGAGCACGGGATTCTGGGACAGGGCGCGAATTCCGTGAACGCCGTCGGCATTCAATTTCCAGCCGGGAAGGTTCTTGGCGATTCTCGCAATCTCAAAATGCGCTTCGATTCCGGCTTCTCGAAGCTGGCCATGGACGGGAAACTGTGAGCTCCGGCTGATCCATGCGCCGGCTCATCAACCAGCAACCGGGACGGGCGGGTGCGCTCTTGTTGAGCGCGCTGCCCTTCATTCTGGTGGTGGCCGCGTACCTTTATTACTCTAATGCGCGCCTGGCAGAGAATCCGGGGGACAAACTACTGCCGTCGCCGGCAACCATTGCCGCGACCACCCATCAATTCGCTCTCGAGGAAGACGAACGCACCGGCGAATACCTGCTGTGGAACGATACCCGGGCCAGTCTCGAACGGCTGTTGGCGGCACTCGCCATCAGCGCCTTCATCGGCGTGACGCTGGGGGTGGCGATCGGGGTGCTGCCTTATCTGCGCCACGCTTTGGGGCCGTTTGTCGCTGCGCTGTCCCTGATACCGCCGTTGGCCGTTCTGCCCATCTTATTCATCGTCGTGGGTTTGGGAGAACTCGCAAAAATCACTCTCATCATCATCGGAGTCGCCCCTTGCATCGTTCGCGATTTGGCGATGCGCACGGGCGAGCTGCCCGGCGAACAGATGATCAAGGCTCAAACCCTGGGAGCGTCCACCTGGCAGCTGGTGCTGCGCGTGGTGTTGCCGCAGATGTGGCCACGCTTGATCGATGCCCTGCGTCTCACCCTGGGTTCGGCATGGCTATTTCTGATCGCCGCAGAAGCCATCGCCTCGACCGAAGGATTGGGGTATAGGATTTTCCTCGTGCGCCGCTACCTGGCGATGGATGTCATCCTGCCGTACGTCGCGTGGATCACCGTGCTGGCGTTTTCAATGGATTGGCTGCTGCGGCTGCTGCGCACCAAGGCATTCGCCTGGGCCAAGGCAGGCACGTAGCGCATGACTCAGGTGACGGTAAAACGCTTGTGGAAGGAGTTCGGCGCTCAGGTCGTGCTGGAGAACATCAATTTGCACATCGGCGATCACGAATTCGTGACCATCGTGGGCGCTTCCGGCTGCGGCAAGACGACGTTTCTTCGAATGCTGTTGGGAGTGGAGACGCCCAGCCGAGGCGAATTCCTCATCGACGGCAGTCCGTTGCCGTCCGAGCCGGGACCGGATCGCGGCATCGTGTTTCAGCGCTATTCACTGTTTCCGCATCTGAGCGTCATCGACAACCTGATGCTGGGTCTGGAGCTGCGCGGCTCGCCGATGCTCGGCCGGCTGTTCGGCGCTCGGCGGCGCCGGGCGCTGGACCGGGCCGATCAGTTGTTGGATGCCGTGGGCCTGCAGGGCGCAGCCGATAAATATCCGAATGCGTTATCGGGAGGCATGCAGCAGCGCTTATCGATCGCTCAATCAGTCATCTGCGAGCCCAAGATATTGCTGTTGGACGAACCCTTTGGTGCGCTCGATCCCGGACTTACTTCGGATATGCACACGCTCATTCTCAAGCTGTGGAACATGAATAAAATGACCGTGTTCATGGTGACTCACGATCTGCAGGAGAGCTTCGCGCTCGGGACGCGGCTATTGGTATTCGATAAGGTGCGCGTGGACCCGCAGGCGCCGGATGCGTTTGGCGCCACGGTTACTTTCAATATTCCCCTCAAGGGTCGCCGGGCGCTGGATAACATAGCAAATACAGTTAGTTAGAGAGCATTCTTCTACAGAAGACAAAAGCGGGGCACCTGGTATATACTCCCGGTTATTCTCGACAGGAGAGTAGAGGAGCAACATGGCCAGGCAATCAGTGCGACGGCGCGAATCCATCGCGGCGCAGGTGCCGATCGAACTCTATCAGCATGCGCGTCATCGACTACTGGCGAACGAGCCGATGATCGGGAACACGGTGCAGGGCGGCTCGGCTGCTCAAGCACTGACCGTGGAGGAAATCGACGCCCTGGAATCGGTGGGGCTATCGACTACGGCCTGGACAAACAAAGCGAACCAAGATCCGCTGATGCATTCCATCGCTGATTATATGGCGCTGATCGAGACCAGTTTAACGACGACTCAGGCCGCCAACTATTTGAAAGTCGATGTCAGTCGGATCAGGCAGCGCCTGCGCGAACGTTCGCTATTCGGCATCGAGTATGATGGGGAACGCCGGCTGCCCCGGTTTCAGTTCGAACGCAAACAGGTGTTGCCTGGACTTCGGGAGGTCATTGGGGCACTGCCGGAGCAACTGAATCCACTCGACGTGGCGGAATGGTTTTTGTCGCCCAACCCGGATCTCGAACTGGCGGAACAGGATTCACCTTTGAGTCCCCGCGATTGGCTGCTGCACGGAGAACCCGTGACGGCGGTGGTCGCCCTCGCTCAAGCGTTCGAATAGCTCGGCGCATCGCGCGTGGCGAAATTTCCCCGTTCTCCCGGTGCGGCGGCGCTTGCGCGCTTGGTGCCCTCCGTGCACACAGTACCCGCGGGCACGCGACTCGCGCGGGTGTACTATGCCGCCGGCCGGTATCCGATCGCGTGGAATACCTTTAGGTATTTTGGGCCGTTGAACGCGAGATGGGATCACCATGCGCCGACGGCCACGGGCGCAGCCGCCGCGCAGGGGCGCGGGATCTATTACGCGGCACTCGACGCAAAGACTTGCCTCGCAGAAATGTTTCAGATGACTCGCCGTGTTGATCGGGCCTTTCAATCGCCGAGGTTGGCCGTCTTTGAGAGCGTGCAGTCGCTGCTCGTCGTCGATCTCACCGGCGACTTCGCCACTCGCATGGGTGCGTCGATGGCGATTCATTCGGGCAGCCGCGATCGTGCGCGCGGGTGGGCGCGCGATCTGTACGAGGCCTTCCCAGACATCCAGGGCATCCGGTTTGCGTCGTCGATGAACGGAGGCGCACCCGCATTTGCGCTGAATGAGCGCGCACTGCGCGGCACGCTGTTTCCACCGCATCCGCTATTTCACCGCGCACTTGCGGACGACGTGATGCTCGATCCGTTGAAGCATGCCGCGCAGGCGCTTGGCTATGCGTTGCGCTAGACGTCACGGCGGTCAATGGGAATGCTAGAATCGCCTGCACTTCATGGCACACCAGGAACCGACTGCAGTGCGCCCGTTCAACCCGTTTATTTGACGCGCGACACGACGCTGCGTTTGGCGATACGTTAAATATGCTGCGGCTGGGCGTTCCGCTGGTGTTCGTATTGATTTGGTCGACCGGCTTCATTGTCGCGAAAGCCGTGGTGCCGCACGCGGACTTGCAATGGTTTCTGGTTGCGCGCTTTTTTTTGACGGGCCTTGTGATGGGCTGTGCAGCACTCATCGCGGGAGCGCAATGGCCGGGGGTGCGCCGGGCGGCGCCGCATGTGTTGGCGGGTGCTTTGATGCAAGGCATATACCTTTGCGCGAGCTATTGGGCCATCTCGCGAGGTTTGGCGGCGGGTGTAATGTCGCTGCTCGGCGCTTTACAGCCCTTGTTCACTGCTTTGTTGGCGGTTTCCGTCATGGGCAAAACGCTGCAGCCTCGAGCGTGGGCGGGGCTGCTCATTGGATTCGCGGGGGTTGGCCTGGTGCTCGCCCCCAAGCTCGCGAGTCACGGTGTGGGCTCGCTGACTCCGCTGCCCGTGGCGGCGGCATTGGTCAGCGTGTTCGCCGTCACCACCGGCACCATGGTGCAAAAGCGGCTCGCTACGACGGACTTGCGCACCACGGCGAGCATACAAAGTTTCGGCGCCGCGATCTTCGCCGCTCTTGCAGTGCTGTTCATAGGGACGCCTCGATGGGACGGGGCGCCGATCCTGTGGGGTGCGCTTGCGTGGGCGGTCTTGGTGCCTTCCGTAGTGGGCACCACTTTGCTCATGTGGATGATGCGTCATGGGGAGGCGACGAAAGTGACGGCGCTGCTGCTGCTGGTTCCGCCGCTGGCGGCGGTCCAGGCGTATCTGTTTTTCGGTGAGACGTTGGCGCCGGTGCAGTTCCTAGGGTTCGCGCTGGCATTAGGCGGGGTGCTGATGACCCGGTCCGCGCGTGCTCCAAATTGACTTTCTTGATCCCGCATCCGGGCACCGGACGCGGGTTCGCTAATTTTCAAGGATCTTTATGTTTCTGCTTCGGCATGGGCAAAGCTACTTCAATCTGCACTTCAACAAGACTCGCGTCGATCCGGGGATCGAAGATCCGGAATTGACGGCATTAGGGGCCGAGCAGGCTGCCGCGGCTGCGGCGCAGCTGGCGGATGTCGCGGTAACGCGGATCATCATTTCGCCCTACACGCGCGCATTGCAAACCGCGGAGCCCATCCTCGCCGTTCACCGGGTGCCGGTGGATATCATGCCC
>Ga0210406_10005267_pt1 | contig 13604 bp, 11 predicted proteins | sample IncBWC30MmetaG_FD_155454 | JGI IMG/M metagenome (GOLD analysis project Ga0210406, IMG submission 155454) | Forest soil microbial communities from Barre Woods Harvard Forest LTER site, Petersham, Massachusetts, United States - Inc-BW-C-30-M | ecosystem: Environmental > Terrestrial > Soil >... | reverse complement strand
GCTTCGGTTTGAACGCCGAGCTGCCATCCCCCTTCCATGGGCACAAACACGACGGGAAGCTCCCCAATCTCGGCGACGCCCAGGGCGCTTGCGCTCTCCTGCTTCAGATACTCGTAGGCTGGAATCTTCGACAGCACGGAAGCCTCCAATACGTTGACGAGGCGTTGCGCGATCACCGTCTGAGCAATGAGCCCGGCAAGAAGGCAGACCAAGGCGACCGTCGCGATCGAAAGCGTCGTTGCCACGCCGATGCTCAGGTCCGAACCCCCCGGAACGTGAACAACAACGGCGTGTATGCCCGTCTTTGCATAACCGAACGCCTTGGCGAGTATGACAATCATAACGACGATTGGCGCCAGGAAAATAACGCCGCCGAGAATCGTCGTCCGTACGAATTGGGCAAGAGTTTTCATTCGATCATCTCCCTCCACGTTTGATTTGGTCTTGCGACCCGCCCGTAGAGCACACCCGGGCCCCGCGGCCGGCCCTGGCTCATCGGGCCGTCCACACGAGGATGCCGGTGACGATCACGACCAGGCTGATGCCAAGCCCCTCGCGCACGATCGGCGGCTCGCGGAACATTTTCAGCGACACGACCTGAGCCATCGGGACATCGGGTCTCAGACCGGATGCGCAGCGCCCTCCGGATTGAGCCAGTCGCGGTCGGCGAATAGCTTGGCGAGCGCGTCGATGAACACGCGCACTTTCGCCGCCAGATGCCGACGGTGCGGATAGAGCGCCGCGATCGAGAGCTCGGGTGTTGGGTAGTTCCGCAGTAGGGGCACGAGGGAACCGGTTCGAAGCTCCTCATGGATGATGTTGAAAGGCGGCATGAGCGCCAACCCAAGGCCGGCGATAACAGCCTGGCGTCGCAGCTCCATGTCGGACGTAACGAGGTTTCCCGCGACGCGCGCCGTGAGCGGCCCGCCGTCCGGGTTGATGAAGTGCCACTCGTCTCCGAACGGGTAGAAGGCGTACTGAATGCAGTTGTGGGCCGAAAGATCGGCCGGACTCACCGGCTCGGAGTGGGTCTCGAGATATGAGGGAGAGCAGCACACTATGTGCCGCCAGTTGGCCAGCCGCCGCACCATGAGACTCGAATCGGGGGGCACATTGAGGCGGATCGCCAGATCGAACTCGTCCTCCAGGAGATCGATCATCTGATCGCCCCTCCGCAGGTCGACCGAGACGTCGGGATTGTCGCGGAGATATGCAGTCACGACCGGCGCGATGAATCGGGCGAGGGTAGGGTGGCAATGAACGCGCAACCGCCCCCGCGGAGTCGCGTTCAAGGCGCCGGCTGCGCGGTCCGCTTCGTCGAGCTCGGCCAGGATGTGGAGCGAGCGTTCGTAGTACTGCCGGCCGATCTCCGTCAGGCTCACCTTGCGCGTGGTGCGGTTCAAGAGCCGCGCGCCCAATCGATCCTCGAGCTCCTGAACGTGGTTGCTGACCATCGTCGTCGACAGGTTGAGGTGACGGGCCGCGGCAGTGAAGCCGCCATTCTCGACGACGCGGACGAAGGCGGTGAGGTTAACCAAGTGATCCATGCGCGCTGCCGATTATCAAGTCAGGGAAAATAGTCCGTCAGGTTGATAGCGGATTATCGCGGCCAGTTCGTGACACCAACTTGACCTCTATCCAAGACGTCGTTCGGCAAGACCAATCACCGGCGGCGTTTGAATGGAGGATGAAATGAGACATTCAAGAAGTATCAAAGCAGAGGCCACATTGGCTTGCGGCTTTTTGCTTATGGCTCTGGCTTTGGCCGCGCCCAGTTCCGCTGCGGAAGCCAAAAACCATGCGCCGGTCAGCCGTTATCTTGCCCTGCATCACAGGTCCGTTGATCCGCGTGCCGCCGCTCAGGTCCCAGCGGCGCCGGCTTTCTTCCTATTCGGCGGGTCCGGATCCTATGTTCCCGCTCCGCGGAAACCCGAGACCGATGGCCTGAGCCGGAACCCGGACGACTGCGTGAAATATGGCTGCATCGACAATGGCGGCGGTTAACCAGCCAACCCGCTCGCGGTGGCCCAACGGGTCGCCGGGGGCGCCACATCAGGGGCCATGGGCTGAGCCGCAACACGTTCGATCACCAGCCAACCCGGGATGCGCTGAGCGCGCTGCATCCGCAGGGCATGATCGCCAATTGACGAGAGTACGCCAGTGACTGCTTTTCCCAAGACTGTGACGCCCAATGCGCCATTCGCAATGGCCGCTGAACGTCGGAACCAGCTAAGCTGATCGGGTTTTGACGTTAGCGCGATGACGCCGCGACAGCCAGTCTGCACCATTAATGCTATATGTTTAATAGAATTTGAACCCGCATTTCTTGAGTTGCAGAAAAGTGAGCTTAACCCCTTGGAAAGGCTCACTCGCAGGCAAAACCGTACACAGCGCGTTCATGTGCAATCCGAGGCCCGGCGCGCCTCATCGGGCCGTCCACACGAGAATGCCGGCGGCGATCACGATCAGGCTGATGCCGAGCCCTTCGCGCAAGCTCGGCGGCTCGCGAAACATTTTTAGCGACACCACTTGAGCCATCGGCACCTCGATCAGCGCCAGCGTGCGCACGGGCGCCGCTTCGCTGAGCGCGAAGGCGACAAACCAGAGCTGCGACGCGAGCGCGCCCATGAAGCCAGCGAACAGTGACGAGCGCCAGGCGTCGATGATGGCGCGCGCGCCGGTGCGGTCGAAGGCGGCGAGATAAAGCCCGAGCGCCGCCGATTGAATCGCCAATCCGACAACCAGAATGACCGACGCGGACAAGACCAGCGAGGGGCTCTCGAGACCGATCACGGCCGAGCGAAAGCCGATGGCGGCGAAAGCGAAGAAGGTGGCCGAGAAGAGACCGAGTGCCGCCGATCGCCAGTCGGCCACAAGCTCCCTGCGGCTGCGGATCGCCATCAGCGCAACGCCGATCGTCGCCAGCGCGATCGCCGCGATCAGCGCCGCCATCGGTGGATTGTTGAGTGCGATGAGCCCGAAGAGCGCGATCTGCGCCGCTTCCGTTTTGGTATAGGCGACGGCGACGACGAAACTCTTGGTGCGCATCGCCGCCAGCATGAGCGAGGTCGCGATCACCTGGGATGCCGCGCCGAATCCGGTCCATGCGAGACTGACCGCGCTCAGCCGCGGCGCGCTGAGACCGGTTGCGGCCAAGAGCCCTACGAGGAACATCACCGCGAACGGCAGGCCAAACAAGAAGCGCACCTGCGCCGCGCCCACCGCGCCGAGCGCGCCGATCAGATCGCGCTGCATCGCGTTGCGCAGCGTCTGCGCGCTCGACGCCAGAAGCGTGACCGGAATCCAAACCCCGCCGACGGCCATTGCCAATCTCCCCTCACCCTTGTATCGCGCTCAACGGCTTCGTCGAGCAGCAATGCGTCGGAGTTGCGCGGCCCGCGCCTCGCGGTGAGGACAATTTCGACGGAGTTGGAGGCCTAGCTCTTGCTTGCGCGAGCAGGGAGAAAGCGCGACATGGTCGTTCCCAATGACATGCGAGGCGCCTCGACACGCAAAGATTATCTGCCGCCAAACTGAAGCCTACGGAGGGGAACATGGATCTCGGACTAAAGGGCCTGCGCGCGGTCGTGACCGGCGGCACCAAGGGCATTGGGCGCGCTGCCGCGGATATTTTCGCGCAGGAAGGCGCAAGCGTCGCCATCTGCGCCCGCAACGCGGACGGGGTGAAAGCCGCGGTCAAGGATCTGAAGGCGAAAGGCGTAAACGCCTACGGAGCGGACGTCGACGTAGCCGATAAGGCTGCGCTGCAGAAGTTCATCGCCGACAGCGCGGCGGCGCTGGGCGGAATCGACATTCTGATCGCCAACGTCTCCGCGCTCGCCTTGCAGGACGACGAGGAATCGTGGAGCAAGACCTTCGACGTCGACATGATGCACACCGTGCAGTCGGTCAACGCCGCTCTGCCTTTTCTCGAAAAATCAAAACATCCCTCGATCGTCATCATTTCCTCGGTCTCGGGGCGAGAGATCGATTTTACCGGTCCGGCTTATGGCGCGATGAAGGCCGCGCTCATTCATTACGCGCAGAGACTCGCCTATCAGCACGCGCCGAAAATGATCCGGGTCAATGCGGTTTCGCCAGGCAATACTTATTTCGAGGGCGGCGCCTGGGAAAACGTCGAAAAGAATCTGCCCGACCTTTTCAAGCACGCGCTCTCATTGAACCCGACCGGGCGGATGGCGAAACCGGAGGAGATCGGCCGCGGCATCGTCTTTCTCGCCAGCCCCGCCTCGAGTTTCACGACCGGAACCAACCTCGTCATCGACGGCGCCCTGACGCGCGGTGTGCAGTTCTGACGGGAGGAGCGCGAGCGGGATCCGCTACTCCCAGCAAACGCTTGCGGCCGCCGCCGCGTTCGCGGGCATAGTTGTCGCATGTGTCGCGGCCATTTCAAAGAAACATAAAGGTGGGAAAAAGCTTCTCTTTTTGAGAAACTGATGGTATTGTGGCGGATCGTCAAGCTCAAGATTTGATATCCAGCGAGACCCTCGTCGCCTCGCCCTCATCCGGCGGGCTTCGCCCGCCACCTTCTCCCCAGGGGAGAAGGGACAGCGCAGGCGCGCCCCCTCTCCCCTGGGGAGGGCGGGGTGGGGGCTGCTCACGCTCAGCGGAGTATCGTCTTCGTTTACGAACTTCAGAGCCCGGGCGACCACAGCCCGCGAACAGCGCGAAACGAAAACGGGGTTAAGCCTTTGAAAACAAACAATTCCGCGAAATCACTGACTCACCGCTCATAATGATTCCAATGGCTTACGGTACGCCCGGCGAAACGTTTCGTTTCGCTTGGCGAAACATTTGTTTCGTTGTCGCCGATTTGGGCGTCTTCGCGTCTCACCACGCAATGGTCGGACTGGCTTCCGTCCCCGTCGTGCCCGCTTCAGCACGTAGGCGATCCGGAAAGCTCCGCCGAGAAAAAGTTGCGCGAAAGCGCACTTAAGTCCTGGAAATCATTGGCGCGCGTAAACCTGTGCGCGGGGCGCGTGTCCGGCTCGCTCAAGCCCTTCGGTGCGGGCGACTCAGAAATTTACAAATCGTGGCTGCGCGCGGCCGGACCTGCGTTCTCCTTATGGCGATGTCTTTGAAGGTCGCGTTGGCGGTGATGACGTGGTCGGCCGTCCTGTAGCTCAACCGTTCGAACATCATCAACGCGCGATAGAGAAGCCCCTTCTTGCCGAATTTGACGACGAACAATTCTGGCGAGACGTCGTGCTGATCATAGATGAAGCGCTTGCCCATGAGCTTGAATGGCAGCGCGGCAAGAAAGATGAGGTCGGGCGGATTGCAGGCCTGGATGATCGAAAAGCCTCGTTCGCGGTGGACCTTGAACAAGAGCCGGAATTCATGGAACAGCGCAGTCGAATATTCGCGGAGGTAAGCAAGCGCGCCCCTCCCCTCAGCCGGCAGGGGATGGCGGTAGATCGCAATGTCGTCGATGACCTCGAACGCCTTCGGAAAGTCGGCGTTGGTCGGACAAATCACCGACACGATCCATCCGGCGCGATGGAGGGCCCGAGCCTCCTGCCAAACCCGTCGATCGAAGGGGACAGGCAAGTTTTCGACCACGATGACGCAGGAACGGGCTTGGCGCGCGGGCGGCATGGGCGACCTTCGATTGTCGGGATTCGCGGCTTCCGTTAGGGGCGGCGACTCTGCTCACTCCACCGCGGCGCGGGCCGGAATGGCAGTGCCCAACTCAGCCCTCCCCGCCGAACCCCCGGCCGACGCAGACGTAACGAAATCCGTGCGCCTTCATCGTTTCGATCGGGTAAATGTTGCGCAAGTCGATGACGATAGGCGTGGTCAAGCTGGCCTTGACGCGAGCGAGGTCGAGAGCGCGGAACTCGTCCCACTCGGTGACGATGACCGCCGCATCCGCGCCTTTGACGCAAGCATAGGCGTTGTGCGCAAACTCGACGCCGGGCAGAAGCGGTTTTGCGGTTCGAACGCCTTCCGGATCGTAGGCGACAACGTGCGCGCCCGCTGCTTGCAGCTCGGGCAGGATTACGAGGCTTGGGGCGGCACGCATGTCGTCAGTTCTTGGCTTGTAAGTGAGGCCGAGCACGGCGATCCGTTTTCCGGCGACCGAGCCGCCGCAGGCTCTGATGACTTTCGCCGCCATCGCCGTTTTTCGCTTGTCGTTGACGTCGACCAGCGTCTCGACCAGCCGGATCGGCGCCTTGGCTTCGGCGGCGAGCTTGGTCAAAGCCAGCGTATCCTTGGGGAAGCAAGACCCGCCGAAACCGGGCCCGGGATTGAGAAACTTGCGGCCGATGCGGTCGTCGAGACCGATGCCGTGGGAGACGTCGAGGACATCGGCGCCGAGGCGCTCGCAGAGGTCGGCGATTTCATTGATAAACGTGACCTTCATCGCCAGGAACACGTTGGCGGCGTATTTGATCATCTCCGAACTGCGGCGGGACGTATAGACGATCCGTCCGCCGTTGCGTTCGATGGGCCGATAGATCTCCCCCATCACCGCGCGCGCGCGGTCGTCCTCGACCCCAATGACCACGCGATCCGGCCGCTTGAAGTCCTCGATCGCCGCGCCTTCGCGCAGGAATTCCGGGTTCGACACCACGGCGAAGGAGCCTTGAGGCGCGTGCTTCGCGACGAAACGCTCGACCTCGTCGCCTGCGCCGATCGGAACCGTCGACTTAACCACGACCACCGTGAAGCCTTCGATAATTTCGCCAATGGCGCGAGCCGCGTCGTGGACGAAATGCATATCGGCCGAACCGACCTCCGCCAGCGAAGGCGTGCCGACGGCGATGAAGATCGCTTGCGCCCCTCGCCCGGCCTCTTTCAGGCTGGTCGTGAACGAGAGCCGGCCCGCAGCTTGATTGGCGAGCACCAACTCGCTCAAGCCCGGCTCGTAAATCGGAACGCGACCCTCTTGCAGACCTAGAACTTTGCTCTCGTCGACCTCGACACAGACGACCTCGTGGCCAAAATCAGCCAGACAAGCCCCTGAAACGAGGCCGACATAACCCGCACCCACCATGACAATGCGCATCGAATGAACCCCCGTCCAATCGCCAGCGTCAGCGTCGCCAGACGTCCCGGCGGCGCGACTACCAAAACAATTTCCTCCGGACACCGATATCGAGGGCCATGCGGCGTTCAAACCGTCATAGTCTGCTCGGGCCGCGCTCGAGCGCGGAACTCGCTTGCCCGCGGTCGTGCGACCCCAGGGTCTTCGACCGGCGGCGAAGCTCGGCGATTGACCGGCCTTATACACGCCGCTAAGCGGGTCCGCCATCGCTCTAATTGATGGGAAGCTTCAACGGACGGGACATGGCCGTTTACACCGAAGTCTCGGACGACGCGCTGCGCGCCTTTCTGGCGCTTTACGACATCGGCGAAGCGACCTCGTTCAAAGGCATTGCCGAAGGGGTCGAGAATTCCAACTATCTGCTCCGCACCGACAGCGGCCAGCATATCCTCACCCTCTACGAGAAACGGGTCAAAGCCGAGGATTTGCCGTTCTTCATCGGTTTGATGGAGCATCTCGCGCAACGCGGCGTCACTTGTCCTCAACCCGTCCGCAATCGCGCGGGCGCAGCGCTTGGGGAACTCGCCGGGCGTCCGGCGACCATTGTCACGTTCCTTGATGGAATATGGATCCGACGCCCCAACGTTCGCCATTGCGGCGAGGTCGGGGAGGCGCTGGCGCGAATGCACCTGGCCGGGGCCGACTTCCCGCTTAAGCGCGCCAATGCTCTGTCGCTCCCAAGCTGGAGACCCCTGTTCCAGTCGGCCGAGGCGCGCGCAGACGAGGTCGCGCCCCAATTGCGCGAGGAAATCGTGGCGGAGCTCAATTTTCTTCACGCTGAGTGGCCTAAGGACCTGCCGGCCGGCGTCATTCATGCCGATCTGTTCAACGACAACGTGTTCTTTCTCGGCGAGAACCTTTCCGGCCTCATCGACTTCTACTTCGCCTGCAACGACGCGCTCGCATACGATCTGGCGATTTGCCTCAGCGCTTGGTGTTTCGAACCCGACAACGCCTTCAACGTCTCGAAGGGGCGGGCGATGATCTCGGCCTATGAGCGGCTAAGGCCGCTTGGCGAGGCCGAAATCGAAGCGCTGCCGCTCCTGGCTCGGGGCGCCGCGCTGCGATTCATGCTGACGCGACTCGTCGACTGGCTCAACGTGCCGATGGGCGCAAAGGTCGCGCCGAAGAATCCGCTCGAATACCGCGACAAACTGCGCTTCCACCAACGCGTGAGGTCAGCCGCCGACTACGGTCTCATGCGGTGAGCCAAGGTGTCTCGATTTGGACCGACGGCGCCTGTTCGGGCAATCCCGGTCCTGGCGGCTGGGGCGCTGTTCTGCGCTACGGCGGCCACGAAAAGGAGCTGAAGGGCGGCGAGGCGCTCACCACCAACAACCGCATGGAACTCACCGCGGCGATCGAAGCCCTCCGCTCATTGAACCGTTCATGCGAGGTGGTCCTGCATACAGATTCCCAATATTTGCGTGGCGGAGTCACAGGCTGGATCAACAGCTGGAAAAGCAACGGCTGGCGCACGGCGTCAAAAAAGCCAGTCAAGAACGAGGACCTTTGGCGAGCCCTGGCCGCGGCTGCCGATCGGCACACAGTCGAGTGGCGCTGGGTCAAGGGCCACGCGGACGATGAATTGAACGTCCGCGCGGACAAGCTGGCCCGAGAAGGTATGGCGCCATTTTTAGCCAAGCCGTCGGCGTCGGAACGCGTTTGACGAAATGTCCGGCGTGCGACGGCGCGGGCGCGTTTCTATGGATGACGCTAATCTTCCAACACGAAAATCCTTGAACCTTCGTCCTCAACCGCGATTGACTCTCCTCACCCACGCTCCGCTCGGGCGACGCCTCGCCGGTTGCGTGCTATCGTGAAACCTGCGGCTTTTGATTTAATGTTGACACAATTCCGTAAGATTACTTTAGTGGATGCCGCGCGGCCGCCAGTCAGTGAAAGGTGATTGGTTAGACTAACTGGCGCAGCGAGGATTGCTGTCGATACGGAAGAGGGCCAGATTTCCACCGTCTCCTCGGCGCTTTTTAAGTTAAAGCTTTTACTCCCCGCTTACGAATTATTGGTAGTGCATGATCCAGGGCGCGTAGCGTCGATTGAGAACCCAGAATACTGGTGGCTGTACTATGAACAAGGTTCTCGTTGGAGTTGTACCGTCGGGCGAGTTTGAGCGAGCCCGGGAGTCGATTTCCGAATTATCAAATTACAGCGACTATGACGACTGGTTGGATAGCCGCTATGGCCGTTTCATGGGCCTATCGACAGCCGGCGCCGAGGCGAGTCTGGAGACGGTCGCCCTCGAAGACTTCCTGAGCTGGTGCGCCTCTCGGTGTCTGCGTCCGAGCGAAGGCGCGCTGGATGACTTCGCCCAGTCCGCCTGGAGTCGCTCTCGCCCCGAACCCCTTTCGGCGGCTGGGTAACGAGACGGCTCAGCGGTCGGCGAAGGAACGGGGAACGGCCTGAAGAAAGCTGAGAACGGCCTTGGGCCCGGTCGCCGCGCAGAACCCTTTCGCTGACTCCCAGGCAAGAAAAGTTGTTCCGAAAATTGCAAGAAACTGCGTGATGGTAAGCTTAATCACGATTTGGTCGAGTTCTATTAAATTTCTACCCTAGCGGGTATAGCAATTCGATACGATCTATGGTGGTCTTACTACCCTTAACAATTCGTTAGTGCGGTAGGGGGCAACTCAGATGGACGTTCAGCAAACGTCGCGGTTCGCCGACCGCGTCTTGCGGCTTCTCGAAAGGGTAGAATATCGTCGCGGGGACTCGCCTGCGGACAAAGCCGCGATCTACCGTCTGCGCCACGACGCTTACATGCGCGCCGGGACCGTCGAGCCCAGGCCCTCGGGCATGTTTCACGACGCGATGGATGAAAAGGACAACGCCTGGCTAATCGGCCTCTTTATCGACGGCGAACTCGCAGGCGCGCTTCGACTGCACATTTCGGCCAGCCTTCTCGCGCCTCTGCCCGAGTTGACTTCGTTTTCGGACTTAATTGAGCCACGCCTTGCGGCCGGCCAAACCCTCATCGACGGTTCTCGTTTTGTAAGCAGGCTCGAATTCTCCCAACGCTACTCCGAAATCCCGTACCTTACGATAAGGCCAACCCTTCTCGCAGCAGAGTTCTTCGCGGCCGATTATGGCATAGCGGGGTGTCTTGCGGAGCATCAAGCTTTCTATCACCGATTGTTTGGCGCGGTGACCTGGTCCGCCCCGAGGCCATATCCGCACTTCAAGCGTCCAATGGCCTTAGTGGCCTACGATTGCAACCGTCAGCGCGAAAATATCTACGAGCGATATCCGTTCTTTCAATCGACGCAGGCCGAACGAGTCCGGCTCTTCCAGAGATCGTCAAACGTCGCGGACCGGGTCTTTGAGGCGATCGGCCGTAGCGAGGGGCAGGTCCAAATTCTTTAGTCGAAGCCGGCCTTCAAGGTCGCAGACAGTCACTCACGGCGCCGCGCTTAGATCGACCGTTACATTGAGGCGCCCTCACCATGCGATCTTCCGCCCAGAGGGTCGTCATCGCCTTGACCGTCGTGCCATCACCGCCTGAAATTCAGGACGTGCCTTCTTACGCGGACGAAGTCCAGGCAATCCAGTAAAGCCGATGCCGGATTTGGGAGCTGCGCAGACATCATACTCGGACGTGGATTACTTACTGAACAATAGACCGCGACGATCAAGTATTGTTTAGCTGGTCCCTATCAAAATCAATCAAATAACGGAACGGCAGTCCACAGCTTGTTAACGTGTATGTGATTGAAATCACATCTCACCTGGCGCAAATTTGATTTGATATATGCGGAAAGCCATCGCCGTCTCGGGTGCTGAGAGCCTCTCGGACGAGGTGCGCCGTGATCTGGTCGAGTCGGTGTTCGCCGACACCCAGTCAATGGTGCTCGGCGCTTTCATGACGATCGTCAACGGTCTCGTTATCGCCGCGATCGCGCATTCGTGGCCGGCGGTCGGAGCCTCGGCGATGATTGCGCTCGTTGTTGTGGCGCGCATTCGCCTGAAATGGATGTATCAATCGAGGACCCGGGGAAACGCGTTCACCGACGTGCGCTGGCTCGAGCGACACTACGTCGTTGGAATGATCGCCTATTTGCTCTCAGTCGGTTTGCTCGCTGTCGCGGCCTTTACGGCTTCGGACGACGCGTTCGTGTTGACGCTCGCTGTCTCCTGCGCCATGACCCACGCGCTGGGCATTGCCGTCAGAAACTTCGCAATCCGGACTGGAGTTGGGTTGCAACTCTCGGCGGTAGTCATCCCGCTTACCGTCGCCTTCATCTCAGAGGGCGGCATGTTCCCTCTGTTGGTCCCTTTGTTGCTCGTACCCTTGTGCTTCTTCATTTATGGCTCGGCTTCTCGGCTTCGAAACATACTTCTGAGCCAAATCGCCTTTCGCACCGAGTCGGAGCGGATCGCCAATCAATTCGATTTCGCGATCAACAACATGTCGCATGGCATGTGCATGGTTTCGGCAGAGAAGCGCCTTCTTGTCTCCAACGCCAAGTTCTCGGAATTCCTGTCGCTGAAGCGCGAACGGCCGATCACCAATATTCGGCTCGAAGCTGTGACGCGTCTTGCGAAGCAACGCGGGGCAGTGCCGCAGGAGGCCCTCGACGGGCTTCTCAAGGCCTTCGACGCGGCGACCGCCGCCGGATGCTCGCAGTTGCTGGAATTCGAAACCGCGAACCAGTCGTTCTACGAGGCTACGATCACCCCAAATTCCAGGGGCGGATGGGTCGTGGTCGTTCAGGACGTTACAGCAAAAAGAAACGCTGACCGCGCGATCGATCGCATGGCTCATTTTGATTCAGTCACAAATCTTCGTAATCGACGATCGTTCGAGTTGGCTCTAGCCGAAGTTCTCGCCTCCACTCAGTCCGGCGGCGCCGGGGTCGACGTGATGTTCCTCGACCTCGATGACTTCAAGCAGGTGAATGACAGTCTCGGCCATCGCACTGGCGACAAGCTTCTGGTCGAGATCGCGAGTCGACTCGGCGCCCTTATCGGGCCGCGCGACCTGGTCGCGCGCTGGGGCGGCGATGAATTTGTCATCCTTCACCATCACGACCCCGGTCAGTTGGAGACCCATGACCTCGCCAAGCGCATAATCGACGAGATCAATCGCGCTGTGGTCATCGATGGGAGCGAAGTCATCGTCGGCGTGAGCATCGGCAGCGCCTCGGCGCCGGACGATCGATTGAGCCTCGACGCCCTGCTCTCCAAAGCGGATATCGCGCTCTATGCGGCGAAAGCCGAGGGGCGCCGGTCCTGGAGGGCGTTCGAGCAGGAGATGGACGCCAAGATCCAGATTCGTCGTCTGATCGAGCTTGAGTTGCGCGCCGCGATCGCCACCGACCAAATCGAGGTCTATTTCCAGCCCATCGTCTCCGTCGCGACGAGACAGATCGTCGGCTTCGAGGCGCTTGCGCGCTGGCGCAGCACTTTGCTCGGCCCGGTGTCGCCGGCTGAATTCATCCCGATCGTCGAGGAGATTGGGCTGATGGAGGAAATGGGGGCGGCCATGCTTCGGCGCGCCTGCAACGCGTGCGCGGGTTGGCCGGACGAGGTCAATGTGTCGGTGAACCTGTCGTCCACGCAGTTCCGCAGCGGTAATCTCGAAAGCACGATCCTCGGCGCCCTCGCGGAAGCTCAACTCGCGCCAGAGCGCCTCGACCTGGAAATCACGGAATCGACCCTGCTCGAGGATCGGGGCGACACGCGTCGCACGCTCCAATCCTTACGCACTCAGGGCATGCGCGTTTCGCTCGACGATTTTGGCACCGGCTATTCGAGCTTGAGCTATCTCCTCAGCTTTCCGCTGGACCGAATCAAGATCGACCGCTCCTTCACCATGGGGCTTGGCATCCAGGAGCGCGCGTCCGTGCTGGTGGAAGGCGTTTCGTCCATGAGCCGCAAGCTCGGCATGAGCGTACTGATCGAAGGCGTCGAGACGGCCAAGCAATTGCGAATGATTGAAGCGCTAGGCACGATCTCTGAGGCGCAGGGCTATCTGTTCAGTCGGCCCGTCCCGGAAAAGGACGTGGCGGGGCTTCTCCGGCGTGACTTCCGCGTTCAGGCGGCTTAGGGCGCTTTGCCATTGGATGCAGTCGGTTTGGATTTTCTTGGCCGCTTGCCGTCTCCGCTCGAAAACCCCCGTTTAGAGGTGTTGGATTTCCTTGGATTTCCTTGGATTTCCTTGGATTCTCTCGTGCGAAACGAGACTTATCAATGGGTTACGCGGGATAAATCGCGAAAAATTTTTCGTCGCGGTTTTCCCTGGCGTAAGCAGCGCTGGAACAGGGTTCCTACCGTTTGGGCGCGCCGAAGCGCAGAATTGCTCATAGGCAAGCTTACCCCAATTTCTGATTTTCTGCAAGATATTGCCGCCCGCCCTGTCGGTAGCAGACGATATGTCCGGTTTAGGTAGCGCACGATCTGCCCGGTAGGTCCGGCCCTTTTTGGAGGGTCTGGATGCGCCGGACGGAGGCCCTTCAGGGGGTGCGCATGGCGATGTTTTTGAACATTCTGAGCCGCTGGGAATCGGCGGAGCTCA
>Ga0210406_10005265_pt1 | contig 13607 bp, 4 predicted proteins | sample IncBWC30MmetaG_FD_155454 | JGI IMG/M metagenome (GOLD analysis project Ga0210406, IMG submission 155454) | Forest soil microbial communities from Barre Woods Harvard Forest LTER site, Petersham, Massachusetts, United States - Inc-BW-C-30-M | ecosystem: Environmental > Terrestrial > Soil >... | reverse complement strand
TTGATCTCCCCGAGTCCGGCAATATGAATTTGAGCGTTGTCGGTGGAGTTGTCCATCAGATTTCAGTCATCCTCAATGGCACAATGTACACCGTTGTTTACAATGCACCGTTAAAACGAGATGACAAGTTTTCCAGCCTGAGGAGATACAGTCGTATTCCGGCACGAATTGATGGCGACCATTTGACCATCCAGTGGCCGGACAAGACAAAAGCGACAGGAAGAATCGTTCGCCGCGAAAAGATTGAACCTGAACGACCCTGGCCCGCTTAAATAGACTTTCGCGCCGGACTTCGATGGCATGGAGAAGTCGCTTTAGTTGATGACTAGAACCCGTGCCGCAGAGTTCCCGCCAATTGGACATCCAAGATTATCGACCGATCCCTGAGACCGCACGGAAATCTGCACACTGCTCCCCGATGTGCCACCAAACGACTCGAAGGTCTGCCGAGTAATCGCTGTCTGAAGGTGGTGTGAGTCCATAAATGCTGTCTGCAACGCGTTTCCATTCCAGAAGTGCCCCGTCTCGAAAAAGAATCAGGCTTCAATCGCGTAGGCCTCAGCGTTACTCATCACTCCGACACTTGTCGGGTCGCCGTTGTCGACCGGTCGAGCATGCTAGCTTTGGATGGGTTCGGCTGCGCATTGTTGTTGTCCAGTTGGGGGACGGTTGATTTCAACCGACTTTCCGAATCCACCAGGAATGTTCCCTCGACGACTACGCGGTCGCCTTCTGTCAGTCCCTGCACGATTTCGACTCGGTCGCCGGAACGCCAGCCGACCTTCACGCTGCGCGGCTCGAACACTCCCGCGCTGCGCTCAACAAAAACTCGCTGTTCATGGCCTGAGTCAATGACGGCATCTTGTGGCACAGTGAGGCCCACGGACCCACTAACTGGCAACTCAACATCTACGAACATGTCGGGGCGTAAGGCAAAGCCAGGATTGTTGGCTTCCAAGCGGAGTTTCAGAACGCGTGTCTCCGGATCGACCTGTGGCAGGACATTGCTTACCCGCGCCGAAAGAGTGCCGCGCTGAGCAGGCAATGTCACATGGGCGACGGCGCCGGGACGAATGTTTTGTGCATCAGTGCCGAACACATCAGCCACAATCCAGACCTGGCTCAGGTCGGCGATTCGGTAGAACTCCGTGGAACGATCGAAATGCTGGCCGGTCGTGATGTTCCGAGCGAGAATGAACCCATCGGCAGGTGAGACGATGTCTATTGTCTCGGGAAGCTGACGGTTTTCCGCAATCTGCCGGATCTGCACCTCGCTCAAGCCGAGATTGCGCAGGCGATCGGTATAGCCTTGAATGCTGCTCACACCCTGCTTGGACACAGCACCCGGAAACGGGACAGTCCGAGAGCCGTCCTTGCCAGCGGCTCCCGGCACTCCGGCACTCGCGGCCAGAAATCCGGAAGTGATCGATAGGGTATCGGCCACATAGGAAGTCGCCAGCTTTTGATCTTTCTTTACCAACTCTCCAACAGAATCGCTGAAGGTCTCCCGGATAAATCCATCCATGCCGGAATTGATTCGATACGTGCGTGTGTCCTCGGGAACCACCCGGCCCAGAAAGCGAACGGAGTGCGTCCCCGTTGTCTTCTCGGGTGTGGCCACACGGATCCCGACCAACCGTTGAACTGCAGGGTCGATCGCAACCGCTCCGGGCGGCACCGGAACTGTCGCGCTGGGTGAGCCGACAGAATCGGCATAGACCGGTTCCAATGCCATGCCGCAATCGGGAGCCGTGCCGGGGTGGTCGGACTTATAGTCCGGATGCATCGGATCGATCCAATACAGGATGCGGCGCACGCGTCCGCTCTCGGTCGCAGGCTCTGAATGTCGTCTCCCCAAAGCGTAGGAGATGATCATGAGAACCACGATCAAACCTGCAGTTATGATCTTCTTCATCGAACTATCACTCCCTTCAGAGATCCGCGGCGGTTCAGGCCATCGCTTCCCTCACTGCAGCGATCCCTAGCCGGGGGGGATGGCAGCAGCCGGCTTGCGGTCAAAGGCTTCCAGGGGGAGGGCCTGCCAAACGGCTGCGATCCACGCTCTGATTCATAATTTTCGTTCCGTCCATTCTGGGGATATCCTCCGCGAAAAATGGCGAAGATACCCAATCCCGCTTACTTGCTCTTCGATGCGGTTGCAACTTCCACACTCGAGAACAACCTTTCGTCTAACTTGGGATTCACCGCCACCTTATCGATGATTACTTTCTCCGGCGGAACGGGAGTATCCCTTAACCCTAACGAGTTCTTGCCCACCGGGAGAACTCTCGTCTCCAAAACGAAGGGGATGCGGAGGCCATCCACGGTTCGATAATCCCGGTAGTAAACCTCTACCGGATGCTCTGTACCATCGAGGGTGCGTGGCTGCCCCTCAATTTTGGCTTCGAGGTAGGTCTCTGCGTCAACCCATACATGGAGGGTATGCCCGGTCTTCTCGATGACTTTGAGCTTGTAGGTGTGACGGCCCTCCACCGTTTCGGCGCCGTCCAACTCGACGAGGCTACCCTTGGCAGCGTAGTCCACCAGGGGACCGTCAAGGTCGCCTCGATTCGAGGCAATCTTCACTTCCATCCCGCTGTAAGGCTCCACTTCGTGCCGGTTCAGGAAAGGCCGAAGTTTCCAGCCGTTGGTCCCGTCATAGACTTGCACTGCGGTCTGATCCTTGAATTGCAGTTCCAGGCGCATCTTTCGGGGGCGTTTCAGCTCCATAAGAAAAGGCAGTTGCACCTCTTCGGCTGGCCGTCGCGGAAGTGCCATTTCTTTCTGGTTAGGCGTGGGCATGGGAAGAGCGGCTCGTTGGTTGCCTCCAGCGCCCATTTTCCCTTGCAGCGACAACGTCTGGACTCCCCGCCACGCTTGCAAGCCACCCCGGGCCGCCACGTTTCTGTCCACGATCTGAGCCGCGGAAAGCTCGGCTTGCGATGACGCGCTATTCGGCGCCGCGGCAAGCGAGATTGCAAATGCAGTGGAGATCAAAATTCCCAGCAATCTTTGAAACATGTACACGTCCCTCCATACAAGAATCTGCGAACTCACCCAAAACATATGAGGCCAATGAGCCTCTGGCGAACCCGAGAAAGCACGCCTAATTTGCCCTCACTCTACGACGAGACCATACGCCCGGAACTGCCCGATGATTACATCCACCCGGTGGCCGCGTTGAACCGCCCGGGTTGGGTTCGAGAACGCCATCCAGTACGTCATGCCAACCTTGGGCGTGCTGCTTTGACGCAATTTTCCGACCTTCTCCATCTGAGGGACCTCGAGCTTGACTCCAGCCTGCGAATCGACCAACTCCGGCTCGGCCTTCTTATCGTTGAGGACCACAGCTTTCCCCGGATCCAGCACGCGATAGTTGAATCGAATTAGCTCGCCCGACTCGGTCGCCTTTACGCGGAGTTCGCCAACTCCCCAAGCGCCCTCGTAATACATTTCCGCCCGGCGCGAAAGGCGATTCACCTGAGAGCCTTGCCAAGCTGGTGCTGGCATCGGTTTGCTGGCGTTCTGCGATGTCTGGGGAGGCGCAGGTCGGACAACGGAAAACGCAATGCTGGACGCTAGGAGTATTGCAGCCAGAACTGGATGAGTGCCTAGATTTGTCTGTTTTCGCATTGATCCTCCTCTTCACACCGGTTAGCGCTACCAACGAATTAATCCGGCACCGCAGCGCAACTCTTGGCGACTTCTGCCTTGGGCTCCTTTTCCAATTCCTGTTTGGTCTCACTGTAGGCGTCTCTGTATTCCTGGCTGTCTCGGGCGTCTCTTAGTTCTTCCTCGGTGGCACCGTGAGCCAGTTTCTTCTTTGCCTCCTGGTACTTCGCGGCAGACTTCGAGTCCACTTCCGAGCAGACATCCAGGTTGGCTTCAATTTTTCCGAAGGCCCCGTTTGGAAGGGGCACCTTTCCGTGCGCTGCGAGGGGGAGCGCAAGCACTCCGCAAGTTAGAAAACCAACCTTCTTCATCGTCATGTTTCCTCCACCTTCTCTAATGCGAGCCGATCGGACCGGCTTGCTCCTGACACTTTCGATGAGCCGAGGGCTACCAACCATTGGGTGTCAGGAACTTCTTTCAGTTGACAGAATGAAGCTTGCCCACGAACGTTCGTCAGCAAGCTTCATGGTTATTAGGATCATCACACCTGTTATGCCTAGTTGGCGTGACCGATCAAGCTTCCGACTTGCGGACTGCCAGATCCGGTGTCGGTGAAGGTGATCGTCCCCGGCCGATTGACGCTTCGCGGTGCAAACGTGTTCACGAACTCGACGACCACCGTACAGGAAGCACCCGGCGCTAGATTCGTCCCGGTGCAATTGTCGGCTCCGCCCAACAACGTGCTGTCCGAGAAGAACCAGGTAAACAATCCGCTTCCTGGTGAGGCTAGAGTTGCGCCCGTCACTGCCACCGACGACCCACCCGCAGCCGTGGTGTTAGTGAGAGTCACCGTTCCATTAGCGGAGAACACACCGGTCGGCAGCGTGATGGTCAGCGGGTTCGGGGTGATCGACACTGTGCCACGCGCCACCACGCTCGAACCGCTCAACGACACCGGCGAGCCGGTAACCGTTGCCCCGGTATAGGCAACCGTCAGCGATCCAGCGAAGTTTGCCGGAGCCCCGGCCGCCGGAACTGCAAACGCCACTTTGATTGTGCAGGAAGCGCCCGGCGCCAACCCACCACCGCAGTTGGGACGACCGGCCGGGAAGGCACCCGTGGCAACCCGAATGAACTGCACACCGGTGATGGTGAACGTACCTCCCGCCACCGCCGTAGCGCCGCTGTTGGTTACCGCCACGAGCAGCGGATTGCTGGTAGTACCAGCCGCCCAGTTACCAAACGCCAACAAAGTCGGCGATACGGTCACGGCGCCGCCTCCGCCTCCGCCGCCCGCCCCTTGGAACTCAACTGCGCCCGGGTCGAACGCGAACGGTACCGCCGGGTCCGGCCGCGGTCTTCCGAAGAAGTCCGTAGGCGGATGCGACTGTGAGACTGGGATGGAATCCCTGGCCGCGCTCAGCGCATAGTTGCCAAACGCAGGTCCACTACCAAAATTGCCAGTCCCGGTACTTCCGGCCCCCGAACTGACCGCTGGGTTGCTCAGCGAGAGTGGCCCCCAACTCACGTTGATCCAGTTGTTGCCCTCGTCCACCGTTGCGCTTGGATTGAGGCTGAAGACCGGATTCGGAGTCGACGCGTCGACAATACCCGGAGGTACGCCGTATCCACTCGGTCCTCCACAGCCGTCCCCGACGGTGCACTCTGGCGGCACGCGCGAACCGTTGCAGTATTGGCTGACGAGGGGCGGTGCCGCGGAGCTGTTGGTGGGAGAATAGGTGGACGTGTTGGCCGGGTTGCTCATCACCGAATACATCGGGTTCAGAGTAAGGGTCGGGATTGCATGGTTACCCGGCCCCGAGTCGCCGCGGACACCAATGTCCCAGTAGTTGCCGAGACCCGAGGTACATTGGCCGGCGGCGTTCTGCACCGGAGCGGCTGCTCCAGTAAAAGCGTCGAACAGCGAAACAAGGTGCTGCTGGTTCAGGTTGCCTGAACCGGTGGCGCCGACCCCGATGTAGAAGGAGCGGTTTTGCCAGAATATGTTGTTCGCCAGCAGGGGATTCGAAAAATCGTGGCAGTTGGGCTGTCCATTTGGACAGTTCAGTGTTAGCCCGCTCAGGGACGTGAGCAGCAACGGAGAGTTCTGCGTGCTGGTCACGCCCGCGGATTGCGGGCACGACGTGGTGTGGCCAGCTTGCACACAGTTCCCCGCCGGGGAGCTGGACGCAGGCGTCCCAATGCTTTGCGTAAGCACGCCCGAGGACGCAAGCGCATCGTTGCTGGCGATGGTGTTGTTGACGATTTGCACGTTCAACGAGTCTTGCAGCGAAATGCCCGCGCCATCCCAGCCTGCTACGTTGTTGACGATAATGTTGTTGGTGATCGCAACACTGTTCCAGCGTTGCGGCTGACGCGGGAAGGTCGAAACTTCCGTCCCGTTGACCTGCTGCAGACGGATGCCGCCGCCGCTGCCGCTCTCGGCCATGTTGCCCTGGATCAAATTGCCATTGATTGTCAGTCCAAGGCCCGTGCCGTCGCTCAGTCCTGGCGGACAATCCGCGTCAATTTGATTCCCGCAAGTCGGATCCGTGTCCGGCGTGCCCATGACTTGAATGCCGCCACCGTTCGTGGGAATGGTGGGGTTGTCGCTTTGGTTGAAGAGGAACGCGTTGTGCTCGATGTCGCCTTGCTGGATTTCCCCGAGGTGAACGAGTCCTCCGCCCTCACCCGCGCTGAGGTTCCCGCACACCCAGTTGTGGTCGAACAGGTAGTAGTCGTTGCCGGTGCAGAAGGTCACGCCTCCGCCTCCCGACAGAGTAGCCGAGAACAGTTCATCGCCGAGGGAGGAGTCATTCGTGATGTAGTTGTTGTGTACGTTTACCTCCAACTGCAAGCAGTACGGCAGGTGCTGGCCGTCTGCGAAACCCGCTCCGTTGCTGCAAGAGCCGGGAGCCGCGTTGGTGGTACTCCCCTGAACATACGGGGTTGGAAATTCGCCCTGGCCGACGCTGATGCCACCCGAAAGCGTTCCTGCGTTGTTGTAGACCCGGTTGTTGGCGATTTGCAGGTGATGCGCCCAGCCGTGGGCAAATATCCCGCCTCCGCCCTGTGAGCTGTTGACCACCGACAACCCATCAATGCTCGAGGGGTTGCACATGAAGTTGCTCGGGAACGGGTTCGTCGCGGTAGTCCTACTGGTGTGACAGAGCCGGTTGTTATCGCCCGTGGGGAGGTTAGTCGGATTGGAGCCCACTCCCGTAAGCAGGGTTGTGTTCGCTGGAAACGCTCCCACCTCGCTGCCGTCGCTCCAGGGAGATGCTCCGTGGAAATCCAGTCCCTTCGCGAGCACCGTAATCCCCGCTCCCTCATACGCGCCCATCAGCGAGGGCTCCTGCAACTGCTCGGCCAGGTTGCCATTCAGCGTGGCATCCCAACCCACGGTTGCCTCCAGTGGCAACCGGTCGATCTGCGGAGCGTTGGGTTGGGCGTTGAAATAATTCCAACCTGTATCCGGGCAGCTGAACGCGCCGGATGGATCATACGGAGCCGACCCGGTCTGCGCTGTGTACGGCACACCTTGCAGCGTCAAGCCGAACAGGCAGTTGATATGCCGGCGCCAGGGATTGAGCACCGTGCCCGCTGGATGGGCATTGGCGTTGATGACGGATGAAACCGCGCCAACACCCTGCAGCCGGACCGGCTTCCACATAATAAGCATCTCGGTGTGAGAACCCACCGATGCGGTTTGAGTTGGCGTCGGAGCACGAAGTGCGCCGGCGTCGCACGTGGCGGTTGCCGAAGGCGTCGCCGACGTGGCAACGGTGTTGCAAGTCGGGTCGACGATGATCAAGTCGCCCGGAGCCGCAGCATCGATCGCGGTTTGGACGCTGCTTGAGGCGCTCACGTGTTTGGGCGCTTTGCCGCCGATGGTAACGGTCACGGTATCAACCGACACGTTTCCGTTGCCGGCGGTGATGACCAACTGACCGCATTGTGCCGCCGAGCCGCCGTACTGCGCCTGCTGTTGCACGGCGCAGGCGGGAACACCGCTGGGTACCGTGACTTTAATGGATGTGTCAGTCCAGGTCCCGATATTAGCGAGGACGCCGCCAATGGTAACCCTCGACATCGTATTGCAGGTTGAGCTGCCAGCGCTTGGGCTCGAGCACTGCCCGCCGAACCCATAGTGGCGGTTAACGGTTTTCAGATTGAACGGAGCCGTATTAGCTGATGGACCTGAGTAATCGGCGTTGTTCACCTGCACATCGCCCAGCGCAGTGATTGTCAGGGTCTTACCGGCGGCACTGACCCAGGGGCCAACTCCGTCGCCGTCCACTTCCTTGATCGCCGGCGTGGCATCCGGGTAGTTGCAATCGGGATTGTTGTATCCCGCACCCACGAAGGCCGCCGTAGGCACCACAGGTGTATCGAGGTAAGTAGTCAAGCCCGGCATGTAGGGCTCTTCGTAGCAGAAATCGCTGTAGGCCGGGTTGTACAAAGGATCAGTGATCAACTGACCAAACGTCGCCGAGCTGGGGTTCTTGTCCAGGATCGGGCCCGGGTCGTTCATGCACTGCACCATCATGGTCGGGGAATACCCGGTGATGTTGGGCGGGTTCACTTCCCAGCTTGAATAATTCAAGCCGTTATAGAGACCCCAGTGGTCTGAATACACGCGGGAGATCTCGTTGCCGAGATAATCCCTTGTGGCAATCGGAAGGCTTGGTGGCGAAAACTTCTCGCCGAACTGAGGCGCAAACGGATCGAACTCTGAGGTGAAGTCGTCAGTGATCACTCCGGTGAACTTCGAGGCGATGTGGGTCGAGGTGAAGATGAAGAATTTCGCACTCACCGACATCTGGTTGGGCAGAGTCACTTCCTTGCGGTCGCACAAAGGACGAACCGCACCGGCAAAAGGAGCTGTTTCCTTAGCCTGAGGGAAGAGACTCAGGTAGTCGGGCACAACTCGCTGCTCACCCACGCATGGCCACACAGGATCCTGAAAGCCGGGGAAAGCTGGGAGTGAGAGTTGCTCGCCCATCCCCAAGGCCGTAGTCGAGTTCTGGTAGTTGGTGCCGTTGTAGCCGGACGCGCTCTCGTCGTACAGGGAGGCCACGGAGGCCTGGTCGGGGATGATGAAGATATCCGTACCCAATCCGCCGAACTGTTGCGTTACCGGCGCGATGTAGTTGTCGCCAATCAGGAGGTTCTTGTCTTCCTCCTTATAAACCTCAAAACCCGAAGGCATGATCACTTCCACCACGTACTTTCCGGGTGGGAGCATGGGAGTACCAACACGATACTTGTCCGTCGTATCGGGATTCGCTACGCAGATCGTGCAATTGGTCCCATTCATCGTAGAGGGCACACCACTAGTACCCCCCTTCACCGCCAGTAACACTCCAGTTGTCGGGTTGATGCCGAGCGAACTGGGGAACGAGTATTTGCCGTCGTAAGGCGCCGGCTGCAGCTGGTTCCAGATGTGCATCGCGTCATAGCATTTGTACTGGGAGTTATAGGGGAGCGTGTGCAACGTGCCACCGTTGTACGTAGCGTTGTACCAATCAACGTAATTTGGCTGGTCAAACAGTGTGAAGAAAAACAGGTCCGCGTTGGTGCCGGTAGCCGTGCCTTGGCCGGGACAGTTCATGTAGGGCTTCTGTCCACTGCCTGCAGAGCTGCCCGGGTAGAACCCTTGCGCCCAGTCATCCCAACTGCTGGTTTGGGTAGTGTCCACCATGGTCAGGGTTGGCGTCACGCCATCCGTCGCAAAACCCTCCTGGTAGAGGTTGATGGTGACGTGCGGAACATTCGGCGCCCAAGGCTGTTGCACCATCCATGACGCACTATCAAAGGGACGCGTCGCGGCATAGATGACCTTTCCCTGGATACCTCCGTTCTCACCGACCAGCGCAGTGGTGGGTGTGGTCGATCCGGGGGCGTTGGTGGTGACGGTCGCGCAGAAGTTCGTGGCGCTGACGGGTAGCGCAGGATTGCACTCCGCATACGGCGCCTTGCCAAACTCAATAAAGTTGCCCTGGCTGGTCATGCCCGAAAAGCCCTCCGCCAAAACCCAGGGCGGATCGATGCGACCGGTGGAAGCTGTGGGGAAGCTGGGTTTCGCGGTACCTGCCGCGAAACCAGCAGCCTCTGCCGCACAATCCGCCTTGGCGCAATAGGCCGCGCCCGGAACGGACAGATCGGCGGGCAACGGAACCGCTTCGAAGGTGTTCGCCAGGAAGTTATAGGAAGTGGAAGTTCCGCAAGCCCGGGCGCCCGAAGCTCCGCAAGAGGCTGAGCCGTCGGCAGGGCCACCCGCGTCGTACACGGTGTGGATACCCGTCGTCTTGTAGCGGGTCGAATCCGCTTCCACGACATACCAGTTGAACAACGGGAACGTCTCGTTGAAGTTGGCAACGCCGTTGAAGTCCGTCGTCAGAGCGTTGGCATTGTGCCCATCCCGGTAGTGAATCATCGTATAGATGAGCGGAATCCCGATCTCGTTAGGCTCCCAGATTCCATCCTTGTTGTCGTCGACGAAAGTGCGGGTGTAAATATTCGACTGCCACTGCTGGACACCGATGTTGCCGAGGGCGAGGGTTTGTCCTGGTGTCACGTTCGCGGGCGTCGAAAGACCGTCAATGATCTGATCGTTCCATTGATCGCCAATGGTCAGTCTCCAGTTGCCGCCGGGAACGCCGGTGAACTGGAAGTTTCCGTTGGCATCGCACTTGGTGAACATGAAGTCTTCGGCATCCGGGTCTCCCAAGCTCACCCAGCACTGGGTCCAAGTGAGGGCATCGCGCGAACCGCTGGCATAGAGTCTCTGATCCGGCGTCCGGCTCAGGCGTTGGACATCCACCTGCCCTGTAATACTGCCGGTGCAAGCGCCGACCGCACCGTAGGCACCAGCGCAAACATCGGCGTGCCGCGCGTTGATGGTCGCCGGGTTCGCAAAGCCAATGGCCACGTGATATCCGGCTGGCCCGTACTCCTGGAAGAAGCTGGGCTCGCCGATGCGGATGAAGGAATCGTGTGGGTGCTGCCCGTCCAGAGTGTTGGTCTGGATCCACTCTTCGCCGCGCGCGATCCGGTCCGCCCCGGGGTAGGCCTGGACACTGAATTTCTCGGGCATGAGATGGTCAATGACGGCCTGACCCGCCAGCGGGGATAGAGTTGTCCCGTCTGCTTCATACTTCGGGCAAGTCACGATCATGCCCGTGATACCCCCAGCAGGCGCGGGACCCGCCCCGGCAGGACCGTTAATCGGATTGGCTGTCACCGGGCAGGCGTCGAACCCTGAGACGGGATCGACGGTCCCCGCGAGGCTATTCGACAAAGGCTGGTTGAACATGTCGAAGCTATTTTGTCCGGTCACATCGCCCAGTCCACCATACGTGTCCCACAGGACGATATTGAAGCCGCCCAGACCGGGCTCGAGGGGGGCAACCGTAGCGTTTCCGCCACCGCCATCCTGCTCACCATTGAGTGGGTAGTCGTCTTCGAAAACGATAATCGAAAGTTTGCCGGTGGGAAGCGGAGTTGGTGCTGACAGCACATTGACGGGTTGAGTAAAGGCCGAGCTCGCTGTGCATTGATTCGGCCCACCCAGTACGTTGCAAGCTGCGGGGATTGGAGCACCGCTCATGGTGTGGCCGCATGGGTTCGCACCCTGTGCACCAGTAGTTGGTGAGCATCCGGGAGTCCCGACATATGCAGGAAACGGGTTGGCAGCGTCGCCGGGCAACACCGAGATGTAATAGCGCTTCGCCGGATTGAGAGCGACCGCGCTGGGCATGACCGCGGTAAAGCCGTTCCCCGTCGTATCGGGCCGGCAGGCGCCGTTGCCCAAGTCGCACACTGCTTGAATGTGCTGGCCAGCGGTCGTGCTGCAACCCGCCGGAATCGTATTCGTCGGGGGATTGGTACAAGCTGGCCGAGCGTCCAACATCGTCTGGCCACCTTCGCAGGAGAGCGGCCCGGTGCAACCCTGGGCGACGAAATCCATGTTGCTGGTATGGAACTGCACGCCAAAGGTCGGGATCGTGCTTTGGCCTGAGGGGCCTACAATTTTCGGACAACCCGGCGTGTTAATGCTGCTGTTGGTTGTGCAGTTCGGATCGACATAGAAAGTCTTGTCCTCTTCAATGATCCAGCGATAGTCAGTAATCTTCGTCAATCCACTCAGGCAAGTACTATTCCCGTTGCAATTGTTATAGGCCTGAGCATCCAACACATTGACCTGCAGGTTGCTGGGGGCTGCAAAGTTGACGGTCACGGTTCCAGAGCTGCTCTGCCCGCCGTGGGAATTCTGCACGGTGTAACTGAATGTCGCGGTGCCAGCCGATGTGTTACCTGGTATCGACAGGACGAACCCACCACGGGCATCGATGACCACGGTGGGCGTGCCAGTAGCTCCTGCCGCCAGCGTAACTGTCGGCGGAGTGGAGGGAACAACAACGCTGAGAGGCAACTGGTTGGGGTCCGTATTGCCCAATAGCAAGCCGGGCGATGGAATCTTGATGAAGGTTGCCGTCTTCGCCGTGTAACTCTGGGCGATCGCGGTGGGGTTTCCTGTAAGCGTCGAGGCGCCCAAGGTCACCATTGCCGTCAAACTCGCGGAGGAGCAACTCGCCGCCGTAGTACCGCTCGCCGGAACGAAGGCATTGTTGGCGCAGTAAGTAAAGGAATCTGAGCCGCTTGAGCCTGGATTCGGGGTGTAGGTAAACGTGCCGTTCGCACAAAGCCCTGACCCTAACGATGAGCAAGTGAGCGTGCCGTGAGTGGGCGTGGTCAGCAGTTGAACACCGTACACGTTGACGTCATTGGCGATCACGCCCTTCGACACGTCCGACACAACAAACGGTATGCACGATGTTGCAGTGCTCGCGCAGGCAGCCACCGAGTCGTATGTATCCGCGTTGGCCTGCGCCGCGGCTGCCGAAAACGAGAGACCCATGCCAGCAACATTATTAATACTGATATAGGCCAACATCCCCGCGTCGCGCTCGCTGGAATTCCCCGACAAACTCAGTTCCCGGTCATACACCGGAAGCGCCGGGGTAACGGTAACGCCGGTGGGAGTGCTCGGTACATTGATCATGACGTCGTACGTCTTGCCCGCAGCCATGAAAACATCGGTCTGCACGCGGGGAGCCGCAGGGACGGTGGTTGCACCTGCAACCTGGACACCGGGCACAGGGTTACCGTCTTCTGCAATCAGGGTGAACCCACTGACCGTAGCAGCCCCACCCGCTCCGCTAAAACCCTGTGTGAGCGATCCGACGATTGAGGGCACATGCATGCGCAGCCCGGCATTCACCGTGCGCACCAGAACGGTGCCGGTGATCCCGGTCGTGACAGGGGCTGGGGGTGTGGCGGCAGAGACACCGGCCGTCGCCTGGAACAACGACAACGCCGGATTGGTCTTGTTGAAGGCCACGCCGTTGATGAGGTAATAGAAGGGCGTGTAATTCACGACCGGCGGGTAGCACTGGTGGTAGGTGGGCGAGGTTGGATCGGCGCAGCCGCCCGGGAGACCCGACCACACCATCTTCTCGCTGAAGCCGGCTGTACTGACGGCAGCGGACACGGCGTTGTTCTGCACCGGGTCGATTTCACTGAATAACAGCGGAACCTCCGCGTTGTATTGCACCGCCGGAACAGATTGTGCAGCGGTCGAACCGGTCACACCCGGATAGGCCGTTCCAGCCGTAGCGCCCGAGGGCGGAGTAGTGACCACCAGCATGCCAATCAGACCCATGGGCACTTGAATCGAAGGATGGGTGCCCGACTCGAGCAGGTAGGTGCCCGGCTTGAGGCTGCTCCAAGTAAGTGCCGTCGTTGTCCCGGCTGCCACCTCCGTGGCCATTGACTGCACACGCGCCGCCTGGACAGGCGGTATGCCTGAAGCACCAGGCGCCTGAGCCGTACATGGAGTTCCCGGCGGGTTGGCGGCGATAAACCAAGAGGGGCAGCCTTGAGCGTTGCTGTGGTCAGGGCTCGCCGCTGTGGTACGCGCACTGCCGAGA
>Ga0210406_10005263_pt1 | contig 13609 bp, 10 predicted proteins | sample IncBWC30MmetaG_FD_155454 | JGI IMG/M metagenome (GOLD analysis project Ga0210406, IMG submission 155454) | Forest soil microbial communities from Barre Woods Harvard Forest LTER site, Petersham, Massachusetts, United States - Inc-BW-C-30-M | ecosystem: Environmental > Terrestrial > Soil >... | reverse complement strand
TGGCCGGCGCGGCTTGGTACTACGCATTGTTGCGGCCGCTCTGCAGGGTCGATCTGTGGCGCACCACTTATTATCATTTTCTCTCCGGCGGCGCGGAGGCCGTGGTGGAGTGGTTCAAGGGCAGCGGTCTGCGTCCGTTTCTTGAACCGCTGAATGGCGCCGAGCGCAGCGCCTTTCTCGAACGCTATACCGCCGCGATTGCGCGCGCATACCCGCCTGCTGAGGATGGCGGCGTCTTGCTGCCGTTCCCGCGGCTGTTCTTCACCGCGATTCTTTAGCGGCTGCGACGCCGCGACCCTCAAGCCGATGGAATTCATTGAATCGGTACCCGCAGAACTCCGCGACTCCGTCGAGCGCTGGTGGGAACGCGCGCGCGGGCAACCTGACTTCGCGGCCAGCTACCGCGCGCTTTCGGAAATTCATCGCGCGCAGCTGCCGCGCGTCATAGCTGCCAGCGAGTTCGCCGCGCAGGCATTGATCCGAGATCCGCAGGCCCTGGCTTGGTTTGCCCGGCTCGATGCGTGCGAGCCCGGCAGCATGAATGCCGACTATGAAATGCGCGCGGCAGCCGCCGCATCGGTCGAATTGGCGCTGTCTCTGCTCCGCGAGTGGCGCAGGCGCGCCATGCTGCGCATCGCGTGGCGCGACATCGCGGGCACCGCGGCGGTCGCCGAGACGCTGCAAGCCGTGTCCGACCTGGCGGATGCCGCCATCCGCGCGGCCACGGCGGCCGCCGAGCTCAATCTGCTGGCGACTTTCGGCAACCCCTATCGCTCGAACCCGGCACGCGCGCCCTTCATCATTTTGGGCATGGGAAAACTGGGCGGGCGCGAGCTCAATTTCTCTTCCGATATCGACCTGGTGTTCTTGTTCACGGAGGCAGGCGAGACGAGCGGACCGCGGGTGACCGACAACGAGGAGTATTTCAACCGCTTGGGCCGTGAGATCATCCGCTTGCTCGACGCGCGCAACGCGGACGGCTTCGTGTTTCGCGTCGACATGCGGCTGCGGCCCTTCGGCGACAGCGGCCCGTTGGTCGTCAGCCTTGCCGCGCTCGAGGATTATTTGCAGCAGCACGGCCGCGATTGGGAGCGCTATGCGTGGATCAAGGCGCGCGCCATCGTCGGGGCCGACGCCTATGCGGCGGCTTACGAAGAATTCGTGCGTCCCTTCGTCTACCGCAGGTACCTGGACTTCGGCGTATTCGAATCCTTGCGCAGCATGAAGGCGCTGATCGTGCGCGAAGTGGCACGCCGGGATCTCGAGCATCACTTGAAACTCGGCAAAGGCGGCATTCGCGAGGTCGAGTTCATCGTGCAATCGATGCAGTTGGTGCGCGGGGGAAGCGACCGGCGTTTGCAAAGCCCCGCGCTGCTGCAAGTATTGCCGTTGCTCGCGGGCTCGAAGCTCGTGTCGACGCAAGACATAGCGGAACTGAGCGAGGCGTACCTGGTGCTGCGCAAAGCGGAAAATGCCCTGCAGATGATGCGCGATGAGCAAACTCACACCTTGCCGGAAGATGCGCTCGACCGCGCGCGCTTGAGTCTGATCATGGGCTGCAAGGATTGGGGCGCCACGTCCGCACAACTCGAGGCGACGCTCGAGAAAGTCTCGGGGCAATTCGACGCATTGCTGTTCGGCACGCCGGACGCGCAGCGCCGTTACGATGAGCTCGGCGTGGCATGGCTGGATTCGGGCGATGCCAAGATCGAGGAGGAACTCGCCAACAGCGGTTTTCCCGGCGCTGAAATCGGTGCCGTAGCCGCGATTCTGGAGTCGTACCGCCAGGCGGCGCCATATCGGCGTCTGGATGAGGCAGGGCACCGGCGCCTTCACGTCATCTTGGCCCGGCTGCTCAAGTCCGCGGCCGGACGTGCGTCGCCCGCCATCGTCGTGCAGCGCGTGCTACGGGTGCTGGAAGCGATCGGCTCGCGCGCCTCCTATCTGGCGTTGCTCAAAGAGCAGCCCGCCGCGCTCGACCGCCTCATCGAGATCTGTACCATCAGCGGTTTCCTGTCGCGGCAGATCGCCGATTTCCCGCTGCTGCTCGATGAGTTGATCGATGCAAAGGCATTCGATGAACTGCCGACGCGCCGGGGATTTACCCTGGAGTTGGCGGCGCGCACCGAAAGGCTGTCGCCTGACGATCCGGAGCGCCAGGTCGAAGCGTTGCGGCAGTTTCAAAAGGTGGCGGTTTTCACGGTTGCGCTCGCCGACTTGACCGGCCGCCTGCCGCTGATGCGCGTCAGCGATCGGCTCACCGACATCGCGGAACTCATCGTCCAATGCTGCATGGATCTTGCCTGGCAGCAAATGACGCAGATGTACGGCACGCCCCATTGCGGCGAAGACCCGGCAAATCTTCGTCCGGTCACGGTGGCGGTCGCGGGTTACGGCAAGCTCGGCGGTCTGGAATTGGGCTACGCATCGGATCTGGATCTGGTCTTTCTGCACGATTCAGCCGGCAGCGTCCAGCTGACCGATGCCGAGAAGCCGCTCGACAACGGCATTTTCTTTTTGCGCCTGGGTCAGCGCATCGTGCATTTGTTGACGATGCATTCCGCCGCCGGCCGGCTTTATGAGGTTGACATGCGCCTGCGGCCGAATGGCAAGGGCGGGTTTCTGATGACGGGCATCGATGGCTTCGAGCGCTATCAACAGAGCGATGCCTGGACCTGGGAACACCAGGCCTTGTTGCGCGCCCGCGCCGTGGCCGGAGATGAAAAGTTGTGCTCAGCCTTCGAAGCCGTGCGCCGCCGCACGCTCATTTCCGCGGTACGCCGCGACACGCTGCGCAACGACGTGCTGGCGATGCGGTTGCGGATGCGCAAAGAGCTGTCCCGCTCAGGGCGCGGAGAATTCGACATCAAACAGGATGCGGGCGGCATCGGCGATATCGAATTTCTGGTGCAGTACTGGGTGTTGGCCGAGGCCCAGGCGCACCCTGAACTCCTGACCTACACCGACAATATCCGCCAACTCGAGGGTTTGGCCGCGGTCGGCGTGGTCGATGCGGCGACGGCGCTGTGGCTCAAGGAGTCCTACATCGCTTACCGCACCGTGCTGCATCATTTATCGCTGGAGGGGGACGGCGAGCGCATCGTCGCTGCGGCGCCGTACCGGGAAACCCGCGATCGATTGCGCGCGATATGGCATGCGACGCTTGAATCGCCGCCGTGACCTGTCAAAATCCCGTGTTGATGCCTGCCAGTGCCGTCTCCGAAGCCCTTCCCGCGGTACCGCCAGGCAACCCGTTGCTGGCGCGGTGGATTGGACCGGCTGGCGGAGTGCCTCCCTTTGACCGCGTACGCGTCGCCGACTTCGAACCGGCGCTCGGGGCGGCCATGGCGGAAAACCTGGCGGAGGTCGAAAAAATAGCCCGGAATCCCGCCGCCCCCGACTTTGAAAACACGATCGTGGCGTTGGAAAGGTCGGGGCGTACCTTGAATCGGGTGAGCGCGATTTACGGTGTCTGGTCCTCGACCATGAGCACGGAAGATTTTCAGGCGGTCGAGCGCGACATGCAGCCGAGGCTGGCCGCCTTCTCGGACAAGATCCACCAGAATGCGCCGCTGTTCGCGCGCATCGCGGCGGTCTACGGCGCCAGGACACAACTCACGCCGCTGCAGCAGCGGCTCTGCTGGTTCTACTACACCAAATTCGTGCGTGCCGGCGCGAAGCTCGATCCGCCGGCAAAGCGGCAGGTGGGCGAGATCAACGAACGCCTGGCGACCTTGTTCGCGAATTTCAGCCAGAATCTACTGGCCGACGAGGCCGGCTACGTGCTGTATCTGCAGAGCGAACGCGATCTCGCCGGCTTGCCGGAGCCGCTGCGCGCGGCCGCGCGATCGGCGGCCGCAGCGCGGGGTCACCCGGCGGAATGGGCGATCCTCAATACACGCTCTTCCATGGATCCGTTTCTGACCTACGCCGAACGGCGTGATTTGCGCGAGAAGGTCTGGCGCGCGTATTACAGCCGCGGCGACAACGGCAACGCGCACGACAACAAGAAGATCATCACCGAGATCTTGGCTTTGCGCGCGCAGCGCGCGCAGCTGCTGGGTTATCCCACGCATGCGCATTGGCGCGTGGCCGATAGCATGGCGAAGACGCCGGAAGCCGCCATGAACCTCATGATGCAGGTATGGCCGGCGGCCCTGACCCGCGAGCGCGAGGAAGTGGCGGATATGCAAGCGATTGCCGACCGCGAAAATGCGGGCGTCAAGATTGCAGGATGGGACTACCGTTACTACGCCGAGAAGGTGCGCAAGGCGAAATACGATCTTGAAATGAACGAGGTCAAACCCTACCTGCAGCTGGAGAAGTTGCGCGAGGGAATGTTCTGGGCGGCAGGCGAGCTCTACGGCTTCACTTTCACGCAAGTGTTCGGATTGCCGACCGCCAATCCTGACGTGCGCGTCTGGGAAGTGAAGAGCGCGGCCAAGCCCTTCGTCGGCCTCTGGTATTTCGACCCGTACGCGCGGCCCGGCAAGAACTCCGGCGCGTGGATGAGCGAGTACCGCGGGCAGGAAAATCTGGACGGCGCTGTCGCCCCGATCGTGTCCAACAATACGAATTTCGTGAAAGATGAGAGCGATGGGCCGCTGCTGATCAGTTGGGACGATGCGGTCACGTTGTTTCACGAATTCGGCCACGCGCTGCATGGCTTGAATTCCGACGTCACCTATCCGTCGCTCGCCGGCACCAACGTGGTTCGCGACTTTGTCGAGTTTCCTTCGCAGCTCAATGAAAATTGGCTCTCGACCCCCGAAGTGTTGTCGCGGTTCGCCGTGCATTACCGGACCGGACAACCGATCCCGCCTGGGTTGGTCGCCAAGATCAAGAAGGCGAGCACGTTCAATCAAGGCTTCGCAACCGTCGAATACCTGGCCTCCGCGCTGGTCGACATGAAACTGCACCTCGCAGGGAACCGCAGCGTCGATGTCGATGAGTTCGAGCGAACGACGTTGGCGTCTCTGGGAATGCCTGCCGAGATGGTGATGCGCCACCGCACTCCGCAGTTCGCGCACATTTTCTCGAGCGACGCGTATTCGGCGGGCTATTACAGCTATCTATGGGCGGAAGTGCTGGATCATGACGCGTACGAGGCGTTCATCGAGGCCGGCGGGCCGTACGATAAGAACGTTGCAAAGCGCTTGCACGATGACATCATGGCCGTCGGCAACAGCGTGGATCCGGGTCAGGCCTATCGGAATTTCCGGGGATCCGACCCTAAAATCGACGGGTTGCTGCGGGCGCGGGGATTCGCTCCGGCGAAGCAAGTTCACGTGCAAGTCCAAATTCAAGCGGAGTGATTATGTCGGCAATGGTCCAGGACGATTCCAAGCATCGATTGATAGTGCCGAATGCACTGCATCACTACACGGTCAACATGGCCGATTTGCCGCTTTCATGTCCGATGCCGGGCATGATGCTGTGGAATTCGCATCCCCGAGTCTATCTGGCGATCGAAGCGACAGGCTGGGCCAAGTGTTCTTACTGCGGCGCCGAATACACCCTCAATAGGAATGCGTCGGGACCCGCGGATATAGCGTCGGAAACCGATTCCTAGGATCCGACTTCAGCCTCGAGAACCGGACTTCGGCTTCAAGATCTGTACTCGGCGTAGGATTTCTCCTCGACGATGGTCGAGCCGAGCTTTGCATTGATGCGCCGCTTGATGGCCGCCCGCTCATCGTTCTCGAAATAGACCGCCCTGGCGAGACGAATGAAATCGGCGTCGAATTCTTGCGCGCGCTCCTTGTCGCGAATGTTGTCCTCGATCACCCACAAGCGCTCGTTGACCAGAAGCAGAGCAGTCACGTCGGCGGAGATGTCGGCCCTGGCGTAGGGCGAGGCGCCCCAGGTCTCCTCGAGCACCTTGAGTTCAAGGCGCACGTTCGCGACTTTGTTGGCATCGCTCATGCGGCTGGATTTGATCCTGAGAATGGTGATCTTATCCAGCAACTCACCGGGGGAGACGGGAACGCTGATTTCGCTCATGAGCGCAGTTTAGCGAAAATCGGCGGCCTGGCGCGAATCTCCGGCGAGCAGGAGTGCGTCGAGCTTGGCGGTTGCATCGCTCACCTCGATCAAGTCCATGACGCCGGGCCGTTCTATTTTCGTGGTCCACGGGATCTGTGCCGCGGGTTTTCCCAAGAATTTGCGCGCCGCCGCGTCATACTTGTCGACGCACCACTGGCGGCTGTAGTAGGGACCGGCGCGTTGCGGATTGGTGGCCGCGTACAGGCCGATCACCGGCAACCCGACCATGCCTGCCATGTGCGCGGGACCCGAGTCCGGCGACAGCAGCACCGTGCTCTGCGACATCAGGCCGAGCAATTGAGGCAACGTGTCCTTGCCGATCTGATTGACGAGCGGCGTGCGCGCCGCGGCGGCAATCGCCGCGCCCATCCGTGCCTCCTCCGAACTGCGGCCCCCCACCAGCACCACGCTCATGCGATGCGCCGAGGCGGCGTGATCGGCGAGGGCGGCATAGCGGACGGCCGACCAGTTACGCGCCGCATGGCTGGAACAAGGACTGATGAGCAGGGTGCGTTCCGTGGTGATCACGCTTCGCGCATAGTCGAGCGCGCTCGGCGGCAGGCAGACATCCCAGCGGGGAGGCGCGGACTCGATACCGCAGGCACGTGCGAAGCCCATGAATGAGTCGAGCACGTGCTCCGACGCCTTAGGCTCGATCTGCGCGTTCGTGAACAGCCACTGCAGCTCGCGAGCCCGCTGCCGGTCGAACCCGAGCTTGATCGGTGCGTCGATCAAGCGGCTGACCAGACTCGCGCGAAACGACAACTGCATGTCGAGCAGCAGGTCGAAACGCCGCCCGCGCAACTGCGCGCGCAGGCGCCGCAGTTGCCGAAGGGTCGCCGACTTATCGAAGGTGATAAACTCGATTCCCGGAAGTATCTCCGTCATCAGCTTGGCTTCGAGCTTGCCGATGATCCAGGTAAACCGCGTTTCAGGCCACGCCGCTTGGAAGGCTCGGAGCGCCGCCAACGCATGGCAGGTGTCGCCGATCGCCGAGAGACGCAGCAGGCATACGTGTTGCAGCGGCGGTTTGAAGCTTAAGGTAGTCATAAGAATGATAAAGGGCGGCCAACGCATTGCCACTGCAACGGGCGTCATGCTGGCTGATCCCAATGGGCTTGGCAATGCGCAGCTCGGCGCATCCGAATCCCTGTTCGATCCGGAATTTTGGCAATCGCGCGGCGAACTCGCTGCCGTTTCCGGCGGTCGTGGTTCCGCGTGGTTCGTGGGATCGGCGGCAAACCCTTGGGTACTGCGGCACTATCGCCGCGGCGGCTTCATCGCGCGCATTTCCGAAGATCGGTATTGGTGGTCGAGCGAGGATCGCGTGCGCTCTTTCGCCGAGTGGCGCCTGCTCCTTGATCTCTCGCAGCGCGGCTTGAGCGTACCGAAACCGGTCGCGGCCTTTTACCGGCGCAGCAGGCTGACCTATCGCTGCGATCTGATTACGGCGCGCATCGCGCACACGCAACCCTTGAGCGCGGCGCTCCGCGCGGGGCCGGTCGCGAAAAGCTGCTGGCGCGCCATCGGCGCGGCGATCGCGCGTCTACACCGGCACGGCGTCGATCACGCGGACTTGAACGGGCACAACATCTTGCTCGGCTCCGGCGGGGGCGTCAGCGTCATCGATTTCGACCGGGGACGCGTGCGCGAGCCGGGTGTTTGGACTGCGGGTAACCTGGAGCGCCTCGAGCGTTCGCTCAAGAAAATCTCCGCCCCGTTGCCGCCGGATCGCTTCACGCCGGCATCCTGGGATGAGCTGTTGGCCGGATACCAGACTGACTAGTGCGCTTCATCTACTCGTGGTTGGTCCGATGCGCGGTTCCGGTAGCCCTCGGGGCGATTCTCTGGCGGGGCTTGCGCGATCGCAGCTATTGGCAGGGATTGGCAGAGCGGCTGGGCTTTGGACGCGCGCTGCCCGCGGGGGGCATTTGGCTGCATGCGGTTTCCCTGGGCGAAATGTCGGCGGCCGCGCCGCTGCTTGAGGCCCTGCGTTCGCGCCACCCGGAAATGCCGCTGCTGGTGACCACGGCCACGCCGGCCGGAAGGGCACGCGCACTGTCCTTGTTCGCCGAGAGGTCCTCGCTCGCCGATCGGGCCTCGCTCGCCGAGGGGGCCGACGTTCGATTTTTGCCGTACGACACCCCGGGTTCGGTGCGGCGCTTCCTGGCGCGCACGCGTCCCCGCATCGCGATCATCATGGAAACGGAACTGTGGCCGAATCTGTTGCGCGAGTGCGAGCGAAGCCGCATTCATGTGTTCCTGGCAAGCGCGCGCCTTTCGGTCAAGTCGGTATCGCGGTATCGGCGCTTCGGCAGCCTGTTCGGCGGCGTCTTCACCGAGAATTTGCTGGTGGCAGCGCAATCCGCCGAGGATGCCGAGCGCTTTAAATCCATTGGTGCCGCTGCCGAACGGACTCTAGTGGTAGGCAACGTGAAGTTTGATTTGCGGACGGATGCAGGCAATCTCGACGCGGGCAGGCAACTGCGCGTTGCCTATGCCGGGACGCGGCCGGTCTGGATTGCGGGCAGCACGCACGCGGGCGAAGAGGAGCAACTGCTCGATGCGCATGCCTTGCTGCTCGAGGCCAGACCGAACGCCGTCTTGCTGTTGGTGCCGAGGCACAAGGACCGCTTCGCCGCCGTGGCTGAGTTGCTGACCCGGCGAGCTATCAAATTTGCTCGACGCAGCCAAGCGGCGCGGGACGAACCAGCGGTGCGCGACGGGGACACCGGGTGGTTGCCGAGCGACACACCGGTGCTGCTGGTGGATACCGTCGGAGAACTTGCCGCGTTGTACGCGTCGGCCGACGTGGCGTTTGTCGGCGGCAGCCTGACAGCCATAGGCGGCCACAATCTGCTCGAGCCCGCGGCGCTCGGATTACCGGTGCTGACCGGGCCTTCCTTTTTCAACAGTAAGGAAATCGCGCAACTCTTGCTGGACCGAGGCGCGGCGCTGCAGGTGGACAATGCGCAGGACCTGGCGGCGGTGCTGACTCGCCTGCTCGACGATCCTGAGGAACGCCGACGCATCGGCAGCATCGGCCAGGAGATCGTCGCGGCGAACCGCGGCAGTGTCGAGCGGCTGCTGGCGCTTATCGAGCCTGCACTGCGGGAGTAACGGCTGCCGGAACGACAGTCTTCGCCGCCGGGGGAACATCGCTCTGCGGCGCGGGGGCAGGTGTGTCCGTGAGCAGTCCGTTGATCCGTTGCAAGCTTTGCTCGGACAAAATGCCGGCGGCTTGCTGCAGCTTCACGACATTCAGCATGTAGTCGTAGCGGCTGTGCGAATAATCGGTTTGCGCCTGAATCCATTGTTGCCGGGACTGCAATACATCCACCGCTGTGCGCGTACCCGCCTCGTAGCCCGATTCCGTGGCGCGCAGCGCCGTGAGGTTGGACTCGACCGCGCGATGCAAGGCTTTGACCCGCGAGACTTCAGAAAGCACGCCGAGATACGCGTCGCGCGCATCGTGCTCGGTCTGCCGTGCGACACGCTCCAGGCGCTCCTTGGCCGCTCGATGCTGATAAACCGCCTGGCGCACCTGCGAAGAGACCAAGCCCCCCGAGTAAATGGGAAAGGTCAATTGAATACCGATCGAGCGCTGCCGTTCGTCCAGGAACGTGCCGCCCGCGGGACTGCCATCGGGGTACACGTCGAGCTGGTTGTTCGTGAGCTTGCCGGCGCTGCCCACCAGATCCAGCGACGGGAAATGCCCGCCACGGGCGACTGAGACGTTCTCACGCGCGATATCGGCGGCCAGGCGGCTCGACACCAGCGATAGGTTCTGTTGCAGGGCCATTTCGACCCACCGGTCCTCGCTGATCGGGTCCGGGTTTGCCGTCTCGAAGGGTTCGACCGGACGCGCCAGGAAGTCAAACGGGTCGCCGATGATTTCCCGCAGCAGCTCCTGCGTGGAGGCGAGGACCCGCTTGGCGGCAATGACGGCCGCCGCGGTGCTGTCATGGGAGGCCCGCGCCTCCTCCACGTCGGTGACGGCGATGAGTCCGATTTGATACCGGGCCTCGGCCTGATCGAGCTGGCGGCTGACGGAGATCAGCGCCATTTGCTGGGCCTGCAGGTCATCCTGCGCGCCGAGCACATCGAAATACCGCTGCGAGACCCGCTCCATCAGGTCCTGCTGGGCGGCCTGATAGTCTGCCTCGGCCTGCGCCACCTGAGAATCCGCGCGCTTCAGCGCCTGCCAGTTTTCCCAGCGAAACAGGCTTTGCTTCAAGTCAACGGTGTAGCGGTGAATGGTGGTATCTATTTTGCCGCTGAACGGGAAGGATTCGGTTACCGTCGTGGGCGAACCTGCCGCGGCACACGGCGCGCCGGCCGGTATCGTGGGACCGCACGGGGGCAGGGCGAGCACCTGGGTCTGGTTGATCGACCCCGAATCGCGTTCGCGCGAGATCTGGCCGTTACCGGAGAGTTGCGGCAGCAGCGTTGACAGCGCTTGCGGTTTGGCCTCCAGGGCGGCCAGGCGCGTGGCCTCCGCCTCGCGCAGCTGCGGGTCGTTTTGCAGGGCACGCTGGTAGACGGCCAGCAGGTCCGCGGCAGGGGCTGCGCCTGTGACGAGGTATAGAGCCAATACAATCCCAAGTCGCTTCATGAATTACCCATTTTGGGGACCGTCATCCCGGTAGTATAGTGTTATATACTACTATATCACCTGCGTGATGCCGGTCAATACTGCGGAATCCTAGGGTCTATAACCCGGGACCAGGCCAAAATTCCGCCGGTGAGGTTAAATACTTTGCCGAAACCCTGGCGTTCCAGGAACTGCGCCACCTGGGTGCTTCGACCCCCCGAACGGCAGATCACCACCGTTTCCTTCTTCGGGTCGAGTTCGGCAACGCGGTCGGAAATCTCGCCCATCGGGATATGGACGACATGGGTGGGCACGGGGGCGAGCTTGAGCTCCCAGTCCTCGCGCACATCGAGCAGCGTCATCTCTTCGCCGGCCTCGCGCCGATCCAGGAATTCTCGCGGACTCATTTCCCCGATCATGGCTAAAACACGAACCGTTGCGCGGCAGCGGCGTTGATCAGAGGCTCAACGACGGTTTCGAACAAGCTTTCCCGGATCCATTCAGCCGTATCGACCCGCCGTACCAAGATGGCGTCCATCACGGGCGCTTCGCCCACGATGGCGAACAAGCGTCCGCCGAGGCGCAGCGAGCGCTCGAAGCGCGCGTCGTAGACCGGCAGCGAGCCTGTCACGGCGATCGCGTCGTACTCTCCCAAGGGAGCGGCGTCGAACGCATCGCGGGTCTGAAAATCCACGCTCGCTTCCGGCACGGCGCGCAGGTTGGCCTTGGCCGCAGCCGTAAATTGCGGGTGAATATCCAAGGATCGCGTCGCGGCGCCCAGCAGACTCAGGCATGCGGCAAGGTAGCCGTTGCCGCTGCCGACCTCGAGCACGGTGTCGGCCGCGGTTATCCCTAAGGCCTGAAGAATGCGGCCCTGAATTTTTGGGGCGAGCATCGATTGACCGAGTCCGATCGGAATGGACGCATCGGCAAAAGCCAGTTCGCGGTATTCCGGCGGCACGAATGCCTCGCGCGGCACGATGCAAAAGACATTGAGCACCCGAGGATCGAGTACTTCCCAGGTGCGTATCTGCTGATCCACCATTTGCTGCCGAGCGGCCAACGTATCCATGATTTCTCGCGCGCGATTAAGGCCGCTGATTATGGTCAATTTCCACAGGCTACGCGAGCCCCTTGCGCTATTCTCCACATCACGATGGTTCGCGACGTGTCCAGCTCGTGAAGGGCGCCCAACTATTAAGCGTCGCTAAGACCCGTCGTTATTGAGGTCAAGCGTTGATCTTCTCTTCCCTGGCGTTGTGGTTCGTGACCGCGGCTGTTTTGGCAGCGGGCGCCGTCGTGCTCTTCGTGTGGAAGCGGCGCCAGGAGCGCGCGGTCAACGACTTCTCGAAGCAGATTCAATTTCTCCTCGATGAAGGCGGCTCGGCCGGCCGCATTGCGCCGGGCACGGAGCCCGGCCCGTTGGGCAAGCTGGGTGCCGCGGTCAATAAATTGCTCGAGGATCTCGAGACGCGCGGCGCGCAGCTCGAGGATCGCGAGCAGCTGTTTCAGCGCTTGGTTGAATCCGTGCACGACGCCGTCCTCGTGCACCGCAAAGACATTCTTTTCGCCAACGCGCGCTTCCTCTCGCTGCTGGGCATGAAGTCGGGCGATGTCGTCGGCCGCCCACTGACCGAGTTCGTGGCGCCGCAGTATGTCGAGTTGGTGGCCAGCAACCTGCAGCGGCGGATGGCGGGCGAATCGGCGGCGGAGCGTTACGAGATCGAGCTCATGGACCGGCAAGGTCAAGTCACGCGCGTGGAGCTCTCGAGCACGCTGATCGACAGCTCCGGGGAACCTGCGCTGCTCCTCACCGCGCTGGAAATGATGCCCGGCGCGATCCCGACGGAAGTTTCCCAGAAGCCGCGCGCGATGGCGACGCTGGACGCGATGGGCGAGAGCGTGATTACCGTCGATCAAGATGGGCGCATCGACTACATCAATCACGCCGCGGAACTTCTGTTGGGCCAGCAGGTGGACCAGGTCTTGGGCAAGACGTTTGCGGATGTTGCCTCCTTGGTGGATGAGAACGACCGCCGCGCGCTCGGCGACCCTGCACAGAAAGTCCAGGCCGGCGGCGGCCGGGTAAGCCCAAGCAGGCGCGCGGTTCTGGTTCCGGCAAGCGGCAGCATGGAACGATTCGTCGAGATCAGCGTGACGCCGCTGCAACTCGAGGGCAAGGAATCGTCCGGCTTGGTGCTGGTGCTGCACGACACCAGCGAACTTCGCGGCCTGACGCGGCAGATGACCTATCAGGCGAGCCATGATGCTCTCACGGGACTCGTAAACCGGCGCGAGTTCGAGCGGCGGCTGCAGGAAGCCTTGGACTCCGCGCAATTGGGCGATGCCGGCCACGCATTGTGCTATCTCGATTTGGATCATTTCAAAGTCGTCAACGACACCTGCGGTCATACCGCCGGCGACAATATGCTGCGCGAGATAGCCTCGCTCATCAAGGAGGCGGTGCGCGATTCGGACACGGTCGGCCGCATCGGCGGCGATGAGTTCGCGCTGTTGCTGGCCGGCTGTCCGCTGGAGAAAGCCCGGCAGATTGCCGACAACGTGGTGCGTTCGGTCGACGACTATCGCTTCGTCTGGAAGGACAAGATATTCAATGTCGGCGTCAGCATCGGACTGGTTGAAATCGGGCGCGACAGCGGCACCATTGAAGACATCATGAACGCGGCCGACTCCGCCTGCTATGTCGCGAAAAAGCAGGGCGGCCTGCACGTGCACGTCTATTCGGCGCGCGAGGAGGCGAACGCGCGCCATAGCGGCGAAATCCACTGGCTGCTGAAACTGCAGGGCGCGCTGCGCGACAATAAATTCGAGCTGTACTACCAGCCCATCGTGCATGCGCGTGCCGGGGGCTTGAGCGGACCGGCGCTCGAGGTTTTCGTGCGGCTCGCCGGCGAGGGCGGACAACCGGCGGCGCCGCCGGCGGAATTCATTCGCGCCGCCGAGCGCTAT
>Ga0210406_10005261_pt1 | contig 13612 bp, 10 predicted proteins | sample IncBWC30MmetaG_FD_155454 | JGI IMG/M metagenome (GOLD analysis project Ga0210406, IMG submission 155454) | Forest soil microbial communities from Barre Woods Harvard Forest LTER site, Petersham, Massachusetts, United States - Inc-BW-C-30-M | ecosystem: Environmental > Terrestrial > Soil >... | reverse complement strand
ACGCGCCGGGCGCGGCGCAACGGAATATCAGGACGTAGTGGCAGCTGGAAAGTATCTGCAGAGCCTCAACGATGTCGACGCAAAACGCATCGGATTATGGGGTGGAAGTTACGGAGGTTATCTGACGGCGCTGGGCCTCGGGCGCAATTCCGATTTGTTCGCGGCGGGCGTGGATCTCCATGGCGTGCACGATTGGCCCACGGATAACTGGGATGGCAAGAATGTTCCCGCCGAGCTGAACAAGCTGGCGCATGATTCTTCGCCCGTGACCTCAGTGAACACCTGGAAATCGCCGGTGCTCTTCATTCACGGGGACGACGACCGCAATGTTTACTTTACGCAGACGGTGGACCTGGTGGCGCGTCTCCGCGAAAAAGGCGTCGACATCGAGCAGCTCGTTTTTCCCGATGACGTGCACGATTTTCTGCTGCACAGACATTGGCTGGCGGCGTATCACGCAGCCAGCGATTTTTTCGATCGGCGCTTCCGAATGCCAGGAAATTGAAAATCTTTCGTTTCGGCGATAGCACCGGGGAGATATCTCAGAGGATTGGGCCGTCAGTAGCAGACGCCATGGCACGTAAACTGTCAAGTATTGTCGTGTTTTTGATTCTTCCGGCAGCCGCGCTTTGCGCCGGCGACAAACGCGTCCATTTCCTTCCTCAATTGCAGTCCGGCCAGACGATTACCTACCTCGTCCGCTTTCAGAGCGACAAGAACGTAAAAACCGAAAGCAGCGTTGTCACGCCCCTTGCGCCGAACGCGGCGCAGGTCGACGCCCACGGCTTGCTGCGCATTGAGGTCCTGGACGTGCAACAAACGGCCACAAGGGCGGCAATCCACATGCGCGGCCGGTTTCTGACTCTGGACTCGGGTGTGTGGGTGAAGTCGCCAGGCGAAAAAAAATCCAACTGGGACAGGCAGCGTGTCGACCCCAAGGACAAAAGCGTTGAGTTCACAATTTCTCCGGACGGCTCGGTGAACAATGTAAAAGGCTTGGATTCCCTTTTTCCAGAGCAGCGGCAGGCTTGGCAACAATGGGTGGCCCGTTTTGCGCTGGCGTGGACGCTTCCTCCCAATGGAATGAAGCCTGGCGACAAATGGAAATCCGATCAAGTGGAACAAGCGGAGGCGCCAATTGCCGGATTGAATTGGGCACGCGAGTCCACGTATGTGCGGGACGAGCCATGCCACGCGAGCCAGCTATCACTGACGGGAGATGTTTCCGCCTCAACCGGTCCTCCCGATACTTGTGCGGTGCTTCTCACGACCGCAAAGCTGAAACAGAATTCGTCGTCCAAGGATGCGACCCCCGAGGATTTCAAGCTCCACGAGCTGCGGACTATGGGAACGGCGAAGGGCGCCAACGAGGTCATCACCTACGTTTCTTTGAAGACCGGCCTTGTCGTGCGTGCCACGGAAGAAACCAGCCAGTTCATGGATGTCATTGTGGCACAGGCCGATGGCTCGAACCGTGTGCACTACAACGTCGATGCGAAGAGTCACTCGGAAGTGCTGCTGATCACGGAAACGCCGCTGAACCGTCCCTGATTCTGAAACCAGCCCGCATTATCGTGCCGAAGCTGGATTCTTGCCTGCCGGAGTATAATGAAGGATTCGGCGGCAGCCCTCGAACCGGCAGGAGACCCTTCCGATGAAATTTAAGCTGCACAGCAACTATCAACCCCGCGGCGACCAGCCGACTGCGATTGACCAGCTCTACGCCGGAGTGGAAGCTGGCGACAAGCACCAGGTTCTCCTTGGCGTGACCGGGTCGGGCAAGACGTTCACCATGGCCAAGCTGATCGAGCAGGCCAATCGTCCCGCGTTGGTGCTGGCCCACAACAAAACGCTGGCCGCGCAGTTGTACCACGAGTTCAAGGGATTCTTCCCGGAGAACGCCGTGGAATATTTCGTCAGCTACTATGATTTTTACCAGCCCGAAGCATACGTCCCCTCCGCGGATATCTACATCGACAAGGAAGCCACCATTAACGACGAACTGGACAAGCTGCGCATGAGCGCCACGCGTTCCCTGTTCGAACGCCGCGACGTTGTGATCGTCGCCTCTGTCTCGTGCATCTACGGCCTGGGCTCGCCGGAAGCCTACTACGGCATGCTGGTCATGCTGGAAAAGGGTCATCAGACTTCACGAGAAGCCCTGCTGCGTCGCTTCGTTGATATTCAATACGACCGCAGCGAAGACTTGCGGCGCGGCAGCTTCCGTGTCCGTGGCGACATGATCGAAATCTATCCCACCTATGAAGATCAAGCCTACCGCATCGAAATGTGGGGCGACCAGATCGATACGCTCAGACAGATTGATCCGCTGACCGGCGAAGTTCGTGCAGGCCAGGAAGACTTGTCCCGCGTTCCGATTTATCCAAAAACGCACTACGTCATGCCCCAGGAACAGCGCGACCGCGCCATCGTCAGCATTCAGGAAGAGCTCTGGTGGTGGAAGAAGGAAATGGAGAAGCAGGGAAAATTCGTCGAGGCCCAGCGCGTGGTGCAGCGCACCATGTTCGACATCGAAATGATGCGCACCATCGGCTACTGCCACGGCATCGAGAATTATTCGCGGCACCTGAGCGGACGTCTGCCGGGAGAAGCGCCTCCTACCTTGCTCGATTACGTACCGCAGGACTATCTGCTGTTCATAGATGAATCCCACCAGACCGTAGGGCAAGTCCGCGGAATGTTTAATGGTGACCGCGCGCGCAAGCAGACGCTGGTGGATTATGGTTTTCGAATGCCTTCCGCTCTGGATAACCGGCCCCTGACCTTCGAGGAATTCCAGCACCGCGTCAACCAAGTCGTTTACGTCTCCGCAACGCCGGGGCCGTATGAGCTAACCAAGTCCGGCGGCGTGGTCGTCGAACAAGTGATTCGCCCAACCGGGCTGGTCGATCCGCAGGTTGAAATTCGCTCTGTGAAGGGCCAGGTGGACGATCTTCTGGAAGAAATTCGCGTGCGCTCGGAGAAAAACGAACGTGTGTTGGTGACCACCCTGACCAAGCGCATGGCGGAAGATTTGTCCGAGTATTTTACCGAGATTGGCGTCAAGTGCCGCTATCTCCATTCCGAAGTGGAAACGCTCGATCGCATCAAAATCCTGCGCGATTTGCGCCGCGGCGAATTTGACGTGCTCATCGGAATTAATTTGTTGCGCGAAGGCTTGGATTTGCCGGAAGTGTCTCTGGTGGCCATCTTGGACGCAGACAAAGAAGGATTCCTGCGGAGCACCACTTCTCTCATCCAAACGATCGGGCGTTGCGCCCGGCACATCGAGGGCCGAGCAATCTTGTATGCCGACCGCCGGACCGACTCGATGAATCAAGCCATTGACGAGACCAACCGCCGACGCGCAAAGCAAGTCACCTACAACAAAGAGAACAACATCACTCCTATGTCGATCACTAAGTCCGTGGATATGGAGCTTGCCAGAATTGTCGAAGCCGACTACGTGACCGTCCCGGTGGACGACGCAAGCCTCGACGCCGCCACGGCAAACATCAAGAGCGAACAGCAACTCGCGGAGATGCTTCAGCAACTGGAAATGCAAATGCGCGAAGCCGCCAAGAAGTTCGAATTCGAGAAAGCCGCCCAGCTCCGCGATCGCATCCGCGCATTAAAGCAAAAAGACATCGCCGGCCTGTTTTCAATCGAAGTCGCTCCAGCCGAAACAACAGAGAAGCTCTCCGGATCATCTGCAGGGTAGATGTAGCGGATAAGCCTACCGGGCGACACTACCATGAGGTAATCAGGCCAAAGCCAGTCATCTCGAAAAACTTGCGTGGAAATTGGTATCGCCGTTGTCCTCAGGTTATCCTAACAAGTGATGCCGAATAGCCTGGCCATCATCGGTGCGGGACGCGTGGGACGGGCTCTCGGTCGTCGCTTCCGCGAGCTGGGATGGAAAATCGGTTCGATCGTGACGCGCGGTGAGGTGAGCGCCCGCAAGGCGGTACGCTTTATCGGCGCGGGGCACGCGCATCCCGGCGTGTCGCGGGCCGTTTTCGCGTCGCGCGTGATTCTCATAGCTACTCCCGATGATCAGATTGCTGGGGTTGCTCGAGAGCTGGTGCGCATTGGAGGCGACGAACTGCCCGGCAAAGTGGTCCTGCACACCAGCGGTGCTCAGGGCGCCGGCGTGTTGAGCGTTCTGAAAGCGCAGGGCGCAGCCGTCGGTTCGATGCATCCCCTGCAGTCGTTCAGCGGCGTCTCCGTGCCCTCCTTGGAAGGTAGAGTTTTTGCCATTGACGGAGACTCGCAAGCGATCCGTGTCGCGCGTCAGATGGCGCGCGCGCTGGGTGGTTCGCCGGTCCGGATCGCCAGCGAGAAGAAAACTTTGTACCATGCGGCCGCGTCGATGGCCGCTGGTCATGTGCTGGCCGTCGAAGAAGCGGCCACGCAGTTGCTCGTTTCGCTTGGCATGAGACGGAGCGAAGCCGTGCGTGCGTTGTTGCCCCTGACGCGCCAGGTCTTGGATAATTTTGAAGGGCTAGGCCCGCGTGCAGCATGGACGGGCCCACTTTCGCGCGGCGATTTCAGAGTCGTGCAGGCGCATTTGAAGGCTCTTCGCGAATCGCCGCAAGAATTTGCGAATGTCTATGCAGCGCTGAGCCGTCTGGCGGCACGCGTGCTTGCGCAAGATACTGCTGGTATGTTGGCTGAATTGGAAAAAAGCTCCATGGAAGAGAAATCAAAAGCTAAAGCGACAGGGGGAAACGCGTGAAACGGCTCCAGATTGGAATCGAAAGTACCAAGCTGGCAAATGGTTTGGACGTTGTGGTCGCACCGGACACTACGGCGCCGGTGGTTACTGTAGGCGTCTACTACAAGATCGGATTCCGGCTCGAACCGCAGGGCCGCAGCGGGTTTGCGCACCTGTTCGAACACATGATGTTTCAGGGCTCCGCCAATGCCCCCAAGATGCAACACATCAAGCTCGTGAATTCCAGCGGCGGCATGCTGAACGGCTCGACGAGTTACGACGTGACGAATTATTACGAAGCAGTTCCGTCCAATGCGCTGGAGCGCGTGCTGTGGCTTGAAGCGGATCGCATGCGCGCGTTAAAAGTGGATGGTGAAAATCTGAAAAATCAGCGTGACGTCGTCAAGGAAGAAGTTCGCGTCAACGTGATGAACCAGCCGTATGGCGGATTTCCTTGGCTGGATATGCCGCCGGTCGCGTTTCGCAATTGGGCGAACGCCCACAATTTTTACGGTGATTTTGCCGATCTCGACGCCGCGGACCTGGCTGACGTGCAGGCTTTTTTCAAGACGTACTACGTGCCCAATAATGCCGTCCTCTTGATACTGGGTGATGTGAAGCCTGAAGAAGGCATCGCACTGGCAAAAAAATACTTTGGTGACATTCCTGCGGGAGCCCCGCCGCCGTTTGCCGATCCCAGCGAACCGGAGCAAACCGAGGAGCGCCGCGGCAATGTGGAGGAGAAATTCGGAACACTGCCGGCCATGGCCATCGGATACGTAATCCCTAAAAGGCGCACGGCCGATTGGTGCGCGATGGCGCTGCTCGACCAGGCGCTTCATGGCGGGCGCGCGGGAAGAATGCACCGCGAGCTAGTGTTGGAGAAGCAGATTGCCGTCGAGGCCGGAGGCGGAATTGACGACCTCTTCGGCTACAACGGGCCGACACACATGACCACGCGCATACTGCACAAACCGGAGTATTCGAGTGATGCGACCCTGAGCGCGTTCGATGCCGTAATTCGCGATGTGCGGGAAAACGGCATCAGCGCCGACGAACTGGAACAGTTGAAAGTGAAGTGGCGTTCCGACTATTTCGCCACGCTCGAGGGCGGGCGAGGCGGGTACATGCCGAAGTATGGATTGATGCATCTCCTCGCCTGCTTCACTCTGTTCGATAACGAGCCGCAACTCGTCAATACCATCCTGGACGGATTTCTTGCTGTCACACGCGAAGAGATTCAGGCTGCGGCAAGGAAATATCTGCGAAACGAAAAACGCGCCATCGTTTTTCGCACGCCCGTCAATGCAAGCGCCCCCTCGTCCACGGGCGAGAAGGAAGCCGCATAATGGCCACCCGAACCGTGGAAGTAGCAAACGGAGTCCCTGCGCTAGCTCCGGAACGCGCGGTGACTTGGCCGAAGCGGACCAAGGCGCGCCTTTCGAACGGACTTGAAGTCATTCTCGCGGAAGCGCATTCGATTCCGAAGTTTCACGGCGAGCTGTTTTTCCGTTCGGGAGAAGCGGCCGCGATGCACCGCGCTCCCGGGCTCGCGGAAATGACCGCCACCGTGGTGCGCACGGGAACGACGAAACGCGCTAGCCGCCAGATCGAAGAAGATTTGCGGCGCATCGGTGCAGACCTTTCTTCGGGCGCAGGTGCGGATACCAGCGCGATTTCGTTTTCCGGACTTTCGGAATTTGCGGAGCCGCTGCTGGGACTGGTCAATGAATTGGCGCGCGAAGCGTCGTTTCCCGAAAGCGAGTTCGAACGTGAGCGCCGGCAGAAGTTGGAAGAAATAAAGCTGGAGCGCACCCAGCCGGGATTCCTGGCGAGCGAACGATTGCGCAAAGTTTTGTTTGGCGCGCACCCGTACGCCCAAGTGTCGCCCAGCGAAGCGCAAGTGGCCGCGTACAAGCGAGAAGATTTGCGGGCGGTCTACCGCGAATTTTACACGCCGGGAAATGGATTATTGCTGCTGGTCGGCGATTTCGATTCCAACGAAATGTTGAAGGCCGCGGAAAAAGTGTTCGGCAAATGGGCCGGAAAAAAACCGGAGGCACGCGCGGCCGTCGCTCCTGCGAATCCGCGCGGCCGTCGCGTCTATCTCGTCCACGTGCCAGGCGCGGTGCAGACGCAGATTCTTACAGGTTGCCACGCGATCACGAGAAAGCATCCGGGCTGGGTGAAGCTGGGACTCACTAACAGTCTGTACGGCGGAGCATTCAATTCCCGCTTGGTCATGAATATTCGCGAAGATAAAGGTTATACGTATAGCCCGCGCAGCGGCGTACATCCGCTGCGGCAGCATGGCTATTTTTCCGTTTCGGCGGCCGTTCGCAATGAGGTTGTTGCGGCGTCGCTCAACGAGATTTTTTACGAAATGGACAAGCTGCGATCTTTGCCCGTACCTGATCCGGAACTGGCGGATGCGCAAAACTATTTGAGCGGCGTTTTTTCGATGGGGCTCGCGACACAGGACGGTTTGCTCTCGCAACTATCCACTGTGGCGCTGAACGAATTGCCAGACGATTATCTCGAAACGTATCGCCAAAAAGTTCGCGCCCTCACTCCGCAAGACTTGCTCGAAACGGCGCGCAAGTATCTGGACTCCGCCAACATGCAAATCGTCGTCGTCGGCGACCGCGCGCAAATCGAATCACAAGCCGCTCTCTTCGGCGAACTCGAAATCTACGACGCGCAAGGCAAGCGCTTGTAGCAAACCCTTGAGTTGGCTGCGACGTTTCCCTTGAATCATGTTGTTGCTTTATAGACGTAGCCGATGCATTATGCATCTGTTATGGAACGGCGGCAGCGCACAGTAATAGGTCTCTTCCTCCTCTCGTCCTTTCTGCTGTTCTGTAGCTCACTCGAAGCCAAGAAAAAGCCGCCGGCGAGGCCGGTAAACATCAACACCGCGACGTCTGAGGAATTGCAACAAGTTCCGGGAATCGGGCCGGCGACGGCGGGGAAGATTCTGCAAATGCGCAAGTCCTATGGCGCGTTCAAAAGCGTAGACGATTTGCTGGCCATTCGCGGGCTTGGAGCGAAACGCCTCGAGAAAATGCGCAAGTACCTCACTGTCGGCAAAACGCCTAAAGCTCCGCAACTCAGCCCGCCAGGAAGCCAAAAACCGGAGAGTCCACCTTGCGCGAAGCCTGCGACTTCTCCAAGAGTCGCACCGTCTCAGCCCCACCAGCGAAATCGAACCCTTGCTTTAGCGGATCGAAAACCTCTGTCCACCGCTCTCCGCCGAGTAGAGAAGTAAGTACGGATCATTTGGGACGTGGGGAATTATGAAGAACTCCTCCACTTCACCTTTTTGAAATGTGGACAAGCATTTCGCTTCGTGCCATGGAGGTTCCGCGGATTTCGCTAGAGTGCAGTGCTTCAACTGTAGAAAGCTGCCAAGCTGGCTCCGCTCCCTCAGGACTACTTCTATGATCATGGGACCATATTCTGTAGCGTCGTCATGCTCACTAGAGTTGTACCGGTGATGGAATTCGGCTATTAGTTTGTGAACGACCGCTTCATCTCGGGATCGAATGTATGAGTTCCTCCCGACCATTACGGCGACCAAGAAACCCAGCCCACCAACGATCAACCATCTTTTGTTTGCTCTACTCATGAAAAGCAATCCCTTATGTCCTCATAGAGTTTGGTGGGTGGGCTTAGGCTGGTCGAGGCGGAGGGGGACCTGGTCGGCGATGCGGATGCCGTAGCCTTCTAGGGCTACTACTTTTTTGGGGTGGTTGGTTAGGACGCGAATGTCTTTGAGGCCGAGGTCGATCAGGATTTGCGCGCCGATGCCGCTTTCGTGCTGGACCATGCGCTGCCGCGCGGGCTCGCGATCGAGCTGGCCGCGCCTGTGAAAATGAATTTGCGGAAGCGTTCCTGGCTCCTCCGCGGCATCCACGGAAAAGCCGCGTCCGGTGTGGTGCAGGTAGAGAAAAACGCCGCGATTTTCCTTGGCAATGGCTTCCAGTGAGCGCGAGACGAGTTCGCTGCAATCGCAAGCGGTGGAACCGAAAACATCTCCGGTGAGGCAGTGAGAATGGACACGGACTAGCGCTGGGTTCGCGCCTTCCAGATTCCCGCGCACCAGCGCGATGTGCTGATCGTGGTCCACGTCGCTGGCATAGGCGATCATGCGGAAATCGCCGAAGCGTGTCGGCAAGACGGCTTCCGCAACGCGACGGACGTAACGCTCGTGCTGCATGCGGTAGCGAATGAGGTCCGCGACGGTCAGCATCTTCAAATTGTGTTCCTTACAAAATTCGATGAGCTGCGGGACGCGAGACATTGTGCCGTCGTCGCCCATGATTTCGCAGATGACTCCCGCGGGGGTAAGGCCGGCGATGCGGGCGAGGTCCACGGAGGCTTCGGTTTGGCCGGCGCGAACGAGGACGCCGCCGTTGCGCGCGCGCAACGGAAAAATGTGTCCGGGGCGCGCGAGGTCCTGCGGCTTCGTTTTGGGATCGATGGCCGTAAGGATGGTGATGGCGCGGTCGGAAGCGCTGATGCCGGTGGTGACGCCGACGCGCGCGTCCACCGCTTCGGTGAAAGCCGTGCCGTGAACGGAAGTGTTGATGGGCGACATGAGCGGAAGGTGGAGCTCGTCGCAGCGCTCTTCGGTGAGCGGAAGGCAGATCAGGCCGCGGCCATGCTTGGCCATGAAGTTGATGGCGTCGGGCGTGATTTTTTCGGCGGCCATGGCGAGGTCGCCTTCGTTTTCGCGGTCCTCGTCGTCGACGAGGACGACCATGCGGCCCTGGCGAATTTCCTCGACGGCTTCCTCAACGGTAGCAAACATTTTCGAGTCTTCTCTCATGGGAAGAGGATAGAAGTAACAGGGTAAGGATGTAAAGAAGCAAGGAGATGCGGGGAGATTGACAGTCCTGACAGCGTCGGGGTCCTCGATGGCATGCAGGAAAAGATACGCCGAGACTCAGAGGGCAGAGATTTCGCAGAGAGTAGGTACCCCACCCCGGGTGGTTTTTTGCAAAGAGTGCGGAAACACCTGAAAAGAAAGGAGTTGAGTTTTGTGAGAGTGCAAAAGAGTGCACAAGAGTTTGAAAAGAAAGGAGATAGGTCGAAATGTGATGGAACGTCTGAACGTCGAGGCGACGCAGGCCCTCCCCCTGTATTTCTATAAAAAATTGAGGAGACAGGGGTTAGCGGGTGAGGGTCGGCAAGAAGATTGATTCCATGGAACTTAGAGGAGAACGATGGGGGAACAGGGATTCGGCTTGGGGAAGGAAGAGCAGGTAAGGGAGAGAGTCGTTTGGCAAACACAGGGAAGTATGGCATGATTTCTACATACGTGTCAAGTAATTAAATGGATATCATTCGAATGAGGCTGTAAGACGCTGAAAAGTCACCGGCTTAGACGGCCGGGATGCAAGAGACGCACTTGAAGGGCGAAGTTCGGGAGAGAGGAATCCGAGCGGAAAAACGGAAATCTTGAAAAAGTCAGCGGAGCGGACGGCCGGGGAGAATTCTGAAAAACCCACACGCCAACGTGGTTGCCCATATCAGGGACATCCTGTATGAATTCGACTCCAAACGCGCACACGCAAAAGGGAACTGATTATAAGCGGCCATGAGGGCGGGAACATAGGTTCCGAGAGCAGGAGTTTTTCAAATGGCTTTCCGGTCCTTTGTCAGGGCCCGAATGGCCCGTACTACCGAGACGAAATTGTGCCAGGCAACGGCCTGCGGACCGCCGGCAGGCGGGCCCGTTTCCTCGGTGACACCTTCCCCCGCTGGTAGCGCCAGAACGGATTTCTTTTTCCCGAAAGCCAGTGTCAAGAGGCGCGAATTGACTTTCGATTCGCGGCCGAAGGAATCAGGCAATGCAAGAAAATTGCTCGCCACGAGAACCTTAGCAACACTTTCAACTTGGGCGAGAGTGAGATCCCGCTCCCAATAAGGCGCGTCCGTTCTTTCGTTCAGAAAGCGCGCAATCGAGAAGTGACCCCCGGCCTCGATCGTCCAAATCTCCCCTGAAACTCCGGCAAAACCCTGCTGCGCATCTCGAAACATTAAGCAGGCCTGCAATTTCCCGCCGGGCGTAAGGAACTTGGACAAATCATTTGAGTTTGGGGTGGTTTGGCAGACCAGCAAGGCTCCACAAGCCGCCACTACGAAAAGGACGCCGAACAACATCGCCAACCTCAGCCTAGTAAAGCCCATCGTTGACTCTCGACCAAGAACCGGAACCTGGAGGACCAGAGAACCAGAAGAATGCGGCCCCAAATTCAACAATAGACCTTTCCGGCCAGCGACTCAATCGGAGGCTGGGAACTCGTAACGAGGAATCTTGCACTGATAAGTTAGCGGGGGCCTAACGCCCCCGCCACACTTTCAACGCCAGTTCACTAGTATGGTGAACTGTGTATCGTCCGGCACACCAAGCGTGTTCGAGCATCTCACGTTGACGATGAAGTCGGGCCCTCCCGAACTCCAATTGTGCACCCTGCAGTGTTCATGTCCGGAACCATAAGGGGTGAGCTGCACATTGCCACCCACGATTCCATTTCCGCCGAGTCCCGCAAACTTCACAGCGTAGGTGCCCTGGCCCGATCGAGTGATGGTGATTGGTCCTCCGGCAGAATTGTACGAGTACGGAAGGGCCGGGATGTAAGAAGCGGCGTTCGCGTTATTGGCCCAGGCGTAGGCCAGTTTCTTAGGCGGACAGGGCGGATGGGGAATATTCCTGGAATCAGCGGCGGCAGCCAGTTCAGCGCAGTGCGGCGTGCCGTTGCTCAAATCACCATCGTCGTCATCCGCTATGAAAGTGAGCCGAACAGCATCGGGTATACTTATCGGATTCGCGGCGGCCTCTGCCAAATCCAAGTGGGCCGCAATCTGAAAGGACTCATCCTCCGAGTTATTCTTTTTCAGTTCCTGCACCAACTGCCACACGAACTGCATGTAGCGCTTTCCGACCGAATGGACGTCTTCGCCGGGAACAGGCGGCCACAGGTTCACATCCGTAGCTAGACGTAGACAAGTGCCTACTCCGAAGAAATCGCGGCCGACACAAGGCTGACGAGTGCCCAGGATCGCCATCGAGTCGCCGAAACCCTCGCTGTATCCGCCGTCCAGAATGCCACCCTTGCTCGAGTCAATACCGTGTCCGTACTCGTGAAGCACTACGTCCGAGTAAGCCGTGTTCGGGCAGGCGCCTCCGGCCCGGAAGAAGTTTATGGATGAACCGTTCCAGAAGGCATTGCAAGAAGAATTGATATTCACCTTCGTGGGTAATGCCACCAAATCGCCGGGCGCCAGGATGTCATTGGCGAATGCATGGATGAAGTTCGTCCAATAGAAGGCGGAAACCTCCGCCGTCTCGAAGTCTCCAGCGGCACCAAAATTAAGATCAATTGCGCTTGCGGGAGTGCCCGTCTTGCTTCGCGTCATCAGCGGCCCGCCCAGGTCTGCGATCACGGAATGCGGGCCGCTCAAAGTCGCGCTAATGGTCGCCACACCCGCACCGCTGGGGAACCCGTACCGTCCGTTGTCGCCGGTCACCTGCGATCCCCCACCGCCTCCCGCACGGTTGACCGTAACATTCGGGAGAGGATCATTGACGGTTGGCTGGAAGGGTGACGCCTGCCACTTGGTGCCTGAGACCGTGCCAAAGTGCGTAGAATAGACCGAGCTCTCCCAATAGATAATGTTTGGCGCCCCGAGCGCTGCTATCCAATAGCGCCGGGCCATGGGATCGGAGGGGGATTCGCTCTCGACTGTGAAACTCCAGGCCAGATGGCCTCTAAGGGTTGGATCCACCCACAACTCCAAAGCCGGTTCGCTTGAGTGCAGAGTCCCGCCTGCTCCTCCTTTGGCATGAGCTTCGCCCATTTCGACGGCGGCCCTTTTGTCCACTGTGGGCACCGTTCCATCCGCCGTGCGGGGCAAGTTCCGCTTGCGGAGATATTGCACCTGTCCATCGCCCCCGGCGATGACCAACACGTCGCTGAACTTGGAAAGCGGCACACCTTTGTATTGGGCGGGATAGTCTATGAACCACTTCACTGTGGTCTGTTTTGGCGGGAGCTCGGGGCTCACGGTATCTGTGGTTTGAGCGCTGTCCTTAATCCGAGTTCCTGTTAGACGTCCGCTCGGCACCTCAGAGGCAAGGCGGAGGGCAGTTCCGATTCCCAGCGTGACTTCTGCCGGCAGCTCCGATTGGAGGTTGGCGGAGGTCGTTGGCTTCATTGGCCCTCCATGAACCATCTCTTGTGCCTTCAGATTGATAGAGGTCTTCGGCTTCTCATACTGCGGCACTGGCCACTTGCTTCCGTCCGGATAGTTCTCCTGGCTATTGTCGATCGCTATGCCGCCTGATTTCTCCCGTTGCGCGGGCACCGATCGGACTTGGAGAAGAGAGAAGAAGACGATTCCGCCAAAAACGGCCATTGCTGTCATCTTGCTGGATTTCATAGGGATCCTCCTTTGATTGGCTTCGCCTGTTTCAGGCGAGAAGTCCGCGCGGCCCGCCAGGATTGTAGGCAGTCTGATTGTTCACAGTCTTGTCGCTATCGATTGTTTGGAGCACCAGCTAATGAAGATCGGGCTCCGACAATTCGTCATCTAGTCGATTAGTGAGCGATGACAGCCGAACGTTTCAGTTGTGATGTCCGGCTTGATAGATTCGGGGGCGGCTGGCATCAACGCGGGCGGGAAGACTTGGGGCGGGCGGGAGATTTCCAGGGAGTGAGCGCGGTGTAGCGCGGGACGGCGGTGGCGTTTTCCTTGGTGGCGGAGAGCAATTTCCGGCGGCGGAGCCAAGCCACGGCGGCCTGGACGGAGCTTTTTGAAACGCCGATGTTCTCGGCGAGATCCTGGTAGCTAATTTGAACGGCGGCGCCGCGGCGGGCCTGCTCTATG
>Ga0210406_10005260_pt1 | contig 13612 bp, 8 predicted proteins | sample IncBWC30MmetaG_FD_155454 | JGI IMG/M metagenome (GOLD analysis project Ga0210406, IMG submission 155454) | Forest soil microbial communities from Barre Woods Harvard Forest LTER site, Petersham, Massachusetts, United States - Inc-BW-C-30-M | ecosystem: Environmental > Terrestrial > Soil >... | reverse complement strand
GCCAAGATGCCGTTCCGCGTTTCCGCCGGCAAAGCGTACGGCCCCGGCACGTTCGATATGAAAGCTGGCATCGTTCAGGCGCTTTTCGCGCTCGAAGCCATTCGCGAATCGCAGATGCTGGTGCAGAAGCGCCTGGTATTTTTGTGGACCTCCGACGAAGAAATCGGCAGCGAATCCTCACGCAAATTGATTGAAGAGGAAGCCGGGCGCAGCGACGCTGTGTTCGTGCTGGAGCCATCGCTCGGCCCGCGCGGCCTGCTGAAAACTTCACGCAAGGGCGTGGGCGAGGCCGAACTCATCGTCCACGGCCGCGCTTCACACGCGGGACTCGCTCCCGAAAAAGGAATTAACGCGGTGCACGAACTAGCCGCGCAAATCGGCCGCCTCGAAAAGTGGAACGACCTGCGCTGTGGGATCACAATCAATGCCGACGTCATCTCCGGCGGCTCACGCGCAAACGTCATCGCCGACCGTGCCCAAGCCACGCTCGATCTCCGCGCCTGGCGGCATGCGGACATGCGCGCTCTCGAAAAGCGTCTCCATTCCGTGAAGCCTATACATCGCGGCGCAAAACTCGAAATTCGCGGTGGCTTCGATCGCCCTCCGCTGGAACGCAAACACAGCGCCGCGCTTTTCGCCCGAGCAAAATTCATCGCTCGTGAACTGGGCTTCCCCATCGGCGAAGCCGCGGCCGGCGGCGGCTCCGACGGCAACTTCACCGCCGCCCTTGGCATTCCCACGCTCGACGGCCTCGGCGCAGTCGGCGACGGCGCCCACGCCACCTACGAACACATCGTCATCAACACAATGCCCCAGCGCGCCGCCCTCCTCGCCGCTCTGCTAGCCGACCCTCACGCTTGATTTCCCTGTAGCTCCCCCTTCAGGGGTGAGGCCTTCCCCCGCGCAGGCAAAATCGAAATATGGATACGAAAACCCTCAGGCCTAAAAGGCCCGAGCTACAAATCCAAAAACCTCGAGGATTTGGCTTTACTTACGGTTTTTTGGCGTTGCTATCTTCCGTAGTTTTTCTTCAGGTATTCCGCGGTGGCTTGCATCAGGTCCGCGTAATTGTCGTGCAACACTTCGCGCAGGGCCTGCTCCGTTGAAGTGCCCGTTGCAAGGCGATCCAAAATCCGCTCGACATCCCCCATGCCCTGGGTCTGCACAATATATTCAATATTCGCCAGCGCCCACGCATACGCATAGCTCGCCATCGGACCCGGCATCCTCATCCACGAACCTTCCAGCATACCGAGCGGCGCGGCTTGCCCCGCATCGTACACCTGCACCAGCGCGGCGGCGCTTTCGTCGCTGCGTTTTCCTTCCATCCACTGCGCCACGCCTTCCTGAACCCACGTCGGCGCGCGTCCGTGCGTTTTCTGCTGGATGAAACTGTGCGTCAATTCGTGGCGCAGGATTCGCGACAACTCCGAATCCACCCCGGTCAGCCCCTGCACCGGCACGCGGATCCTTCCATCGTTCAGCGCTCCCACCCAGCCAGGCGCCCGCGTAATATCCGCAAAACCTTCCGACGTATATAAAACAACGCCGATCGGATCCGGCGGCGAAAAATTCAGTTCCGACTCGATCTGCTGGTAATGCCCCTCCAGCGTGTGGAGCACCTCGCGCGCCAGCCCAGGCTCGGCCGCGCCGTTGTACTTCAACTGGAAATGCGCGCTTTCGTTCTCTCTGTAATTTTCTTCCTCGGCCTTGTCGCGCAGCGCCTTGTCCAGCGCCGCCTGCACTTCCGAATCGGGACGCAGTGCGAGCGATTTCTTCCACTCGGCAACGGCCTGGTCCGGGCGGTTCAGTCCGTAATAAGTCCATCCTTCCAGTTTGTAAACGTCGGCATTCTTCGGCGCGTAGCGTTTTGCTCGTTCCAGGTATTCGAGGGACTGCTTGAACTCGCTCCGCCGCAAATAAACGTAAGCGAGATCCATCAGCATGGCCGGATCTTCCGGCGTGTAGGATACCGCGGTGCGCGCGTCGGCCAGCGCGCGTTCCAGGTCTCCCTTCATCATTTCGAATCGAGACGCAGCATGATGCGCTCGCGCCGCCTGGATTGCCTTCTTGCCGCCAGCGGCCGCCCCGCTTTCCAGGTTATTTATGTAGTTGCGGTCCACCGCGCCGTCGTGCACCGCGCTCTTATCTATTTCAGACTCCCCCGCGGTTGCCGCTGGCTCTGGCGGCTCCAGGTTAAGGCTGGCCGCTACGGCCGCCGGTGAACCCATCATCGGCATCAGCCCGCCCTTTTCGATGTGATCCACAATCGATTTCGGCAGAGCCAATTGTCCGGCGGAAGTTTCGTAGCGGACTTTGTCGCCGTCTTCCACCACGTTGTAAGCGATGATCTTCCGGCCGTTCTTCAGGACAATCTTGTCTGCGCGCGCCGTGCCGGTAAGCAGCAGGACGCATGCCAGCATCGCCAGTACTCTCGGAAGCTTAATCATTGCACGGCGCATCCACTCATCTTAACTCGCCGCGGGAAGGTTAGCCGTCCGCCTTGTTCCCACATGCCGAATGTGTCTACACTCATTTCATGCGGCTTCGTCTCCTCCTGGTGGTTTTTGGGTGTCTTTTTCCTTCATTGTGCCGTGCAGCGGATCCTTCCCCGCGCGAACTTCTCACCGCCCTCAATGCCCTGGCGGTCGATTCGCAGCATGTCTACACGGTTTCCACGAAAGACCGCGTGGAACTCCGCAAAGCCGACACCGTCATGGCCTTTCAGGATGGGAAGATAGCGTTCTTTCAGTCATTTGAAGGCCGCATCACCGGCTTCGTCTTTTCCGGCATCGGCCACATCGTGGCGTTGCCACGCGACCCGGTGGAAAAGCAGCAGGTTGCGAGGTTCCTCGGAGCGCCCGTTCTCGACGAGCAGTTTCTTTCCGCTTACGCGCGTTTCACGGACGGCACGGATCAGGATCTTCTGCGGGAATTGCAGCGCGCGGGGTTAACGCCAGCCATTGATGAACAGTTCGCTTCTCTTTGGTGGGCCAACCTCGATCGCCTCAATCCCTCCCACTCCCTGCGTATCCTGATCGAAAAATATTCGAATCCCCCGGCGCCCTTTTTCCATGCGGGAATCGATGGAGTGTTGACTGGGCCGCTGGACATTCTTCTCGACGAAATGCAATACGACGATTTCAGCCTGGGCCAGCCCCGGACCATCGGAAAAACCACCTACTACGACGTGTGGAGCTCCTATCGGATGCCCGGCTCGACTCCTTTTTCCATGGGGATGGACGCCATTCACTACGGCATTGACACCACCATTCATCCAGACAATTCGCTGGAAGCAAACGCCTCCATCGAGTTCCGCGCCTCACCCGGCTCGCAGCAGTTTCTTGGCGTCCAGCTTTCGCGCGCGTTGAAAATAACGGCCGTCACCGGCGACGACGGCGAAGCGCTTCCGTTCTTTCAAAACGAAGGCCTCACCCAGCAGGAAATCAATTCCCGCGGCCAGGACTCCCTGATCGTCTTTTTGCCCAAACCACCGGCACCGGGAAGCACGTTCACACTGCATTTCCGTTACAGCGGCAACGTCATCGAAGACGCGGGCAACAGTGTTCTGTTCGTCGGCGCGAGGGAAAGCTGGTACCCCCACTACGGGGACGCCTCCGAATTCGCGCTCTATGATCTGACCTTCCATTGGCCGAAGCGGCTTCGCCTGGTGGCCACCGGCGCGAAATCCACCGAACGCGAGGAAGGTGAATCGCGCGTAGCCACCTGGAAAACCGAAATTCCCGTGCCGGAGGCGGGATTCAATCTCGGCGAATACGCCAGCAGTTCGGTTTCTTCCGAAAATCGCACGATTGACGTTTACGCGAACAAGCAACTCGAGGAATTTTTGCGCGCTCGCTTGTCGGCCGCCACACCTCCGGAAGATGCCTCCCGGCATACCTCCTTCTCGAAACCGCCGTTCCAAAGGGACATGCCCGCACTGCCTCCCAGTCCCGCCGCTTTCCTCAGGCAGTTGGCGCGTGAAATCGACTCCTCGATCCGTTTTTACGAACTCTATTCCGGCCCCTTCCCTTTCCGGACTCTTGGGGTTTCGCAGATTCCCGGCGCGTTTGGCCAGGGATGGCCGGGGCTATTGTATCTCTCAACATTTTCTTTTCTGCCCGACGAGGCGCAGTACCGCGCCGGGCTGAGCTCGACCGGCCGTGCGTTCTTCACCGATGTTGTGCCGTTTCATGAAGTCGCTCATCAATGGTGGGGCAACGTGGTGGGATGGTCGTCGTATGAAGACCAATGGATCGATGAAGCGATTGCCGAATATCTCGCCCTGCAATTTGCGGATTCGCAGAAAAATCAGGACCATCCGCTCAACACCTGGCTGGTCCGCTACCGAAAACGCCTGATCACCAAAGCGGAGGGCGAAGATCGCGTTCCCGCGGACATCGGTCCGGTCATCGCCGGAAGACGCCTGATTTCCTCGCGCTCGCCCGACGCCTACAACGTGGTGGTCTATGCGAAAGGCACCTGGATCATGCACATGCTGCGCGAGATGCTCCGGCAACCAGCAACCGCCAATGGAAAAGATCCCGACGCGCGCTTCATCGGCCTGTTGCACACGCTGGTCTCGAAATACGCGAGAAAGGCGCTGACCACCGCGGACCTGCAGCGCGAAGTCGAAGCCGTTATGACTCCCCGGATGGCCTTGGAAGGCGGACATTCCATGGAATGGTTTTTCGACGAATACGTCCGCGGAACAGGCATCCCGCACTATAAAGTGCAGTTCACATCACACAGCAGCGAGAAGGGATTTCAGATTCGGGGTAAGCTGCTGCAAGACGGTGTGCCGCGCTCGTTCATCGCACCCGTGCCCATTTACGCCTCCACCGGCCCGGGACGCACCATTTTCCTCGGCACGGTAGTCTCCACCGGAGAAGAAACAAACTTCACATTCACTTCCGCCGCCCAGCCGCACAAGCTGCTGATCGACCCGCACATGACTCTGCTGTGCATCCCAGAGTAAGCGGCAACGATCTTTGCTTCTTTACTTCATTTTCTCTTCTCTTTCAGCCATTCTTCCCTCAGCGGGCTCTTCGGATTTGGCTCCGCCTTGCCCAGTTCCCCCATCACGTAAGGGAACCCGTCAGGGTCCAGCAGTCGTCCCGACGCCAACCCCGCCTCCGCCAAATCGTTGATGTTCGTTACGCGCCGCTTTGTTCTCTGTTCATAGTCGTTTGCAATTTGATCCAGCGCGCGCAAATCCATCTCCATCTTCACCAGCCGCAGGTGGTCTTCGGCGTTTTTGCGTATGTCCTTGTTTGTGGATGTCTGATAGAGATCCAGCCACAGCGCGAAGGAAGTCTCGAACGATTCGCCTTCCGCCGCAATTTTTGCGGCCATAATTTTCATAAAAGGTGCGGCACCAGGAAGCCTGCTGCCTGCCTCAAACGCCTGCGACGCCTTCAGGTAATCCTTTTCGTCAAAGTAATAGACGTTCCCGAGATCCTGGTAAAACCTCCAGTGCTCCGGATTGGCGTTTATGCCGCGCTCCAAAAGCTCCACGGCTCTTTCCGGTTCGCCGGCGCCGCGCGGAGGAGCATCGCTCAAAAACATGGCGCCGAAACTGTAGGCGACGATCAGATTGGGGTCCAGCGTGGTTGCAATATCCAGCAGCGGCCAGAGTTGATCCAGATTCTGGTCGCGCGCATGGTGTTTTCCCCCGAAGTACTGCACCGCCCGCGTCCAGTAAATCGCCCCCATCAAAGGAGCGTATTCCAGGCTCAATCTCTTCATCACCGCCGGCGAACGCAACGCGAGTTCGTCGGTATCGAGTTGCAGCGCCACTCGCTCCGCGTCCACTCTTTCCTGCAGCTTCCACACACACACAAAGCCAGCCAGCAGCGCCGCGCCCAATATCGCTCCGTTAATCGCCCGGCGATTCATTTCAGGTTGCGTCTCGAAAATACAATGGCGGCTCCCATCAGCACCATCGCGACGTACAGGATGGCGTACAGCGTCGCTTGCCAGACCATCGCGGAGGGAACCCCGCGTCCGTGGACCACAGCGCCCAGCACGTTGAAATTCTCGAAATTCGGCAACAGGTAGGAAATGCCACGTGTCAGCCGGAGCGTTCCGGGATCGAACTCCACCCCGTGAACGGTTCGCAAGTCTCCGGCAAGCAATCCCGCCACGTACATTCCTGCCGTGAACAAAATGGCCAGGAAAGGCGTGGTGAAGCAGGAAAAGAGCAGCGCCAGTGCTACGATCAGCGCCAGCTTCAGCAGAATCAGGTACACCGCGACAAGGATATAGACGTCGCTCTGCACCAACTCGTGGTTCACGCTCCACAAGGCAATGTACAGGCCGGCGGCCATCGCCGCCGTGTTCACCGTCAGCGTCATCACCAGTCCGAAAAATTTGCCCAGCAAAAATTCCCAGCGCATTACCGGCTTGGCCAGCAAGGCGTACAGGGTGCGCTTGTCCATCTCCTTGGAAACCAGCGCAACGCCCAGAAATATCGCAATGAAAATGCCGATCACTGAAATCGCGGTGAGCCCCAAACTCACAATCACGTCCCGCTCGATGCCGATGGAAATTTGTCCCACCAGGATGGCCGCGCCCATCATCAGCAACGCAAAGAAGACCAGGTTATAGAGCACGCGGTCGCGCACCGCTTCCCGGAACGTGTTTGCCGCTACAGTTTGAACGTTCCTCATTTGCCGCTCACCTCGACGGCGCTCGCCTGTGCCCGGTCGGCTTCCACCAGGTGCATGAAATATTCTTCCAGCGTCGGCTTGATCTGGGCGACCGATAAAATCCGCCCGCCCGCGGCCTTCAGCGCATCCAGCGCCGCGTACAGCTCCGCTTCCGGCAATTGCACGCGATACCTTTCGCCGGTGCGGGTGGCGTTTGCCAGCAGCGGCAAACTTCCCGCCGCGCCGGAAAGCTCAAACAGGATTTCCATTCCCTGGGCTTTCATGTCCATCAGCTCGCCCGGTGCGCCGATACCGCGCAACTTTCCGCCCACGATCACACCCACTCGGTCGCAAAGCATTTCCGCATCGGAAAGCACATGCGTGGAAAAAAGCACGGTGCGGCCCTCGCGTTTCAGTTCCAGAATAATGTCGCGCACCTCTCGGCGGCCCAGCGGGTCCAGCCCCGACATCGGCTCATCCAAGACCACCACCTGAGGGTCGTGAAGAATCGCCTGCGCCAGCCCCACGCGCTGCAACATGCCCTTCGAATACTTTCGCAATTGAATCTTTTTCGCGGTGTCGAGCCCCACTTTTTTCAGCATCGCCTGAACTCGGGCGCTCCGGTCGTTCGCCGTCAAATTGTGAAACCTCGCGAAGTAGTCGAGCACCTCGTGCGCCGTAAGGTAGTCGTAGAAATAAGGCTGCTCGGGCAGATAGCCGATCGAGCCATGCGTCGAGATATCGTCAATGGACTTGCCCAGAATCCGTGCCGTTCCCGCGGTGGGGAAGATCAACCTCATCAGCAGCTTGATGGTGGTAGACTTCCCCGCCCCGTTTGGGCCGAGGAAGCCGAACACTTCGCCATCCTCGATGCGCATGGTCAAATCTTCGAGCGACTTTTTCTTTTTCAGGTTAAGGAACCCGTACGGGTATTCCTTCGAGAGATTCTCGATCTCAATCGCACCTTGTGGCATACCCATATTCTTGAAAAGCCGCCGCGCATCGTCAACCCACACTGGTATGGCGTGTTCGCAACCTGCAACTCCCAAAGCAAAAAGGGCGCCACCTTGTCAGGAGCGCCCGGTGAAAATTCCCTTGCCGATTTTCGGCTCTGTGTTCTCGGTGTCCTCTGTGGTGAGATCCCCTGCTTACTTCGCGATCTGCACCAGATCGCCCTTAGCTGGCGCCGCCATCGGCATTGGCTGCAGGGTTTGCGGCGATCGCCAGTTATCCAGGATTCCCACCTGTTGCACGCAGCTCACGGTGCAGCGTGGCGCGCACCCCTTGTGCGTCGAGTATTCCCGGTGACGCATTTCCGCTGTGTAATCCGCCAGCGGTATCCCCGGGTACCCGCGCTGCTGCGAACACCAGTGCACCAGGCCATCCTCGCAGATGTACAAATAGCGAGAGCCGGCGCGGCATTTCCAGTCATGCTCGCGGCCCTTGGCCACATTGTGCTGAAACTGGTTGAAGCGCGAATACGAACGCTTCCCCAGGGTCATAATCTCTTCAAAAATTTCCTGGTCGCGCTCGGCCAGCGGCTTCAACTGCCCGTCATGGTCGTGGATGATTCCCACCGTACTGGTAAATCCCAATTCCAGCGCGCGATGGGCAATCGCCAACGCGTCTTCCGAATTCTTCACGCCGCTGCCCAGCACGGAATTAATGTTGACCTGGAATTCCGCCCACTCGGACAGCATCTCCAGGCGTCCGTCCAGCGTCTTCAGGCTCTTCTTCGAGACCTCGTCCGGCGCGGCGTTATCAATGCTGATCTGCAGGTGCTCCAGCCCCGCCTCGTTCAGCCGCTCGATGCGTTCCTTGTTCAGGAAGAATCCGTTGGTGATCAGGCCGGCGATCATCCCGCGATTCCGGATGTGCCGGATAATCTCGTCGAGGTCGGGATGCATCAGGGGCTCTCCCCCGCTGATGGTGATCACCGAAGTGCCCATCGCCGCCAGGGTATCCAGCCGCCGCTTCATCTCCTCCAGCGGCACCGGCTTCGATACGTCGTCATACTCGTTGCAGTACCCGCAGTCCAGGTTGCAGCGCCGCATCGGAATGATGTGCACCAGCACCGGGTGCTTCGTGGACACCAGTGCCCTTGCGATCATGCGCAGCTCGCGCAGCCGCGTTCGGTAAAACCGCAGCCGCCGCTTGCGCCGCGTTGTCGCCGACGCTTTTCCTTTTTGCCGTACCAAGCCCATTTTCTGCTGATTTCCCCTGGCTTCAATTATACATGATGCCCTGTTTGCGGCCCCTCGCAGCGGTCGTAAGGGCCAATACAAAGGAAACAGCCGGAAACCCTTTCGAATCTCCGGCTGCTCCAGTCTCAAACCAAGCTGTAAGTTCCCTGTCCAAACTCGGTTCACCGGACCTCGGCAGAAACCGCCGGTCTGGCCTAGTTCGTCGGAAACGGCAGGTACCGCCAGAGATCGTTGAGTGCGCCGTAGGGACCTCCAGCCGTACCGTCGTAGCCTTCGCCCCCGAACACGTAAACATACCCAGATGGGTTTGGTACCCAGTGGGCCGCGCCTCGCCGCGCTCCAATGGCGTTATTCGTGTAGTTCAGCTGAAAGTAGCTGATTGGAGTCGTGATGTAAGTTGAGGGTTGATCCACATCGATGGAACCCTTCCACCAAATCCACTCGCCGGTGCTCAGTTGATACTCCCAGACGTCGTTCAGGAAGCCGGTAGGCACTGTATTCTGGGAACCATATCCAAAGCCTCCAACCAGGAACAGATTGCCATCGGGGTTGACCCAACCCATTGCTCCCCATCGCGAGCCGGGAACGTTTGTCGCTGCAGCGTTGGTTGTGGCGTTCGAAATACCTTGCGTTCCGTATACGCCGTTCTGGTTGGCCACGTTGCTGCCGGAAACCCAAGTCCATTGGCTTGTTCCCGGGTCGAACTTCCACAGATCGTTGAGCACCGATCCAATCTGTCCGGTGCCACCACTGGTGCCCTTCGAATCCAGACCGAATCCGCCAAAGAGCCAGATTTTTCCGGTGGAATCGACCCACACGACCGCCGTTTGGCGGCCGCCGGGTGTGAAGGCCGTACCGCCGGTTCCGACCGCGGCGGGGTACGCACCATTTTGGTCCGCAGTCGTGGTGCCGGAAACCAGAGTCCATGTGCCGGCGCTATATTTCCAGAGATCGTTCAGGAGCCCGACTTTGCCTGCGGAATCATAGCCCTGCCCACCATACATCCAAACGTTGCCGAGGGAGTCGGTGTAACTAGCTGCTCCCCAGCGTCCGCCCGGGAAAGTGCTGATTGTTGACTGATTCCCGGCGCTCGAGCCTCCCTTCCATATCCACTGGCATTTTGTGAAAATGCCGGTACCCGTTGTCGTATCGAAAGAACATGGACCGGAAGTGAGGTCGAACTCCCAGATATCGTTGAGGAGTGAAAAGCTTCCCGACCCATCCGCGCCCTGACCTCCAAACATCCAGAGGTTGCCCGTGCTATCCGTCCAGGTAATGCCGCCCCAGCGGGGTCCAGGCATGGTACAAGTGGAGGTAGCGCATGATGCGCCGACACCCAGAGTGCCGTAGTTGGCCGGGGATCCCTTGAATTGAAGCGAAGTTATGGTGGCTGAATAGGTATTGGCAACGGGGTTGTGGACAATCGGTAGATTGGCGGGGACCCATCCGCCCGGCAGCCACCAGCCATCATCCTGTCCTGAGCTTGGAGTCGTTGGCCAGACCCACATGTCGTTCAAGTAACCGGGTACGCCGTCCGTACTGGTATGGGTGACTTCAAAGCCGAGGCCGCCAAACAGCCAGCGGTTCCCATTCTTGTCGGTCCAGGCCATGGCGAAATCCCTGCTACCCGGTGTATTCGTGTTGGGAGTTGCAAATGGTGGCGTGGCAATGGGAGTTCCAACCGTCCAAGAAGGCAGCGCGGCGGTTCCGTAGGTGTTGATCGTGGGGGGTGCCGTCCCGGGAAACATCCAAGCCCAATCGTTGTGCTGGCAATCGACGATCACATTGGAAACGATCCCCGTGACCACAGACGTAGCATTGAATATGTTGCAGCCTTGCCCTTGGCTCGTAGGAGGCAAAAACACGTTCACGCTGTAGGTTGTGCCGAAGGTGAATTGCGTCGGAAAGGTAAAGACAGCGTCGCCAGTGACGAATAGGTTGTCACCGGCGTTGTCCTGCAATTCCAAGGTATCACCTGCCCCAACGACAAGCCCGACGACGGCGCCGCCAATCGGGAACTTCGGCTGCGGGCAAGAGATTTGAACGTTGGTCACACTGCCGATAAGCTTGCCAGTGGCGTTAGAGAGCGTACAAGTCTGAGCAGGGTTTGTTGGTTGGGTCAGTATCGTTACGGCGTATGCGGCACCGGTGAGAAGAGGCGCCGCAAAGGTGAAGTTAACTGTTCCCTTCCCACTGATCGTGAGATTGTCTCCGCCGTTGTCCTGCAGGACGAGACCCGACCCCGACAACCCTGTAACTGTCCCGCCAACGGTATAAGTAGCAGCGCAGTTTACCTGAACAGTTGTCACGGTTCCGCTGGCTGTGCCGGAGCCATTGCTGACGCTGCAAGTCTGAGATGGGGAGGAAGGCTGCGTTAAGATAGTGACAGCATAGGTCCCGCTCACGGCCGTGGCAAAGGTAAACGGAATGGACGCGCTTCCTGGTTTGATCGTCAGGTTGTCCTTGCCGTTATCTAGGAGAACCAAGCCCGTTCCGGTTAGACCTATGACGTTGCCACCGACAACAAACGGGCCCCCAGAACCAGAACCGGAACCCGAGCCGGAGCCGCTTCCACTGCCAGAGCCGCTTCCGCTGCCCGAACCACTGCTGCTACCGCCTTTGATACCTGCGCAGCCGCTGATGAGGAGCGCCGCAATCCCGAGCAGAGAAAGTGCCAATTTTTTCCTAGCCATCGTTTTGAACCCCTTCGATTTATCTCGTCGCTGAGGATGCGCGATCCCCGCTTGGATCTCTTTGTCTTGACAGGCCATCACCCCTGCGCGGGCGCTCGGCTGAAGCTCTTTGTCCGACCAAAACCCGGGATCGACCCCACCAATCAACCCAGGCACAAAATTTGAACCGAGTCTCCGCCAGGTATGGGAGTACTAAACCTGTATGCGTAGTTTGCTGTTCGCTCAAAGAGTCCGCAAGATTCGGGAGAGGGGGGTGTGTTGAAGTGACTAATAACTGTGCGGGGAAATTGAGTTACTCATTTTCTTACGTACATGATTGACAAGCAGCCGCCAGGCCCAATTCTACAGGGCCGCCGCGCACACCTGTAGCATCGGTTGCGCCGCCGGCCGCTCCCGGTCATACCTTTTCTTTTTCTCTTCTACCTAGTTCGTCTGCCGGGCCACCACGGGCAGATCCACCGATCGCACTTCCGCGGTCATCTGCGTCGTCCGAAGCCAGTCGATCTGCGCTGTATCCACGGCCCCAACGGTGCCGTTCAGTTGGTGATAAGTCACCACGCCGCCGTCGATCCGGTACTTGGTCACTTCCAGCACCTGATTCGACTTCAGCACCAGCGTGGTTACGCGCGCCGCCGGTAATGCCGCGACCGGCGAGGCTGGGTTCACGGTCATCGAAGCGGGAATGATGTTCTCGTTCGCGACGCCCGCCGGCTTTTCCGTTATAGCCGATTGCTGCACCGCGCCGAGCTCAGGCGCGGCGGTATACGCGCCCGGCTTCGGAATGTTGGAGGAAGCGTAAGGCGGCCGGTCTGGATGGCTGGCGGCGGCCGACACGTTGTGCGGCACCGTGATGGAGGCCGGCATGTTGTGCGGCACCAACACGGAGGCCGACATGTTTCTCGGCACCACGATGTCGTCCATCAAGCGCAGTTGCATCGGCTCTTCCCCTTTCAGGGTCGGCCGCGGTCCGCGCGCTGGCAACATCAGCACTTTCCAGGGCCACAGTGGCGGAATCATCCACTCGACGACGTCTCGCTTGGCGTGCCCTTTGCCCTTGATGTCGCCCTGCTTGTCCACCTTGTAGCCCTTCGCCGCGATCACTTTCGCCGGCAGCGGAATATCGCCGGTCGGAACGATCACACGGTCAAAGGTAATTTTCAGGTAGCCTTTCCCTACGAAGTGGCCCGGGTCCTTTGCATCTTCCAGATGCCCACCGAGCATGCTTCCCCGTGGAAACGCCGTGTGGCCAAACTCCTGAAAACTTTTCAAATGACACAACACCGGATCCCCCACCGACGCCGTCGCCGACGAGAAGTTCGGTTCACTCATAGTGCACTGCAACAGCGTCCCGGCGGGCACCAGCAGGTCCTGTGCATGGACCCCGGTTGCCAACACCAGCAGCGTTACAGCGCTCACCAATGCAACGATGAGACGTTTCATGACTTCCTCCAGATTGTGGATTTCCGCAACGGCCTGGCGAGAGACCGTGGTCGCCGGAAGGGACACCCCTGCGGGCAGCTACGAATCCGCACATGGACATCCTCCCCGGCATTGCGCGCCACAACCCGGGTTGGCTGCAAAAGTCGCGCAACGTAAGAAAGAATTATTTTGGTTCCAGCTTGGGGTATGTAAGTACCAGAACTCCTCCGATCTTTTTTGAATCCTCTGCGCTTTCCACCTTTCTGTAAGCCAGGGCCGGGGCGCAAGACTTCCCTTAACTCCCATGTTTGGAGCATGTCAGACGCATTTCGGAGAATCTCCGGGCTGGCCCTGTTAACCGCCGGACAAATACTGGTACGATATCTTTTATATAACCTTCAAGTAATACTTTAAATGTCGGCGCGCCGACATTTTCTTCCGCAGCTTCGCGTTCTGACACAAAGCAGCCGTGAATTTGTACGCAAACACCAGTCACCAGTCACTACTCACCAGTCACCCTCTTCCTGCTACACTATCTTTCATCGCACTCAAGGAGACCGCCATGAGTGAAGCCACGCAATTCGCCAAGTCCGTTCCCACTCGCTCCGAATCCGACAGCATGGGCAACATTGATGTGCCGATGGAC
>Ga0210406_10005257_pt1 | contig 13618 bp, 14 predicted proteins | sample IncBWC30MmetaG_FD_155454 | JGI IMG/M metagenome (GOLD analysis project Ga0210406, IMG submission 155454) | Forest soil microbial communities from Barre Woods Harvard Forest LTER site, Petersham, Massachusetts, United States - Inc-BW-C-30-M | ecosystem: Environmental > Terrestrial > Soil >... | reverse complement strand
AATCGGATCGGTCACAGAGCAACATTGCTCCGTTTCGGAGCAATCGGATGCGGGTCCGAAGAAGCATTGATTTCGGCTTTGCTTCAGATAGTCTCACCGCACTTGCGGCGCGCGGGAACGATGAGCTGGAGCTCCCTGACGAGCCGCTCGGCCATGTGGAGGCCCTATGGTCGGCGCACCTGCGGAGCGAAGCGCATTAGCGCGCGCCGCTTTGCGACGCGGCGGTGTCGTGCCGACCGGCTTGTTGGCGGTCGACATCTACGACAGCTGGTTGCGATGCGTGGCGCTCGGCCTCGATTGCGAGCGGCCGCCGAACCCAGAATACGTCAGCGGCGGAGAACTGCGGGCCGAGCAGGAACGCCGGAGCTTTGTGCGCGGCTTGGCGTTGGCCGAGATGCATGTGCTGCATCAGCAGATCGCCGGCACGAACTTTCTCATCGCCTTTGCGACGCCTGAGGGCCTGTTGCTCGACATCGTCGCCGACGAGAGCTTCAAGGACGGTCCCGATGGCAAAGCGATCCGACCCGGCGTTTGGTGGGACGAACGTCGCTGCGGTACGAACGGCATCGGCATTGCGGCGTTGCTCAAGCGGCCCGCGGTCGTACACGGCGACGACCACTTCTACTCGCGTTTTCGATCATTGACGTGTTGTGCCGCTCCGGTGTTCGATCCGGACGGCTCTTTGGCGGGCGTGCTCGACGCCTCCTCTGATTGCGCATCTCGGCAGAGTCATACGCGGGTGCTGGTCGAAATGTCGGCCACCCAGATCGAGAACGGCCTCTTTCGTGAGCGGCACCGGCGAGACATCGTGGTCGCCTTTCACAATCGCAGCGAGTTCTTGCATACGCTTAGCGTTGGATTGTTGGCTCTCGACGAGAGCGGCTCCATTTTGGCGGCCAACCAGGCGGCGCGCGCGAGCTTGCACGGTTTGCACTTATCGCCGGGGCAACCGTTCAGCGAGGTCTTCCGAACGCGCATTTCGGACTTCATCGGCGAGAGCCGGCGCTCAGAGCGCCAGCGCCTTCAGGATGTCGTCGGCAGTACCTATGTCGCGCGCGTCGAGTCGCCGCAGGTTTCGCCGATGCTGCGCGCCGTGTCGACGCCCAGGCCGCCAGCCGAACAGGCATACCCGACCGAGTTCGTCGCCATTGATCCGACAGTCGCGGCCATCGTTCGCCAGACGGAGGCGGCCGCGCGCCGCAAAATGCCGATTTTGATCCGGGGCGAGACTGGAACCGGAAAGGAGCAATTAGCGCGCCACGCCCATCGCGCGAGTGGCCGGAAGGGCGCTTTCGTCGCGATCAACTGCGCCGCGCTGCCCGAAAGCTTGGTTGAGTCCGAGCTCTTCGGCTACAGCGAGGGCGCTTTCACTGGCGCGCGCAAGGGCGGCGCGGTCGGGCTCTTCCGGCAGGCGGACGGCGGCACGTTGTTCCTCGACGAGATCGGGGGAATGCCGACGGCTCTGCAAGCCGTGTTGCTACGTTTTCTCGACGATTGGACCGTCCGTCCCATCGGCGGCGCCGAGAAGAAAGTCGACGTGTCCCTCGTCTCGGCCACCAACGCCGGCCTCGAAAAGGCCGTCGCCAACGGCTCCTTCCGCGCCGACCTGATGTTCCGCCTCAATGCGCTCGAGGTGAGTCTGCCGCCGCTCGGTCAGCGAACGGACTTCGCGGCGATTGTCCGCAAGGTGCTGGCGGACGTCGACCAAGAGCGCAGAATTGACGATGCTGCCATTCAGCGACTTGCGGAATGCGCCTGGCCGGGCAACATTCGCCAACTTCGCAACGTTCTCTCGCGTCTAACGCTCGAGGGTTCGGAGCCGACGATCGACCTCGACGCGGCGGCCGGCGTCCTCGGGCAGGCGCAAAGCGCGCCGAGCCAGGGTTCGACGCTGCACGAGCAGCATCGCGCGCAAGTATATGCGACCTACATCGAATGCCACCGCAACGTCAGCGAAACCGCGCGCCAACTCGGGGTGTCGCGCAACACGATTTATCGCGCGCTCTCGGAACAGGCGCGTGGGGCGCCAGGTGGTCTAAGAGTGGAGGTCCGCGATGTTCGAGCCGATAAATCGCGTTGAGCGGCTTATGCAGGCGGCGGCCGCCGACCCGAAGCAGATCCCGGGGTTCTATGCCGCTCTCCTCGAGGCCGAGCTCTTCGTGCTGACACCGGAGACCGAGGTCGGGCCGGAGGGTCGTCGATCTCTCAAGGCCAATGAACCGTTCAACATCGCGACCGTCGAGTTCAATGGGCGCCGTTGGCATCCGGCTTTCACCGCCAAGGAGCGCATTTCGACCTACTTGACCGAGCCGGAGTCGTGTCTTGGCGCGAAAGCGCGCGATCTCTTCGCTTTACTGCCAAAATCGAATTTCTGGCTTAACCCGCGCTCAGAATGCCAGAAGCCGCTGCCCGCCGAGGAAATCGCCCTCATCGTGAACCGCAAGATCTTCGACATCGATTTCGCCGGCGCCGCCAAGCCTAGCAAGTGAAGCCATACTCGTTGGAGCGGAAGCCGAAACCGCGCAGCATCGGCGGCGATCTGTTCATCGCGCCAACGAAGCGCATCGTCGGCCTGGCCACCGCCTCGCGATTGCCTTCAGCGCTAAGCGCGCGAGCGATGGCTGACGGTGCATGTTGGCGCGCCAGCTCCTGCACCTCGCCGAGAATCCGGGGACGATCGCCGGGATTGCCGAGCGTCATGTACAGGCAGCGCAGGATGGCCAGCGTCGTGCATGCCCCGTAAAGGATTAGCTCGGAGTCGATGCGCATTAATCGCACGCCAGCGTCACTGCACAATTGCTGCTGAATAGGCTCATGGCGACGCTGGATCGCGGCGATAATCGAGGCGCAGTACCCGCGCTCCTTTCCTAGATGATGGGCAAGAGCGGCAACCGCAGCGGCCTTGTTCTTGGCATTAATCGCAATATTGAAGGCGAGTTTGACTTCGCTGCGTTCAAATCCATCAACGTCATAGGCGTCCCCAGTTAGGCGGATTCCCGCCTCGTTATACAGGATGCTTGCGTGGAGCGACCCGTAGTCAGCCTCGGCTACGGGCTCGCCGTTGATTCTTAGTGACGCCCTCGCCTTCTTCGGGATCGATTGATACCAGCCGTAGACACGGCCGCGGCGGCGTCAAGATGGCTCGCATCCGAGGGCGTGTACGACGGCCCGACGAGCCATCACCACCACCAGATGGGCACGATACTCGCTGTCGGCATGGATGTCGGAGTTCAATCCTGAAGGCGCAATCGAAATCCGCGCCAGCGCCCCGGGCGAAAAGTTGGCCGCCAGCGCATCCTCAATATCCCTGGATCGAAATACCACCGGCCCGGCCCCGGTAATCGCGACGCGCACGGTGCCGCCGAAACGCGCCACGAAGGCGCCAACTAGCGCGAAGCGCGATGCCTGGCTTCTGAACTTGGCATAACCGGCCGCGTCCGGGATAGGAAGGCGGACGGCCAGGATGATCTCATCGGGTTCGAGCGCGGTCTGAAACATCGCCGTGAAGAAGCTGTCCGCGGCGATCTCGCGACGATCCGTGACGATCGTCGCTCCAAGGCCAACCGCCGCTGCGGGATAGTCGGCCGAAGGGTCGGCATTGGCCATCGAGCCGCCGATGGTGCCGCGATGCCGGACCTGAGGATCGCCGATCGAGCCGGCGAGCGTGGCGAGAGCGGGGATCGCTGCCTTGATCTCAGCCGAAGCAGCGACCTCGGCATGTGTCGTCATCGCGCCGACGGTCACGTTGCCGCCACTGACCGTGATCGCGGTCAGCCCAGGCAGCGCGGCCAGATCGACTATGGCGGTCGGCGATGCGAGCCGCATTTTCATGGTCGGCAGCAGTGTCATGCCGCCGGAAAGGGGCCGGCTGTCGCCGTTGCCCGCCAGCAGGGCGACAGCCTCGGACACCGTAGATGGCTTGTAGTATGAAAAGTCCTTCATCGCCTGCTCCTATTCGGCTGCGCGCAGCTGATTGGCGCTGTTGTGAATGATGCGCCAGATACGGTTTGGCGTTGCCGGCATGTCGACATGACTGACGCCGAGATGCGATAGCGCATCGACCACGGCATTTATCACGGTCGCTGGCGACCCGATGGTGCCGACTTCGCCGCAGCCTTTGACGCCGAAGCTGGTATGCGTGCACGGCGTCGAGAGGGTGACGATCTCCATGTTCGGCATGTTGTCGGCGCGCGGCATGCAATAGTCCATGAACGACGCCGACAGCATCTGGCCGGATGTCTCGTCATAGACGCAGTTCTCGAACAAGGCCTGGCCGATCCCTTGCGCGATGCCGCCGTGCAACTGCCCCGCAACGATCATGGGATTGATCACAGTGCCGAGGTCGTCCACCGCAATATAGGATACGAGATGGACCGAGCCGCAATCTGGATCGATCTCGACCTCGGCAATGTGGGCGCCGCCGGGATAGGTGAAATTCACCGGATCGTAGAATGCCTGGGCTTCCATGCCCGGCTCAAGCACGTCGATCGGAAAATTCACCAGGCCATAAGCCGCACCGACCACGTCGCCGAACGTTTTCGCCCGGTCGGTTCCCTGCACGGTGAACGATCCATTTTCGAATACGATGTCACTCTCACCCGCCTCGAGCATATGCGCGGCGATCTTGGTTCCCTTCGCGATGATCTTGTCGGTGGCCTTGGACAGCGCGGTACCACCTACGGCCAGCGATCGCGAGCCATAGGTGCCCAATCCGAACTGCACCCTGTCGGTGTCGCCGAATACGATCTCAATCTTGTCGGTGGGAATGGACAATTTTTCCGACACGATCTGCGCAAAAGTCGTCTCGTGGCCCTGGCCGTGGTTGTGCGTCCCGATCAGCACGGTGACATCGCCGGTGACGTGGACCCGCACCGTGGCGCTTTCAAAGATGCCCGCACGGGCGCCGAGCGACTGGACGATGCGCGAAGGCGCCAGGCCGCATGCCTCCACGTAGGTGGAAAGACCGATGCCCCGGAGTTTGCCGCGCGACTTCGATTCTTCCTTGCGCCTGGCAAAACCGCCCCAGTCGGAGATCTCCAGCGCCTTTTCGAGGCAGGCTTTCGGGTCGCCACTGTCGTATTTGACGATCACCGGCGTCTGATAGGGATATTGCGACGCATCAATCATGTTCTTGCGCCTGATTTCAGCCCTGTCGATCTTCATCTCGCTGGCCGCGACATCGACGAGACGCTCCAGCAGGAAGGTCGCTTCGGGACGGCCGGCACCACGATAGGCGTCGACCGGCACCGTGTTGGTGAACACGCCTTTGACTTCGCAATGAATCGCGGGCGTGGTGTAGACGCCGGCCAGCAGCAAGCCGTAGAGGTTGGTCGGGATGTTCGGGCCGAACGTCGAGAGGTAGCCGCCCATATTAGCGATGGTGCGCACCTTCAGGCCGAGGAACTTGCCGGTTTCGTCTAGCGCCAGTTCTGCTTCGCTGACATGATCCCGCCCATGGGCGTCGGATAGGAAGCCCTCGCTGCGTTCGTTGACCCATTTCACCGGGCGACCCACTTTGCGCGAGGCCCAAGTGGTGATGATCTCCTCGGCGTACAGGAACTGCTTCACGCCAAAGCCGCCGCCGACGTCAGGCGCCACGATGCGCAATTTGTTCTGCGGGATATTCAGCACGAAGTTGCCCATCAGCACCTTCACCACATGCGGAAACTGACTGGTGGTCCACATCGTGTAGTGGTCGCGGCCGGCATCGTATTCCGCCACCGCCGCGCGCGGCTCCATCGGGTTTCCGACCAGGCGATTGTTCACGAGGCTGATCTTGGCGACGTGAGCCGCATTCTTGAACGCTGCTGCCGTCGCTTTGGCGTCACCGCACTCCCAGTCGAAGCAGGTGTTGCCGGGGATGTCGTCGAACACGGCGGCAGCGCCAGGGCGAATCGCGTCAAGCACGCCGACCACGGCCGGCAGAATCTTATATTCGACCTCGATCGCCTCGGCCGCTTCGCGCGCCTGTTCGACCGTGTCGGCGATCACGAACGCTACCGCGTCGCCGACGCATCGTACCTTGTCGACCGCCATCGCCGAGCGCGGCGGCTCCTTCATCGGCGTGCCATCGGCGTTGCTGACGCCCCAGGCACAGGGCAGGCCGCCGATCTTGTCCGCGGCGAGATCCGCGCCGGTGTAGATTGCTGCGACCCCGGGCAGAGCGGCGGCCGCCTTGATGTCGATGCTTTCGATCAGCGCGTGCGCGTGCGGCGAGCGCAGGAATACGCCCATCGCCATATCCGGGCGCTTGATGTCGGCGACGTAGTTGCCTTTGCCGGTGATGAACCGGCGATCTTCCTTGCGAAGGATCGATGCGCCAATGCCTGTATGAACATTCATGATCAGCCTCCCGCCTGGGTCTGCATGGCGGCGGCGCCGGCAAGTACCGCCGCGACGATGTTCTGATAGCCGGTGCAGCGGCAGATATTGCCTTCGAGCCAGTGCCGCACATCGTCTTCGGTGGGGTTCGGCGTCTGCTTAGCGAAATCCACCGCGCTCATGATCATGCCGGGCGTGCAGAAGCCGCATTGCAAACCGTGATTGTGGTGGAAGGCCAGCTGCATCGGGTGCAGGTCAGCATCGACCGTCTTGGCGAGGCCTTCGATGGTCGTGACCGACTTGCCGTCAACACCGATCGCCAGAAGCGTGCAGCTCTTCATCGAGACGCCGTCGATATGGACGACGCAGGCACCGCATTGGGAGGTGTCGCAGCCGACATGGGTTCCGGTAAGATTGAGGTTCTCGCGGAGGAAATCGGATAGAAGCAGCGACGGCGGAGTATCCGCCTTTACTTTCTTCCCGTTGACCGTCATCTCGACATTCATGCGCGTTTCTCCTGTTGTATCTTCAACTGGCAGTCAGTTTCGAGCGAGCATCCGGGTTTTGTCTTTTTCCCATCCGGCGATCACCACATCTCCGATGGAGAATGGGTCACGATAGAATACACGATCCGGGACATAAATTCGTCGTCGCCGATCTTGTCCAGGATGACCTTGACGAAACTGCCCTGGTATTCGATGGCGCGAACCCGGCTCGGCACCTTTGTGTTCGTGCCGCCGCCAATCTCGGGCCGCACCAGATCGACATCGTCGCGGCGTCGCAAAATCCACGCGATCCCCAGTTGATACGGCCCGACGGACGCCAAGCGGCACGAGCTGATGTCGATATTGGGCGCGTCCGGGAATCGGTAGCCGCCGACAATGTTGACCGGCGGCTGCCGGCGCTTGATCAACGTGGCGCTGTCGTCGCGCCAGTATTCGCGGTTCACGCGGTCGATCCGCGCGGCTCTCACCCTGTCGAGGGGCAAAGAGGCCATGCGCAGTTCGGTGTCGCGCAGGGCGCCGGCTACCAAACGCCAAGTGCATGCCGCCTCTCGACTTCTGCAACAAAATCCGCCACGACCAGACCGGCGGCATTGTGGGATACATGCAAGTGGATGAAACCGCGCCGACACGCGCTGATTTGCCGCTTCCGGCAACAGGCCGTCCGGCATGAATCTTGATGCAGCAGGTTGGCTTTCGCCGGCATGGCCGGGTGGCGCCAACCGGGCAATTTTTCCCTTTCGGAAAAATTAGGATTGCCGGCGTTAGCAATTTCGCCCCGCTCCTGCGCCGCATCGTATTCGTCAGCCAGTCGACGCTTGGCGCCGGCTTCGATTTCCAGCGCATCGGCTTGTGTGCGGTGTGCGGCGGCAAAGCAAAACCCCCGCCGGTACCGCCGACAGGGGCAAACACATGCATGTGGATGAAGAACGGCAGGCGGTGTCACGCCCGGTGGCTCCTCAAAGACCATGCCTCTAGAAGGAGGCGCCTGGGCGCACCAATTGTCCAGCCTATATAGTAGGCGCTAAACAGCGGGCGACTTCGGCACCGCGCCGCCCGCGCCTGCGTCCCCTCAGCGGTAACGCTCGGGAACCGGTGAAAGATGAGCGCCCAACTCTCGCCAGCCAAGCCATCTGGCGCGCTTCCGAAATGGCGGTGCGGACCCCACCCTTGCCGACCTCGGCGTTGATACGCGCTTGACCACTGTTCAATAAATGGGGGCCATCGAAAGACTGTCGAACAAGTAGAACTACCACCCGATCAATACGAATAGCCATGCCGTCAATGCCAGACGTAATGTGCCTCGCGTTCAAATTGGGAAGCTCCGGTGTACCAGTTCCTGAATAATCCGTTTGCCTGGACTTTGATCGCGCTGATCGTTTCCAGCATTGGTTTATATTGCGATCTGCGCTGGCCGTGACCAGGCCTCGACGTCATCCACGGAGCGAGGCCTTTCTCGAAGTCTAACCAACGGAGACCACCATGCAAAGAACTGCACTGCGGCGGGCGAGCCAGACGGTGTTTGCCGAGCCGTGACCCGCATCGGCTTTTCACAGTCGCTCAGGGAGACTGCGAATGAGTACGGTTGAATTACTGCATTGGAGCATCATCGTATTATCGCTTGCGATGACGCTCGCAATGTTTATTGCGTCGCTTGGGCACTTTTGACAGGAACCGAATTCGCTCTTGTTTCCGCTACGCCTGCCTCGGGCCTGTCGCGTTTGCGGGCGGCTGGCCTCGCGGCCAGATCCCTCGCCCGGCGGCTGAGGCGGATGGCCAAGCCCCTGAGAATTGGCACGGAAATTGATGCGACGGGGTCGGTTTGGCTGCGGTTTAGTGGGCTAGCTGGACCCACACGGCTGCTAGGGCACAGGCGGAGCCCATTAACAGCAGGCCAGAGGCTAGTACGGCGACTGCGTCGATTGACCAGGGGTGGCTGTGAAGGCGCATGGCAGCCCTCCTCGCGTTGGAGAGGATTCAATCGGCTAGTGCCAAAACAGTTCCCGACGCTGCAGGGAACGGCAGGCGCTCGGCCCCGTTAGAATTCGGGGCGGCCTCGGTTTCGAACGGCACGTTCCGTTCCCTCGCAATGCCCGTCCGGCGCCGGCGCCCGATATGTAACCCTCTTGTGTACTAGCCCGGTGCTGACACACCGGGCTTTTTGTTGTGCCGCCTCCGCGCGCCACGTTGAACCGCCGGCCGTCGCCACCGTCATCCCACTGTTACATGGCGGTGATAAAGTTGTCGCATCCGCAATGTGACTGGCCCGGTGCATCAGCGCCGGGCCTTCTTCTGTCCCGGCCCAGAGGAACCTTCCGCGGCGCCGGCGTTTATGTAGTCGGACCTGGGAACCCCTCAGTTCCGCTTTTATCCTGTGACTGGCCCGGTGTCTGTGCGCCGGGCCTTTCTTTGCCGGCCAGTGACGAGCCACCGCGTCTGCAGAAGCACCATCTGGTGTTAGGCTTTCGCCCGACCTCCCTACTGCTCGCCATGGGTTGCAGGGAGGCCGGCACCGCCCGTTGCGCTCAGGAACGGTTGCATGCGGGCGGTGCTTTTGCGACCCCCACAGAAACCGACGCCCAAAAAATTTAATTCGCCACCAAGTCGTCGCCCGGCGCATGCTGTCGGCAGGCTCCCTGTCTACCTTCGGGTCGCAGGGACGCCGGCACCATCCCGCGCGCGCTGCGGGCTGCACCGGGATGGTGCTTGGGGCCCTCTCACGATCAACTCGGCCTCGTTTCGAGACCTCGCCCGGCGTCCCGGTCGCCTCGAGTGCGACGGCCTTCCGCGCCCCTGGTGACGCCGGCGAGCCGGATCAACTCGCCAATTGGGTTTTCGGATAATCCGTTTTTCGGTGTCGCTAAAGCCACACCGTTGGTGAGGTCCGACCGAAATAGGCATTATGTCGACAGTTGATTTGCTCAAGGGGGGAATTTGCCAATGAATACGGTCATCCAATTACGGCCCTCACAGTCTGAAAAGTCGACAGTTCGCGGCGGTCGGGCCAAGAATGCCGATTACCGGAAGCGCGAGTATCTGACGGAAGCCGAGGTTGCCAAGCTGGTGGACGCCGCCGGCAATAGTCGCAATCCTATCCGCGACCGGCTGATGATCCGCATGGCCTTCCTGCATGCGTTGCGGGTTAGCGAGCTGGTCGACCTTCGCTGGCAGCAAATCCATCTTGATACCGCGACCGTCAATATCCGCCGCGCCAAGAACGGCACTCCCGGCATCCATGGCTTACAGGGTGACGAGCTGCGGTTCTTACGGGCTTTGCGGCGTGAGCATCCGCATGCTGACTTCGTATTCCTATCCGAGCGAAAGGCGCCGCTCTCGGTCGACGGCGCCCAGAAGCTGATTGAACGGCTTGGCGAGGCCGCTAAGCTGCCTTTCCCGATCCATGCTCACATGCTCCGGCACGCTGCTGGCTACGCCCTGGCGGCCCGTGGAGTCGATACAAGGACATTGCAGGCCTTCATGGGGCATCGCTCGATCGCGAATACGGTTGTCTACACGGCGGTCGCCGACAAGCGGATTCGCAACATCTGGGGGAAATGAGGACAAACCGGTATTGCGGAGGGGCAGATATGAGGATTCCTAGTTGGGTTTTATGCGCGTTTGCGGCGTGCGCCGCGCTTAGCGCCCCAAGCGTCGGAAGAGCGGACGTTCGGACATCAAACGGTGTTGTATACATCACGAACGAGATTTCGGATCAGGACGCGATTCAATTCGAAAAGCAATTGCCAGAGCTAGTGAACAGAAATTGGTTTACGGTCAACCTTGACAGTTTAGGTGGGAGCGTTGCCGCGGCTATACGAATTGGCGGGCTTGTGCGCAAGTTCGATGGCTCGACCTCCATTCCCAAGAATGGCCGCTGCTACAGTAGCTGCACATTGATTTTCATAGCTGGAGTCCAGCGCTCCAGTTCCGGCGAGCTAGGCCTACATCGCCCTTACCTAGCAGCTCAACCGTTAGGCCGAGATGCGATCAGCCAGCAACTCGCAAATAGGCCGAGATGCGATCAGCCAGCAACTCCCAAAGTTATTTGAACTCGTGAAGAGCTACGTTTCGGAAATGGGTGTGGGCGATTTGTTTTTTCAGCAGATGATGAACACAGACCCTGCGGCGTTGATCCGATATCGGAATGATGAGTTTAAGACGTTATTCCCCGGAACAGACCCGGTTTATGATGAAGAACGCATTGCCTATGTGGCAAGGGTGTACGGTCTCACCACTTCAGAAGCAAGAAGGCGGGAGCAGCAAAGCCTGGAACTTTGCACCGGCAGCTGGGATTCTTTTGGTTCTTTTCAAGAGTGGATTGACTGCGGAGATGCCATTCACTGGGGCTTAAGCAAACCTCTGTTGCTGGAGCGTCGAGACAAGGCAACGAAAGCGTGTTCATTCAGCGAAAAGCAAACGTTCAATGATCAAGATCGAGCGACCTTTGACAAGACCAGGCTTCCTCTAGCGTGGGACCTGCCATTCGTGCGTCGGCATAATGATTGCGTTCGAGGCGTAATGGTCGGCGGTCCGTAATGGATGGCGTCCCTAGGAAGAATGCTGCATTGCTCACAACCCTGCCTGCAGCCGCTGCGCGCCGCGGCAGCCACGCAAGCCCAAGAGGTTGTCGCTCTGGCCGAAGAAAAGGGCTCGTTGTATTGGAAGGCACTCGGAGTGATGAACCAAGGCAGCGCATTGGCGTTGGCCGGAAAGGCTTCGGACGCGATTGAAATGTTGATCTCCGGGATTACTGCCTATCGGAAAACGGGAGGAACACTTTGCATACCATTCGGTTTGCCGCACTTGGCCCGCGCTCATGCGGAGCTTGGGAAATTCGAGGAGGCCTGGCGCTGCATCGGTGAAGCGATGACCGAGGCGGAAACAACCTGCCTGTTGCTCGTCTGGCGTCAGTAGCCTGATGAATTCGTTCCATTGATCGCCCGTCATCACAGGAACGTGCGGGCTTGGCGTCTTGGTTACCGTTTCAGCGCTAGCTTCCTTGGGCGAGCCATCATTTGGCATCCGCTGCGAAAGGCCGTCGGGGAACTTGAGGATTTGGCTCATGGTCAGCCCGTATTCGGTGGCTCGGCACACCGCCCACCTGCCGCGACGTGGCCGCGCCGGTGCGTTATTTCGCGTCTGAGGAAGGACTGGTGTGGCCGGGCTGAAAATTATAGTGGAGCTTTGGATTTGACGTTCGCATCAAGCAATCGTGACGCGCTGCGTAGCGAACGTCAAATCTGCTGCACCAACGTGACGAGGTGGTCACCTGACGATGATCTTTCGCCTCGTCCCTCTATGGGTCGATCACCACGCTGCTCGGCATCGGCATTGGCACGACGATCGGCCAAGACTATGACGGCACGCTTTTGCCGTTTGCGACCGGGTTCTTCCTCTGCACGCTGGCTTCCTTGGCGGTCGTGCTGGTGGTGGAAAAGGGCCGGCTGTTCAAGCCGCAGCTACGAGGCGTCACGACGTTGGAACGTTGACCCGCTCTCAGTCGTCGGGGGGAGGGCGTTCTACCTTTGCACCTTTGGCCACCAGAGGTATTTCACGGGACCAGTTTAAAACCTCTTCCAGATGTCGAGTGTATACCGGTAGACTGTGACAGTCTGATCCTTTTGGGGGTTAGCATGAGGCGGCGCGAGTTCATCACGCTTGTCGGCGGTGCAGTCGCCGTATTGCCTTTAGCCGCGGCTGCGCAGCGATCAGGGATCGCGGTTGTCGGCGTGCTCAGTCCTGAGGGGCCGACGACGAACAATGTTAAAGGCCTGATCGAAGGTCTCCGGGAGCTTGGATATGTTGAAGGACGCAATATTCGGTTCGAGTACAGATGGGCAGAAGGAAAGTTCGACCGCCTTTCCGAATTGGCCGCTGATCTGATCCGTTTAAAGGTGGACGTAATCGTAGCGTTCGTTACTCAAGCTTCCGAAGTCGCCAAAAACCAGACCAGCACAATTCCCATCGTGATGGTGGGCGTTGGCGATCCCGTTGGAGCGGGGCTTGCCCCTTCACTCGCTCGCCCCGGAGGCAATGTGACAGCTGGCCCTCGCGCTTGTCGCTAAGCAACTAGAGTTACTAAAATTGGTAGCACCTGACCGCACCAATATCGCGGCGTTGTTCAATCCAACCAACGTGACGTTCCAAACGCAACAAGTGAAAGAAGCAAAGAGGGCGTCTGAAATGCTCGGCTTGCAACTGCGCTTTCTCGAAGTGCGGGAGCCATCCGAATTTGAAGCTGCATTCGACACGGTCGCTCGGGAACGAATAGGGGTACTTCTGATCCTGGCAGAACCGTTGTTCTTTTCGAATTCAAAGCAACTCGCAGAGTTGTCGATGAAGTCGCGGCTTATCACCATGACTGCATATCGAACCTTTGCAGAGGCAGGCGCTCTAATGTCCTACGGCCCAAACTACTTCGATAGCTACAAAGCCGCGGCCCCCTATGTGGACAAAATACTGAAGGGGGATAAGCCCGCCGATCTGCCAATTGATCAGTTCAGCAGGTTTGAATTTGTCGTGAATTTAAAGACAGCAAAGATGCTCGGCATAGAAATCCCAACATCAGTTTTAGGTTTCGCCACTGAGGTGATCGAATGAAGCGGCGCAAGTTTATCACTCGGCATTGAGTTTCCGGCAACGCTGCTTGGCGGCGCCGATTTCATCATCGAGTGAAGGGGGCACTTCCGAAATTGGGGCACGAAGCGAACATCGAACCAACGACCTGAGACTGTCTACGCACGGCAACACTGACGTGAATTTTTCCGAGTGGTGTGATTTCAAATCTTTAAATG
>Ga0210406_10005256_pt1 | contig 13619 bp, 12 predicted proteins | sample IncBWC30MmetaG_FD_155454 | JGI IMG/M metagenome (GOLD analysis project Ga0210406, IMG submission 155454) | Forest soil microbial communities from Barre Woods Harvard Forest LTER site, Petersham, Massachusetts, United States - Inc-BW-C-30-M | ecosystem: Environmental > Terrestrial > Soil >... | reverse complement strand
AAAGAAGGCGTCCGCGGCAAAGTGGATTGGTGGGTCGACGCGATGGAAGTTCACAGTTTCAAAGCAGGCGAGCCATTCGTTGCCCACGATCGATTCGTTGTCCAGTACGACGCCGAGGTGAGTGACAAGAAAACAAAGGAGCGGCGAAAACTTTCCGAGGTTGGCGTTTACACGGTGAAAAACGGGAAGATTGTGCGCGAAGAATTCCTGCCGAGAGTCGGCGGCTAGTTTTTTTTCGACTCACCCGGCACTCGTTGAGGAACGGGTGTCGGTGACGACATTTCGGCCAAAGTGCCGCCGGGAACGCGATAAACGGTGCGGCCCGACTGCTGCCGTACTTCTTCCGGAGGACGAAAGAGGCCACAGGCGTTGAACAAAAACACCAGCGTTATTGCAACCGCTGAGAAAATCCGTTTCACTCGAAGCAAGTCTGGCAGCATTCGCAATGAAACACAAAAAAGGCCGCGAGATTGAGCGTAAGTTTTTGATCAAGCGCCTACCGGTCGAAATCCTGCGTTCGCGTCATCATCCGCTGCGACAAGGTTACCTGGCGAACGAACCACGTGGACGTCACGTCCGTTTGCGAAAGAAGGGCAAGGTAATGTCCCTCACGTTCAAAGTCAGTCGCGGACGCGGGCCGAGCCGGGAAGAACGAGAGATCAGATTGAGCGGCAAACAATTCGCGACGCTTTGGCCGGCGACCAAGGGACGGCGACTAAGCAAGACCCGTTACGAGATTCCGTGGAAGAAGCTCAAGATCGAGGTCGACATTTATCACCGACGTAATCATGGTTTAATGGTGGCGGAAGTTGAATTTCCGAACCACACGAGCCGTCGGAAATTTAAGCCACCGCGTTGGTTTGGCCGCGAAATCACCGGTGAGAAACGCTACAGCAACGTGAGATTGGCGCGGGAATAGATCGACCATGAGCTATCAGCTGCGAAACGGAGAAAAGCTTGGCGCAGGCCTTCGCCGTATTTGCCGCAAACAGATCGAAAGCGCCATTGCCGTTGCGAGCGGCGAGAAGAAAACATGCGACACGCCAGTCCATGAAATGCGGAAGCACTTGAAGAAAGGACGGGCCGCGCTCCGGTTGGTGCGCAAAGAAATCGGGGCCGGTCTTTTTCGGGACCAAGATCGCTGTTTGCGCGACGTCGGACGTTTGACCTCCGAAATCCGGGATGCCGAGGTGCGTCTGCAAACAGTGCGCGAATTGCAGGGAATCACCCAACGCCGCAATCGTCGTGGAGCTTATCCCAAGCTCGAGGCCATGTTGATGATGGAGTTCGAAAATTTCGTGGCTGCGTTCGCCGAGTGGCAAACCCAGGCGATCCCGATCCTGGAGCGCGCACGCGCGAATATCGATTATTGGCCGCTCGATCATTTCGATTGCAAACAACTGCGCCGGGCGGTGCAACGAACTTACAAAAGTGCCAGGAAAGCGCTTGCCTGCGCCCAAGCCTCACCTACTCCGCAAAACTTCCATCGTTTTCGCACCCGCTCGAAGCGACTCTGGTACGAGCTGCGCATCCTGCGCCCGGTGAATCCGGTCGTTCTAAAAAACCTGAGCGACGATCTCGATGCGTTAGGAGGTTTGCTCGGACGCGCGCACGACCTGAGCTTTCTAGGCGATCGACTTCGCCGCGAGGAACAAAACGCGGAATGGGGGCGCGAAGGCCACAAACTCCTCGCCGTGATTGAAGTTAGCCAGGGCGACTTGCAACGTGGCGCAGCTGAATTGGCCGAACATTTGTTTGCCGAGCGGCCGCGGGATTTCGGCGATCGCATCGGGAGCTGGCTCGAAGACTGGGAGAACGACGATTCCCCATCAATTCCAAAAGAGCTTTTCGCCTGACCCTGCAGGAATTCGGGCGCGCCTCGGTTATTTCGTCGCGATTTTGGGCGGAAACAGCCAAAGCAGGCGACCGCTGCGCCAGGAACGATGTAGTTCAACCAACGCGATGCCTGCTTTTGAAAGTTTCAGCGATGCGCCGGTTAGTTCCGAAATAACTTCGGAAAAATCCGGCTCGTGCCCGACAATCATCAGACTTTCTTCCGGATATCTTTTCAGCAATCGCTCCAAATCCGGCCGTCCAAAACCGGGCGCGAGCAACTTGTCCTCGCGGCATTTGATCTTTAAACGCTCTGCCGCAATCTCGGCGGTCTGAGAAGCGCGCGGCAGTGGGCTGGTAACGATCAAGTCCGGCCTGGCCTTGACCTGTTTCAGGAACGCGGCGACTTCTCGCATTTCCTTTTTGCCGTGCTTCGTGAGCGGACGTTCCTCGTCCGGTTTTTTCCAGTACGGCCAATCGGCCTCACCGTGTCTCAAGAAATAAAGTTCCATCCTCCATCCCAGCCCTTCCTTTTTCTCTTAGTCTTGTCCCTAAAAGATTTTCCATTTCGGCCGCCCCGTGTGCGAATCGGTCTGCCAAAGGCGAACACCACCCAGAAACGCGTTGCGATTGTGTCCAAGCTCGGTGCCTTTTGGGAGCTCACGTAACTTTTTCGCCTTTCCTCCTCCGAGGACAACGTAATCGGCAATGACAGCCTTTCTCAGCTGATCAACCGCGAAACGAACCTCGCGCTCCCATTCCTTGCCGCCGAGCTCATCGATCCCCGTCTTTCCCAAGAAATCTTCGATGATGCGATGATCTCGATACGGCAAATCCCCTAATTCGAGCGGCAGAATCATGTCCGGTAAAATGAGTGTCGAACCCAGTCCGGTGCCGAGTCCGAGGAAGAGCATTCGGCCGGCGCGGTAGCTACCTAAGGCCTGGAGCGCAGCGTCGTTCAAGATCCGGACCGGTTTGCCAAGCGCTTTTTCGAAATTGAACCCGACCCACCCTTTTCCGAGATGTTTCGGCTCGCTCAGGATCCGGCCGTCGCGGACAGGCGCGGGAAACCCGACCGCGACTGCGTCAAACTTCCAACCCTTCAGCTCTGTCCTAATTTGCGCGACCATTTCGCGCGGCGTCATTTTCGGTCCTGACTTGAATTTCCGCTTTTTATTGCGGGAGATCATCAACTTCACGTGGGTGCCGCCAACGTCGATGACGAGAATTCTTTTCTTCACGATCTCTTGGGAGGTTCCGGCGCAACCGTGATCGGAATTAACTTGTCAGCGGGTGCCGGTTTCTTCCGGCGCTGTTGTTTGGCGCGCTCGCGCGAAACTTCACGAAAATGCCATTGAGCCTGGGATCGCGGCTCGGGACCTTCCGGCTTCAACCGACGGTAACTGCCATCGGGCTGCAACTCGCGGGCCTTGACCCGGTCGTCCAGGAACCGGGGCAGCACCTCGTTGATGATGTTTTCGCGTAACTGCGGAGTCTCGATTGGAAACGCTACTTCAACCCGGCGCAGAAAATTCCGCGGCATCCAATCCGCGCTCGAAAGATACACCTCAGGCTGGCCGCCATTTTCAAAATAATAAATGCGGCTGTGCTCGAGAAAACGGCCAACGATACTGACGACACGGATGTAGTCGCTCAATCCGGGGACTTTAGGACGCAAACAGCAAATCCCGCGGACAATCAGGTCGATCGTGACCTCGGCATTCGACGCTTCGTAGAGTTTTTCGATGATCTCCTGGTCGACCAGCGAATTGAGCTTGGCCACGATGCGGGCCGGTTTGCCGGCGCGGGCATTGTCTCGCTCTTGCTCGATCTTTGCAATCAAGCGTTGCTTCATGTCGAACGGAGCCACCATGAGTTTCTTGAGGCCGGGATAACCGGCGAGGCCGGTGAGGGTGTTAAAAACAATCGCGACTTCTTCGGTCAATTGCGGATTGCTGGTCAACAAACCGAAGTCTGTGTAGATGCGCGCAGTCCGCTGATGATAATTCCCAGTGCCGAGATGGACGTAGCGCCGGATCTCATCGGAATCCCGCCGGACAATGAGCAGCGCTTTGCAATGCGTTTTCAATCCAACGACGCCGTAAATGACATGTGCGCCCGCTTCCTCGAGTCGACGCGCCCATTGGATGTTTGCCGCTTCATCGAACCGGGCACGCAATTCCACTATCGCGGTCACTTGTTTGCCAGCAGTTGCAGCATCGATCAGTGCTTCAACGATCGGTGAATCGCCGCTTGTGCGGTAGAGCGTAATCTTAATCGCCAGCACTTGAGGATCGCGCGCCGCTTCTTCAACAAGATCGACAATCGGGTCGAAGCTGTCGTAGGGGTGATGCAAAAGCACGTCCTGGCGTCGCATCACCTCGAACATGTCCGCGTGCGGCGGCAGAGCCGGGTCGCGGCCTGGTTGAAACGATTTGTCTTTAAGCTTGGCGAAAGCATCGTTGGTCAAAATTGGCGAGAGATGCGTCATCGAAAGCGGGCCGTCCAGCTTGTAAACGTCGGCGTCCGTTAAATCGTAAAATTCGAGGAGCAACTCGATGAAGTCCTTCGGACAATCCGCTTCTACCTCTAATCGGACCGCGTCGCCCTTGCTCGAACGTCGCAACTCCTGCTCGATCGTTCGCAACAGGTTCTCTGCTTCTTCCTCGTCAATGTAGAGATCGCTGTTGCGGGTGACACGAAAAGCGTGGACCGCATCCAGGATCAAACCGGGAAACAATTCGGCGATGTGCTGCTTAATGAGTGACGCGAGGTAGATGTAATCCCATGGTTCGTCGTCGCCCTGGCGCGGCGCCAAAATCAAACGCGGAATCACCCGGGGGACCTGCACAATGGCAAAGAGCGGCTCGCCGCGACGTTTCGTTTTCGCACGCACCAGGAGGTTGTGACTTTTGTTCAGCAAATCCGGAAACGGATGGCTCGCATCCACCGCCAGTGGCGTCAGCATCGGAAAAACTTCCTCCTGAAAATATTTGCGCGACCAAGCTGCGCGCCGCGTTCCCAAGTCCGAAACTTTGCGAATGCGGATCCGATTTTTCTCGAGCTCGGGAAGCAGCTCTTTGTTGAAAAGTTCGTATTCGGTCGCGACGAATTCGTGAGCCAGACGCTGAATCTGGTTAAACGTTTCAGTTGGACTAAGCCCATCGGGGCCGACGTCGCTCGTTTCGCTCTCGATCTGTTGTTTAATGCCGGCGACCCGAATCTCAAAAAACTCGTCCAAATTTGAGCTGAAGATCGAAAGAAACTTGATCCGCTCGATCAACGGCTGGGTGGCATCCTGCGCTTCCTCGAGAACACGGTGATTAAACTCGAGCCAACTCAGTTCCCGATTGATGAAATTTTTCGGATCGCCAAACCTTTCATGGGCGGTGCGTTCGTCTTTGATTGGAACGATTGGGGCGCGTGGTTCCGTTTCGACCCTGGTTTGCGCCTGCGGCATCTGTCAAAGATCGGCAATCAGCCGGGGATGACAAGCGAGACCCCGGATTTCAGCCCGCTGCAGCGGCGGTCTGGTGGCGAATGTCTTCAGCCGCAGCAGCATACACCGCATCCTCGGCAATGTTTGTCGCATGGTCGCCCACCCGTTCCAGGCACCGGGAAACGAAAATGAGATTCAGATAGCCTCGTAATTGCTTCGGATCCTGGGCCATCCGATCGGTAAGCTTGCGATTCGCCATTTTGTTCAGTTGGTCGAGCTCCTTATCACGAGCGACGACCGCCCGGCCAAGATCGACATCCTCTCGAGTGAATGCATCGATACTGTCCTTAAACATCGCCATCGCATGCGCTTGAATCGGGACAATCAGTTCCGTCTCAGGTAACGGTGCGTGTTTGTTCAACTTTCGCGCCCTGCGCGCGATGTTCGTCGCCTGATCGGCGATACGCTCGATGTTCGGTGAAAGTTTCATCGTTGCGACGACACGCCGTAGATCCGATGCCACCGGCTGAAAGCGCAGCAGCACGTCCACGCCGTCCTTATCGATCTGTTTTTCGAGCTGGTCGATCTCTTCATCATCCGCGATCGCCGTTGTGCAAAGATTATCATCGCGCTGAAGCAGTCCACGAACGGCACGATCGAGTGTCCTTTCGGCGAGACCCGCCATCATCAGCAAATTGTTACGCAACGAGCTTAGCGCTTCATCAAATGTTCCCAGAATATGTTTCGGCGGCGTCATTCTGTTAGCTCCCTCTTCCTCTCAATCTACCTCTTTTATCATCCAAACCTTCCGGTGATGTAATCCTCGGTTCGTCTTTCAGTGGGATTGGTAAAGATTTTCGTGGTCGGTCCGAATTCGACCAACCGTCCGAGATAAAAGAATCCGGTGTAATCCGAAACGCGTCCGGCCTGCTGCATGTTGTGAGTTACGATCACGATTGTGTATTGCGTTTTGAGCTCGCGAATCAGTTCTTCGATCTTGGCCGTCGCAATCGGATCAAGCGCCGAGCACGGCTCGTCCATTAAGACCACATCGGGCTCAACCGCGAGAGCACGGGCAATGCAAAGCCTTTGCTGTTGGCCGCCGGACAATCCCAGCGCATTTGTATCGAGTCGGTCTTTGACTTCATCCCATAACGCGGCGCCGCGCAGACTTTTTTCCACCGCTTCATCGATTTGCGAGCGCTTGTTCACTCCGGCGATGCGCAGACCATACGAAATATTTTCGTAAATCGATTTTGGAAACGGATTCGATTTCTGAAAAACCATCCCGACCCGCCGGCGAAGATCAACCACGTCAACTTCGGGCGCATTAATATCGATTCCGCCAAGATGAATGGAGCCGCGGGTGATTCGGGCATTTTCCACGAGATCGTTCATGCGGTTGATGCAACGCAACAGCGTAGTCTTGCCGCACCCGGACGGTCCGATGAACGCCGTCACCGCCTGAGGCGGGATGTCCAGGCTCACGTCATGCAAGACCTGGTTGCCGCCGTAGGCAAAATCCAGATCACGCACATCGATCATGATCGTTGCAGGCTCGGCTTCCTCGGCCGACCGATCGTTCTGACGTGGAAGTTGTTGAGGCACGATTTGAGGCATGTCGATCAAGCTTACCATGATAAGCGTCTCCGTTGTTTTTCTCTGAGCAAGATGGAAGTCAAAGCGATCAGCATGACGACGACGAGAAAGACGAAGGCCGTGCCGTATTGAACCCGCTCGGTGTATTCGTTTTGCGGGATCTTCGAGCTGACGACGTAAATATGATAGGGCAACGCCATCACACCCTGGAAAAAGAAATTCGTCCAGTGGCTGACCTGCCACGGCATTTCGTCGCGCATGGCATAAGCCGCGGTAAACATGATCGGTGCGGTTTCACCCGCCACGCGCGCGATACCGAGGATCGATGAAGTCAAGATTCCGGGCAGCGCGTACGGCAAAACGTTTTTGCGGATGGTTTGCCATTTGGTAGCCCCGAGCGCGAGCGAGCCTTCACGCAATCCCTGGGGCACAGCCCGCAATGATTCCTCACTCGCGGTGATGATCGCGGGTAGCACCATCAACCCAAGAGTGAACCAGCCGGAAAGAAGCGAAACGTTCCAGCCAAAGAAAATTACGAACAGCCCGAAGCCGAATAGGCCGAACACGATCGACGGAACGCCGGCCAAATTTAAAATCGCGATTCGAATCAGGCGAATGAAGCGCCCGTCACGGCTGTACTCGCTCAGATAAATCGCGCAACTGATTCCGACGAACAGCGCCAGCGTCATCGAACCGATCACTAGCAGGGCGGTCCCAACGATGCAGGGCCAGATGCCGCCCGCCGAATAGGAGACGCTCGTTACCTCGCCGTCTTCCTTGTGCGTCGTTTTCCATTCGCGAAACTCCCGGTCGCTCAGCTCCATTTTCTTTCCCTGATAATTAAAGACGTAGAGCGTTTGCGGCGGCTCGGTCAGAAATTTCATGTTCACGAAAGGCGCCGTTTTTTGAAAAACAGTGCGGCCGCCTTTGATTCCGATATCGAGGAAGATGTAAGTGGCGCAGAGCAACACGAAGTAAGTGCCGATCCGAAACAACGTGAAGACAATCCCTTCGACCAGGTGCCGCTTCCTCGTGCTCGAACTGCTGATCGCGATCGTGCTCATGTTCGATTAACCAATGCTCATCCGGTAACGCGCGACCAGGCGTTGCGCGAGATAGTTGATCCCGAGGGTGATTACGAAGAGAACGAGGCCGACCATGAAGAGCGCGCGATAATGAATGCTGCCGCGTACCACCTCGCCCATTTCCTGCGCAATGATCCCGGTCATGGTGTGCACCGGTTGGAAAAATGCCCCGAGGCCCTGAGTGAAATCGGGAATCGCGATTCGATTTCCAGCGCAAAGCAAAACGACCATCGTCTCCCCAATCACCCGACCAAGTCCGAGCAGCACCGCGGAAATAATTCCGGAGAGCGAAGCGGGGACGAGCACTCGCGCGATCGTTTGCAGCCGATTCGCGCCCAGGGCGTAGGAAGCTTCCTTGAATCCGCGCGGAACATTTCTTAAGGCGTCTTCCGCCAAAGTGAAAATGGTCGGCACCGCCATCAATGCGAGCAATGCGCCGGCGGTAAAAACATTGAGCCGCTCGCTGATCGGGAAAAACGGAACCCATTTCATGAACGGCATCTGTGACAAAGCGCGAATTGCCTGACCGACTACCGCGATACCAAAAAACCCGAGAACGACAGATGGAATCGCGGAAATGAATTCGATATACGGTTTGATCAACGCTTTTTCGCCACGGCCGGCGACTTCGCTGACGTAAATGGCCGAGCAAACGCCAAGCGGTACCGCCAGTAAAAGCGCGACCGCCGAAACCATGATCGATCCGACCAGCAATGGAATGATTCCATACCAATCCTGCCAAAAGCTGGCAGTTATCCAGTCCGTACCGAAAAGGAATGACGTGATCGCGCGATACGCCGGGACCGATTCGTCGGCATTCCATTCGCGCAACTTTTGTGAGACCGCGGGAAAGTTCTGAACGTATTCGCGCGCCTTCTTTTTCCAAGTAGTAAACGCGTGCTCAGCCTTCCCGCTGGAAAGTTGGGGCGCAGTCGCCAGCAGGCTGTCGATTTTCGCCTTCATCGTCTCGGCGATTTTCGGGAACTTCTCGTCCGCCGAACGCAGGGTGACCATCGCCAGCTGCGGGTCGACCGGAGCCGAGGATGTGGAATGCTCTTCGGCAGAAGAAACCGCGGCCGGAGCGCCGGCTGCGATCAAAGCTTCGCGCAGGGCAACGGCTTGATCGTTCGCTTCAGAAACGAGCGAGTTAAGAAATTCGCCGCTATCGCTAAAGGCTTCGGCGAATTTATCGAATGCGGTCAGGCTGCCACTTCCCGGCTGCGCTCGCATTTCCTGCAGCCGGATATCGCCGAGTTGGCGAGACAGCGCGGCATGTTGCGCCGTCTGCGCCCGAATGATGTCGGCGTATTCCAATCCGGCGCGGCGATAAAGACGAAGGTTGGCTAGATTTTGACCAAAAAAGCCGAAGCCTTCGCGAAAAAGAAAAATCGTGATTAAGGTGAGAACCACAATCGCAACCAGCGCATTGCTGCTGAAAAACGCCTTGATCGCGGCTTCGGTCGTTATCCGCCGCCGCCGGGACACACTTCTTTCAGGCAGAATCGATAAGCGAGGGGCGATAACGTCCACCTTACGAGGATGCGAATCAGCAAGGAAAGCGGCAACCGATTAAATGTTACGATTCTGTGACAGTCTGAGCCGGACTGGCATTAGGCAAAATGACGCGAATGGTCGTGCCTTCTCCGAGCTCGCTCTCGGCTTCTACCTTGCCGCCGAGCAGCTGAGCGATGTGTTTCACGATGGACAACCCGAGACCGGTGCCGCCCAGTTCGCGGCTCCGCGCCTTGTCCGCGCGATAAAATCGCTCGAAGATCCGCGGCAAATCTTCCTGGCCGATGCCGACGCCGGTATCGCTAACACTAAGTATGACCTCGCCGTTGCGAGCCTCGGTGGCAAGACGGACGGTACCGCCGTTGCCGGAATACTTCACCGCATTGTCGAGCAGGTTATCATAAACTTCGCGCAACCGCTCTTCATCGGCACGAATGATCGAACAATCGTCGGACACTTCGACGACCGCTTCCAAATCCTTGGTTGCGAACTTTTTTTCCCAATCACGTACCAGATCGGAAAGGAATCGGAGCACATCGATCTCGGTCAGCTCTACGCGTGACGTGCCGGATTCGAGTTGGGCCAAGGTTAACAAATCATTCGCCAGCAAGCCAAGCCGCTTCGAGTGCTGGTCCATGACTTCGAGAATGCGAGTGGTTTCGCCGCGCGGCATTTTGCGGTCATCGAGCATGGTTTCGATGTAACCGCGCAAGATCGACAACGGCGTTCGCAGCTCGTGGGAAACGTTTGCCACAAAGTCGCGGCGGATCTCGTCGGCCCGCTTCAACTCGGTGATGTCGTGAAACAACACGACCGCCCCGGAGATCTGACCGCCTTCGTTTCTCGTCGGCACGGCATTGAGCTCCACCTGCGAACCGTTCATAAACAATTCGCTCCGTAACGGTCTTGCGTTCTGCAATGTATCGGCAATCGCGCGATCGAGAGCGGGATCGCGCACCACTTCGAGAAGGGGTGTTCCCTTCGAAATGTCGGGGAGTGAAAAAAGATTTCGAAACGTTTCGTTCGCCAGGACGAAGCGGCGATCCGAATCGACTACCAGCAATCCATCCTGCATTGCGGAAAAGACTGCCTGCGTGCCGGATTCTCGCTTCGCGATCTGTTTATCCAACTCCCGCTGTCGCGTGAGAATTTCTTCAAGCGCAACGCTGACCCGGCGCGCTTCGCTGCTTCCGCCGATCAGAAACGTGCGCGGTTGCTCGCCGCGGCCGACTTGCTTGACGAGCGCCTCCATTTCCCGCCAGGGCGCGATCCACTTTCTACGGGCGAGATAGACGAGAGCGATTGTCGATCCAACAATCGCGGCCAAAACAATCCAGAACATCATTTCTCACGGAGGCGATAACCAAATCCGCGGACGGTTTCAACAATATCGCCCGCTTTGCCGAGTTTTTCCCGCAAACGCCGCACGTGCGTGTCCACCGTGCGGGTATCGATCACGCTCTCGTAGCCCCAGACTTCATTCAGTAAACGATCGCGTTCTTGCACGCGGCCGCGCCGCTGCATCAATGTCCGCAGGAGTTTGAACTCGAGACTGGTCAGATCGACCGCCTTCCCGTTGACCAACACTTCGTGCCGCGACGGATCGATGGCAATCGGTCCGGCCGACAAACGACCATCCGTTTCCTCAGCAGCTCCGCGCCGCAAGATCGCTTTGATTCGCAAAATCACTTCACGCGGACTGAATGGTTTGGTCACGTAATCATCCGCGCCAAATTCCAGGCCGACGATGCGGTCGATCTCTTCCGCGCGCGCGGTCAACATCAGAATCGGAATGTGCCGCATGGCCGGATCGCTCTTGAGAAATTTGCAGACTTCCAGTCCCGACATTTTGGGCAACATCAAATCAAGAATGATAAAGTCCGGCTTTTCGGAACGCGCCTTGGCCAGACCAGCGGCCCCGTCGCTCGCGGTCGTAATGGCAAAGCCGCCCGCCTTGCGTAGATTCAAGCTCAGAAGATCGACAACGTCCTTTTCGTCTTCAATCACAAGGATTCTTTTGCCAGTTTCCATGAGCGGCGCGCCTACCTTGCGATATTTCCGAACAAATTCATAGGTTCGGTTCGGCGAAAAGTTCCGGCATTGTCATTTTGTCACCGAATTGTCACAATCGCTCGATAACGTCCTCGCCTTTTGGGGCCGGACCTAACGCGCCCGGGAAAAGCAAATACCATGATAATCGCCAAGTTGCTGTCCCCGGCACCTGTAGCCGGCCTGATTGCATTTCTATTGCTGTCATCGCCAGGGCTGCGTGCCCAAGCCGATTCTGAATCGGAACGCCTGGGAAAACTCGAGCGCGCGGTGGACCAGCTGCAAAAGCGAAACGCGGAACTGGAAGACGAAGTCCGCGGCTTGAAGAAGCGCCTCGCCGCCGGAGCTGAAGTTGACGCGAACGGAAATCAGAAAGCAAAGACCGTTTCGGACGGAAAGACGCTGCTCGAGAAACCCATCACGGACGAAAAGCCGCCTGTTTTCGTCGTGCAGGGCGGTCCGGAAATAAAACTGACGCTCGGCGGATTCATTCAGGCGAACTTTGAAGGCGGCGACGTTTCCGCATTTGAAGGACGCTTCGGCCAGACCGCGCTGAAAGATCGGTTTCGTCTGCGGCGCGCGCGGATCAATCTCACCGGCGAGTTCGCCGAACAGTTTGATTTCAAAATGGAAGGCGATTTCGAAAACAGCGACGGCCTCAACTCGAATCGCACTGCGTTTGAGGCAACCGACATTTGGGCAAATTGGCACCGTTATCCTGAAGCGCAGATAAAAGTTGGTCAGTACAAAGCGCCGTTCGGTTTGGAGCAACTCACACCGGACACGCAATTGTTCGTGATCGAGCGCGGCTTGCCGACCGGCGCAATCACGCCCGAACGGCAGATCGGCGTCGAGCTTTGGGGCCAACCGTTCACCAATGTTTGGCCCGAGCAAAAGGACCTGCTCACGTATCACGTGGGCATCTTCAACGGCAACGGACGCAACACGACGCTCAACGACAATAATAATTTCATGAGCGTGGCCCGGCTGGAGTTGATGCCATTCAAGGGAAAAATTTTCGGACAGGACGCGAGCTTGAAACTCGGCGGCGATTTTTTGAACAGCCGCGACGATGCCGGCACGAATATTTCACAGTCACTCACCCTGAAAGTGAATTCCGATGGCTCGTTGTCGCCGTATACGCTGCCCGGAGCAGACGAACGCAACGCCTGGAGCTTTGACGCGTGGCTCAATATCGGTCCGTTCGATTTGATCGGCGAATATCTGGCAGAAGATGTCGATGGAAGGACCGTCGCCGGACATCCGCCCGGCTTCAGTGATTTCGATCCGAGCGGTTGGTATATTCAAGCGAGCTATTTCATTCTGCCAAAAAAATTGCAGGGCGTCGTGAAATGGGAAGCGCTCGAACCCGATCAAGTGGATGACGACAACATCCATTCACTCGTTCTGGGCGTGAACTATTACATTCATGGCGACACCATAAAGTTGATGGCGGAGTACATTCACACCTGGTCGCGCTTTCGTGAGGCGCGTCCGCAATTCGGAGACGACAACTTCGACGAAGTTCTCATGCGGCTGCAGGTGATGTTTTGAGCGATTTGCTCTCAGCCACCGGGCTACCGCAATTTCAAAACCGGCCCACGATGCGCTCCAATAGGTAACCGAGCAGACCGGTGGCGGGCAGCGTGAAAATCCACGCCCAGATGATTCGCTCGACCACGGTCCAACGCATGCCGCTGAAGCGTTTCACTGCGCCGACGCCCATGATCGAAGTTGAGATCACGTGGGTAGTTGAAAGCGGAATTCCGTAAGCGCTCGCCACTTGAATGATCAATGCCGCGCTGGTTTCGGCCGCGAAACCGTTGACCGGTTGCAATTTCACGACGCGATGTCCGAGCGTGCGAATGATTCGCCAACCGCCGGCCGCGGTTCCAACGCACATGGTGATGGCGCACAAAATTTTCACCCAAAGCGGCAAGACAAACGCCGGGGTGTGCAAAAACTGGAGCCATGGCGGCAAATGATCGAATCGGCCGGCTTGGGTACCGGTGAAAAGCGCGAGCGTGATGATGCCCATCGTTTTCTGAGCGTCGTTGGTGCCGTGACTGTGCGCCATCCAAGCCGCGCTCAGGATCTGCGCT
>Ga0210406_10005255_pt1 | contig 13620 bp, 12 predicted proteins | sample IncBWC30MmetaG_FD_155454 | JGI IMG/M metagenome (GOLD analysis project Ga0210406, IMG submission 155454) | Forest soil microbial communities from Barre Woods Harvard Forest LTER site, Petersham, Massachusetts, United States - Inc-BW-C-30-M | ecosystem: Environmental > Terrestrial > Soil >... | reverse complement strand
GCGGAGCGGGTGTGGTTCCCGCGTAGCGCGGCGTCATGCCAGCGGAAATGTAAAGGCGCTGCAAGTCTTCGTTGCGCTCTTCTTCACGCGGAAACAATTCCTGAATGCGCTGCAGGCGCTCCACGGCTTTCGAGCGCATGCCATACTGCACGAGAATTTCGGCCTGCAGCATCAAATCTTGCAAGGCAGCGGCGCCGAGCGTGGGCTCTTCGCGCTGGGCAGGCTCACGGGTGCCTTTGTTGAGCTGGTTTAGGCGCGAGGCGATGACATTGAACTTGCTGTCGTCGATCTTGCCCCGCAGACTTTCGAGCCGCCGCTGGTGACCGCGTTCATAAGGGTCGACATCGGCAGCGCGATCCAGGCAATCGCCTGCCTTTGGAAAATTTCCCATGCTGAAGTAGAGATCAAACAATTTCACCAGGGTCTGGCAATAGTCATTCTCGCGGTTTGAAGAATTGAAAAGCTCGCTCAGGAACTCGAGCATTTCGGGCGCAGCCCGGTGGTTCGCGGTCAAGTCCTGCATGGTTGCGACAAACGCGCGGCGCTCGCCTTTTTTGCGCTGGTAAGCCTCGAGCTTGCGAGCCAAGGCCGTGGCTTCCGCATCGAGCTCGGCGTCGAGCATGGAGCCGATCAGAGTTACGACTTGCTGAATACGGGACGGATTCTGCTCAAACAAAGCCCAAACATAAGGCTCGGCCTCAGCCAGCCGGCTTGCGGCCAGCAGGGCGTGCGCGTAACTGTCGCGCAGTTCGAGCGACGGGTTCCCCGCCATCACGTGCGGTTCGAAGATGAAGATCGCTGCGCCCACCTGGCCCTGCGAAAGCAGGCTGTTGCCATAGGCGAGAGCGATGCGCACATCGCTGGCATCCTCACTATAGGCGCGCTCGAAGTACGGTGCGGCGTCCTGACTGTTTTCCTGAGCGAGTTCGGCAACCCGCAGAAACGACGCGGCGGCCTGCTGGCGCTGGCCTAATTCCGATGACAAATCGGCGAGGCGCAGAAAATTAGCCTGGGTCGGCTCCAGAGTCACAATGCGTGTCAGGACTTGCAGCGCTTCGGTCTTCTTACGCTGCTTCGAAAGATCGTCAAGGGCGTTCTCGTAGGTCCCAATGGCCAGCTTCTTATTGGAGTTCTCCAGCAGTTGCCCAAACCGAAATTTCTGTTGCCAGGTGGGACTGCCATGGCGCGCGAGTTTCTTATAGGTGAGGCTGGCACGGGTTGAATCCCCCATCGCCACCTGGCGCTCGAAGAGGTCGCCGAGCAACGTAACGGCTTCCGCGGTGCGGCTTAATGACAAGCACAAGTCGGCAGCCATCGAACGAACGTTGTCGTTTTCCGGATCTTCCAGCAGGATCTGGAGATATTCGTCCAGGGCATCGCCGGTCTTGCCCTTTTGCAGAAGCTTCTCAGCCTGGGCGACACGCTTGGCGATTTCGGCACGGTCCGGCATGAGGTCGGTAATCGGGGAGGTAACCTGCCCCTCGATTCTAGGAGCCACCCATGGGCGCGGCAATTGAGTAACGGGCCGGCGCGGTTACGAAGGTCATTGCGCGGGTCAGTTTTCGAACGAAGTCCCTTTTTCTGATATACGTGCCAGATGGCCTTACGCTCCATTTCGTCTCCAGCTTCTTCTGTTTCTGTCCCCCCGGCTGATCTCGAACAAGGCCTTCGCCACCAACTCACCGCCGGGCAAATGGCGATGGTCGCCGTTGGCGGATCAATCGGGACGGGCTTGCTGCTGGGTTCGGCGCCGGCGATTCAACTGGCAGGACCTTCGGTGATTCTCAGCTTCTTGCTGGCCGCGTTTATCAGCTTGACGGCGACTTTGGCGATCGGCGAGTTGGCGTGCGCTCATCCGGCGGCGGGATCATGGGGCGTGTACGCGCACTTGTACCTGAATGAATGGGCCGGTTTTCTTTCGCGCGCTGGATACTGGGCGGGCATTGCAGTTTCTATCGGCGCGGAGATGGTGGCGGCTGCGACCTACATGCGTTACTGGTTTCCTGGGACGGCAGGGGTCTTCTGGGTGGTCGTATTTTCGGTGCTCCTTTTGGGTGTGAACCTGCTCGGTGTGCATCACTACGGCTGGTTTGAGTTCTGGTTCGCCATGATCAAGGTAGTCACCATCGCCGCCTTCGTAGTGCTCGGCGCTTCCCTTCTGCTCAGCGGGCACTTGCCCTCTCACTATGCTGACAAAGGCGGCTTCTTCCCCAACGGGACTTTGGCGCCCTTATTAGCGATGACGTTCGCCATCTATACATTTGGAGGCGTGGAGTTCGTGGCAGTAGCTTCGGGGGAGTCGCGCTCGCCGAAGGACATTGCGAATGCGGTGCGGATTACGTTCGCAATGCTTACCGTCCTTTATTTGGGTTCGATCGCGGTTTTGGTCGGCGTGATGCCTTGGAGTTCGGCCGCGGTCACGGAAAGCCCCTTCGTTTCGGTGTTCCGCTCGGTGAACATCCCAGGCGCCGGCCACCTGATGAACTTCGTCGTGTTGACCGCCGCGTTGTCCGGGGCAAATGCCGCGTTATACGTTTCGTCGCGCATGCTGTTTTCGATGGCGCGCAGCGGATGGGCCCCGGCGATCTTCGGCCGGTTGACTGGGAAAGGGACTCCGAGCGCAGCGCTGCTGCTTTCCGCATTCGGGATTGTGGTGGCGCTGTTGCTCGAAAGCTTTGCGCCGGAGGAAGCGTTCGTGTTTATTTTGCGCGCGGCTTTTTTCGGGATGATGCTTTCATGGCTGGTATCACTGGCCGCGCATATCGTGTTTCGCGCAAGGCTGTCTCCAGACCGGGCGGCGGCCTTGCCCTTGCGTTCGCCGCTCAAGGGCTGGGGATCGATGGTCGGGCTGACGGTCGTAACCGCTGTAGTTCTAAAAGGCTGGTGGGATTCGCGGGTGAACCTGATCAGCGGAGTGCTGTACCTCGTGTTACTGACCGCGGCTTACTTTGTGATTCGCGGGACGCGATCCACAAAGCCAGCCCGCTGAGGCAGTCCCGCTGGTTTCTATTCTTCGTGGTCTAAAGGCTTGCCGTCCGGTCCGACTTGCACCTCTAAGTGCTTCGCACCGTTGAGCACCTGGGCCTCATAGGCCACGAGTCGGTCATGCTTGCGAATGCTCTCGATTTTCGTGAGCCTGCCTTTGCCGGCTTTGGCCTGCAATCCGTCGCGCACGGCTGACGGCAACTCCGTGATCGCGACTTGCTCTTCGACCTCGACCACCTTGCCGTCTTTGTCCATTAGCACGTCTTTCGAGTGGCCGTCGACGATGAGCTCGACTTCGTAGTAGGCGGCTCCGTTTTCAGTCTCCCGGTTGAAGCCTCGAATCCTCGCACCCTGGCTTTCTTCAACCACGGTCTTCTCGACCGCGGGTGGAAGATCGGTGCGCTGAATCTTCTTCTCCGATGCTGATAGGGCGATGGCGGTCAGAAAGACCACGACGCAGGTTGCTCTGAACACCTCAATTTGGCAGTTACGCACGAGTTCAACTCCTGAGGGCAATTCACTTATGGTCTTGAGGCCGCCTTAGTACTTAGAGCAAAGTACGCCTGGCACATGAAAGGCGCATGAAAGCCACTTGAAAACTGCTGGGCGGCTCGACGCCTCAGACCCTCAGGAACGTTACAATTATCGAGTATGCATGACGAGCTGCTCCGCTACCGGTCTGAGTTTCCAATTCTCGAACGCACTACTTACCTGATCAGCAACTCTCTGGGTGCGATGCCCCGTGGGGTTTACGATTCGCTAAAAGGCTATGCCGACACCTGGGCAACTCGGGGCGTGCGCGCGTGGGCAGAACAGTGGTGGATGCTCGGCGCCGAAGTGGGTAACGAGATTGGTTTACTGATGAACGCGCCCAAGGGCTCGGTCTCCACGCACCAAAACGTAACCACGTGCCAGGCGGTGGTGGCATCTTGTTTCAATTTTTCCGGCCCGCGGAACAAAGTTGTTTATAGCGACATGAATTTCCCCTCCGTCATGTACTTCTGGGAAGCGCAGCGCGCCTATGGAGCGCGCGTGCACATGGTAAAGACCGATGACGGCATTACGGTGCCGATTGAACGCCTGCTGGATGCCATCGACGAGAGCACGCTGCTGGTGCCGATTTCGCACGTAATCTTCAGAAGCTCTTACATCAACGATGCGAAGGCCATCATCGAGAAAGCGCACCGCGTTGGCGCCCATGTGGTGCTGGATACATTTCAATCCGTGGGCAGCGTTCCGGTGGATGTCACCGCGCTTAACGTGGACTTTGCCTGCGGAGGCGTGCTCAAGTGGCTGTGTGGAGGACCCGGGGTCGCGTATCTGTACGTGCGCCCCGACCTAGGCCCAAAACTCGAGCCCAAGCTGACGGGCTGGTTCGCGCACGAGAACTCAATGGGATTTGAAGTTGGACCCATTCGCTATTCGGAGCCGCCTTTCCGTTTTATGAATGGCACCACGCACATTCCGTGTCTCGAGGCTGCGAGGCCGGGATTGACGATCATTCGGGAAGTCGGCGTTGAAAAGATTCGCGAGAAGTCGAAACGGCAGACCACGCAGTTGATCGCGCTCGCCGAGCAGCGCGGATGGCGCGTGAATACACCGCGCGATCCCGAGCAGCGCGGAGGCACGGTATCGATCGCGATGCCGAACGCTGCTGAAGTCTGCAAAGAGCTGCTGTTGCGCGACATCCTGGTGGATTACCGCCCGCAAGCAGGAGTACGGATGTCGCCGCACTTCTATACCAAGGACGACGAACTGGAAACTGCCATCACGGCGGTGGATGAGATTCTGCGAAGCAGAACCGCCGTCGCTTACTAACCAGTCGCACTCCCAAGACGGTACGCAAGCATTACCTCAGTAAGGCTTCGGACGCGTTCCTCACTGCGCCGGCCGGGGATTTTCGTTATCCTCAGCGCGTCGTGGTGTGGTCCTACGCGACCCTGGCTTTCATTTGTGACTTCGTTTTTCGCGTCGCGCCTTGCAGTTTCCAGCTCCGTCCCGTTCATGCCGATGATCGGCGTGGGCGCCGGTCTCTATCTTTTCTTCCGAGGCTTCCTTCTTCTTCAGCACAAGCGCCTTATTCAGAACACACCCATTTCGAAGGTACGTAGCGCCTCGCTCGGCCTGGTCGAAGTGAGCGGCCTCGCCGCTGGCCCGTACATGATGGCCGCGCCCATCACCAGCGTGCCGTGTTTTTGTTATCGCACGGTTGCCTGGCAGGAAAAAGGGACCGACAAGGACCGCAGCTGGGAAGTCGTGGCCGAAGAGAAACTGCACGTGCCGTTCTTTCTGGATGACAACACCGGCAAGTTGCTGATCGATCCCACAGGGGCTGAACTGGATCTGCATCGGGATTTTCACCAGGAGTTTAGCGATTCGATATTCTCAACCGACGGCTCGGCTCCACAGAACGTGCGGAATTTTCTCATGCGACATGGGGTGGATGGCGGTCGCAAGACGCGCATCGACGAATTCTGTATTAAGCCGAAGAATTTCCTCTTTATTTTGGGAACGCTGGCGGAGAACCCGGGCCTGCCCGTCGCTCCACGCGCGACGCCTCTGGTTGAGAAACGTGTGATCACATCGACGGTTGGCTCGGGTTCCTTTGCCGCTGAACTTGCACTGCCTTCGCTCGCCAAGACAATTAGCACTGTGCCTTGGAAGAATGCTGCCCCTGTGGCGCCCGACGTCGTTGATCTCACCGACACGGTCCCGACGCCTGAAGATTCCGCCCAAATGACGCAGCAGGCAAAGATCGCCGCCGCTCTGCAACGCGCGGGCATCGCGATGCCGGATATTCGAACGCTGACCATGGCTGACAAACCGAACCGTGCAGAACGAGGGGGGGCCCCTCCGCCACTCCCTGGGAAGAATAACGTACCGGGAGGTTCGAACGGTCAACGGGCGACGAACGGAAGCGCGGAAGGTCCCGAGTTCGATCTCAAGCCGCCGGTCGTCCTCATGAAAGGCAAGAACAACACCGACTATCTGATCTCCTGGCGCGACCAGCGCAAAGTAGTTTCGTCGATGCAATGGAAGTCGGCGCTGATGATCTGGGGTGGTCCCGCCCTCACACTGCTTTGCCTCTACGTGCTGGCCGGGCAATTCGGCTGGCTGTAGGAACCCCTGTTCGGAACAGCGGCATCTAGGTCTGCCCCCTGCCGCGGTTAGACCTGTCCTGTGGTCACCAGTCTTCTAACCTTGACGGGCGTTTGGTTCCGGGCTACTCCATTTAGAATGGCTGCGTGCCCGACACAGTTCGCATTGGAATTCTCGGTGACTTCAATCCAGAGTTCCGTTCCCATCACGCCACCAACGATGCGCTGCAACACGCCGCGGCCAAGCTCGGACTGACGGTCGAATCCCAGTGGGTGCCCACGCCGTCGCTGGCAGAAGGCGGCGCCAATAAAACACTCGAGTCCTTCGACGGCCTGTGGGCCTCGCCGGGGAGCCCTTACAAGAGCATTGACGGCATGCTGAAGGGCATTGAGTTCGCGCGCCGGCGGGACTGGCCGTTTCTGGGGACCTGTGGCGGATTCCAGTACGCGGTAATCGAATGCGCGCGCAACGTTCTCGGTATCAAGGACGCTGACACGGCCGAGAACAACTCCGGCTCGAAGAACATCATTATTTACCCAGTGGCATGTGCCGTGCCGGACCGCGCGGGCAACGCGCCGAAGCTTTCGGGGATGGTGCCGGAGATTCGCATTCGGCCAGGATCGTATCTGCAGACTTTCTATTCGAGCGATGTCATTACGGAAGAGTTCTTCTGCAATTTCGAATTGAATCCGGATTACGAATGGTGCTCGATCGAGGCTGGCTTTCCGATCGCAGCTCGTGGGCCGCACGGTGAAGTACGCGCGATCGAGTCGCCCACGCACCGGTTTTTCATTGCTACGTTATTCCAGCCGCAGTTGAGTTCCAAGCCCGACAAGCCCCACCCGCTGGTTTTGGCTTTTGTGCAGGCCGCGAACGACTGGGGCAAGAAAAAATTGGACGATAGCGTGTTGGAGTAGTCTGTTGAAGTAAGATCAGCGAGACACTCGCCGCCTGTTAAAGTCCGCGTTGTTCCCTACCGCGTCCAGGTCGTACCGTTATCCCAATAAATCGTGTTGCCGTCGGAACTGAGGCTGCCGTTGACCTGGGCGCCATTCCAGTTCGTGGTGAGGTGCCAGCGGCCATCCGCGCGGCCGCTCCCCTTTGGCCGCTTTCGTTGGTCAGATTCAGATTCTTGCGGTGCTGGCGGATGTAGCAGCTTTGCGAATGGTCGCCGCCGCGATACCAGGTGCCGTCGACGTTCGGGTACCGCCACCAGTTTCCCCCTCCGCCCCCGCTGGGGCAACGCGCCCAGTACGTCCCGTTGGACCAATCGATGCGCGTGGCATCAGAACTTAGAGTGCCTTGAACGAATTGCCACTGGTCGGCAGTAATCACGTTATTGTTCATGCCTATGAAGTGAGCCGTCGATGTACTCCCGGTCTCATTGGTCAGATTGAGGAACGGACCATTCGCGGTGATCGAGCAGTGCTTGGTCGAGTCTCCTTGCGCGCACCAGGCTCCCTGAAAGCCCGACGGCTGCCACGGGCCTTGCGGTGGCGACGCTAGCACAGATTCCACGCGTAAGCCCTGAGTTGACAAGATTGCTACGACCACCAGCATCGCGAGGGCAAGTTTTCGAAGGGTCAAAGATGCGTTCACGAGATGTTCCTCCCCTTGTGGCGTGGAATTGTGCCAATCACACGACTGGCGAACAAGTGCCAATTGCAAGTGCCGATGCGGCCCCAGGAACATCGAGTCCCAAGGCAGTCACCAAGCGCCCCCACCTTAGTAATTTGGGCTCCCGACAAAACCGGGGTAGCATGCGCCAGCTCTCCGTCATTCCCGCTGCGGACGGCATCAGGAGGTCCCATGCGAAGAATTTGCCGGAATTTCTTGATTTGTTTCGTAGGGCTGACCTTGTTCGCACTGCTTGCCAAGGGTCAGGACGACCAGCAATCTCTGGGCGACGTAGCGCGAAAAACTCGCGAACAGAAACAGCAGAACAAAGACGCGCAGAGCAAGACGACAGCCACGGCGAAGGCGCCACGTGTCATCACCGACGAAGAAGTTGCGCATTCTACGAACGACTCGACGGCCGCCTCATCCAGCCAGAACGATTCGAACGGCGCGACTTCGGCGGCAGGCGCTCCAACCGGCAAGCTCCCGCCGGATCAGTGGAAATCTCGCATCTCGGCGCAGAAAAATGCGGTGAGCACGCTGCAAAACAATATTGACAAGGTGAACGAGTCGATTCAGTTTGCGCCTGGAAACTGCGTTTCAGGATGCGTGCAATGGAACGAGCGCCAGAAACAGAAGCAAGCGGAAATAGAGCGCATGCGAGCCGAACTCGCGGAGCAGCAGAAGCGGCTGGAAGAAATGCAGGATTCGGCCCGCCAGCAAGGCTACGGCAGTTCGGTCACCGAACCAGACTAGCCGGCGAGCGCGATGTGCGCTTTGGGTTCCGGGCGTTTCACACGCACCCCCCGTTTCCAGACAATCACGATGTTGCGTGTGGTCAGAATGTCAGTAGTTGGGTCGCCCTCCACTAAGAGCAGGTCCGCCCGCATTCCCGCACGAATCCATCCGCGATCATCAAGACGAAAGCAGTGCGCCGGGACTGAAGTTGCGGCCGCCAGAGCCTGAATGGACGTGAGCCCATCACGGACCAAAAGAGCCATTTCCGCGTGTACGGACGCGCCATAAGTCGTGCCCGGAACAGGAGCGTCCGTTCCGGTCAGAATCGGCACGTGGTGATGTACCAACTGTCGAACGCCCTCATCGGTACCTTTGCAAAAGTGGTTCTTGGTCGGGTCTGGCTTGGGCAATTTCATGCCTCCCAGCCACTCCTCGTCAATGTACGGGGCAAGATGCGCATCCGCGAGGATAGCCGAACCTTGCGACTCTCCACAGTCCCAATAGATCGTCGAGAGCGTGGGAATCACAAACATATGGTGGCTTGCGACCAGTTCGCCAAAGTCCGGACCGACCGAATCTCCAGAAAACATGTGCGCCAAGCCATCAGCTCCCGCGGCAATCGCATCACGGGCCTGTTGCTCCGAGAGAGCGTGCACGACCGCAAGCTTTCCGCGCTTGTGCGCCGCCTCTACCAGAGCCTTGAGGGTCGCATTGTCGAGCATCGGAACGCGCTTCGTGGTCCAGTTCCAGTTGCTCCCATCGTCGTGAATGATCTTTATGTAATCCGAGCCTTCGGCGATGCGCGCGTCCACAAAACTCTGAGCTTGCTCTGGAGCAGAGACGGTTGGAAAAGGCGGACCACCCATTTGGGAGGGATGTCCACCGGGCGCGGTAGCCCCCACGCCCGCGGTGCGCACATCAGCGAGGTCAGGGGAGTCCTTCGTCTCCATCTGCTTGATCACTTCGAGCCGATCGCCACCGCTGAACATGTCGAGTTGTGTGGTAACGCCGAAGACCAGCGCCTGCCTCGCCGCATCCGCTGCGTGGTCGGGGATATGCACGTGCGCGTCGATGAGACCGGGAAGAAGCGTTCGCCCCGCGCCCTCGATGACCTGTGCGCTTGGAACCTTGAGCTCCGAACCGCCCACCCGGCTGATCTTGCCATTCTCAATCAGGACGTTGCGATGCTCGAGCACACTTTCGCCATCAAAGACGCGAACGTCGTGGATGAGTTCGGCGGAGGGTGAAGTCTGGGTGAGAGCCGCACGCACCAGGAAACCAAGGAGGAAGAGTAATGCAATCGCTTTTGTGCGCATCAGGGACACTCCCAGAACTTTAGACGAACCGCTGAAGAGATGGTTAGGCAGCGCATTCCCTGGTGCGACCCTTCGCTGCCGTGCTTAGACCCGCATTCCCGTGACACTCACACCATCCATCCGATATCCTTCCGGGCACGTTATGTCGACTTCGACTTCCATACCCGCTCATGACCGCCGCCTCTGGCTCTCCGGCGGGATGCTGCTTGTCGTTCTACTCGCGCTGGCTAAGCTGGTCATCCATTGCCATTACAACAACCGCTACGACTATTTTCGCGACGAGTTTGATTACCTCGCCTGCGCGCGGCACCTGGCATGGGGATACGTCGACCAGCCGCCGCTGGTTCCGTTTCTGGCACGAATTTCGTTGGTGACTCTGGGCGAATCCCTACGCGCCATTCGCTTCCTGCCGGCGCTGGCGATGTCGGCCACGGTGGTGCTGACGGCGCAGATCGCGCGCGAATTGGGCGGGCGGGCCGGCGCCCTGCTGGTTGCAGCTGCCGCGGTGGCAGTCGCACCGGTTTTCCTGGTCGACGCCAGCCTCTTGCTAACGAATGATCTTGAGCCTCTGCTGTGGGCGGGGTGCGCGTATTTTGCCATCCTCGCAGTGAAGCGCGATCAGCCGCGCTATTGGCTCTGCTTCGGCATGGTCGCCGGAATCGGCATGGAGGAGAAGTATTCGATCGGGGCGTTCGGATTTGCCGTGTTCGTCGGACTCTTCCTTACTGACCAGCGGCGGGTTCTGCTGAACAAGTGGATCTGGCTCGGCGCGCTGGCTGCCTTCGTGATCTTCCTGCCCAACCTGCTCTGGAACATTCACCACGACTTTCCGTTCCTGCAACTCATGCACAACATCAAGGCCGAAGGCCGCGACATTGAGCTGACTCCCCTCCAGTATTTTCTGCAGCAGTGCTTGATCACGCAGCCGCTGGCTGCTCCAGTGTGGATTGCGGGAGTCTGCGCATTGCTCTTCTGGCGTCCGTTCTGCCCCTATCGCTTTCTAGGATGGAGTTACGTGGTCACATTTACAGTGTTCGCGATCCTGCATGGCAAGAACTATTACCTCGCACCGATTTACCCCGTGCTCTTTGCGGCGGGTGCGGTACTGTTCGAGCATGGGGTGAATCGGCCGCGTCTGGCTTGGCTGAACTATACGGTCGCGGTGCTCATTCTGGCCGGCGGCGTCTGGACTGCGCCGCTGGTCATGCCGATTATCCCAGCCGATCAGTTGAATGCATTTCTCGATAAGTTTCCCATCAAAGTACCGCGCAGCGAGCATAGCCACCAGGGTGCTTCGTTCCCGCAACATTTTGCCGATCAGTTCGGCTGGCACGAGATTGTCAGCAAGACGAGCGAGGCCTGGCAGGGCATCCCGCCTGCCGAGCGTGCCGACTGCGCCATCTTCGCGCAGGACTACGGACAGGCAGGCGCCATCGACTGGTTCGGCCCAAAGTATGGTTTGCCCGCTTCGCTGAGCGGCCATCAGACCTGGTTCTTATGGGGTCCCCGAAACTACTCCGGCGACTGCATGATCGTGCTCGACGACAGCGCCGAGACGCTGGGCAAGATTTTCAACAGCGTGGAGTTCGTCGGCCGCACCCAAGACAATCCGTACGCGCTTGAGAAAGATTTGCCAGTCTTTATATGTAAGGATCCCAAGACTCCGGGCTGGCTGCAGAAAGAATGGCCGCGACTGAAACACTGGCGTTAGGCCAGCACTCGCCTACTTCGAAGCCGGGCGCTCCTGACAGGAGATCGCCCCGTCCGTCATCCTGTACTTACAGTTCCACTCGAATCCTGTAGAGTCGTGCGCTCCGTAGCCCCAGACTCTGAGATACAGGTCGGTTCCTTCGATTCGAACGGCTTCGACGAATACGTGGTCATTCCCACGAAGAGCTGGGCGCAGAGCGACCGGCACGAGCTGTGTCAATACTTTCGTCGAGCATCAACGGGTCGGCGCTTGCGGCGGCAGAAAAAACCAGGGCGCGCGAGGTCCGCTTGCCCACGTACTCGGTGACAATGAGAGAATCGTTCTCCGACCAAGCCACAGCTGCCACGCCTACATAGTTGCAGAGCTTGCGAGCGCGCCCGGTTGCGGACTCGATCAGCCAGAGCGAATGGAACGTACCGTTAATCTCCGCCTGCGAAGCTTCGCGGTCGGTGTTGCGTACAAGGAAGCGGCCGTCGGGAGAGGCCAGTTGGTCGGCCTTTGGGAAAACAACGAACTGAGCTGCTAGTGTCGACGCGCACATCGACACTGCGAACAAGCCTAGAGCAACTATGGTTCGCTGCCAAACCATCCCAGCCTCCGCCATGATTCCAACAGGAAGGTTTGGCGTTTGGCGATGAATTGACTCACAAAAGGCGTTACTTAGGTTTGGTTCGCCGTCCCGGAGCCTGCAAATTCTATGCATTGCATCGACTAATACATTGCATTACAATGTATATTGCGATGGAGAGCAACTCCAATCACGGCGACCGTTGGGAGGCCCAACTCCGCAAAGGCTGCTTGGATCTGGTAATCCTCGCTGTGCTCTGGAACGAGCGTCTTTACGGCCTCGAAATCTTGCGCCGCCTTGAACAAATTGCCGGCCTCGATCTCGCCGAGGGCACGCTGTATCCCATTCTCATGCGGCTCAAGCAAGAGGGGCTGCTCGAGAGCACGTGGGTGGAGGCCGAGACCGGGCACCCGCGCAAGTACTACCGGCTGACGCGAGCCGGCCGCCAGCGCACCAGCAAGATGTGTGAGTCGTGGGAAGAATTCAGTCAGGGCATCTCGCGTTTGCTGATGCCCGTCAAAGAGGCCGCGCGATGATCGCTGCTACTGTGAACTCTGCCGAGGCGATCGGCAAATATCTGGCCCGTGTGCAGGGCGGGCTGAAGCAGTTTGACACTGCCACCCAGCAGGAAATCCTTGCGGAGATCCAGGGCCATGTTGCCGAGCGAATCGAAGAACTCAAGGAACAAGGTTCCTCGAGTCCCGTGGAAGACGCTCTGCTCGCTTTGGGGGATCCCGGCGTGCTGGCGCGCCAGTTTTCAGAAGTCTCTGTTCAGCAAACCGCGAGCCGCAGTTTTCTGCCCTGGGTGCTGCTTAGAGTGGCAGCGCGCATGGCGATCGTGGGAGCTCGCGGGTTCATCGCGTTTTTTGTGGGATTTGTTGGATACGTGACCGCGGTCGCATTTTTTGTAGCAGCTTTTGGAAAGCTCTTCATGCCTGACAAATTCGGGTTCTGGGTCGGCCCTCATGGCATCGCCTGGGGTGCGCTTAGAAATACCGGTGGCGAGCATGAACTCGCTGGAGCCTCGTTCATCTACCTCTCGCTCATCGCTGCGTTTGTGACTGGCAGCGCAACCACGCTGCTCCTGCGCTGGCTGGTCCGGCCCTCGGGATTCACCAGCAAGATTCTCAGCCGGCTGCGCTAGCGGTTCACAGATGAATCCAGCCCATGCGGATCATGCCGAGCGATCCAATGGCCACGATCGCCCAAAGCAAAATACCTTGCGCCAGCGGACGAATACCCACTTTGCGCAGCGTTTCTTTGGAGAGCCCGGTCCCAATCAGGAATAAAGTCACCGTCAACCCCGCTCGTCCCAATTTGTTGAGCACCGGGTAAGCCGAATGGAATACCGGCAGGTACGTATTCGCTAACGCAGCCAGGCAAAACAAGCCGATGAACCACGGCCATGGGACTTTCGCTTTGCTCTTGGTAACGACCGCGGTGAACACCGACACAGGTACGATCCACAAAGCCCGTGCGAGTTTCACAGTAGTGCCCACAGCCAGAGCCAGCACGCCGTACTTCGCGGTGGCGCCGACCACCGAGCTCGTATCGTGAATCGCCAGCGCGGACCACAATCCAAACTG
>Ga0210406_10005254_pt1 | contig 13621 bp, 10 predicted proteins | sample IncBWC30MmetaG_FD_155454 | JGI IMG/M metagenome (GOLD analysis project Ga0210406, IMG submission 155454) | Forest soil microbial communities from Barre Woods Harvard Forest LTER site, Petersham, Massachusetts, United States - Inc-BW-C-30-M | ecosystem: Environmental > Terrestrial > Soil >... | reverse complement strand
GGGTCGTCAACGTTTCCAGCTCGTTACTGCTTGTTCAAAGCCTTCCGTGAGAGATGCCGAAAACCTTAGTCAGTGTTGCTGATATAAAGTACGCCGCGCGCATCTCGTTGCACACGAACGGGATCGTGGACCACGTTTCCCACCACGCGTGAACCAGGCTGCGAGCCGCCGTAGTAGAGCTCAGTAATTCGCCGTACGTAGTTCTGTGTTTCCGCGAAGCGCGGAACCCCTGAGCTGCGCGCTACCGCGCCAGCCCCGGCGTTGTAAGCCGCCAGGCTCAGCTTGATGTTGCCTCCGTAGCTCTCCAGCAGCCTCTTCAAATGACGAACCCCGGCATCTACGTTTTGTTGCGGATCAAAAGGATTGGTCACGTGCAGCGATCGCGCCGTGCTCGGCATGAGCTGCATCAGTCCCATCGCTCCCTTGCGCGAAACGGCGTTGGGATTGAAGTTCGACTCGACCTTGATCACCGAGCGCACCAGGTTCGGATCCACATTATGACGGGCAGCGGCTTGTTCGATAGCAGAGTCCACGTCCTGCGGGCTGATCGGCGCGTTGCTGCGCAAAAAGTTGGCTCGCGCTGCGTCGTCGGAGTTTGACTCACGCGAAAGATATTGATTTACTTCCGCCGCCGCCGATCGCGCCGCGCCCATCGTCGCCGAGGGCACCGGCTTGAAGCGCTTTTCCTTGTCGCTCCAATACACCAGTCGATTCTGACGAGACACCATTCCCCCGCTGTTGTGGGAGCCCTTCGTTGGCGTCACCACGACGTCGTTCGTGTAGATGGTGCGTCCGCTGTCGTCGGTGGTAGCCACCATCTTGGCTGGAGCATCGTCGGCAGCAAACACGTGTGGCGCACAGAGGGAAAGCGAGGCCGCGATTACGGGGGTAGCCATCAGCGCGATTTGCAGGTGCTTTCGCATTGTCCGGGTCTATCCTTGTCGCTAAAGACACAAAGCCCTTAGCGTGATCTACCCGGAACCTGACGGAGAAACCTCAACCAGAGTGTATTGATTATAGGGCGCTTAATCTACCCCCGGCAAACTATCCGAAGGCCATAGAACCACCGAAGTAATTCACCGTAAGTTACTGAAAACAGGTGCAGTGTCTCCCTGTCGGCACTTCCAAACCTTCCAATTGCCGGCTCATCGGAGCCCCACGGCCCCTTGGCAAACCCATCGTTCCCACAGTCCGATGTCATCCTGGGCGAGTGAGGCGCCAGCCGAACGCAGTCGAAAGGGTCCCGCGTCCAGTCGGGAACATCCAGAACGGGTCAATCTTTTCCGGCAAGGACCGTGGGCGGGCGAGTGGTATGGCCTTGTGTCTGCCAACCAGATTCAACGTGACTACGCGCACAGACAGAGTCGCCAAGCCAATGGAAAATTCCTGACTGTCGGCAGGCGCCTTCGTGTGCTTCCAATCGAGCTCCAAGCTCGAATCGCTCTTTGACAGCCTAACTCCTTTGTTCGAAATATTCTGCCTATAAGTCCTTTAAACGCAAAGATTTTGAGGTGCTCCGCATAATCGTCTCTGTGTTTTCAATATTTTGCAGACAAGAGGGGGAGGGGGAGGGGTTACTAACTCGTAATCTTGGACTATTTCCAAGATAGACTGCGATCTGGGAGTTCGAGTTGTTTAATCCAGCGCTCTCGTTGTAGTACCCTCCGTGTTTCCCATGTTCGAAGATTCGCCTCAAACAAAAATCCCAGACTCGCTGATGCTTCCCGGCTTCTGGTATCGGGCGCTGCCGGCTGACACCGTCTTCCGCGAGCGCCTGGAACGTTCGACCTTGCTGGAGACACCGCTAGTCATCGGGCGAGACAAGCAAAACACCCCCTTCGCTCTCCAGGATGCGTGCCCACATCGAGGCATGCCTCTTTCCTGCGGGAGGTTCGACGGCACCCAGCTGGAATGCAGCTACCACGGCTGGCGCTTCGACGCACACTCCGGCCAGTGCCAGCTGATTCCGTCATTGACGGCCGACCAGAAACTTAAAGTCGACCGCATCTACGCCGGCAGCTACGCATGCGAGGAACACGACGGCTTCATTTGGGTTTTTGTTCCGGAGCCGCAACCCGCGGGCGCGGGCTTCTCGCAGCGAGCGGATCCGGCCTCTGCCCCGCCGCGCGTTCCCACATTCAGCGACAAATACAAACTCGCTTACCTCAGTTCCGACTTGCCGTGCAGCGTGGATCACGGCATCATCGGCCTTATGGATCCGGCGCACGGACCATTCGTTCACCAGGCATGGTGGTGGCGCAGCCGCGATTCCATTCACGAAAAGCAGAAGGCGTTTGAGCCGATCGATCTCGGTTTTCGCATGAGCGCTCATACTCCGAGTTCTAACAGTGCTCCTTACAAACTCCTCAAGCTTTACGCCGATGCGGACGCCATCACCACCACCATCGATTTCACGCTGCCCAACATGCGCTGGGAAACGATTCGGGCAGGGAAGTACTGGTTCTCAAGCCTGACTACGGTCACCCCGATAACGCGCAGCCGCTGCCGTATCGACGTAGTCGCGGCCTGGAATCTCTTTCAGTGGTTTCCCTTCGGCGAGGAACTGCTTAAGTACGTGTTCGGAAAGTTCGTCGAGCAGGATCGCAAGACGATGGAGCAGCAGTCCGAAGGCTTGAAGCACAACCCGCATCTCATGCTGATCGACGACGCGGATCGCCCGGCCAAGTGGTATTTCCAGTTGAAACAGGCCTGGCTGGACTCCCGCCGTACCGGCGCCCCCTTCCAGCATCCCATGGCGGGCCCGGTCACCTTGAAATGGAGAAGCTGAGACCCGGCAGCGGGTTTGAAGCGAGAAAGTTTTGGCAGGCTGTAGGGATATCTGGACGTTGTCCTAAGCCTGATTGGATCTGATCGACGGAACCTGGAAGGCACAGTTTTCGTACATCGAGTATGCAGCCTGGAGACACCGAAACCCTAAACTCGCTTCCTGCCCCTACACCGGCAGCCTCAGCTCCCCAAAGCCCAACGATCGCAGACCGAATGAGATGGCTGTTCACAGGCTCGGATGGCTTGCGCGCAGGATGGCGGCTGCTGATTTTCGTCGCTATCGTTTTCGCCCTGCGCTTTGGGATCCATGAGATTCTGGTCGTCCTTCACCTTTCGAACCCTCACCCTGGCATTGTTGACTTCAGCGCCAAAAAGGTCCTGGCACAGGACGGCCTCGCGTTCCTTTGCGTTCTGGTGGCCACACTCATCATGGGCGCGTTCGAGAAGCGCTCCCTCGGCGATTACGGCCTGCCAATGCGGAGCGCTTTCGGCCTGCGCTTTTTCGAGGGCATCGTCTGGGGCTTCGTGGCCGAGTGCGCCACCATGTTCGTTCTCTACATGACCGGAAACTTGGCTTTTCAAGGGTACGCACTCACCGGATCGGCGGCCGTGCAATACGCGCTGCTGTGGGGCGCGGCCTTTGTCATGGTCGGCTTCTTCGAGGAATTTCTCTTTCGCGGCTATCCGCAATTCACGCTCGCCAGCGGCATTGGCTTCTGGCCCGCGGCGTTTCTCCTGTCTGGCCTGTTCTGGCTAGGTCACATGCAAAATCCCGGCGAGACCTGGATCGGAGGACTCGCCACTGCCCTCGCCGCCTTGCTGTTCTGCGTTTCGCTGCGGCTGACAGGGAACTTGTGGTTTGCGATCGGCATGCATGCCGCCTGGGACTGGGCGGAGACCTATTTCTTCGGCGTCGCCGACAGCGGGATGCCCGCCAATGGTCACTTGCTGAACACGGCCCTCACCGGCAACAAATGGATGACCGGCGGGACGGTAGGTCCCGAGGGCAGCGTGGTGGAACTGGTCGTGGTCAGCGCAGTCATCGGACTGCTGTTTCTACGCTTCCGAAAACCGCAAAGGCTGACCGCGCCGTTATCCTGACGGCGTTATGGCCAGTTGGCTGGTTGCTACTGAGGGGCCGCTGAAGTGAGTTTCGGCCAGCGTCGTTGAGGGACGCGATTGCAACCCTAGTCTTCGGTGAGCCAATCCATCGCCTCTTCGCGAGTCTTGAAGGGCGGAAAATCCCGCCGCGAAAACGCCTTGATATTTTCGTAATAGACCTTCGGCACGCTTTCCACACCTACCCAAGCCGATCGCTTCACGAACGGCCGATCCCGCACGAGAACTTCCTTCATACGGGTTGCGACCGCTTTATCCACGTGTGCACCCGTGAGATCCACAAGCGTGAGCAGAGATCCCTTCTCATGGCGAGCGACCGTGTGCTGGATCTCTTCCAGCAGCAGAAGGATTTCCTTCGGCTCACAGTGGCTGAAGTCGATCAGCATGACCGCCTTGCCGTGATGCGTGATGAAAGCGATTCGGTCTGGCATAGAAGTTCCAGGTGTCAGGTCCCAGGTGACAGGTCTCAGGCAGAGGCAACGATCGTGGGATGTTCCTGCCACCTGAGACCTGTCTCTTAAGCCATCGACTCCACGACGTTGTACACATCGTTGAGCGCCGCGTCCAGTGCCTCGGGCTTGTCGCCGCCGGCTTCGGCCATGTCCGGACGTCCACCGCCCTTGCCACCCACCTTCTGCGCGACCTGCGCGATTACCTTGCCTGCCTGCACGCGGCTGGTCAAGTCTTTGGTGACGCCGGCGATGAGCGCGACTCTGCCGTCGGTCGTAGAGCCGAGTACGACCACTCCGGAACCGACTTTCTCGCGGAGTTGATCGACCAGCGTACGCATCTGCGAGCGGTCGAGATTGTCGACGCGGTGCGCGAGGACCTTGATGCCCTTGACCTCTTTGATTTTCTCGGCGATTGACGCGACCGATGAAGAGGCTGACTTCATCCGCGCCTGATCGAGTTCGCGCGCCAGGCGTTTGATCTCCGCATCTTTCTTGTCGAGCTCCAGCTTCAACGCGGCTGCGGGACTGTCGGCCTCGGCATGTCCAGCGAGCGCGGCGACCACGTTTTCCAGTTCGTGATCCTTGCGGAAGTGTCGCAACGAGCCCTCGCCCGTGACGGCCTCCACGCGCCGCACACCCGAAGAAACACTTCCTTCCTTCAGAACTTTAATCAGGCCGATTTCGCCAGTCGCTGCCGTGTGCGTGCCTCCGCAGAGTTCAGTCGAGAAATCTCCAATGCGGATGACGCGCACTTTGTCGCCATACTTCTCGCCGAACAGCGCCATGGCGTGATATTCGTTCACGGCGACATCGATGGGCACGTTTTCGATGACTTCGATCTTCCGGTTGCGCAGGACTTCCTTGTTGATCAGATCTTCGATGTCCTGCAGTTCCTCGTCAGCGACCGCTGTGAAGTGCGAGAAATCGAAGCGCAGATGATTCGGCGCCACCAGAGAGCCAGCCTGCTTCACATGCTTGCCCAGCACCTCGCGCAATCCGGCATGCAGAAGATGCGTTGCCGTGTGATTGCGCATCGTGGCTTCGCGGATGCCGGAATCCACAACAGCATCGACCTTGTCGCCGACGTGAATCGCTTGCTTGGCGGTGATCTTGTGAGCGCGCACGCCCTGGATCGGATAGTAGGTCCCTGTGACGTCAGCGACTATTGTGTTGTGGTCAGCGGAGTAGAGCCAGCCTCGATCTCCAACTTGGCCGCCCGATTCTGCGTAGAAGGGCGTGTGATCGAGGATGACCTCGCCTTCGTCTCCCGGATTGAGCTCCTTCGCGCCCTGACCGCTTTTCAAGAGTGCAAGGACTTCGCATCCGTCGGAGCGTGTCTGGCGGTAGCCCTCGAAGACGGAGGTCGGCAGTTTTTGATATTCCGGATTGGCGGTTTGCTTGGCGGCGCCTTTCCAAGAGGCACGCGCGCGCTGGCGCTGCTCCTCCATGGCCTGATCAAAGCTACCTTGTTCGAGAACTACTCCAAAATCGCGGCAAGCGTCTTCAATGAAGTCTCTCGGCAGGCCATAAGTATCGTACAACTTGAAGGCATCTCGCCCCGGAAGCGTGATCGGAGTGCCCTGTTCCTTCCGAACTGAAATCAAGTCGGTGGTGCTGATCCTATCCTCATCTGGAAGGGGAGGACCAGCGTTCACGGCGCGGATTCGGAGCAGTTGTTCGAGTCGCTCGACCCCGACTTCCATGGTGTGCGCAAAGCGGGTTTCTTCAGCGAGGATCGACTTCGACACACGCTCTGCAGTCTCCTTCAACTCCGGATATGCATCCTGCATCAAGTCGCGTACGGAGAAGACCATTTGATATAGGAAGGGCTTCATTTGCCTGAGTAGTCTTCCGTGCGTTATCGCCCGGCGGATGATTTTTCGCAGTACATAGCCTCTCCCCTCGTTCGACGGGACGACGCCGTCCGAGATCAGAAAAGTCGCCGCCCGTGAGTGATCCGCGATGACGCGGAGAGATGCTGCAGACGATTTGTTATGAGCCTCGTGGGCCACCTCGACTAAGAAATCCGTGATCTTTCCGTGGCCCGTTAACTCGGCCGCTCGCTTGATCAGTGGGGTGAATTGGTGAGTATTGTAGTTGGAGATTACGCCCTGCAGTACCGACGTTACACGTTCCAGACCGGCTCCGGTGTCGATTGAGGGCCTAGGTAACGGGAGGAGACGGTATCCTGTCTCACTAAAATCCGCATCGGCAAAATCAGCGTTGGGATCCTTCTGCTTCTGGATGCTCACGCGATCGAACTGCATGAATACCAGATTCCAGATCTCGACGTAACGTCCGCAGTCGCAGCCGAACTCGCAATTCGTATGTCCCTGGTCGATGGCGATCACGCCCATATCGTAGTGAATTTCGCTGCACGGCCCGCAAGGACCGGTATCTCCCATTTGCCAGAAATTGTCCTTGGAGCCGAATTCGTAGATGCGTTCTTTAGCGATGCCTTGTCCTAGCCACAAGTCGTAAGCTTCGGCGTCGCGCTCGACGCCGTTTTCGCCTTTGAAGATCGTGACGTAAAGCTTCTCTTTCGGAATGCCGAACCACTTGGGCGAGGTGATCAATTCCCACGCATAGGCGATCGCGTCTTTTTTGAAATAGTCTCCGAACGAAAAATTCCCCAGCATCTCGAAGAAAGTATGGTGCCGGTTCGTGAACCCCACGTTTTCGAGGTCGTTATGCTTGCCGCCGGCCCGCACGCATTTCTGCGAGGTCGTCGCCCGCGAGTAGTCACGCTTTTCGAGCCCGAGGAAGACCTCCTTGAACTGGTTCATGCCCGCGTTGGTGAAGAGCAGGGTCGGGTCATTCTGCGGGACGAGCGAAGACGAATGCACCTCGCGGTGGCCCTTTTCGATGAAAAAGTCCAGGAATTTGCGGCGGATTTGGGAGCCGGTCAGCATGAGTATTTCGAGGGCCTCAACGGGTGGAGCGATATTCATTGCCGAAACCTTAATTCTAAACCACGGAGGACACGGAGGGTCACAGAGGGACGCTACACGTCAGGGCGCGAGGCCAGGTGGCGCGAAGGTGTGCAGACGCGCCTAGAGAGTACGTTCCGAAGGTAAACGAAAACCCCAGCAGGGCCGCCGGGGTCTCGTGCGTTTGTGCGATTGACTGATCAATCGCGATTTCAACCACTACGTTCGCCTGGAAACGAACGATGATCCATGATCATGACGGCAGGCCCCCAAACAGCATCTGTCTCCTGATTCCAGTCTGTAGAGATTCCTCGCTTTGCGGGGCGGAAGTCGGAGCAAACGAGTCGCCCTCTTTGCCACTGGCCAAAACGAGGTAGCCCGGATTCTGTTTGGAAGTCATGGGCATGATGCCATGGCGCGCTCTGAAAAAGCTGTGACAGTTCACACCATTGGAAGTGACCGGTTTAACAAGAGGTGAGTGCAACGGGAAGTTCTCCGGCAGGAGCAGTCACTCCGCTGCCTCCCCATCGAGGGTGGCCAGCATTTCTTCATCCACATCCCACTTCTTCAGAATCGTGAAGATGGTCTTCGACCGAAATCCCGCCCGCGTCAATTGCCGGAAGATTCGGGCTGCCTGTTTCTGATCCTGTGGTTTGCGCAGTCGCTTGCGGTGCAGGTATGCCCTCGCCTGCCTCTCTTCGTTCACCTCATCAAAGGCGGCCGACACGGCGGTTTCGATGACTTCTCCCTGCACGCCTTTGATCTTGAGATCGGTGACTACCCGCATGCGGCCGAACTTCTCGTTGTCGCGGCGCAGCGACGAAAACGCCGCCGCATACTTCGCGTCGTTGAGGTAGCCCTGGTCTTTCAGCTTTCGGATGATGAGTTCCACCAGAGTCTGCCCAAACTCCGTGTCGGCCTCGACCTTCTGGCGCAGCAGTCGCTTCAATTCCGCGACCGAACGCATGCGTCTCCCCAGCGCACCCACCGCGTACTCGTAGAGTTCTGCTTCCGTGTAGACCTTCTTGGGACGTGGAAAGGACATCGCTTTCACCTTAACGCAATGTGGTAGGGATGGAAAGGCCGTCGAGCCTTGCACGCGCAGAGGCTGCTTGCACGGCAATTAGAGCTTTTAACCGCTAAGCTCGCAAAGGAATCGCAAAGCTCGCGAAGGATGACTCTTAAAGGGTTGACTCTCCTGACACCCGCCACCCGCCACCTGTCACCTGCCTCAAAAAAAGGGCGCGCTTTACGCGCGCCCCGTTCAGGAGGACTGCACCCAGCAATCTTGAAGTTAGCGTCCGCCGAATCCAGCCGACTGCATCGCCTGCCGCGAGATGTCGGCCGTCGAGGCGATACCTTGCATGCGCAGCTTGAAGTCGTCGGCGTTCGACGCGTTCTCCAGCGCGGTTTCGTAGCCGATCAGGCCGGCCTGGAACAGATCCCAGAGCGACTGGTCGAAGGTCTGCATGCCGTACTGCGAAGTGCCGGCGGCGATCGCATCACGAATCGAGCGCGTTTTTTCAGGCACGAGAATACACTCACGAATGAACGCTGTATTGATCATGACTTCCACTGCAGGCACGCGGCCTTCGGTATCCGCGCGTCGCACCAGGCGCTGGCTGATGATGGCGCGCAGAATCGCCGCCAGCTGCAAACGAACCTGCTTCTGCTCGGGCGGCGGGAAGACGGCAATAATACGGTTGATGGTTTCGACCGCGTCCAGGGTGTGCAACGTGGAAAAGACCATGTGGCCAGTTTCGGCCGCGTGGATCGCGGTGCCGATGGTTTCGAGATCTCGCATTTCGCCGACCAGGATCACGTCCGGATCCTGACGGAGAGAGGCGCGCAGTGCGGCCGAGAATGACGGCGTATCGACTTCGATTTCGCGCTGGTTAACGTAGCCCTTCTTGTCGCGATGCAGAAATTCGATGGGGTCTTCGATGGTGATGATGTGTTCGGCGCGCGTAGCGTTCACACGGTCAACCATCGCGGCGAGCGTGGTTGACTTACCGGAACCCGTCACTCCCGTGACCAGCACCAGCCCACGAGGCATGTCGCAAACCTGCTCGACTACTTTCGGAAGGTACAGTTCGTCGAGCGCGCGGATCTTGGTGGGAATGACGCGGAGCACCAGTCCCACGTTGCCGCGTTGCTGGAAGACGTTCACACGGAAGCGACCCAGTCCGGCCACGCCGTACGCCATATCGATTTCGGTGGTTTCCTTGAACTTCTGCTTCTGCCGCGCCGACATCATGCTGAAGGCCATGGTCAGCATGTCTTCCGCGGTAACGCGGGGCTGGTCGGTCAGTGGATGGAGCTCGCCGTCAACGCGCAGGTGCGGATAGTTGCCGACCTTGAGGTGCAAGTCCGACGCACGCCGCTCCATCGCGATCCGAAGCAGATCATCAATATTCATTCGACACGGCTCCCTTTGTAGCTCTCGCTATCATGGCGCGAATCGTCACCTTCCCCAAGATGACCTAAGTAATGGGAGAAGAGTCGTTGGTCGTTAGCTCATAGCGGGTAGCTGGGAGGGCCGGTGAGGCGGGTAGGGCGGCGCCGGCGCACCTCTAGACACAAAAGCCGCCCCATTTGCAGGCGGCTCTCATGTTCTTCTCGTGAATTCGGTCAGGCGGCGTTCGACGCCTCCGCCGGAACCCACGGTTCGTCGTAACTTCCGCCATAGATCGACGGGCATTTCGAACCCATGGGACGCAGATAAGTCGCGAGCTGACCCCGATGATGGATGCTGTGATTGTTCAGGAAGCCCAGGTAGAGCGCCGCGGGCAGGTTGAAGACTCCGAAGAACTCGATGGGCGTGGCCAGTTGCTCGGCCGACAGGGCAGCAATCCGGTCAGCGCCGCGCTTCATGTTCTCTTCGTACCACGCAACCAGTTGCGCGACTGACTTCGGCTTGTGTTCTTCGTCGGGACTTTCCATGTTGAACTTGCCGTCGGCGATGCCGTCCAGAAACTGCACGTCGGTGTTGGCCAAATGCCACGCCAGTTCCCACGCCGTACGTCCGTTGGGATCCGGGCGATAGTCGCGGCAGTTCTCGGGAATTGCGGCGAGAACTTTCGACGTCGTTTTTGTTTCGTTGCTCAGGCCTGCCAGCGTCATATCGCGGTAGGCGGTCGCAAATTCGGGTGTGACTGCACGATCGGATGCCATCAAATTCCTCCTACTTTCATTGAATAAAGTTGCAAGAACTTCGTGGACGGGTCGGAGCCTGCGATTTGCTGTCGATTTCTAGCGCCACACTATACGCCCAACCGACGAGGGCCGCCACCGCGGACTTGAGGCAACTCAACTTGCAGGTAAAAAGAAAAGGGGCGCTCGGGGCGCCCCTGGATCTTACTGGCCAGGCAAGCTATACGCTGACGGGTTGCTTGCTGCGCACGGCAACCGGCGTCAGCCACTGATGCCGATCGGCCTTCTCGCCTTTCACGATCGCGTAGAACTCTTTCTGGATGGCTTTCGTGATCGGTCCCGTCACGCCCTTGCCGACGCTGATCTTGTCGACCGAGCGGATCGGCGTGACTTCGGCGGCAGTGCCACTGAAGAAGGCTTCGTCGGCGAGGTAGAGCATCTCGCGCGGAATGACGTTCTCGACAATCGGGATGTTGAGGTCGCGCGCAATCTGGAGAACCGAATCGCGCGTGATGCCGGGTAGCACGGAGTTACCCAAAGGAGCCGTCTGCAGCACGCCGTTGCGCACGAGGAAGACATTCTCGCCCGACCCCTCGCTCACGTAACCATTGGTGTCGAGCGCGATGCCCTCGGCGTAGCCGTTCACGATAGCTTCCATCTTGATGAGCTGCGAGTTCATGTAGTTCGCGCCGGCCTTGGCCATCGCGGGCAGAGTGTTAGGCGCGAGACGCGTCCAAGACGAGACGCAGACGTCGCAGCCGGTGTCGGCGTCGGATCCGAGATACTTTCCCCACGGGTAATTGACGACGTAGACCTCGGTGGGCGAGTTGAACGGATTCACGCCCGCCTCGCCGTAGCCGCGCAGCACGACGGGCCGCAGGTAGCAGGGCCACACGCCGTTGTTCGCGATCACGTCGCTCATGGCTTTGACAATGTCGTCGCGGGTGTAATCCACGTCGATCCGATAGACCTTGGCTGAATCCAGCAGCCGCTGCGCGTGTTCGTGCGCGCGGAAAATCGCCGGGCCGGCGGGCAGCGCGTAGCAACGCACGCCCTCAAACACCGACGAGCCGTAGTGAATGACGTGCGACATTACGTGAATGCGCGCGTCGTCCCACGCAATGAGCTTGCCGTTATGCCAGATCTTCTCGGTTTTCTGAATCGCCATGAAGACTCCTCACCCTAGTGAAATTCGATGCTGTAGCTTTGCAGGCGGCGCAGATAATTCGCGGGGAGCGCGCTTGTGCGCTGGCAAAATTACAGTTGATTATAACCGAGCAATTCGGCAGCGCAGGACACGGAAGGCACAGATTTTACAGACTGCACAGAGCGAAACTGCGAACTTTCCGGACGGTCGGTTGGGTATCTTGCACGCGCCTTGCGTGTAGTAACCTGCTTGCATCATGCGGCTGCAGCAATGCTTCGTTCATCTTTTTCTTCTCTCCGCCCTCGGACACGGGAAAAATTTCCTGACCAGCAATGTGCGCGTCTTCGACGGCGAGCGCACTATTCCAAAAACGTCAGGATGGGTGCAGGCAGCCCTTGCCGACCAAAAACCCGTTGCTCTGAAGCTTGATGGGGATGTCGAGTTCACCCACGACCCGTCCATCGCAAAAGATGGGAACACCTGGTACGTGTTCAGCACGAATAACGGGCCTGAGCGTAAGGGCGAGCTTCCGGTTCGTTGCTCGCGCGACCTGCACCAGTGGAAGCGCTGCGGGTATGTCTTTCCGCGCATTCCCGAATGGATCCAGAAGGAGAGCCCCGGAACCAAGGAACTGTGGGCTCCCGATGTCTCCTATTTCAACGGGGAGTTCTATCTCTACTACGCGTTCTCTTTGTTTGGGAAGAACACTTCCGGGATCGCCCTGGTCACCAACAAGACGCTCGATCCGGCCAGTCCCAACTTCCGCTGGGTGGATCAGGGACTCGTGCTGCGCTCGCGCGCCGAGGACGCGTTCAACGCCATCGATCCGAACCTCATTGTCGATGAGCAGGGAAATACATGGTTGACTTTCGGAAGCTTCTGGTCCGGAATCAAGATGCGGCGCATCGATCCAAAAACCGGCCTGCTATCCAGCGAAGATTCCAAACTTTATTCTCTGGCCGCCCGAAAAAAGCCCGAAAAAATCCCTCCGCCGAAGCCCGGTCTTCCGGGCGATTGGCAGGCCATCGAGGCTCCGTTTGTAATCCGCCACGACGGGTTCTACTACCTTTTCGTTTCGTTCGATCTATGCTGCCGCGGCACAAAAAGCAATTACAAGACGATGGTAGGCCGATCCCGCAATGTGACCGGCCCTTACCTCGACGCAAGCGGCACACCGATGCTGGATGGCGGAGGGACTTTACTGCTTGGCGGCAACCAGCGGTGGATCGGGCCGGGAGGAGCGTCTCTTCTCCAACAGAAAGACGGGGACCTCATCGTCTATCACGCTTATGACGGGAAGACTGGAGAGCCCTGGCTACAGATTTCTACTCTTGCATGGGAAGATGGTTGGCCGCACGCAGCCGTTGTCGCAGAGCCAGCCGAATCGAAGTAGAAGAGCTCAGCGGTTCCGGATTAAAGCGTGGCTGGTGCACGGTAGTGCCCCAGGTTCGCGCCGCCCTTTGCCGCTAACCTGGGATTGCTGGGCGCTGCCTTGGCTGTGGGGCTTTCCTAAAGCGTCTAAGCCCAGGTCAGCGTCCAGAAAGCGGACGCGAACCTGGGGCACCCGACTGGGTCGGCTCACCAATGTTGTGCACAAGCCGGTGCCTTTAGCGTAGATGGTTTCGAGCCGTTGAAGTCGGCTAGCTCTTTGAGAACAATCTCGTACTTCTTGATTGTGCAGACATAAAGCTTTCCCTTCGACGAAAATACCAGTCTTCCTTGCTGGTCGATATCCGCCCACGATCCCACGCCGATGTCCATTCGGTGATCCTTGCGATCTATTACGTAGCACAACATCTGTTCGTCGGGGTCGTAGTATTTTTCTACCCTCAACGTGAGCTTGCCGTTCGCAAACAGTTTTTCAGAAATTGCGGGTTGGTTTGTGCGGCGACTGGCATAGTTGTAGTTGAGCCACTGGACGTGTTTCCAGCCATCGCGCTGCATCCGTGGGATTAGAATCGGATCATCTTCACCGCAGGCCTCGGGATTCGGGCGAACACGAACCCCCTTCGGTAAGTGCTTCGGATGCGGCT
>Ga0210406_10005253_pt1 | contig 13621 bp, 6 predicted proteins | sample IncBWC30MmetaG_FD_155454 | JGI IMG/M metagenome (GOLD analysis project Ga0210406, IMG submission 155454) | Forest soil microbial communities from Barre Woods Harvard Forest LTER site, Petersham, Massachusetts, United States - Inc-BW-C-30-M | ecosystem: Environmental > Terrestrial > Soil >... | reverse complement strand
TTTTCTCGGTGCCGGCCTGATCGCCGCGGCCCGGTTGGGGGATCATGGATGGCTGCCGCGTCATGCCGTTCTTCGCGTTGCCACCGTACTCGCGGTGCTGGCGGTGCTGGCGCCCGTCGCTCGCTATATCCGCGAGAGCCGCTGGAACCAGCATGGACGCATTGAAAATCCTACCCTTCCGCCCGTCAGCATGGACGGCGAAGGCGACGGCCCCACCGGGCCATTTTTTCCCAGCTCCGCGCAGGTCTATGGTGGAGAAAAAATTCCAAGCAAGTTCTTTATGGAGTCGGAGTCCTGCAAGCGCTGCCACGAGGACATCTACAACCAGTGGAACAGCTCGGCTCACCATTTTTCATCGTTCAACAATCAGTGGTATCGCAAGTCGATCGAGTACATGCAGGACACGATCGGCACCAAGCCTTCAAAATGGTGCGGCGGATGTCATGACCCGGCCGTGCTCTACGCCGGCAAGATGGATACGCCCATCAAACAAATCGTGCACACGCCCGAAGCGCAAGCCGGACTCGGCTGCATGATGTGCCACTCCATCGCCGACGTAAAAAGCACGATGGGCCAGGGTGATTTCTACCTCGAGTATCCGAAGCTGCACCAGCTTGCCGCCAGCAAGAATCCCCTGGTTCGCGAACTGCACGACTTCATGATCAAGCTGAATCCGGAGCCGCACCGCCGCGTGTTCCTCAAGCCGTTCATGAAGCAACAGACGGCGGAGTTCTGTTCGTCTTGCCACAAGGTGCACCTCGATGTGCCGGTCAATCACTACCGCTGGATTCGCGGTTTCAACGAGTACGACAACTGGCAGGCCAGCGGCGTGTCCGGGGAGGGCGCTCGCTCGTTTTACTACCCGGCGAAGCCGCAGCAATGCGCCGATTGCCACATGCCGCTCGAACGCTCCGACGACATGGGGAACGTTGGCGGCACAGTGCACTCTCACCGTTTCCCTGGTGCGAACACCGCATTGCCCACGGCCAATGAAGATGCCGCGCAGTTGAAGGCCACCGAAGATTTCCTGACCAACGGAGCTCTTACGGTGGATATTTTTGCGCTCTCGCCGGCAAGCGCTCCGCTAAAGCCAGGCGCAATCGCGCAACACGAACTCGCAACCACTTTCGCCGTGGGAGAGGAAGCGGAGGCGAAAATCACGCCCGGCTCTGCCACGGAGGCCGCTCCCGTGACCGCGCCTCTCAACCGCGTGCAGCCCGCCATCCGTCGCGGCGACACTGTTCGCGTCGATGTTGTGGTTCGCACCAAGCGCGTCGGCCATTTTTTCCCCGGAGGCACCGTCGATGCCTACGATACCTGGCTCGAACTCAAAGGTGTCGATGACCAAGGCCACACGATTTTTTGGAGCGGCATGGTCGAGGACGACGGCAAAGGCCCTGTCGAAAAAGGTGCGCATTTCTATCGCTCGCTCCAAGTGGACGCGCACGGCAATCCGATCAACAAGCGCAATGCCTGGGCCACGCGCGCCGTCGTGTACGTACGTCTGATTCCGCCCGGCGCCGCCGACACGGTGCACTTCCGAATGACAGTTCCCGAGAATACGGGCAGCAAAATTACTTTGACCGCGCGGCTCTGCTATCGGAAGTTCGCGTGGTGGGGAACGCAGTTTGCGTTTGCGGGCGAGCGCGAAAAGAGTCAATCGAAGTCCGAGGTCGAGTCTAGCTCCGATACGCCCGCGGCCGTTACCGCCGACTACGACGATACAAAATATGCGTTTACCCAATCCCTCCACGGAGTTTCCGCGAAGGAGGAGAAGATTCCCGATCTCCCGATCGTGACCGTCGCGCAAAACGAAGTGACCGTCGACGTCCTGCCCGCGAACGCCCCCGCGCCGCAGCCTAAGACCCAGCTTGCGAAAGAAGACTGGCAGCGCTGGAACGACTACGGCATCGGTCTCTTGCTGCAGGGCGATCTGAAAGCGGCGCAGGCTGCCTTCGAAAAGGTCACCGAAGTTGATCCGCAGAATCCGGATGGCTGGTTAAACATCGGACGCGCCGCTCTGCAGGAAGGCGACCTGCCCCGCGCCCGCACCGTTCTTGAGAAAGCGCTGGCACTCAACCCGAAGCTGGCGCGTACCAATTTCTTCTACGGATCGCTGATGAAGTCCACGGGAGAATACGATCAGGCTGCGTCGCATTTCCAAATCGCGCTAGCGCAGTATCCACATGATCGAGTGGCGCTGAACAACCTTGGGCGCATTCTGTTTCTGCAGAGGAAGTACGCCGACGCCGTGAAAATCCTGCAGCAGGCGCTCGCCGTCGACCCCGAGGACTTGCAGGCGCACTACAACCTTATGCTCTGCTACAACGGTCTCGGTGACGAAAAGATGTCCTAAAGAACACAGGCTCGCTATGTGCGCTTCAAAGCCGACGAAGCTTCGCAGGCCATCACCGGCCCTTATCGTCAGCTCAATCTCGAAGACAATAATGAACGGCAGAGTATCCACGAGCACGTATCCGTCCCGCTGCCGATTTTGAACAACGCACCCACCAAGCGCCTGGCCGCAAGCGTTACCATGATCCGCGGGTCCACCACGACTCGCGTAGCGACGGCCGCCCTCGGCCGTCCAGCCGGGCAACGCCCGCCAGCAGCCCGCACCACCACAACTCCCGGGGCCCAAAAGTAATGCACACTTTCAAGAAGAATTCTTGGTCAGCCTTCCCCTCTGCCTCTGTGTCTCTGTGGTGGCTGTCGCTTCTGCTGCTAGTCGTGGCAAGCCTCGAGCACGCGCAGGAGCACATCACCTTCCGCGACATCACCGCCCAAGCCGGCATCCACTTCGCGCACAACAACGGAGCCTTCGGAAAAAAGTGGCTTCCCGAAACCATGGGCCCCGGCTGCGCCTTCATCGATTACGACAACGATGGCTTTCCCGACATCCTGCTCGTCAACGGACAGGACTGGCCCGGCCACGCCGCTGTTCATAAAACGAACGGCGCGACCACCTTGAAGCTCTACCACAACAACCACGACGGCACCTTCACCGACGTGACGCGTAAGTCCGGCCTCGGCATTTCGCTCTTCGGCCTCGGCGTCGCCGTAGGCGACTACGACAACGACGGCTTCGACGACATTTTTATTACCGCCGTCGGCCAGAGCCATCTCTTCCACAACAATGGCAACGGCACATTCACTGATGTGACCAAGTTCGCGGGACTATGGGGGCCGAACGAATTCTCGACCGGCGCCGCCTGGGTCGACTACGATCGCGACGGCAAACTCGATCTCGTTGTCGCGAACTATGTCCAGTGGTCCGAGCAAACCGATCTCTATTGCACGCTCGACGGCTCGCATAAATCCTACTGCACGCCCGAATCTTATAAGGGAACGTCGGCGCGCCTCTGGCATAACCTCGGCAACGGCAAGTTCGAAGACGCTACACAGAAGGCCGGACTCTACGATCCAACGTCGAAAGGACTCGGTGTCGCTATCCTCGACTACAACAACGATGGATGGACCGACATCCTGATCGCCAACGACACGCAGCCGAACAAGCTCTACCTCAATAAAAAAAACGGAACCTTCGAAGAGCGCGCTGTTTCTGCCGGCATCGCGTTCAGCGAAGATGGAGTAGCGCGCGCCGGCATGGGCGTCGATGCCGCCGATTATGACCGCTCGGGCAGCGCCAGCCTCATCATTACAAATTTTGCCAACCAGATGCTTTCGCTCTACCACAACGAAGGCAACGGCCTGTTCGTGGACGAAGCTCCGCGATCGGAAGTCGGCCGCGCGACGCTCGTCACGCTAGGCTTCGGCTGTTTTTTCTTCGACTACAATAACGATGGCTGGCAGGACATCCTCATCGCCGACGGCCACATCGAAGACCAGATCGAGAGCGTGCAGAAGCGCGTAAGCTACGCCGAGCCGCCGCACTTATTCCGTAATCTCGGAAACGGCAAGTTTGAGGAGGTCACGAATAAAGTCGGGAGCGCCTTTGCCGCTCCGAAGGTCGCGCGCGGCGCCGCCTACGCCGACATCAATAATGACGGAGCCCTCGATGTCCTCATCATGACCAACGGCGGCCCGGCGCATCTCTACCTCAACCAGGGTGGCACCAACCAGAGCCTGCGCATAAAACTAGTCGGGACAAAATCCAACCGCGACGGCATCGGCGCCATCGTGCGCGTAACCGCCGGGAGCGACAAGCAGTGGCTCACCATGAAGACCGGCTCCAGCTATCTTTCGCAGAGCGAACTGACGCTGACTTTCGGCATGGGATCGAAAACCAAAGCCGATGCGATCGAGATCGACTGGCCCAGCGGGCGAGTGGACAAGCTCGCAAACATTGCGACCGGACAGACAATCACCGTCCAGGAAGCAAAAGGCCAGATCGCCGCGCGGCCGTACGGGAAGAAGTAGCCCCGTGCGTTCTACCGACTCTTTCCAATTCTGTCAGCCTGAGCGGAGCAGGCCATTCGCGAAGCGAATGACCTGCGTAGTCGAAGAGCCTGCCCTGAGCGAAGCCGAAGGGACCCCATACCCGTGTGAGCTACGATGAACCTCGCAAGGCGTTCTCGAGATGCGGTTGGGCATTGAGGGCCGGAGCTCGCGGACACACACCAGCCACTCAGATAGAATTATTCGCGAACTCCCAATGACCAAGACGCTCAGCATCGCCCTCGTCTCCACCTGTCTTCTTTCACTACTCGTCGCGCTGCTCGCCGCGAGCGGTCCGGCCACGAACCCTCAGGAAGCAGCCCGCCTCAACAACATCGGCGTCGCGTACATGAATCAGCAGCTCTTCGAAAAGGCTTTGAAAACGTTCGAAGAAGCGGTTTCAAAAGATCCGGCGTTAGAAGTGGCGACCGTCAATCGCGGGGTGGCGCTGCTCAACCTGCAGCGTGTCGACGAAGGGAAGGCGCTGCTGGAAAAAGCGGCCAAAGAAAATCCAAAAGATGCCCACGTCTGGTATAACCTCGGCCTCTATTACAAAAACTCCGCCGATGCGAGCGCTGCCGTTGATGCGTTTCGCCACGTTACTGAAATTGATCCGAACGACGCCGATACCTGGTACTTCCTGGGTTCAACCTACACGCAACTCAAGCAGTTCACAGAAGCAATCGCAGCCTTCGCGAGCGCGTTAAAGCTCGACCCGCTCCACGCCTCCGCCCAGTTCGGACTGGCGCGGGCCTACCAGCAATCCGGGCAAGCCGATCCCGCGCATGAAGCGATGAAAAAATTCCAGTACATCACGCAGAACAAATTGGGCGCGCCCATCAGTCTGGCCTATGGCGAGCAGGGGAAGTATTCGCGCGCAGAAGAATCAACGGTGGCAGTGCAGAAAGTCCCGCCGCAGATTCCGGTGCGGTTTGTGGACGCCACGCAAAGCTCGGGACTGTCGACAAAACCGGAGCCCGCAAGGCGCAACACCGATGGTTCCAATCTCGGTCCCGGAGCCTGCTTTCTTGACTACGATGGCGACGGAAATATCGACATTTTTCTGCCAAATAACGGTACACAAGGCGGAATGTCGCTCTATCGCAATCTCGGCAATGGCAAGTTTGAAGATGTGACGAAGAAGGCGAGGCTCGATCCAACATTGCAAGGCATCAGCTGTACGGCCGGGGATTACGACAATGACGGCACAACTGATTTGGTTGTTGCCCTTGATGACCGGATTCTGCTGCTACACAACGAGAGAAACGGCACCTTTAGGGATGTCACCAAGGCCGCTGGTATTGAGAGCAATGGCAATATCAGCGTGACATTCGTTGATTACGATCATGATGGCGATCTGGATCTGTACATCGTCGGCGGTTCGCGCGATTTCATGTGGCGCAATAACGGCAATGGCACATTCACCGACGTCACCGACGTCACCGGTCTCCGTGGCTTGGTTCCTAGCACGGCCGCAATCGGTACTGATTTCAATAATGACCGGGCCGTTGACTTGGTGACAACGGGAGAAATGAGCACTGGCGGCATCGTGGGCGGAGCAGTTCGCTACGCTCCGGTTATTTTTGAAAACCCCCGGGAAGGAAAATTCCCACAATACTCGCTGTTCACGTTTTATGCGCCGACTACGGGCGTTGCCGTTCTCGACTACGATCACGATGGCTGGATGGATTTGGCTTTCACTCTCGATGGTTCGCCGGGCATCAGCTTATTGCGCAACGATCATAGCAAAAGCTTCGAGCATGTGAAGCTACCCGAGACTAACTGGACCAAAGCTTACGGCGTCGCCGCCATCGACTACGACAACGACGGTTGGGTCGATCTCGTCGCCGTCGGCGAGACGAAAGACGGTAAGGGAGAAGTCCGCCTCTTCCGCAATCTCGGCCCCGACGGCTTCAAAGACGTCACCGCCGAAGCCGGACTCGACAAAATTCAACTCAAAGAGCCGCGCGCCATCGTCACCGGAGACTACGACAACGATGGCGCCACCGATCTTTTGATCACGCAAACCCACGGCCCCGCTGTGCTGCTTCATAACGAAGGTGGCAACAAGAACAACTCGCTGCGCCTCGCGCTCAAAGGACTGAACGATAACAAGAGCGCCATCGGCACCAAAGTTGAAGTCTTCTCCGCTGGCCTGCGGCAGAAGTTTGAAGTCTACGGATCGTCCGGCTACCTCGGGCAGAACTCGCCCTACCTGACCATCGGTCTCGGCCAAGCCAAGGAAGCCGACGTTGTCCGCATGTTATGGCCGACGGGCGTTCTGCAGGATGAAATCGGAGTCGCCGCCAACAAGCGTCAGGATTTTCTGGAGATGGACCGGCGCGGCAGTTCGTGTCCAACGCTCTTTGCGTGGGATGGGCACGAATATCAGCTAGTCGGCGACATGCTCGGCGCAGGCGTGGTTGGACACTGGATCGCGGCGAGCGACGGCAGGGTCGAGCGCAATATCGCGCGCCCTACTGAAGCGATCAAGCTCGAGCGCAGTTCGCTGCGCGAAAAAGATGGCAAGCTGAGCTTCAGCTTCATGGAGCCGCTCGAAGAATCCGTTTACCTCGATCAAGTGAAATTGCTCGCCGTCGATCATCCGGCCGGTGTCGACGTTTATCCCAACGAATATTTCGCCAGCAATCCGCCGTACCCGCCGTTCAAGGTTGTGTTCAGCAATAAAAATGACGTGCGTCCGCCTGCCGGTGCGTGGGACGAGCACGGCCACAACGTGCTTCCCGATCTGCTCGCGCATCGCTATTTCGGCGACTTCAAAGTGCTTCCATTTTTGGGATTCACCGAGCCCCACACTCTCGAGCTCGATCTCGGCGAGCCCTACCGCGGCGGTCCACTGTGGCTTCTGATGCATGGAGAAATCGAATATTTCTCAGCCACAAGCATGTACGCCGCGGATCAAGCCCACCTGCGGCCGTTTGCGCCCTATGTCGAAGCGCAAGTCTCGGCTGATAACGGTCCAAGAGAAAAATGGATCCGGGTCGCCGATGACATGGGATTCCCCGCCGGTGGCGCGCGCACCATGACCGCCGATCTCAGCGGCAAGCTTCCGCCGGGCACGCGACGCATTCGCATCACTGCCAATCTCCAGATCTATTGGGACAACATCCTGATCAGCCGGACGAGTCAGGATCAAAAGGCCCGCCTCACGCCGGTCCCCCTCGCGCGCGCCGAATTGAATTTCCACGGGTTCCCGCTGAAGATCGAAGACCAGCCGCCGGGCAATGTGAAATACATTTACGAAAAGGCCAGCGCCACCGGCCCGTACACACGCCCCGCGGGCGCTTACACGCGCTATGGCGACGTGCGTCCGCTGCTCGACTCGATCGACGACAAGTTTGTCGTCTTTGGATCGGGCGATGAAGTTGCGCTCGATTTTGATCCGGCGAAGCTGCCCACCTTGCCCCGCGGCTGGGTGCGTGACTATTTCTTCGTCGCCAACGGATACGAAAAAGATATGGACTTCTACGCCTACCGCGGCGATACGCTTAACCCTCTACCATTTCGGGACATGCGCACGTATCCGTATCCCGGCCAATCTTTTCCGGCCGATGCCGACCACCTGAATTACTTGCTCGAATACAACACCAGGTTCATGTCGGGGAACGAAGCGAGTGGATATTCTTTCCAATACCCCGACCACCGCTGATCCAGTAGCGCCGGCATCCTGCCGGCTGTCCCGAGGGCGTCTCGCCCTCGACGCGGAGGGCTAGGACCCCGAAGGACAGCCGCCGAGACGGCGGCGCTACTCCCTATCGCGCTACAATCACTGTGCATGCGGGCCGGGCAGATTATTATTTTGTGGATCGCCTTCACCGGCCTGCTGTCGGCCCAGAGCGCTCCCCAAGGCCCGACGGGGCCCGCTGCCAAGATTCCTCCCGCGCGTACTGAAAAGCTGTCGCCCGCGCCCAAACCCACCGCACCCGTCCCCATTTTTCGCGACATCGCCGCCCAGGCTGGCCTGACCGCCTCCCACATCTCCTCGCGTGAAAAGTATTACGTCATCGAATCCATGAGCGGCGGCGTGGGTCTGTTCGACTGCGACAACGACGGTAAACTCGACATCGTAATGGTGAACGGCTCGACTGTTGATCGCTATAAGCAGAGGGGTGGCGATCCTCTCGTCACGCTCTGGCATCAGGATGCCAACCTCAAGTTCACCGACATCACCGAGAAAGCCGGACTCACGCGCAAAGGTTGGGGCATGGGCGTTGCCGTCGCCGACTTCGACAACGACGGAAACCTCGATCTCTTCGTGACCGGCTATGGCGGCAACGCGCTTTATCGTAACAAAGGCAATTGCACGTTTGAAGACGTGACCGACAAGGCCGGAGTGCGCGGCGGTGGCTTCTCCACGGGCGCGGCCTGGGCGGATTACGACCGCGACGGCAACGTCGATTTGTTCGTCTCCCGATATGTTCACGTGGACATGAACGACCTGCCCGCTTTCGGCTCGACCAAATTCTGCCAGTTCAAAGGAGCGCCGGTGCAGTGCGGGCCATGGGGCATGGAAGGAGAAACCGATCTGCTCTACCACAACCGCGGCGACGGCACGTTTGAAGAGGTCTCAAAGAAGGCCGGCGTTGACGATCCCGAAAAATATTACGGACTGGGCGCAACCTGGGGTGACTATGACAACGATGGCTGGCCCGATCTGTTCGTCGCCGATGACGCCACCCCCAATCATCTCTATCACAACAATCACAACGGCACATTCAGTGATGAGGCCATGGTCGGCGGCATTGCGCTGAACAGCGAAGGGCAGGCGCTTGGTTCGATGGGCGTGACGTGGGGCGATTACGATCACAGCGGGCGCCTCTCGATGTTCATCACCGAATTTGCCGACCAACCCAACACGCTTTATAGCAACCAGGGGAAACGAGCATTCGAAGATGTCGCCATGCCGTCGCATCTCGGCCAGCCCAGTTTGCCGCTGGTCGGATGGGGGACGACGTTTTTCGACATGGACAACGACGGCTGGCTCGATCTGTTCGTGGCCAACGGACACGTATATCCGCAAATGGACACGGTGAAGGGAAGCGCCGCCTACGCCGAGCCGATGCTGTTGCATCGCAACCTGCGCAACGGAACGTTCGAAGAAGTTTCGAAGGCAGCGGGGTTAGCGGACATGCCGCTGAAATCCCGGCGGGGCGCTGCTTTTGGCGACATTGCTAACGACGGCAATATGGATATCGTGGTGCTCAACGTCGGAGAGCCTCCTTCCTTACTGCTCAACACAAACAAGATCGCGAACCACCGCGTGCTCTTCCGTCTCGCCGGAACAAAAAGCAATCGCGCCGCGATCGGTGCGCGCCTCACCATTCATGCCGCAGGAATGACGCAGTTTGACGAAGTGCGTGGCGGCGGCAGTTATCTTTCGCAGAACGATCTGCGCCTCCATTTCGGTTTGGGATCGGCGACAAAAATTGACTTGGTGGAAGTGCGCTGGCCCTCAGGCAAGGTAGAGACCTTGAAAGACATTGCCGCCGACAAGATTTACACGATCAGGGAAGAACACGGCATCCAGGATTCCGCGCCGTTTAGTGATCTCCCGGCTCACTTACCATAGTTCTTCGGCAACGCCTTGGCCAACTCCCTCCATCCCACCAGCACGAATCCCTGGTCTTTCAAAAACTGGCGGAACTCCGGGCTCTTGACCATATCCAGATCGTGTTGCCGCCATGCGGCGCCCCAATCGGGATGATCGTAGGTCGCTCCCCGCATCTCTTCGTCGTCATATGCAAGATGCACAATGACCTGATAAACGCCGGGACCGAGTGCTTGAAGTTGTTTCCGGTACCACGCGTTCCAGTCCTTGGCTTCGGTTCCCGGTTCGATTTCGATTACCTTTTGGACCAGGACTTCTTCTGCGGGCGGCGATGCTCCCGCAGGTGCGTGAGAGCCGCCCATAGCCTCCAGGATGGGCAGATCGTAGGTGTAGCCCATCTTCTGATAGAGCTTGTACAGATCAGTCGAGCCGAACAGTGCGCCCATGTGGGTGTCCAGGTGTGTCAGATGAATGCCCTTGGACTGGGCGCGATCAATTTGCGAGCGCAGTTCGATTTCTACTTCAGAGAGTTTGGCATTTTGCGCAACGTCGGGTGTATCGAGTGGAAGATACCCGTCCGGGTCCAGCAGGCTGGGTACCTTGTCTTTCGGGCTCACAGGTCCCCAGCGAAGAGTAGTCCACTCGCTGTTGAGGGCCTGGTGAATTCCGACATCGGCGTCGGGGTGCTCCCTCGCCCACTTGACCACCTCGGGAAACCAAGGGCAGGGAACCAGGATGCTGGCCGAAGTAATCCATCCCTTCTCGAGCGCCTCGAACGTGGCCCGGTTGACGGAATGGTTCATGCCGAGGTCGTCCGCGTGAATCACCAGCAGACGCGCCGAGGCGGGATAGCCCCGGCGCTCCTGCACAGTCTTTTCCGGGACGGTTGGTTTTTTGACAGTCGTCTCTTGCACGGTCTGGGCGAAGCCTTGCGCCAAGCAGACAATAAGGAGCAGGATTGTAAAACGTATTCTTTGTTTCATGATCGTGGACTCGCGCTCCATCATATTCCGTCGAAATTCCGCCGAATTGTTGAGGTTCACCAAGGCTCGGCAAGAATCGTTTTAATACAGGTGCTTTTTCATTGACAGAATATCCCTTCCGTATAGAATTCGAGAAGAATTTTGTGTGTCACGAGTGACTCTTCCCCGAACCCCGTTATCTCCGCAAGATCAAGATAATGGGGTTTTATTTTGAGAACGTGAATGAGTTCTGCTGCCAACCCGCCTGCTAATGCCCCGCGCCTGAGGCGCTCACTCACGCTTTGGGACCTCATTCTGTATGGCGTGATCGTGATTCAGCCGGTCGCCCCCATGTCGGTGTTCGGGGTTCTCAGCGACCGCGGACACGGGCACGTGGTTACGACGATCCTGATCGCTATGGTGGCGATGCTGTTCACCGCCATCAGCTACGGCCGCATGGCGCGCGCCTATCCCAGCGCCGGATCGGCCTTCACCTACGTTGGCCAGGAAATCAATCCCGCTCTTGGTTATGTTACGGGCTGGAGCATGGTGATGGACTACATGCTCAATCCGATCATCTGCACCATCTGGTGCAGCCAGCAGTCGCACGTGTGTGCGCCGGGCGTGCCCTACTGGGCGTGGGCTGTCTTCTTCGCGCTGGTGTTTACGCTCCTCAATATCCAGGGAGTGAAGACCTCGGCTCGGGTGAACTCGGCGCTGGCGGCGGGGATGGGCGTGGTGATCGCAATTTTCTTTGTCGTCGCGGCGCGCTACATCTTTGGGCATCCGCACGATGGCGCCGGCTTCTATACGCGACCCTTCTACGACCCGAGCCTGTGGAACACGAAGGCTGTGCTCGGTGGAACATCGATCGCAGTACTCACCTACATCGGTTTCGACGGCATCTCCACGCTCTCGGAAGAAGCGGAAAACCCGCGCCGCAACATTCTGCTGGCAACCGTGCTGACCTGCGTCGTGATCGGCATTCTGTCTGCCGTTGAGGTCTATGCCGCGCAGTTGATCTGGCCTGCATCGCAGCCTTTTCCCGACGTCGATACTGCCTTCGTTCACGTTGCTGGCCGCGCCTGGAAGCCGATGTTTGGCATTATCGGTTTCACCTTGCTGGTCGCGAACTTCGGATCGGGCATGGGCTCGCAGATCGGCGCTGCCCGCCTGCTCTACGGGATGGGGAGAAGCAACGCACTCCCGAAATCGTTCTTCGGAGTGGTGGACGCGAAGCATCGAGTGCCGCGAAATAACGTGTTGTTTGTGGGCGCAATCGCGCTGATTGGCGCGTTCGTGATGAGTTACGGTCTCGGCGCTGAGATGCTAAATTTCGGCGCGCTCATCGCCTTCATGGGCGTGAACGCTGCCGCTTTCATGCGCTACGTGGTGCGCGACCAAAAATGGACGCTGTCGTTTGTCGCTCCGCCCGTATTCGGTTTCGTGATCTGCTTCTTGCTCTGGCTGAGCCTCAGCACTCCCGCCAAGATCGCAGGCACCATTTGGATGGTCGCGGGAATTGCCTTCGGCGCCTGGAAGACGCGGGGCTTCCGCGGAGACCTGGTGAACTTTGATCTGCCTGCGGAGGAGTAAGAGAAGGATTGTCATCCCGAGCGAAGCGAGGGATATGCATCTTGCGGGGACTGCACATCCTTCGCTTCGCTCAGGATGACATTAATTGGAAATTCACTCCACGTTCCAGCCGCTGATTTCGATTTCAGGCTTCGCCGTTCCCAACCCGCTGGTGTGATAGGTTGCCGTGATCTCCCGTTTTTCACCGGGAGCTAGCGAAATGTAGTTGTCCTCCCACACCACCGGCAGAATTTCTTCGCCGCCTTTGCCCTTGTCGAGTTTCAGGCGCACGAAAAACGCGAGGGACTTGCTCGGATTTTCCACGGTCACGTGAGTCGTCTCATCTCCGCTATTGCCATTGCGCTCGCTGCGGCTCGATAGATTTAACTTCACCTTCGGCAACTGCGCGAGCGAAGTATAGTCCGCATACGATGCGGTCGGAGTCGTATACCAATTCGACTTTGACCAGTCGAGCGTTTCGGGCTTCGTCGAGAGCCAGTAGAAATTCGATCCGACCAGCTTGCCGCTGCCATCGGTGATACGGAGATCAAGGAAGTACGCCGGCGACAGTCCTTCAATCTGCGGAAGCTCAAACACCTTCGCGGTGCTATCGGCGGCCGCATCGAGCGCAGTGTCCTTCGAAAACTTCTGCGTTCCGTCGAGATTGAATACCCGAGCCGCCAGCCTCAGTCCCTTGGCATCCGCATATTGACTGCTCACCAGCCACACCGAGTGATCGTCGTATCCGTAGACCGGGTCGAGCGTCTGCATCGCTTTTTTCGCTCCGAAATATCCGCCGCCCGGCCGCAAATAGTAATCGTAGAGATGCCAGATCATCGAGGGCCACGCGTTATTCAGCATCCACTGGATCACACCAGTCGAAGTGTACTTGTTGCGGCTGTAAGCCTCGTACATGGCGCGCACGCCTTCGTAAGTCATGAGTTGCGACTTGTAGGTGAAGTCCTCGGCGCTAGCCGCCTTTCCATAGCGGGCATTCAGCGCATCGGTAAACACTTGTATCGTTTTGAAGGAGCCGCCGCCTGCGTGGAAATTCCAGTACTGATCCAACGGCCCATCCACCGTCCAAAGATGGTCTTTGGGAACCATGCGCCGCACG
>Ga0210406_10005252_pt1 | contig 13622 bp, 12 predicted proteins | sample IncBWC30MmetaG_FD_155454 | JGI IMG/M metagenome (GOLD analysis project Ga0210406, IMG submission 155454) | Forest soil microbial communities from Barre Woods Harvard Forest LTER site, Petersham, Massachusetts, United States - Inc-BW-C-30-M | ecosystem: Environmental > Terrestrial > Soil >... | reverse complement strand
GAGGATCTGCGGCGCGGCCGTGCACATGCCACCCGTCGCACCCGTCGGCAGCTTGTCAACGATCGTCGCGTTCCAGGCGTCGCTGCCCCCGGTGTTCTGCACGTTGAGGGTGAACTGCCCCAACTGTGCCAGAGCCATTGTCGCCGGACCCGACTTCCGGAGCACCAGCACCGGGTCGGGAATCTTCACTTGAAGGGACGCAGTGAGGTTCGCCCCTTCAAGGCTGAAATACGTGCTATTACCCGGTGCAATGCCACCGTTGCCGAAATTGACGAACCCGTTGTTCGGGTTCGTTACTGTGAAGGTAATTGGCCCCTGACCATAACGGTGCGGGTCCGTTGCGCCTGCGCAATTGGGCTGCGGCCCAAGAGGGCTGAAAGTCCATCCCGGGGGGCCACTACAAAGTCCATCGTCCTCGAAAGAAAAAATAGTGACTGTTGCGCTACTCAACTGCAAACTGGTGATGGCGTTACCAGTGTTGTTTACGACACCAATCAGGTTGTCGTCATTGCCGTTATCGTACGAGGGGGCAGGATTGGGGGCAGTTATTGTGATAGAGCCGTCAGCGTTGAGCGTGATCAAAATGGTACAGCCCTCATTGGCGCGTCCATCTTGATTGGCGAGATAGGCGGGCCTAACACCTCCTCCACGACCGGCATCGCCGCCGTTGATAATGGAGCACGTCTGCGTCTGGGCAAGCGCAGACTTCGCTCCCATCATCAGAACGATGATCCCGAAGACAAATAAAATCCTCTTCACAGCGCGTGCTCTTTTGAACAGCGGTGCTCTTCCTGGCTGCCGATGGCCGCATGCGCGATGGGGGAGTTACGCACATCATCGGTCTCGGTAAGTCGCGCGCGGAAGCGGAGGGTGAGGCGCAGCTTGTCGTGCAGGATTGCGATCCGGCTGTAGCCTGCACTCACATAAATTTTGCTACTAGAAGTCATGTACGCCTCGTTCCAGTTACCAAAGCGATTCATCGCCAAGAGGAGCCGAGGCAGCCCGAGTTTCGGACTGGAGTTTCGGCGGTCCCGCTGTCGTGGAGCCCTGGAGGCTCTTTAGACCGGTGACTTTGCGTCCCCACCTTTCGGTGGGTTTGCCCTTGTCGTGTCCAGAGAGTTCTGATCGCTCAGATCAAATTGCGCCTCCTTCAGGCAGCAGGCAGGAAATCGATCGGATAGATGATGGTCACCGGCGGTACGACCTTGGCGCCGAAGTTGAATGTCTTCACGCGTTCCACCACCTGCGCCGCTAAGTCCGGTGCATTCATGTTGGAGCCGTGCAGCAGGCACAGGGACACGGCGCCGTCGGGCTCGATCGTCAGGCGCAGGATCATCTTTCCCTGCAGCGTCGGATCGCGGCGTAGCTCGAGGTTGTACAACCGATAGAGCTGGGCCTTGTGACGGTCGAAGACGATCTGTATCTCCTCATCGGTACGTCCGGGACCCGGCCCGCCGCTCACCGGGCGGCTCGCCGCCGCCGCCGATCCGATGCCGCTCGAGGCCTGCGTGAGCGAGCCGCCGCGAATCGCGTTGCGCTCGGCACCACCGCCCGAGCCGAGGCCGCGACTCACGGCCGCTAGGTTGATTCCACCGCTCGTGCCTGGCGCGCTGGTGGTCAGCATCGCGCGCTCCGGCGTACCCACCGAGTTTTCGGCGTTATTGATGCGTGCCTGAGCGCCGAGGGCCGGATTGATCTGCGTGTCCGCGAGCGCGGCAAGCCGCTGCTTGAACACCATCAGCCCGGCGGGCTTCGGCGGCTCCACCGGCGCCTCGACGGCTGGCTTGACCGGCTCCTCCGTCGGGGCCTTAAGCGCCTGCTGCGGTGTCGGCTTTTCCACGGGTTTCTGCACCGCGAGTTTCGGTGGCGGGGGCAACACGCGCGGCGGCGGAGGCGGCCGCGGCAGTGCCATGGTGATGTGGAGCACCTGCTCGGGCGGTGTCTCCTCGGGCGCTGACAGCCGGGGCAGATTGATCAGGGGAAAGATCAGTGCCAGAAGGAGGCAGACCGCGAGCGCGCCCAGCAGCGATTTCTGAAAACGCCGGTCATCCTCTCCTCCCCAGGTCCAAGGCATGATGAGCGGACGGGAGTGAAGGCCGCTGATCTCCCGCTCGACGATCCACTCCTGCCGGAGCCTCTCATCCTCTTCCTGCGCTTCGAAGAGTTCGTCCTCGATCAGTCCCGCACGATACTGTTCCTGGTCGATCTGTTCGCGGGTGCTCTGTCGGTGCGCTTCCAGTTCGCCCACGCGGCTCTCGAAGGCGGTGACACTTTCGCGAACCCGACCCAGCTGATCCTCACCGGTCGTGACTGCCTGCGCAGTACCCCAGAACAACTGCGCGCCTCCGAGCTTGCCGAGCTCGCCCAGGGCGTCGCAGACCTGGTGCAGCAGGCGGTGCTGGTTGCGCGCGGTCGCGAGAGCCTCCAGCTGCGCATCGAGTGAGCGCAGCTCGCCCACCAGCGCATCGACCGACTCCTGCGACGTGCCGAGCGCCGCGATGAGCGCCTGCTGATCCTTCAGCGCCTCATTCTTCGGCACGTGATGATCTTGCGGCGTCCGCTGATCCTCGACCTGATCTTGCGCTGTTTCCGAATCCATGCTGTTCCCTTGAGGTGAAATGACGGTCACCGTGTCCCCCTGTGAGAAGGCCGTTAGAGGCTCTTGACCCCGTCCACCGGCTTCTCTTTCTGGATTAACGCGAGCGAAATCTTGCCGTACGCGGCCGCCGTGCACGTCGCCAGAACCTTCCGCAGCACCTCGTACGGCAGATCCTTGTCGGCCATGACCGTGACCTCCTGCGAGGTGAGCGCCGCATCACGCGCTGCCGCGTCGAGCCCGGCGATCGGGCGCTGCAGCACCTTGCGCAAAGGCTCGATCAGCTGCGTGCGCGGGTCGTTGACTTCCGCGAAGCTCGCCACCGTCTCACCCTGCACGAGCAGGGCGTCCTTCGTGACCATCACGACGACCGACTGCTTCGGGCGCACGTCGGTGCGCGACTGCGGAATGCTCACACCCTCGGAATTCTGGAGCACTTCCACATCCGTCGAGTACACGAGCAGGAATGCCACCAGCACCGACAGAATGTCGATCATGGGAATCAGATTCAGATGCGCATCCTCGCGAACCTTGCGCGGCATCAGCCCGAGACCACGCTTCAGCACTTTCATGGCGCATCTCCCAGCGCGATGTTCGTGAACAGCGCGACTTTCACTGTCTGCGCGCCCGGCACCGCCTGGCCGGCGACGAGCGCATCCGTAGCGGGCACTTCGGTGCTGCGGATCGCATCCATCGCCTGGATCAGCTCGTCGTAGGGAACCTTTCGCTCCGAGAGCACCGACACATCCTCCGAGGTCGGATGTTCACGCTTCACCGCCAGCACGCGTTCGGTCAGCGCGTTCAGGTCGTACGCGCCGCTCACCTTCGGTATCGTACCGATCGCCTGCTTGCCGTCGCTGAGCTCGAAGCCGTCCTGGCGGACGATGACCTCGAGTCGAAACTTCGGCTCCGCAGGCTTCGCGGCTACGGAGCTCGGCAGGTCGATCTGCATGACGACGATGCGCGAGAACACTGCCGTCATCAGCAGAAAGGTGACCAGGACGGTGAAGATGTCAATCATCGGCACGAGCAGCAGCTCGGCCGGCTTGCGCTCGCGACGCATGAGGAGACTGCGCATAGTGTGATCCTCAGGCCGCCGAGGCCGACTTCTGGACGAGTTCCAAGCGGCTCTCAGCGCGGGCCGCCTGACGAGCAGAGAGCGCGTTCAGGAAGCGGATGGCCGCCGTCTCCAGGCCATCGCTCAGCCCCTGTGTCTTCGACTGCAGAAAGGCGTGCACCACCAGGATTGGAACTGCGGTCATGAGACCAAAGGCCGTGCAGTTCATCGCCTCGGAGATGCTCGCCGACAGCAGGTTGGCCTTTTCCGCCGGGTTGACGGTCGCCACGGCGGCGAAGGAGTGGATCAGGCCGCTCACCGTACCCAGCAGGCCGAGCAGCGTCGCGACATTGGCGGCCGTCGCGAGATAGTGAGTGCGCTTCTCGAGCTGCGGCACGATTTCCATCATGCTCTCCTGAATCGCTTTCTCCACGTCATCGCGCCGCCGCACCGCCCCCTGCAGGGCAAGCCCCATGTTGAGCACTCGCGCCATCGGAGAATCGTCCTTGCTGGTGAGCTCGCGCGCCTTGTCGAAGTCGCCACTCGTGAGCGCCGGCTCGACCCGGCTCCAGGTGCGTCGATTGCGGGCGCTCATCATTGCGAGCGTGATGTAGCGCTCGAGCGCGATTGCGATCGCGACCGCCCCGACCAGCAGGATGGGAAACATGTAGGCCCCGCCTGCTGTGAAGAACTTGACGATTGAATAGAAGAATTCCATATGCGAACCTCTTGAACGTTACTGTCAAACCACTGAACGATTCACTTTCAACCTGACGCTCGCGCGCGCCGCTTCGCTCACTTCGAGCTCGACTTGAATTCGTAGTACGCCAGCTCGCGCATGAAGACGTCCTTGTCCAGCGGCGCCGTCGCCGAGTCGAGCAGCCTGGACACGCTCGGCATTTCACCGAGCTGCGAGCTCTTCCAGGGCACGAGCACGAGCGACTTGGGGGCATCCTCGTTTCCCAGGATCGACATGCCCGACATCTTCACGTCGCCGCCGGGCTGCGCTGCCTGGCCGGCCGCGGCAGCGGGGTCCGCCTTGCCATCACCAGCCTTCGTCCTGGCGGTCTGCTTCTTCGCCCCTTGCTTAGGTGCGCCGGCGGACTGGGTCGTTGCCGGCGCACTCGCCGCCGCCGGCGTGCCCGGCGCAGTCGCCGTCTCGTCGGCCGCCGCGCCGCGCGCGGCCGCAAGCAGTAAAAGGCTGAGGATGAGTGTCCGTACCATGAGTCCTCCTAGGTCTTCGTCCTGGCGTTCAGATCGGCGATCCACTTCGCCACCCGCTTGTCGTCCGGGACCAGCTGCTGATAGGCAGCGTAGTTGTCGCGGGCGCACGTGAGGTCACCCAGGTATAGATCGCAGAGAATCGCCAGATTCAGCCTTGCGTAATGGAATCCGGGGAAGACTGCCAGCGCCCGCTCGTAGCTTTCGCGAGCGGCGGCGAATTCAGCTTTCCTGCGGTACACGATGCCGAGCTCGTTGTACGCCACGAGCTGGCGGGGGTTGAGGTCGACTGCGCGCTTGAGGCTCGCCACCGCCTTGTCGAGATCGCCGGACTTGCCGTACGCGATGCCGAGATCGACGTAGGCCGCGGCCGCATTGGGTGCTTTCTGGGTGACCTTGAGCAGCAACGCGATTCCCTGATCATATTGTTTCGCGTCGAGAAGGCGCATCGCGTTGTCGTAATCGCCACGAACGTCTGCCGGGATGCGCATTTTTTCAGTGAGCTGGAAGCCACCCGCATCCGGCTGAAGCGTCGATCCGGCCACGCGCGGCTTGCCCGCCGACGCAGTGCTCCAGCAGCCGAGGAGCGTCACGGCCAGCACGAGTCCGGCCGCAACTCGCCGCGCGCCCGTTATCCGCTCGAAATCAGTGCAGGTGTGCATTGTCTGCTCCCGCTGTGAGGGTGCCCGTTGCGGGCGTGGGCGCGGCTTCCGGGATCGTCGTATTGCCGACGGCTGCTTCAATCACACGCGGCGGCGGTTGATAGACATACCGCTCGAGCGATCCGAGGAATCCGCTGCTGATTTCGCCCCGCTCGTAGGTCTCCGGCTTGAGCGCCGCGAGACGGTCCAGGCTTTTCTGCGTCCACGCGTTGCTGAACGCCCGCCTCATCAGCTCGAGGTTTTTCTGGTGGACCGCGATCGCCTTCTCATCGAGCGGGTGCGCGGCATCGGCAAGCTGCTGTTCGTAGTCCTTTAGAGCCTCCACCCCGAGATCGGCCGGGCGCTCTGACTCGCGCAGGGCCTGGCTGAAATTCGCGTAGATCTCGGCCATGTAGAAGGTGGCCGCCGCGGTGACCTCCCCAACCTGGTAGTCGACCAGCCGGCCGAAGGCTTTGGTCGCAATGTCCATACTGCGTTGCTTCTCCTGGAGGCTACGCTCGAAGGGCTGCACGAGTTTGAGCGACGCATACTGCTCGTAGATCGGCTCGGACAGCTCGAAGGCCGCGCGCGCCGCGACGTTTCGCGTGCGGTCCGTGCGCTCGCTGCCGGCCGCACCGTCGGCACGCACGATTTCCTCGAGCTGATGGTGGTACTGGGACTGATCGCCCTTCGACTTGTAGATCCCGGCAATCTTGGAGCGCGTCTCCACCGCCGTCTCAATCGGCTTGGGGAACTCCCCGACATACTTCGAGTACGCTTCCAGTGCGCGATCGGCGTTGTTAGCCTGCATATACAGGTCGCCCGCCTGCAGCATCGCTTCAGCGCGCAGCTGCGGATTCGGCGACTCGATCGCCACACGTTGGTACTCACCGGCGGATTGCGCCAGCTGCCCGGCCTGTTGGAACGCGTAGGCGATCTGCTTGGTTGCCTCCTTCTGCAGCTCATGCTCGGGGAAGCTCTGCCGGAACTCGTTCAGAACCTGAGCCGCGGCCGTCCAGTCTTTCAAGCGCAGCAAGGCCGCGCCGGCGTCGTACTCTGCCGCCGCGCAGATCTTCGACGTGGGAGCAACCTGCTTGACGCGCACGAAGTGATTGGCCGCGGTGCGGTAGTCCTCTGCCTGGTTTGCCTGCTCGCCCTGCTTGTAGATGGAGGCCGCCAGGTTCTCCACCAGCCCGGCACTCGATGCATCTCCCTGCGGCGTGGCTTCAAGTACGCGCCCGTAGGCCTGCTCCGCGTCTGCATACTCCGCGAGGCCGAAGGTGGAGTGTGCGACGACCAGCCACGCATCGCGGCGCACGCCCACGGCCGCATTCGGGAACTTCTCGATGAGATGCCGACCGGAGTCGCGCGCGAGCGCGAGGTCCTTCATCTCGTACGCGTCTTGAGCCGCCGCGGCCAGTACGATTGCCGCCTGCTCATGCTGCGGGAACGCGTCCGCGAACTTGATCGAACTGTCGATCGTGTCGCGGCGCGCAGCATCCTTCAAATCGGCGCCGGCGACCTTGAGATACTCGCGATGTGCGTAAATCGCGGCATAGCCCGCCGCCGCCGACTTCGCGTGCGGCGGGTAATCATAAGCCGTGATTTCATATTCGTGCGCCGCCGCCGCGTAGTCATGATTCTCGAGCATCAGATCCGCGAGCTGATAGTCCGTTTGCGGCGCTTGCGGATCGGTGCGGAACGAAGTCAGAAACTCCCGGTACCAACGCGTGGCCTCGGCGTAGTTGGCCGCCTTCTGCTCATGCTGCTTCGGGTCCTGGTACTGCGCGTGATAGTGATTCGCCAGGTCCTTCAGGTTGCTCTGCACGTAACTCAGTACTTCCGGCGACTTGTTCACATCGAAGTGATGCCAGTACTCGCCCTGCAGGCCGTATGTGCCCGCGAAGTCCTTCTTCGCCGCGAGCACCAGCTGCGGGAATCCGCCCTTCTCATAGATTTCAACCACCCGCATGCTGAAGTGAGGCGACACCTCGTGGAACGGGTACAGCGCCACGAATGATTTATAGACCGTGACGGCGTCCTGATACCGGAGCTTCGCCAGGTAGAACTCCGCGAGGTAGCGGTAGACACGGTTCTCGTAGGCTCGATGTCCGTCGGTGGCGAAGTACGAGCCGATCACTTCCGGACCGCCGATATTCGAGAAGCTCAGGCTGATGACCTGGAAGGTATCCTCGACGCGCCGCTGCTCGGCCTCGGTATGCTTCGCATCGAAGTCATAGCCGCTCTTGACCTTGTAGTCGAGGAGTGCGAAGAACCGGGGCAGAGCCTCTTGGTGGAGTTGCTGCTTGTACAACGTCCATCCCAGCTTGTAGAGTGCGAGCTCGTAGTACTCCGAGCCGCTCCCGCGGTCCGCAATTGCCGCGTAGGATCTCTCCGCCTCACGATATTTCCTTGCGATGAAGAAGCGCTCCGCGCGCCTGAACTGCACCTCGTCCGCGAACCGCGAGCGCGGATTTTCGCCGACCAGCTGCTCCATGACTCTCAAGGCCTCCTCGGTCTGCCCCAGCTCGTCGTAGGCGCGCGCCTTCTGGTAGAGCACCTGGTCACGAAACGCGTACTGCGGATACTTCGCGAGCAGCTCGTCGTACAGCTTGATCGCCTCGAGCGGGCCGGCGCTCGCGGGATCACCATCCATTCCGCCCGGCAACGCCAACTTCGGCGCCGCGTTCGCGGGCGGGATTCCCGGCTGCGATGCCGCCCGCTGCTCCAGATCACGTTCCGATGCCACCGAGGGACCGGAGCCCGGAATCTCCGGGTGGGACCGCGTCGCGATGCGCGCATCGAACTTCGTGACTGCCGGCGCGCGCAACGCGGTAGCGCGGTCTCGTCCGGGGCTGCCAATCGGTTCGGCTGGCGCGGCGCCTGACGCCGGCGCGACGGACTTCGCTTGCGTGCCACTTTGCGACGCGGGCAGCTCCACGAGCTTGCCGTCGCCCTGGATTCCGAACTCCTTCTCGATCTTCAGGTCCGCCAGGCGCCGCATGGCCTCCGGCGCCAGCGTGCTGTCCGGAGCCTGCTTCAGGAAGTCGCGGTAACTCTGCACCGCCCGATCGAGGCCCTGGTCGACCGGCACCTCCTGGGTGTCCGGCCGTACCCCGTGAAGGGTCGCCAGTGTCCCCGACCGGTCGACGGTATGAGCGCACGCCGCGATCAGCGGCAGGAGCAACGCGACGGCGCATGCACGCGCGAGACGCATCACGGCGTCCCTCCGTTCGCGTGTTCCTTCAGCGCCCTGTCATAGCTGTCGGCCACCGCGTAGCGAGCCTGAACCTGATAGGCCTCGAGGCGCTGATGCCGTATGTTGAGTTCATCGATGGCGACCGCCTCGATTACGTGGCCCTGCCGGGCGAGCAGGGTGTCGACGTGCTCCAGCGCCGCATCGACTCGTGTGCGCAGCCGCCGGATGGGCTGGTCGTAGCCGGCGTAGCTGTGCACTGCGGCCTGCCGCGCCCGGACAAAGGCGGTGTATTGCTTCTGCAACGCCCGCACATCTTCGTTCAGCGCGTGCAGATCCTCGTGAGCCCGCGTCAGCCGCTCCGGGTACTCCGTGCTCAGACGCCACGTGAGTACGCCCCGCAGGCGCTGCACCCGGGCCTCCTCGGCGGCGTGTTCCTCGTCGCCGCTGTGTTGTAGCGCCGTCTCGATCTTCGCCAGGCGTTCGAGCGCCGCGTGTTCGTCGGCTGTTGCCAGAAGCGCCGGCCGCGGCGCCGTCAGAATGTCCTGAAGACGCTTCTGCAAGTGATCGCGCTGCTCGAGTCGCACACGCATCTGCGAGTCCAGCTCTTTGAAGTGCGCATCGACCTGCGGCAGCAGAGGCTCGTAGTTCGCACGGCGCAGGCGAATCAGATCCTCGAAAGCGTCGAACCCGCCTTGCCAGGCAATCAGCCTCCGGCGCAAATCCTCCATGTCCAGATAGTTCTGCAATGCCGTCTGGAAGTCATTCGAGGCCATTAGTTCGGTGAGGTAGAAGGTCTCCGGCGTGTCGGGCAGCGTGCGCAGGCGCACGACCCATAGGTTGTCCTGCTTGATTTCCTCGCGCACCAAGGCTTTGAGGAAGCTGCCCTCGCGGATGCTGCGCGTGGACGCATCCACCTTCTCCAGCTCCTTGCCGAAGGCATCGAGCGCCTTGCCGTAAAGCAGCGCCGCGCGCCCGTACACCTGCAGCTTGCTGTAGGCAAACGGCAGCGCGAGCATGACCTCTTGCACGGCGGCATCGGTTCCATCGCGCTCGATGAGCATGCCCCAGGGCACGAGCGCCTTCTGATAGTCATGTGCGGTGGCCTCGGCCCACCCGGTGCTCAGCAGCGCGCGGTTCGAATACGGTCCGTCCAAGCGCACGCGGTCGAAGGCCAGCTGTGCTGGTCCGTACTCCTTCGACTCGAACAGCAGGCTGCCCAGGACCATGTTCGACTTGTCGCGGACCGCGGCCGTGGCCGAGACGCGACTGTCGATCTGACCAGCCTTCTCCAGCTGCCGCAGCGCCTCCGTGTTATGGCCCGCCTGCAGCAGCGCTATCCCTAAGTTGTAGGCGGCGAATCCCTTCAGGCTCTCCGCGCTCTGCAGGCGCTTGAGCACCTCCATCGCGTCCGCCGGCCGCCCGAGAGCGGAGTAAACATTGGCACGCAGGAATTCCAGATCGTCCTTGATGTTGTCCGGCACAGTCCCCTGAATCCGCTCCAGCGAATGCAGCGCATCCTCGGGCTGATCCTTCTGGAACTGGATGCGCGCCAGCCGGTATGCCGCGTCGTTCTTGACGGGCTGCTCCACGTCGGCATCGAGAACTGCCTTGATGGCCCGACCGGCACGCAGATGCATGCGGTAGCGCAGCTCGAAGTCGCCGACCGAGAAATCCGCCTGCCTGATGTGGTACTGGAGTGAATCCAGCTCCGGCTCGTCGACGCGATAGTGCTGGGCCAACTCGGCATCGAGGCGCTCCAGCGCGTCGAAGTATTGACCCTGATAGGCCCCATACAGTGCTTCTCCGAAATACAGGTCGCGCAGTTCGGCAGCGACGGACGGCTGAGCCGCGACCGCGGCCAGCACCACTACCATCGACAGCGATGGCGGCCGGATACGCATGGCTACCAGTCCTCGAGATGAATCCCGGGCTGCGGGGTATCCGGGCCCGCCAGCATCACCCCGAGCAACTTCGGCTTGATCTCCTTGGTGAAGGGGAAGCGCTCGGTCCGGGTGTAGTCCTTGCCGTTGGCGAGCTTGGCGCTTACCGAAACCTCGATCTCGTGCGTGCCGGTTGTGATGTTTCCGCTGTAGACCCGCTGGACGCCCCCTCTGCGCAGGGCATCGAGCTCTTTGAAGCTGTAGATGTAGTGAGTGGCGAGATGTCCATCGATCTGGATCTGCACGGCATCGAGGCGCAACGTCTCGCCGTGCGCCAGCGACACGAACACTGCGAGATGCGTGTCGGACGGATAGAGCAGCTTCTCTTCCAGCTGGTTGAGCTCCGCCGCGATGCTCAGGACGTCGGTTTTGACCTCCTGCACCTGCTGGTCCAGACCTTTCATCTGTGCCCGGGCGCTTTCATCCGCCGGACTGGGCCGCGCCGAGATGCACAGCAGCGCGCTCATCACGATCAAGAAATGCTTATGCATTCGCTTTGCTCCCCTTCCACCCGCTGCCGTGACGCACCAACGACGCGCACCAATACAGTCCGGTGGAAGGACTGGAGTTCGGCGGTCCCGCTGTCGTAGAGCCCGAGGCTCCTTAGACCGGAGACTTTGCGTCGCCACCTTTCGGTGGGTTTGCCATTTGCGAATCCAAACGCAGTGCCCGGGATTTCAGCCGGGCGGCCTTATCAGTAAAAACACCCGCCTTCCCATCCGGCGCCGCGCATCACTCAGTGCTGCGCCAGAATGCGGGCCTTGCCGGCATCGTAAGTCTCGCCGGCCAACACTCCGGCCTCCTTCAATCGATAGTGTTCGCGCAGCTCATCGCGCAGGTGCTCGGCCCTGGTGGAACGGCGCGCCGCCGCGGCCAATCGCACATGAGCCCCGAGCTTGCGCATGAATGGGCGGATCCTGCGCAGCGTGCCGGCACCGCCGCGATACTGCAGCAGCGCAATACGGCCATGGAGGCTGTGTAAGGCGACGGTCTCGACCAGCCGCACCGCGACCGCGAGATACGCAAGCGTCGCTCCGGCAAACAGCGTCGCGGAAACCTCGGCGGCAAGAAGCCGCGGTCGCAAGGCCGTTTCCGCCGTGTACCACATGGCCGCCGCGCCTGTGGCTGCCGTCAGCGCCAGCGCCGCCCAGATGCAACCCCATGGAATCTGGCGCGTCAATGCAAAGGCGGGATCGACAAAGCGCAGATCGAGCACGTACTCCCGGGCGACAGCTCCGCGCTGACCCACTCGGATCCCAAGGTAGTGATAGTCGATGATGGAGAGCTGCAGGTTTCGGCGCAGCAGCCGGGAGCGACACTGCACGGACGCGTGCACCCTGCGCCGCGATTGAAGCTGCGGTACTTCGCGTGTCTCCGCTTCGAGAACAATGTGCTCGGTCGCCAGCATCGGTTTGTCCTAATCCCAATGTAGGCAACCATGAAAGCAGGCGCGTCACTATGCAGGGCGGAACTGCGTCACGTTATGTTGTCGGTGGGTGTTTTTTGTTGTTGTTGTCGCCAAAGACTTACATCATGCGCTCTGACTTCCGTCGCCGACCGCCGACACTTGCGTTTCACGGGCGTGGAGTATTCGTAGGTTGCCTTTGCTGTGAGCGAAGCAACGATTGTTGTAGGCGACAGCCAGATCTTCAGGCGGTTGCAGCGACGCGTCGAAGACGAAAGGATATTTCTTGAATATTTCTAGCTCGACGGCGTACTTGCCGAGTAGCACATTGATGTGCTCCATTTCAATGACCGCTCCATCTCGTATGTAGTTTTCGGATCCGTCCTCGGCGATAGGCGCAAAGTCCTCAAGCGCTGCGTCATAATTTTTAAGCCCCTCGTAAGAACGCGCGCGGTTGTAGCGCGCCGCGGCCAAGTCGCGCTGGGTGTCTAGCAGGTGCGTACACTCCTCCACGGATTGATTTTTCGATAGAATTAGTAGCGGGGAGCATTTGATCTTTATATCGAGCATCCCTTAGTCCTACGGATGGTGCCGGCGAGGCTATCTCATTGTTCGTGCTGATAAATGGCCGACCGATTCACGCGCTGGGATCGAAAGCACCGCGCCATTTTTACCGAAATGCCGCAATGGCCGGCTCGGGCCGAGGCGCGGTACTATGTATGTATTGCGTAAGCCCGACGGATGCTGTCTGATCATGTCAGTCGGTTGATCGGCATATAGGAGTCGCTGGAAAGCATGAGCGACGATCGGCACCACAGGAACCACTGCCTCCTCTTCGCGGTTTTCGCAACCCTCGCCGCATGCTCCGGCTCGGATCGTGTAACGTCCTCCGCGGCCCCAGGGCTCGACAAGGTCAATCACATCATTGTCGTGATGATGGAGAACCATTCGTTCGACAATTACTTCGGAGCACTTCCGTATGTTCCGGGGGGGCCGTACCACCGCTCCTCCTCAGGCTGCGCGCCGGATGATCATAGTTGTGTCGATGGCCTTAGCTGCACCTTGAGCTCGACCGGGAATCTCACCTGCGTGAATTCGAATCCGGAGGATGCGGGGCTTGCAGCGACGGCTTTTCACAACCCGAGCCGTTGTGTCATCCCAGACCTCGCGCACGCCTGGCGCGACTCCCACGTCGAGGCAAACTTCGAAAATCCCAACGCGACCCTCACCGATTCACCCAACGACGGCTTCGTGCGAATGAACGACGGCGTGTATCAGCCGGACCGCGGCATCGAGACGGCGACGGAAGATCCGACCATGGGGTTCTATACGCAGGTCGATCTGCCCTTTTACTACGATCTGGCACAGAAATTCGCGATCGACGATCGCTACTTCGCCTCCGTGATCGGACCGACGCTGCCCAACCGGCTCTATCTCCTGGCTGCAACCTCGTTCGGCCACGTGTCGACCGGGGATGTGAGCTACATCCCGCCAGACGGCCTCAAGCCCAGCACGGGCACGATCCTCGATCTTCTCGACAGCCACGGTATCACCTGGACGGAC
>Ga0210406_10005251_pt1 | contig 13624 bp, 9 predicted proteins | sample IncBWC30MmetaG_FD_155454 | JGI IMG/M metagenome (GOLD analysis project Ga0210406, IMG submission 155454) | Forest soil microbial communities from Barre Woods Harvard Forest LTER site, Petersham, Massachusetts, United States - Inc-BW-C-30-M | ecosystem: Environmental > Terrestrial > Soil >... | reverse complement strand
GGGGTGCAGTGTGAGATTCCTTCGAGCGATCCTATTTAGCGCAATGGCATTTGCTAGCATTTCACTCCTCAATAGTAGTCTTTGGGGCCAGACCAATGCCTCGCTTCGCGGCACCATCACCGACCAATCTGGCGGTGTGGTGGTCGGAGCGAAAGTAATCCTGACGAACACTGGCACAGGCATCTCGCGCAATACTACGAGCGGAAATGACGGGTCATATCTTTTTGACCTAATACAGGTCGGTAAATACAAGCTCACCGTCGAAAAACCTGGCTTCACTACGTTTATTCAGGATGGAATCGTACTTGAGCTAAATCAAAACGGTCGGGCGGACGTCTCCCTCAAAGTGGGACAAGCAGCTCAGACCGTAGAAGTGACTGCGAACGTTGCGCAGGTGGACACCACTAGCGCCGTACTCGGTAAGGTCGAAAACCAGCGCATGATCAATGACCTACCTCTGCTGGATCGTGACACGCTCCAGTTAGGCTTGCTTCAAGCTGGAGTTTTTGCGCCCGATCCTGATGACGGTTCAGGGAACCCGTTTTCTGTCAGCGGACAGCGTTCTGAATCATTAACCTTCTTGCTCGACGGCGCAAACAACACCGATTTTCTAGGCAACAATATCGTCGTTAGTCCGAATCCTGATGCAGTTCAGGAATTCAAAATCCTCACGAATAATTACGATGCGCAATATGGGCGCACTTCCGGCGGAATCGTGAATCAGATCACCAAATCGGGAACAAATAGCTTTCACGGCGACGTTTTTGAGTTCTTTCGGAATACTGTGCTGAATGCGAGAGACTACTTTCTCCCTCCCAGCGTCCCAAAGGGCGCGTTCAATCGTAATGTTTTTGGCGGAACGCTCGGCGGCCCTATTAAGAAAGACAAAACCTTTTTCTTTCTCGCCTACCAAGGTACGCGGCGCGTCGAAGGACAGACGTCACCCCAGCTGACGGTGCTTAGCCAGCCAGAACGTGGTGGAGATTTCGGCGAACTCTGTCCGAATCCGTCAGGCGGGTCTGGCTTTAATGGCGCTGGCATTTGCCAGTTCACGCCCACGCAAAATGCTAATTTTACGGGAACCCAACTCATAAATCCTATTACGCAGAATCCTATTCCTTTCAATAATCTTGCCACCGCGGGGTTGGTAAATCCTGTCATTCAAAACTACATTACAAAGTTCCTACCTCCACCAAATTTACCGAACAACGGGTTCATTTCTAGCCCATCGGCCACCATCAACGAAGATCAGGGCGTCGTTCACATCGATCACAATTTTCGCGAACACGATGTTTTCTCATTCGTTTATCTGATTGATAACTTGGGGGACGTATTTCCGTTTTTCATCAACAAAGGCGCTTCGACGGGTGGCGATGTGCCGATAGGGTCGGGTTTCACGGACGCTATTCGCAATCAAATCGGAACCTTTACCTGGACGCATACATTCTCGGGTGGAAAGCTCAACGAGTTCCGCTTCGCCATCAATAGCACTCATACTCTCCAGGCGGCGCCCACGGATCACACCACGCCGTCCTCTCTAGGCTTCACCAACGTGAACCCGGATGACCCAAATGGTGCCGCGCCCCCGATTATCTTTACAAATTCGTTCAATCTAGGCCCCTCGCCTCAAGGACCGACGAAGTTGCACGGTGCCACAATCCAAACGGCCGACAATTTCACTTGGACGCGCGGAAAGCACGAGTGGAAATTCGGCGGCGATTTCACGCGCGTCCGTCAGAATTACAATTTCGATTTCTTCAACAATGGCAGTTTCGATTTCACCTTTGGAGATTTCACGGGCAACGAACTGGCTGATTTCGTCGGCGGATTCTGGGATAATTATTTCCAATTCTCGCGGGCCATATACGGAATTCGAACGGGATCCTTGGGTTTGTACTTGCAGGACACTTGGAAAGTGCTGCCGCGGCTGACTCTGAACCTGGGCCTCCGCTACGACTACAATCTTCCGCAGAGTGACGTCCACAATGAAATCCTCGGTTTTTTCCCGGGCCAACAATCAACTCGGTTCCCGGACGCACCTCCGGATATTCTCTACCCTGGTGACCCGGGGACGCCGAACCATGCTCTTGTCTATCCCGATAAGAACAATTTTGCTCCACGCGTTGGGTTTGCATGGGACATGTTCGGCAATGCGAAGCTGGTAATGCGCGGTGGCTTCGGCATGTTCTACGACATCGAAGATGGCGCTTTGAACTTGCAGTTCGGCGGGCAACCCCCGTTCGGTGGCGTCTCCAACGTGACGCCTAATGATTACACTCCAGCTAACTATACTGGCGCGGACCGAATCGCCGACCCATTTGCATCATTCTCTCTAACGAATCCCTTCCCGTTTTCTGGAGTTCCATCGTTCGGTAATCCAAAAATTTCGTTCGCTTTTACGACCTTCCCGCATTTCCGGACGCCCTATTCAGAGAACTTCAATTACGGCTTCCAGTGGCAAGCGGCCAAGGACACGATGGTCGAAGCTGTTTTTGTTGGGAGTCTAGGGCGAAAGCTCATCTCGAGCGGTGAAGTCAATTTTCCCGATCCTGCCGTGATGGCGCAACAAATGGCCAATTTCAATAACGGTACCAATTCTGGTGGTATCAACCCTGAATGCGCCCGGCCGCTCGCAGCCTGCGTGGACGGAAGTGGTAACCCCGTCACGGGCCCCAACGCGGGCCCGGACGCATCGCCAACTGGCGCCCAACAGATTTTAACTAACTTCAGCAATGGGCTCTCTGATAGCTACCAATTTCAGTTGACAGTCGATAAGCGCTTTAGCAGAAGTTTCGCTTTGCGGGGCGCTTACACTGTGGCGAAGACAATTGACCTCACCTCCGGGTTTCGATCACGCTCGGCGGAATACACAGATCCACTCAATCCGCGACTCGACCGCGCACTGGCCGATTTCGATGCCCCCCAGCGTCTAGTGATCAGTGGTATTTGGGAATTGCCGCTTGACCGCCCGTTTCATAACAATGCATTCATGAAAAGGGTAGCGGGAGGATGGCAATTCAGCGGGATTGCCACGTTTCAGAAGGGCAATCCGTTCACACTATACTCAAACAACAACTCAAGTGAGCAGAATCAAAACCCGGACTTGTCCCGTCCCGATGTGAACGGACCGATTCCTCATGGGAACCCCAGGAACCCGAATCAAACTTTCAGCAGCAGCTGTATCGGCGGCGGAACTGCTACGGGAACTTTTTATTTTGATCCGACTAATCTCAATTGCGCCGGGCCCTTTAATTCGGACGGTACGCCAAACCCCGGCGGCGTCCCGGTCTTTTCATTTGGCACGCTGGGCCGTAATTCTCTCCGTGGGCCCGGCATTAACAACTATGACTTATCGCTCATGAAGAAAACCAAAATCACCGAGAGTAAATCATTGGAGTTTCGAGCCGAGTTCTTCAACGCCTTCAATCATGCGCAGTTCCTAAATCCCGATAACGCCGGCGGAAGCGGGACATTTGGTCAGATAACAACCGACCGTGGACCCCGCCTGATTCAGTTCGCTTTGAAGCTCTACTTCTAGAGAGAGCTTGACCTGGCTCTTGGCGCGTGCGTCCAAGATGATGCTTCGCTGGGGCGTCCTCACTAGCCGATACCCGGGATGGGTTTTTCTGACTGTGTTCAGCGGCGAGGGGCCATCGGGCGGTAGGTTGCGAGCGGGCGTGGGCGCATCCTGAAGCGCGGTGTAAGCGGTGGCGACACCTTGTGCAGCGGGGCTCCACAATTGGCGCAACAGTCCTGTGGAACGTCCTCAACACGGAGCCAGCGTCCCCGCGCAGCACATTCTGGATTTAAACATTGGACGGTCCAGCCTGGAAGTTGCGGCATTTTCCTCTCAACCCGCCGGGTTCGATCTGCAGCTCAATAGCAGCGCTGCACTTTCGTTGCGACCGAAAAAAATCGGCTCTCCCGTGTAAAAACTGGCGGAATTGTGCGCCGATGTCTCTAGTGTGTCAAGAAAAAATACACGCAATTAGTTGTGGTTATCTTGCGCCGACAAGGAAAGCGCGAATTAGCGTTGAAAGAGAGAGCCGTTTTGTTATGTCCGAACCAGCGAAGGCTACTGTTGCAGTTGCGCTACTGGATAATCGTTACTTGGAACTCCCGGCTGCCCCAGATCCGGAAAGTTTAGACTGAAGCAAATCCACTTTTTTCTGTGCCTCGACTACTTCCGCTTGCAACGCCGCGATTTGGGTTTGTTCGTTCTTTAGTTGCGCGGCACCCTCTCTGTCATTCTTGTATTCCGGCTTGCTGAGGTACATCTGTTCGTCAAGGCCATATTTTCGCTGGAGAATGTTCAGATCAGTTTGGAGGCTTTGCAGATGCTCTTTCGCCGTAGTTAGCTCGGCAGTAACGGCAGCGAGATTCTCGCCAGAAGGCGCGGGCGCTGCGGCAGGGTTTGCGCCGCCTGATATCGCCGTTGTGGCGCCGGAGGCATTCTCTGCCACTGAGGTTTGACCTACGACGTTAACTCCCTCCGTCTTGGGGAGATTGTCGTCGTTCCATACATGAACAGCTTTCGCCTGATCTTTTTTCTGTTCACGCGCATGACGGGAGGCTTCCGCCAGCGAATTCGCGGCTGGCTGCTGCGTTGATTGCGGATCGCCCTGCTGAGCTGCAGAGAGTCCCAAAGGCAACACCAGAAGTAGCCCGATTGACCATCGCGCGATTTTCATAGTCCGTCTCCCGAGGGCAAACTAACCATAAGTAATCGTAGTCGCTTCGCGAGAATCCCGCCAGTCTGCGTTGAGCGCCGCACCCAAAGAGGCAACCTGACCTTTTTGGCAGCAACGCCGCAGTATTTTCGTGGGCCCGGCTAACTGCGTACTGGCTTCCGACCTTCAGCTCTGTAATTGGCGTTTGCGACCGAGAATGGCGATTGCAGCCATCGCCACTGCGCACGCGAAGTAAAAAGTAGGTACGCTTGTGCTTTCCGTTCCCGGAGCAGAGCCCATGAAATCCAGTTGTAAAGTCGCATGCATGGGCCCTAGGTACCAAAGCAGCGTATAAACTATTTCGAACAGCTTGCTCGAGCCGCTCCATACGCCAAAGGTCAGCGCTAAAGTCGGAATAAAGAGCGCGCCGATCAGCCAAGCAAGCAGGCCGCGCCAGTTTCCAGTGAACAACAGCCGCCCTCCGAATCCGCTTCCGGTCAGTAATGCAAGGCTCACGCCGGCGAGCCATGCTGCTGGAAGCTGCCGCGCAATGGGATGTGGCGCAGAGAAAATGAACTGACTGGTCTGGTCGCGAGTTTCTCGCACGCCCATTTTCGACCAAATCAATACTGGCCAGAACCACGCGCAAGCCAATAGCATTCCCCGAGCTGAAGCGGAGGGCGTCGCGGCGCAGGCGACCATCAGACCTGCCGCCACTGCATACCACCACCATTTTTGTCCTTTCAACATCAGACGCAGCTCCGCCACCAGTATCGCCCCAAATCTGAAGTGGCTTTGTCTGTTCGCGAGGGGCGTCAAAAAAGGCAAATGGCTTGGTTTGGGCACCGGCGGCAAGTTTTCGGCCATCTCAGCAGGCACAAGTGCGGGGGAGGAAGCGGAACGTCGCGAGCGCTCTTTCGATGGATCAAATCGGTCGAACAGTAGCGCTGCCAAGAGAGCTAATGCCAGGGCCACAGCGATCCAAGAAAGCCTCGCCAAAATCAGTTCAGGGGTCCACTGGACTCCGTTCCATTGGAATGTGGAACCAACCTGCGCCTGGTTGCGTGAGCCAATCGATAGAGAAAAACTGAAGTGATTCGCCGGTAGCTTTGCTGCGGCGCCGATACTGCTCCAAATGACTGACAAACCTGCCCAATCGAAGAAAGAGCTTCTGTTATTTTCTGATGCGCTGATCGGAACTACCAGCGCAACCGACCACACAAAAAAATACAATACGTTTCCGAAACCACCGCGAAGGCCTGGAACTGTCTCGAATAACACAGCGACAGCGGCAACCAAACCCATGGCCGGAATAACTATTAGCAGAAATGGGCTTAACAGCTTCCAAAGATCCACGCGCGGCGCTTCCGCGTGCCAGACCTGCATTATGATTCCGGAAATTGCGAGGATCACTACCATGGCCGCGAGCACCACAAAATTGCTAAGCACCTTCCCCATCACGTAGAGCGTTTTCGACATTGGTGTGGAGGCGAGAATCTCGCCAACGCGCGTCAATCGATCGCGCTCGATGGTGTTCTTCACGACGTAAAATCCTGCCAGCGATAGAAACGTGCTGCAAACCAGCGCCATCAGTCCGCCAATCCAGGCGGAATTGAAAATGCCCCGCGAATCGCCCACGCGCATTTCTAGCTGTCCCGTGGTTGCTGCGTACCCCAGGTAGATGGAAATGCCCATGGTAAGAACGAAACTGTAGCGCCGAACGCGCTCCAAGAAATCCGCGCGCGCCAGGTGATACAAAATTCTCACGTGGTCGGTGGTTTTGCTCATGGGGCGGCACTTGTTCGCTGGTCGGAAATGCATTGCAGATATGCGTCCTCGAGCGTTGGCGGGGCCGGAGCGGCACCCGTACCAGGACGTTCCGCTGCGACAATTCGAACGTGGACGCCGTCGGTCCGGCGTACGCTCGTAGAAATCAGAAATTTTTGTTTCGCAGCGGACACTTCCGCGCTCGGGATCACTAGTTCCCACACTTTACCTTCTACAGCGCGCAACAAATCTTCCGGCGCGCCATGGGCCAGCAGCCGCCCGCCACTAAGTATGGCGATGTCGGTCGCGATGGCTTCGATGTCCGACACAATGTGGGTCGAGAAAATCACAATGCGCTCGCCGGACAATTCGGAGAGCAAATTTCGAAAGCGAGCGCGTTCCTCAGGGTCGAGTCCTGCCGTTGGTTCGTCCACGATTAGTACTTCCGGGTCATTCAGGAGCGCCTGAGCGATCCCCACACGCTGTTTCATTCCACCCGAGAATCCACCGAGCGAACGGTCGCGTGCCTCCGCTAGATTCACCACAGCGAGCAATTCATCAATGCGCTGGCGTGCCGAACGTGCGTCCAGACCTTTGACCGCGGCCATGTATTCCAAAAATTCAAGCGCCGTAAGATGCGGATAAACTCCAAAATCCTGCGGTAAATATCCGAGGACCGCGCGCAATGTATCGGGAAAGCGCGCGATATCGTGGTCGTTCCATAGAACGCGCCCTTCGGTGGCGCGCGTCACCGTTGCAATTATGCGCATCAGCGTTGATTTCCCCGCGCCGTTAGGCCCCAGTAGTCCCACTACGCCCGGACCTAGCTCCAGACGCAGATCGCGCAGTCCCCAAAGTTTTTTCGCATATTGCTTACCGACTCCGTCGATTGCGAGCTTCAACCGGGCTCTCCTTCAACGCGGACAGCATAAAGTGAGTGAGAATCTAACAGGACTAACGTTGCCGGGATGAAAATAGTTTCAATTGGTCTCGTATCATTGGGGCATGATTCGGCGCGGTCGCGCTTGCGCATCGTCCACCCAGTAGCCATACTTGCTCGGCATTCCGTGACCATTTTTTTTGAACAGAGGACATCACACTTGGCGAACGATAGGCTGAAAGCAAATTTCGTTTCTGCTGCAATCGTGGTTATTTCGCTCCTAGGGGGTGCGCGCCTCTATGCCCTTAGCGTTGGAGCGTCTGTTTCTATTAACCGTCAAGAGCATCTGCCATCCGCGAACTCCCAAGCATCCCCTTCAGCGGCTCGACCGCAGCCTGCAGAAAAAAAGGTAACTGCATATACGCTTCCTCCCGAAACTTACAAAAAGGCGCGCGATCTGAGCCGCATCCATTTCCGGTTCGCCTTGATCAGCTTCGCGTACGGGCTCTTCGTTTTGTGGCTTATTCTGCAACTCAGGCTCGCGCCGAAATATCGCGACTGGGCGGAGAAATTCTCGTCTAAACATTGGTTTCAAGCGGCCGTATTTGTGCCGCTGTTCCTTATAACCAGCGCTATCCTCGGTTTGCCCGCCGACATTTATCAGAATTGGGTCGAGCGAAAATTTGGTATCTCCGTTCAGGGATGGGGTTCTTGGGCCTGGGACTGGACCAAGGGCCAGTTTATCGCCATTTTTCTTGGAATAATGCTCATCTCAACTCTCTATGTGGTGATCGGTAACAGCCCACGGCGTTGGTGGTTTTACTTCTGGCTAATCAGTTTGCCCGTTGCTGTTCTCCTTGTCTTCCTCCAACCGCTGGTTGTGGATCCCCTGTTCCACAAATTCGAGCCGCTTTCGCAAAAAGACCCTGCGCTTACCTCAAGCCTGGAACAAATGGTTCAGCGCGCCGGACAAAGCATTCCGCCCGAGCGGATGTTTTGGATGGGCGCGGGTGAAAAGACGACCGGGCTCAACGCTTACGTCACTGGACTTGGCGCTTCGAAACGAATCGTAGTCTGGGATACAACCATCGCCAAGATGACCACGCCGCAGATTGTTTTCGTCGCGGGACACGAAATGGGTCACTACGTGCTCGACCACATCTGGAAGGGTTTGGCCTTCGCCGCGGTGATACTTTTCATTCTGTTTTACCTGGGTTATCGCACAATTGGCGGGGTGCTCGCACGGTGGGGCAGCCGCTGGGGGATCCGCGGCCTGGACGATTGGGCCTCGCTTCCTGCCCTCTTGTTCCTGCTCTCCATTTTTGGATTTATCGCAGGACCCATCACTAGCGCCTTTAGCCGCCACGGCGAGCATCAAGCCGACCAGTACGGGTTGGAAGTTACTCACGGTCTTACCCCCGATTCAGGCCAGATCGGAGCGCAAGCATTCCAGGTTCTGGGCGAAGTGGATCTCGCCGATCCCGAACCAAATCCGATCGACGTATTTCTGTTTTATTCTCATCCGCCCATTCCTGACCGAATCCAGTTCGCGCTTACCTACAATCGGTGGGCGAACGGCGGATCCGGAGAGTTCGTAAAATAGCCGCTGGCTTAATGGTGAGCAGGTTTGTTCGATGTGCGCGCTTACACTATGGCGCTATCGCCGCGCGTCAATCCTCATGCGAATTCCATTTCGCGGCCGAAGCGTTACCAGCGGGTCCGGAACAATCCTCTGCCCCGATGCCAAACGAAATTGAAACTTCTGCGCGATGGTGGCCAGCACCAGCACCACTTCCATCAATGCAAAATTCTGGCCAATGCACCGCCGCGGCCCGTCGCCAAATGGAAAATATGCGCCGGCCGGCAGTCGATCCTCTAGCCCGTCAAGCCAACGCTCTGGGATAAACGCGTTCGGATCGTTGAAAAAACGAGCATCCCGATGCGTCACCCACTGCGAAAAGACGATTGTGGATCCGATCGGCAACTCGTATCCGCCGATCGTGCACGGTGCGATGGAAGTGCGCGCCAGAACGTAAGCGGGGGGATACAAACGCAGAACCTCGTTCACTACACCACGCAAATAGGGCAACCGTCCCAGGTCGGCCATGGATGGTGGGCGCCCGGCCAGAACGACCCGAAGCTCTTCATACAGCCGCGTTTCGGCGGAAGGGTTCTTGCTGAGCAAATACCAAGCCCACGAAAGCGTTAACGCCGTGGTTTCGTGACCGGCCGTAAATAAGGTCATGATTTCATCGCGAAGTTGCTTCGGGGTCATTTGGCTCCCGTCTTCGTCCATGGCCGCCATTAGCAATGAAAGCAAATCGTTGTGCTCGCTTGCATCTCCCAGCCTTTTACGTTCGTCGATAATTCGATACACCAGCGAATCAAGGAATTGAATTTCGCGCTCGGCGCGGCGATTTGCCGGCGTGGGCCATTTTTCGGGTAGTTTGAAAGGTGAACGCGTTCTGCGCAGCGAATAACGCATCAGGAATTCCAACGAGCGCCCAACTTGCCTAGCTTCACCGGGCAGCGTGGTACCGAAAAGAGTGCGCACGGCGATGTCCAGCGTAAGAGCCATCATTTCGTGCGCGATGTCTCGTTCCTCGCTGTCTAGCCATTTCTGCGAATGAGCCTCCGCGCTTTCCACCATCGTTGCCGCGTATTCATTGATTCGATTTCGCTGGAACGCGGGCTGCGCAAGACGCCGCTGTCGCCGCCAGAAATCGCCTTCGCTGATCAGCAATCCTTCACCCAGCAAACGTTCGGTCACGTCTTTGGTGAGCTTGCTCTTATGGAATTTGCTTTGTTGGATTACCGTCACTTGTTCGATGTAGTCCGGGTGATTTAGAAAAATACGACTGTCGGATACGATGGGGATTCTAACGATGTCGCCATACTCGCGCGAAATACGTTGCAAGGTTCCAAGCGGATCGTGCAACACCTGTAGCGCCATACCCAGCAGCGGCAATCCTCTCGGCCCTGGCGGGACTCGCTTTCCGTCAGTAGGCATTTTTTCGTCCATTCCAGTTGACTGGGATCGCAAGCCCGCTCTCCTTCTTGTGATGGTCTTGCTTACTTTACAGCATAAAACTCTTGCAGCGTCGGCACCCGTTGGAGAATCAGATGAGGTAAGCAGCGTTACGGTGGTCCAGCGAAGTGCGCGTTGGTGGTTTTGTCTTGTTTAGGTAACATACACCGGGCAAAGGGAGCTCCGTGGACATTGAGCAGCCGGAATGGCTGGAACAAATCGAAGGAATTCTCGAAACGTTGAATGAAGGCGTCATCATTGCGGACGATTGCCCGCAAATCATCTTCGTCAACGGAAATTTCGAGGAAATGACGGGAATCGCACGCTCCGAATTTCTCGGGTCCAACTTTGATAAGTATTTCACCCCGGAAGAAGCCGCAGAGCTTACAGAACATAGAGACAGAGGTTTGCTGGCCGGCCATAACCGGTTCGAATTCGTATTGCCGCGATACGACGGTAGCAGGCTGCCTGTCATCGTTAGCGCACGGTCGATTGAAGATCCGGATGGCCGCCGTTTCACAATCGTGACATTCATCGATATCTCGGAGCAGAAATCTGCGGAAGGGAAACTTCGCACGGCGAATAAGTTGCTCGAAGAACGCCAGAAAGAAATCGAAGAGGATTTAACGCTTGCAGCGCGCGTGCAGCAAAGTCTTGCTCCCAAATCCATTGTCTGGGGGAACGTGCATGTGGAAACCTATTACCATCCCGTGCGAACCATTGGAGGCGATTTCGGCTTAGTGAACGCGCTCGACAACGATCGCTTGAATTTGCTCGTGTGCGATGTATCCGGCCACGGCATTGGTTCTGCTCTGGTGGCCAACCGAATCTATGCCGAGACTATGACTCAGCTTCGCAACGGAGCGCCGCTTGCTGACATGCTGCGCCAGCTCAATTATTTCGTGATGCACAACATCGGCGGTTCTGTTTTCTTTTTTACCATTGCTGCTGCTCAACTGGATCGCGGCGGCCGGCGCTTGCTTTTTGCCGGAGCAGGCCACCCGCCGGGCATGATCGTTCGTGATGGCGAAGAGCCGCGCCTGCTGGAATCCCGAAGTATGGTGTTGGGCGCACTGCCCGATGCGGTCGGGCCGGAAGCTACCCTGGACGTAGATCTCGAAGCGGGAGACCGCATCGTGCTCTATACCGACGGCATCACAGACGTCTTCGATTCGCACGGTGAAATGCTGGGAGTAGAGGGCGTGCAGAAAATTGTGCGGGAAACCTCCTCTCTTCCGTTCAAGGAAATGAAACGCGGAATTCTCGATCGCGTATCCCAATGGCGCGATGGACCGGCCACTGACGACGTGTCGCTCGTCTTAGTGGAAGTCCAATAATCTTAATTCTCAAATAACTTCCACTCGCGCTATGGCCAACCTTGAGTTCGAGCGTGATCTAACCGTTGTGCCAAAGGAAATTTTCGTTTTCTTTGTTCCGCAACGAATGCCGCTTTGGTATGGGGCCGAAATGAGAAGCTGTTTTGAAGTCCAAGGCGGAGCGCCGGATTTTGCAGTGGGCCAGAAAGTACGCATCACAGGAAGACTCGCGGAACGCGAAGTTAGGTTGACCACGGTGGTCACCGCTTATCAATGGGATCGCCTTTTCGAGTGGCAATTTCAAGATTCCTATGGCGTACGAGGAAAGCAGCGTTGGGAGTTTCAGCAGACCGGGAGTGGGACGAAATTAATGATGCGCGACCACTACGAGATGCCGGGAAGCATCAACAAAATCATCGACCGGCTCTTCACCCACTACGGGGTTGCGGCGCGAGACCGTTCCTGGCTGGACCATTTACAGCGCCTTGCCGAGCGCCGCTAATTCTCACACTCCGACTACGCGAAGGAACCGTTTCTTGCCGACCCGCAGTGCCAGCAGATCACCAGGGTTCAAGACAATTGTGCGCTTCACATCTTTTTCGATTTGGCCGTTTACTTCCACCGCACCCTGCTTAATCAGCCGCTCGGCGTCGCTTCTCGAACTGGCGAGTTGTGTTTCAGTCAAAAGACCGAACAGCGGCCGCGTTCCCCATGCCAACTTCATTTCCGGCAAGTCTGTAGGCGCTTTTCGGTCGCGGTAGACCAATCGAAATTCATCCGCAGCTTCCTTGGCGGCTTCTTCGCTGTGGAAACCCGCTACGATGGTGTGCGCGAGCTGCATCTTTGCGTCCATAGGGTGCAGCACGCCCATGTTGACTTCTTCTTGCAGTCGCACGATCACCGGCGGCGCGAAATCAGTTAGCAGCTCGTAGTAGGACCACATGAGCTTGTCTGAGATCGACATTAGTTTTCCAAACATTTGATCGGGCGGTTCGGTAATGCCGATATAGTTTCCCAGGCTCTTCGACATTTTGCGCTCGCCATCGAGGCCGACCAGGATTGGCATGGTAAGAACGACCTCTCCGGGCAGACCGTATTCGCGCTGGATGTCCCGATGTACCAGGAGATTGAATTTCTGCTCGGTGGCTCCAAGTTCCACATCGGATTCCAGGGCCACCGCATCGTAAGCCGTCAGCAGCGGATAGAGCAACTCGTGGACGGAAATCGGAAGATTTTTGTCGAGGCGCGAGCGAAAGTCTTCCCGCTCCAGCATGCGGGCAAGGCGGTACTTCCCACAGAGCTGAACGACCTCGGAACTCGAAAGCTTGCTGAGCCATTCGCTGTTGTAGCGCACTTCGGTCTTTTTCCGGTCCAGGATCTTGAAGACCTGTTCGAGATAGGTTTTTGCGTTTGCGTCCACTTGCTCGCACGCCAGCGGCGGCCGCGTTTCGGATTGGCCTGTCGGATCGCCGATCATCGCTGAAAAATCGCCGATCAGGAAAACCGCGGTATGGCCCATATCCTGAAATTGCTTGAGTTTGCGGAGCACCACGGTGTGGCCGAGGTGAATGTCCGGCGCCGTGGGATCCACTCCGAGATACACACGCAGCGGCTTCTGCTCTTTCGCGGACTTTTCGAGCTTCGCCTTGAGTTCATCCTCACGGATGATTTCGGCCACGCCCTTTTGCAAATACGAGAATTGTTCTTGAACAGGCTTGAATTGAGGAGCAGCCACTATTTTTGCTCCGATGCGTTGTCAGAAGTAATTAAAACGCGACGGCCTTCGACGCGAAATTTTCCTTCCAGCACGATGCGCACGGCTTCTGCATATATGCGGTGTTCTTCGCGCAAAATGCGCTCAGAGAGCGTTTCCGGTGTGTCGCTGTCTTTAACCGGTACGCAAGCTTGCAACACGATGGGCCCTGCGTCCAGATTTTCATCCACAAAGTGTACGGTGCAGCCG
>Ga0210406_10005250_pt1 | contig 13624 bp, 14 predicted proteins | sample IncBWC30MmetaG_FD_155454 | JGI IMG/M metagenome (GOLD analysis project Ga0210406, IMG submission 155454) | Forest soil microbial communities from Barre Woods Harvard Forest LTER site, Petersham, Massachusetts, United States - Inc-BW-C-30-M | ecosystem: Environmental > Terrestrial > Soil >... | reverse complement strand
GGACCGCAACGGCCCGCCGTAAACGGTTAGAGTCATGCGCCACTGCGCCCTGTGCTTCTCGTTGCGGAAGCCCTCGGCCAGTTGGCCGGCGATCTCGTCGGTGAGCTCTCCGAAGGTCGGGATGCCGCGGTCTTTGCGGCGATCCGCGATCGGGTCGATGCCGCTGCGCGCGAGCCTTCGCCCGGCGATCGCCTTCTCGCGGGCTTCGGCGAGCGTTACTTCGGGAAAGGAGCCCAAACCCATCTCACGGGCCTTGCCCTGCCAAAGGAAGCGGAGAACCCATTTCTTCGCCCCGGTCGCCGCGACGACCAATTGCAGCCCGCCACCGTCGCCGTACTTGCCGGGTTTAGCGGTTTCGACCTTCCGCGCCGTCAGCTTGCCCATCGTGCAATCCACGAATTAGTCCACAAATCAGCACGAGATTGTGAGCGACAACTACGGACGGGTAAAGACAATTCGGACAAAAAATCATGCAGATTCAAACAACCTTGGGGACAACGACGGATGAGGAGCAACACGGGTACGGCGGAAGCTTCGTCCGCGGTCGCTATGACCGACATACGTCACATAGACGCGATCGTCGCTGGGGACCACGGCGATGAAGTCGAAGCCGTCGATCCATCCGCTGTTCGGCCAGCAGCGCTCGAAATAGGTCTTTCGATCGATGCGATTGTCGAGCGGGCTGGTGAAGTGAAAGTCATCGGCGAGGAGCCGCTCGATCGCCGAGCGATCCTTGTCGACATAGGCGCGATAGCTTCGCTTGGCGATTTCCGTCGAATCGCGATCGGCGACGGACGATTCGTGAGGCGAGATCATGCTTGGCTTCTCCGCTCCTGTGATCAGGATTTCAGTGACGCTCCCAGCTTGTCGAGAAGGTCCCCGGTCCCGCGTTCGCGCGATCCCGCATCGTCGTAGCCGTCGAGGAACGCGCCTTGCTCGCAAACCTTGAGCTTCGTTCGTCCCGCGCCTGCGGGCTCGATCTCGAGCGTCGCGAGCGAAACGGAAATCTTCCGCTCGTCGAGATGCATCTCGTAGGTGTAGACGATCCGTTTTTGCGGGATGATGTCGTGATAGATCGCGTCGAAGGTCGTCGTCACGCCGCCTTCGAAGCGCCCCTTTGCGCGCTCGTGTCCGCCGACGCGAAAATCCATGAAGCGCTCGATTGGCCGCCACCCCTGCGGCCCATAAAACCAGCGGTTCTTGGCCGCCTCGTCCGACAGCGCTCTGTACACTTGCTCCGCCGTCGCGTCATAGGTGCGCTCGAGATGGAAGGCGCCGTGGACGACGGAACGACTGCCACCGCTCGCCTGAATGCGCGCGATTTCCGCCTCAAGCTTGTCCAGCGTCTGGCGCCAGCCTTCGGGCGCGCCTTTGAGCATGGGCTCCGCCTGAGCGGGATCGGCGACCGTGTAAGTCTGCACCACCTCCATCAGCGTGCCGCCAGCGGCGGCGCTCAACGTGACCTGCGTAACGGCGCTGAATAGCGGTCCTCCGCCGCACGGGTCGATCACGTGGTGGTCGATCGTCAGACGCTCCGGCGCCACGACCTCGGTGAACGTTCCTTTGGTCCAATGCTCGACTCCTGCAGGCGAGCGCATGCACACCTCAAACCGTCCGCCGACACGCATCTCGACTGTGGCCTCTGGAACCGAATAGCCGTTCGGGCAGAACCATCGCTTGAGGTGGTCCGCCGAGCTCCAGGCCTTGAACACGGTTTCGCGCGGCGCCGAGAAGACGCGAGAAACGCGCAAGGGCGCCGGTTGAACCTTGCGGCTCGTATCATCGATTGTGATCATCGCTCTTTCCTTCGCTTTCCAGGGTTTTGAGATATTCGCCGAGCCGGTCGAGGCGGCGTTCCCACTCGAGGCGCCGTTCTTTGATCCATCGCTCGGCTTCGGCGAGCGCGGCTGGATTGATGCTGCAGGTCCGCACGCGTCCCGACTTTTGCGAAACGACAAGCCCTGAGGTCTCCAGGACCGCGAGATGCTGCATCACCGCCGGCAGCGACATAGCGAGCGGGCGCTTGAGCTCGCTGACCGACGCCGACTTCTCCGCGAGCCGCTCGACGATCGCCCGGCGGGTCGGATCAGCGAGAGCCTGAAACGCCAAATCGAGCGGGGTCTGATAGTTAAGCATGCACTTAACTATCATGATGACAATAGGAAAGCAAGTGCTTTAGTTTTGTCCCAGGCTGAGTGCACTACGCGGCAATCGTTTGGCCGCGGCGCTGCGTACTGAGAAACCCGCCGCTCTAGGCGAGGATGCGCGCGAAATAGGCCTCGACCGCCGGAAGCGTCGGCGGCGTCAGCCGAAGGCCAAGGTGGCCGTCGGGGCGCACGACACAAAGTGACGGCTCCTCGCCGCCGCCGAGCCGCGAATGGGCTGTCCCCGTCGCATCGATCAGCAAATCGTCATGAGATCCGCTCGCATTTGCGTTCCGCGCCACGACAAAGGCTTTGACATGGGGGCCGAAGCGAGCCGCGACATGGCGCGCCATTTTCGCGACCTCGTCCGATTTGGCGCTGTCCCCTTTGCCTGTCGTCACCAACAACGTGTGCCCGGTATGGGCAATGAGTTCGTGCAGCCGAATCGCGCCGCCCGGTCCCGTCAGGGGCCCGGCGTCCCCGAGCCGGTATCCGATCGCCGTCATGGACTGAGAGATCGGTTCAGGTCCGATGGGTCCCAGGATCGGACTCGCCTCGTAGCCGAGGCCGAGCTCCGATTCGCCGAAAGCCGCTTTGTACTGGCCTTCGGCGGTCGCCAAATTCTTCGCAGCCGCGTCGATCGCCGCCGGATCGCCTTGCGCAGCGTTGGCCTCTGCGTCATCGCCCGAGGCGCAGACAATTTTCGCAATCGCACGCCGCTCGACATCGTAGGAGTCAAGCAAGACGCCTGGAGCCTTGCCGGTCGCGACCAGAGCGAGCTTCCATCCCAGATTGAACGCGTCTTGAATTCCGCCGTTCATCCCGTGCCCTTCGATGGGGCTGCAGGCGTGCGCCGCGTCGCCGGCTAGCAACACGCGCCCCGAGCGGAATCGCGTCGCTATCCGCGAGTGGGTATGGAAGAGCTGCGGCTCGTCGGAGCTCGCGACCGTCGTGCCCGGCGCCAGCTTTTCCAGACAGCGGGCGATATGGATTTGATGCGCGCTAACGGCCGGATCGGCGCGGAAGTACGCCCGCCAGATATCCCCGCCGATCGGAACCGGGATAAGCAGCGGATCGAACATGGCCGCGGCCAAGTCCGGCTCGTGTGGCCAGTTGGCGAAACGAACGTCGGCCACGCCCCATTGTTGATCGTAATCGTGTCCAGGAAACTCGATTCCAACGACGTCGCGGGCCGTGCTGTGAAATCCATCTGCGCCGACCAGCCAGCTCGGCTCCATAGTGCGTTCGACGCCATTCTCGCGGACTTGAACCCGGATCGCCTTGTCGTCGGCCTTGAGATCGACAAATTCGACCCCTCGTTTGACGCCGCCGCCCAACCGCTCGAGCTCTCTGGTCAGGATCTCCTCGGTGACGCCTTCCGACAGTCCCAGCATGAGCGGGAATGGCGTGTCGAGGACCTGAAACCGAAATGACGCCTTCCGTGACCCAGCGCAATAGAAGTCGGTTCCGCGAATGGCCGTCCCCCGACCAAGAAACTCTGACGAAAGCCCTAGCGCGGCGAGAATCTCGAGGGTCCGCGCCTTGATGACCGCCGCACGATCCCAGACCTGCGGCTTGGGCCGCTGATCGATCAGGACATGCGGCACGCCGCGGCGAGCGAGTTCAATTGCAAGCACAAGACCCGTCGGACCAGCGCCGACAATGAGAATGGGATCCACGGACTTCCCCCAATTCGAGACTGCGGTGTGGCTGCGTTGTCTTCAATTGAGCGCAGGCTGATAAGGACTTACCCTAAATCGCCGGCCTGCAAATGACAAACAGCTGCCGAGCTCCGTTGAAATCGGCGCCGCTCGCCTCGCTGATCACGTAGATTTGAGCACGCGCTTCGCGCGCCCGATTACGATTCCCCGCCCCGCGACGCCTTGAGGCTCGACCCCGTCGAGCGCCGCGACTATTCCAATCAAAACGCACTCCTGACTCGTGGGCGACGGTCGTTCTGGGCCGCATTGGAAAGCCCTCGAGTAAAACACCAATTGACGATTTGTTGCGCGCTGCGCGATTGCGCGTGTCTGTAGCCTTGAGATCTTGGAGCCGCATGAATGAGCAGTTCGTCCGAATACGCCCCGCCGAAAGTCTGGGCCTGGAACAAGCCAAGCGGCGGACAGTTCGCGAACATCAATCGCCCAATCGCCGGCCCCACCCACGATAAGGAGCTGCCGGTCGGCCGCCATCCCCTTCAGCTCTATTCGCTGGCGACTCCGAATGGCCAGAAGGTCACGATCATGCTCGAGGAGCTGCTGGCGCTGGGCCATAAGGGCGCCGAGTACGACGCCTGGTTGATCAGGATCAACGAGGGCCAGCAGTTCGGCAGCGACTTCGTCGCCATCAATCCGAACTCGAAGATCCCCGCTTTGATGGACCGCAGCGGTCCGAAGCCGATCCGCCTCTTCGAATCCGGCGCGATCCTGCTCTATCTCGCGGAGAAGTTTGGGGCCTTCCTGCCGACCGAAGCCGCCGAGCGCGCTGAGTGCTTCTCCTGGCTGTTCTGGCAGATGGGCTCGGCGCCTTATCTTGGCGGCGGATTCGGCCATTTCTACGCCTATGCGCCGATCAAGATCGAATACGCCATCGATCGCTTCGCAATGGAGACGAAGCGTCTGCTCGACGTCCTCGACCGGCGCCTCGCGAAAAGCGAATACGTCGCAGGCCCCCGCTACACGATTGCGGACATGGCCATCTGGCCCTGGTATGGCGGTTTGGCGAGAGCCAACAGTTACGGCGCGGCCGAGTTTCTCAGCGTGGACGATTACAAAAACGTCCTGCGCTGGGCCGATGCAATCGCCGCGCGTCCGGCGGTGAAGCGAGGGCGCATCGTGAACAAGACCAACGGCGATCTTGCAAGTCAGTTGCATGAGCGCCACGACGCCAGCGATTTTGACCTCAAGACCCAGGAGAAGCTCGCGCCGCAACCGCCCGCCACTGACCGGGCGCCATAATCACCGCATCGCCGCTGGCCGCACTATCGGCGCCCGGAAGCCAAGCACGAAGATCGCGCCTCGTGCGCGCCGGCCTGGGCGCCGCATATTCGTTCGCAATGCGACGCTAGGCTGGCTGTAGATTAAGGAGATCGTTCATTCTGATCGCCGCGACAATCGTCGCCTTCGCACTTCTCTGGTACGCGAGCCTGCGCACCGCCGCTGTGACCCACGGCGCCCTCAACGTCGTTGCAAGAGCGGCCTTTCTTATCCTGACCTGCGTCGCCTGCATCGCGATCGGCTTCTTCCTGCCGATGACCCCCGTTATCAGCGCGCTGATCGGCGCCGCGTTCTGGGCCGGCTTGCTGGCGACTGCTGGCGCGCTCGCCGGCATGGGCCTGTCGGACGCGCTGCTCACACGCCTCGAGACGCGCGAATCCGGCGGCGCCCCGACGGCGGCGCACGAAAAAACGCGGCCGCGGGTGTGAGCAAAGCAGCCGTTGTTATCCCTTCGCGAGCGCGCTTGCTCGCAACGACGAAATTTGAAGCGACGCCGACGGGCGACGCGCCAGCCTGATGACCCGCTTCAACATTCACGGGCTCGGGTTCACGCTCTTCCTCGCCCTCCTCACCGCGCTGCCGGCGCTGTCGATCGACATGGCGTTGCCGGGCTTGTCGCTGATCCAGACCGAGTTTCATGCGCCGCAGACGGAAGCGGCGTCGGCGATCGCGATCTTCATCGCCGGCTTCTCGAGCGCGCCGATCGTGGTCGGTCCGCTTGCCGACCGGTTCGGCCGCAAGGCGATCATGACGATCGGCCTTGCTCTGTTCACGCTCTGCGCCGCGGGCTCGGCTCTCGCCCCCTCGATTCATGCGCTGCTCGCGTTTCGCCTGGTGCAGGGAGCGGGCGCCGGAGCGATCGGCATTCTGCCGCGGGCGATTATCCGCGACCTGTTTGAGGGCCGCGAGGCTCGCCTGCAACTCTCCGCGGTTTCGGTCGTATTCGGCGTCGCGCCGCTGATTGCGCCCGCGCTTGGGGCTGAGATCCTGTCCTTTGGCTCCTGGCGTCTGATTTTCGTTGTGCTGACCGGCGTGTCGATCGTCACCACGATCGCCGCCATTACGCTGTTCCAGGAATCCCATGCGCCGGAAAACCGCCGAAACTTGAGGCCGTCGACCGTTTTCGCGGGATACAAACGGGTATTGACCAATCCGGCATGCGCCGGCTTTTCTCTGCTGGGAGGCCTCGTGTTCGCGGGTCTCTTTGCTTACGTCAATGTTTCGCCGCTCCTGTTCATGCAGGGCTATGGCGTGTCGAAAACCGCATTCGCGGCTCTGTTCGCCATTACCGCGTCCGGCGTGATTGTCGGCTCCTCGGTCAACGCGTGGTTGCTTAATCGCCATGTCAGGGCGAAAACCCTGCTCGACGCCGGACTGGCGCTGGATTGTGTAATCGCGCTCGCGCTGCTGGCCGTTGGGCTTACGGGCGTCGGCTCAGCCGTCGTCGTGGCGGCGCTGGTGATGGTTTTCATTTCGGCGTTCGGCCTCGTTTTTCCGAACGCGGTCCACGAAGCGATCCATCCTCTACCGGAGATCGCCGGCCTCGCCTCCGCATTCGTCACCACGACCCAAATGTTGTTCGGAGCGCTTGGTGGCGTCACTGCGGCCGCGCTCTACCGGGACGCCTCGCCCACAGCGCTTGGCGCGATCATGAGCGTCGCGGCGCTCAGCGCCGGTGCGCTCTATGCCTTCTGGCTGAGAAGACGGGTCGAGGGGTGAGGGCTGGCCGCCGCCATTCGGCCTCGGTCGACAAGCCTCAACCCAAAAAATTGGACGTGCAGCCGCAATTTTGCGGGCGGGTATCTCTGGAAATGTCACCTTTTCGTGACTACTTGAACGTCTTGCGTGGCTGGCGCGCCTTAGGCCGCGAGCCGCTTTCCCACCATTCCGAGCTGAAGATGTATAACCCACGCGCTAATCTAGTGAACGTCGCCATCTCCGAAGGCGCCGCACCGTTTACCATCTATTTCGCCGACCAGGAGCCGATCGACGGGAAGTTGACCGTCGTCGACCTAACGGACGGAACTTGCCGCTGGCCGACTGGCAACCCCCGCGATCTCAACACGTTCCGCTACTGCGGCGGGGCCGCGCACACTGGCCCCTATTGTGACCGCCATGCGCAGCTCGCCTATTTGCCGCGTCTGCCGCGAGCCGCCTGACCCGTCGCGGGACCGTCTGAGCCGTCAGCTACGCTTCAAGGCCACGCCTGACCCGGCAGCGGGCGGATGAGGAAGGTCCTTTTGCGCCTTGGCGAGCGCTTCGAGTGCAGCCTTCGTTTCGAAGCTCCACGCGACTGCTCGCGCGTTCCCGTCGCTCTGCGTGACAGAAATCAGGAGTTGCTCCGAAGCGGCCACCTGCGCGCCGCCCGGCGCCGTCATGTCGAGCCAGACTCGCATGCGCTTGTCGTCGTGCTCGAGTAACTGACAGGAGACAGCGAGCGCGTCGCCCTCCTTCGCTTCCTCGAAATAGTGCAGCATCATCTGCAGGGTGAACAAGGTTTGCCCGGTCCGCTTGCGCGCGGCTGCGTCGAGGCCGACCCGGTCCATCAGCGCGTCAACCGAACGGCTGAACACGATCGCATAGGCCGCATCATTCATGTGGCCGTTGTAATCGACCCAATCGCTGGCCACGGTCGTTTCAAGCACCGGAAGCGCGGAGCCGTGTCGCATGGCGTCCTCCCTAAAAATGCTTCCCAACCGGCCGGGCTGTCTCCGGCTCCAGCCAATATTTTTGCATCAGAGCTTGAGTTCGACAAGCCAATCGTTGCACGGCGTCACGAGTTCGGTCGAGCCGCCGTCTTACCTCTTGCCTTACGCGCTGCTCGACCCACAAAACGAGGCATAGAGCGCGCCGATGATCGAGCGGACCCGATCATTGGCAATAGCGTAATAAATCGTCCTGCCGTCCCTACGGGTCGACAGAAGGCCCTCAAGCCTGAGGCGCGCCAATTGCTGCGACACCGAGGCCTGCCGCCGCGACAACAGCGTTTCCAGCTCGCCAACCGATTTCTCGCCATGCAAGAGATCGCACAGGATCAGGAGTCGTCCTTCGTGGGCCAGGGCCCTCAGAAGCTCGCTGCCTCGCGCGCATGCTCGCCCATGCGCCCGACGTCCACATTCAGGCGCTCCCAGTCTATGCCCGCGAGCGCCATAGATTCCGCCGCTTACGCCTCACGATAGTCTTCAAGCCGGCCGATTGCGGGCGACCGGGTCTTGCGCAGGGATGCGCCGACCGCCTCGACCCGCCGCAGCACGCGCAGCATGTTCTTCGACGACATTTTCTCGAGGTCGCGCTCGGAGAAGCCGCGGCGCACGAGCTCCGCGAACAGGTATGGAAAGCGACTCACGTCTTCGAGCCCGATAGGCGAGGCCCCGCCGAAATAGTCGGAGCCGACGCCAACATGGTCGAGGCCGGCAGTCTCGACCAGACGCACGATGTGGTCGGCGACCTGCTCGAGGCTCGCCTTCGGCGCCGAGCCGTGTTTGGTCTCGAGTTCTGACAACTGGGCCTTGGGATCGGCGACGACCGGCGCCTTGCCATAGGCGTCGCGCGAACGGCGCAGCCAGTCGCGCAGCGCCTGAGACACGAAGCCGGGCACGAATGTCGCCATGACCAGGCCGCCATTGGCTTTGAGGCGCTTGAGAACGTCGTCGGGCGCATTGCGCGGATGATCGCACAGCGAAAAGGCGTTGGAATGCGACAGCGCCACCGGCGCTTCGGTCACGTCGAGCACACGGCGCATCGCGTCGTGCGAGGCGTGGGCGAGATCGATCACGATTCCGAGGCGGTTGAGTTCGCCAATAATCGCGCGGCCAAAGGCGTTGAGGCCGTTGTTGCGCGGCGCGTCAGTGGCGGAATCGACCCAATCGAGCGTTTCGTTGTGGCAAAGCGTCATCAACCGGACGCCGGCCGCGTGCCAGATACGCAAGGGACTCAGCGAATTCTCGAGCCCCACGCCGCCCTCGACCGCGACGAAGGAGGCGATCTTGCCCATCGACTTCGCTCGCGCGTAATCGGCGGCCCACCGCGCTGGCAGGAACACATCCGGATGGGCCTCCTCGATGCGGCGGATGAGGTCGATCTGCTCCAGCGCGGTGCGTGCTGGATGGGGCGCGTTGGTGGGCTGGAACGCGGCCCAAAACTGCGCCCCCACCATGCCTTCGCGGAGGCGTGGGATGTCCGTGTCCGCGCGCTCATGAACTCGATTTAAGTCGTAGGCGACGACGTCGCCTCGCGCCGCCCTGTCAACCCGGATGACCCAGGGGAGATCGTTGTGCCCATCGATCAGCGGCGCGCGTCGCAGCACATCTCGCGCCACGGCGAGCGCATTGTCCGCCGTCCCGGGTCCGTCTGCCATTGCGCCGCTCCCTCGACCTCAATCCACCGGCACGGCGACAAAGCGAACCTCGCCTTCGCCGTTGGAGACGAGCAACAGCGCTGGCTTTTTCGCGTCCGCCTTCGCGCCCTCGACGGCCTTGGCGATGTCGCCCGGATGTTCGACCGCCTGATGATTGACCTCTTCGATCACATCGCCCCGCCGCAATCCTCTTTCCGCGGCAGCCGAGCCGGGCTCGACAGACGTCACGATCACGCCCTTGACGCTGTCTTTGATCTTGAAAGTCTTGCGGGCCTCGTCGCTAAGCGCGGAAAACTCCATACCCAGCGCCTTGGTGACAGCGTCCATCTTCGGTGTGTCATCATTTTCAGTGGCGAGCGCAGCCGTCTTCTTTTCTCCGTCCTCGAGGCGCCCCAGCGTCACTGTCTTGGTCACTTCCTTGCCGCTGCGAATGACCACGACCTCGACCTGCTTGCCGACCGCCATCGAAGCCACGAGGCGCGGAAGATCACGCGATTCCTTGACCTCCTTGCCGTCGAACCTGACGATCACGTCACCCGCCATCAAGCCCGCAGGCTTTGCTGGACCCTTCTCATCCACGCCGGCGATCAGAGCGCCCCGCGCCGTTCCTAAATTCAGGCTGTCGGCGATGGTTTCGTCGACCGGCTGGATGCGCACGCCAAGCCAACCGCGCCGGGTCTCATGGAACTCCGAGAGTTGCCCGATCACCGGCACGACGGTCGCGGACGGCGTGGCGAAGCCGATGCCGATCGAGCCTCCCGAAGGCGAGAGGATTGCGGTGTTGATGCCGATCACCTCGCCCTGCAAATTGAACAGCGGGCCTCCCGAATTGCCCTTGTTGATCGAGGCGTCGGTTTGAAGGAAGTCGTCATACGGGCCGCTGTCGATATTGCGGTTGCGGGCGGAAATAATGCCGGCCGTCACGGTTTCGCCAAGACCGAACGGATTGCCGACCGCCATTACGCCGTCGCCAACGCGCATCTTGTCGCTGTCGCCGAACTTGACGGTCTTGAGCGGCTTGTCGCTTTCCACCTTCAACACCGCCACGTCCACCTTCGCATCCTTGCCGATGACTTTGGCCTTGAGTTTGCGGCCGTCGGTGAAGATGACGACAATATCGTTAGCGTCCCCGACCACGTGATTGTTCGTGATCACGACGCCACTCGGATCGATCACGAAGCCCGACCCCAACGATTGCGCGCGGCGCGCGCGCGGCTGCGGGTTGATGCCGTGATTCTTGAAGAATTCCTCGAACATCTCGTCGAACGGCGTCCCCTTCGGCAAATCGGGAGCGACGTCCTTGTCTTCGACAGTCTGAGTGGCCGAAATGTTGACCACCGCGTCGGCGACCTGGTCGACGAGGTCGGCGAGATTGGCGGGCCGCGCCTGGGCAGCCGCGGGCCCGGCCGGCGCCAAGGCCAGCGGAGCGGCGAGGAAAGCCGAAAGGACCGCAAGCGCGCACGCCGATCTTGCCGCGCGGCGAGGCCCCGTCGAAATTCGCAACCCGTCGTACAGCATGGGGCTTCTCCTCAGATTCATCGATCGGTCTGGCTAAACACGGCGGCTTGAGCGAGGCTCGCCCTGCGCACTTCCGCGCCCCCGGCCAAGCCAGTCTGTGCTTCGATCGCCGAGACCAGCCTGGTCGCCATTTCAGTCCGCCTTCGCGGAAGGCGCGGAATTTGCAGACGGCGCCGGGGGTGTTGCAGTCCCGGGCGCAGGGTTCGGCGTCGAGAAGTATCGGAAGAAGTCCGACTTCGGACTGATGAGCGCGCGCGTCCGCCCGTTGGCGAAGCTATTCTCATAGGCCTGCATCGAACGATAGAAGCCGAAAAAATCTGGATCGGCGCCGTATGCGTCGGCGAAGATTCGGTTGCGTTCGCCATCGCCCTCGCCGCGGGTCTGCTCGGCCTGCTGCTGAGCCTCTGCGGTGATAACGGTGACCTTTCGGTCGGCCTCCGCCTTGATCTGCTGGCTTTGCTGCGACCCTTGCGCCCGATAGGAGGCGGCGCGCTGTTGTCGCTCGGTCTGCATTCGACGGAACACTGCCTCCGAGTTCTCCGCCGGCAAATCCGCGCGCTTGATGCGCACGTCGACGACATCAAGGCCGAACCGTTTGGCGCCCACGATCATCTGGTCGCGGATGTCGGCCATCAGCGCGTCTCGCTTGTCGCGCACGATATCGGTGATCGACGCCCCCGATAAGCTGCGGCGCAGCGCCGAGTTCAGCATGCCGCCGAGTTGCGCGTCGGCGCCGCGCGTGTCGAAGACGGATTGATAAAACAGCAGCGGATCGGCAATATGGTAGCGCACGAAGGCGTCGACCTCCAGGCGCTGATTGTCCGACACCAGCACTTCCTGGCGCTCGTTGTCGAGCGCGAGAATGCGCTTGTCGATATAGACAACCGTGTCGACAAACGGCCACTTGAAATAGAGGCCCGGCGCGTCGATGAGGTCGCGCACCGGCTGGCCGAACCGCAAGATGAGCGCCTGTTCGGTCGGATTGACGATGAACGTCGCCATCGAGGCAAGAATGATGGCGACGACCGCGATCGCGGCGAGGGCGACGCCACTAAAGGACCGGCTCATTTGGCGCTCGCTCCCGTCTTGGGCTGCAGCGGGTCGAGTGCGATATAGGGCACAGGCGGGCTTGCCGAGTTCGAATCGACGATCGTCTTGTCCATGGGGCCGAGCACCCGCTCCATCGTCTCGAGATACATCCGCTCCCGAGTGACGGCGGGCGCCTTCTTGTACTGCTGGTAAATCTGGTTGTATCGGGCGGTCTGGCCCTTGGCTTCCAGGATCGTCTGCTCGCGATAGGCCTGGGCCTCGGCCACAATGCGGGCAGCGCCGCCCTCAGCCTCTGGAACAACTTTGTTGGCGTAGGTCTCAGCCTCGTTGACGGCGCGTTGCTGGTCTTGTTGCGCTGCGGTGACGTCGCGATAGGCCGAAAGGACCTCGCTCGGGGCGTCGACGGACTGCAGCTGAACCTGCTTCACGAGAACGCCCGCTCGATATGCGTTGAGCAAGTCCTGCATTCTTTTCTGCACGTCGGCCTCGACCGAGGCCCTGTCGGTCGTGAGAATGCCGTCGATGGTCTTCAAGCCGACCACCTCGCGCATGATGCTTTCGGCAACTGCTTTGACCGTCTCGCGTGGGTTGAGAACGTTGAAAACGTAGTCTTCGGGCTTGGCCGGGTCGATCTGCCAGTTCACCCTGAAATGAACGTCGACGATGTTCTTGTCCCCGGTCAGCATCTGGCTTTCTTCGGGAATGTCTGCGCTACCGCCAAGGCTGCGATAGCCCACTTCGGTGATCTGCTGATCCCAGACCGGAACCTTGATAACTGAACCAATCGGCCAGGGCCAATTGGTGTTCAGACCGGCCGCCGTTTTGCCGGTGTAGCGGCCGAACACCAGATTGACGCCGACTTCGCTCGGTTGGACCGTGTAGAACGTTCCCCAAGCGAACCAGGCCAGGACCGCTCCGAGTATCAGGAACAGACCCGTGCGGCCGGTAAAGCCGCCCTTGCCCGATCCGCCGCTTGCCGATCCGCCGCTCGAGGTCAGCTTGCCGAGCGCCTCTTGAACTCTGCGGATGATCTCTTCCAGATCGGCCGTCGGCTGAGGACCCGACGGTCCCTGGCCCCACGGTCCGCGCCCTTGGGAGCGCCACGGTCCGCCGCCTTGATTATTCGACGACATTCAAAAACCTCTCGCGGGCCCGCCCGCCGGTGCAGGCGCTTGTATAGGCTAGGCAAGCCATGGGCCGAGCAAAGGAGCGCCCGCCGCAATTCCCGTCTCAATTGTGGATCGCCTATGGGCCTTGCGGCCCTCTCAGACTTCCATCTGGCCGCCGCGCACGGCGGTTCACGCCGACGGCTGCGCATCAGCGCGCCGCGGCTGTTCGGCCATGTCGCTGATCGTCCAATCCGAACGGCTGCGATCCGCCGCGCTGCGGGGTGATCTTGTCGACGTCGAGCAGCTTACCCGCCTTGCGAATCTCAGACGTGCGCCATTCTATTGGGTCGGCGGGCAGTACCGCCCGCCCTTGCCGAAGCTGATACACGAGTCGTTTTCGGTTATAACTTGCTGCGCGGCGCTTGCCGAACCGTTACAAATGACGCCGGC
>Ga0210406_10005249_pt1 | contig 13628 bp, 10 predicted proteins | sample IncBWC30MmetaG_FD_155454 | JGI IMG/M metagenome (GOLD analysis project Ga0210406, IMG submission 155454) | Forest soil microbial communities from Barre Woods Harvard Forest LTER site, Petersham, Massachusetts, United States - Inc-BW-C-30-M | ecosystem: Environmental > Terrestrial > Soil >... | reverse complement strand
GGCGACCGCAGGATCGGCTTGTCCACGATTTTCCTCGAAGTTGATGGGTGCGTTGAGATACCGGGCGCGTTCGTTGGCGTTGTTCGAATTGGATTCAGCGTTGGCGAAGATGGCGAATACGCCAGCGACGGCGACGACAAGCAGGGGCAGGTGAGCAACTCTCATATGGACTCCAAAGTCGGGCTTGCGGTTTTTCGTGCTTACGCAGATGGAACAGCTCCTGGTGGAGCGCCCACCGGGAGCGTGGTTCGCGCGCTCCCGGCGTCTAGAATTGGCGACCGTAAAGTTGTGCTGGCAGATCTTTGTCATGGGCTGACAAAAAAGCTGGTAATGGGCTCGGTCTGAGCTGGAAGAGAAATCGGGAGCGGAGTGAGATCTCTATAACTACTCCAGAGGTTGAGTGAAGACCAGAACATCGGAATGGAGGGTCGTGTTCTACTTGCGCCGCTGTAAGCGTGATGGCGGCGCTTTTTGCACACCCAATTTCCGCCAGTTAGTGTTCAGCAGCCAATCAAGCAAATTTTGTAGAGGCAGCTAGAAAAGTCCGAACGATTCCCTAGTCGCCATGTTGCGTCGGGGATTCCCCTGTTTTGGGCCCGTTCCAATCAAGCGCGATGCGATCGCTACAATGGAAGCAGGTAACCTTTGAGGCAACGGCGAAATGATGCTGCAATGGCGCCAATTGCACCATTTCCAACCACTAACAATTACTTCGCTTTTGCAGCTTAGTAAACAGGCAAAGAAGACCCTTTACTAATTCACTAATTAGGACTTTTCCGTATGGCAGTATTCACCCAGACGCACTACCCTCCCGAATCCTGGGCCAAAGGTAGTGAAGGAGTCGAAAATAGGAGACGAGATGAATCTCGTGATCAAGTCAGACCGCTGCTGCGAAGAAACCGTCGGACGCTCGACTACCGGTCTTCGCGCCATCCGGTGCAACGACGTTGCCGCTTACGTCTGCGCCAACTGTGGACGGCCCGTTTGCGATTCGCACGAACGTTTGTGTGCAACATGTGGTCGGACATTTTGCTCGCGATGCGACCACGACTGCCGAGTCGGCATGCAAATTCCAGCCGTTGCCTAGTCATAAGAGCGACAGGCGCCCAGTCTAGTGAAAGCGGCCGCAAGTCTCAGCTCCAAAAGCGACGAAGCACGCTCCAGCAGAGAATGGCGATGCTAAACCAGGCAAGGGTAGCGACGACGAGGGTAAAACCGGAGGAGGACGTAGGCAGTAGTTGCCACGTGATCACAGCAAAGGCCGCGAGAGCGAGACTGCCAACCGTCGTTCCCGCAGCATCCGCAGCAACCTCGACTTCGGCTCGCCTCTCAGAGTAGTCTTCGCGTTTTTCCTGTTCTTCGATAAACGTCGCGCTCGCCGGAAAGATTGCCGGAAATGCCAGGAATAACCCTCCCACTACCGGACCAAAATGTTTTGCGATCAGTCCAGCCAGTACCGTCACGAGTCCACCGAACAGGAACCGAATCGCATATTCCCGCCAACTTGCGTTCGTGATGGCGGACGGATTCAGTTGCACGTTCATTTGTGAGCACTATCGCAAGAAGGCATACCAAAGCCCGAATGCCGCTACGAACCACAACGAAAGTCCGGAAGAGGTAACCCCTAAGACCGTCCATTTCTGCCGCGACATTAACCACGTGACTAACATGGCGTAGGTGAAGAAGGCGACGGCGCCCGCGATCATCGAGCGAGCCTCTGTGGCGGCATAGACCTTTCCTTCGCGTGAGACGGCTAACCCTAACGTCGCCAGTGCGACAGAAGGCGCGGCGCTAAACAGACCGGAAAGCGTCTTCGGTTTCAGCACCAGCCCCAGAGTCGCAAAGCTTGATACCACGCATCCGCCAATCAGAAATCTCAAGCAGAGTTCTTTCATCAGAGAAACCTATCCTGTGCGTCGCCTTGTGCCACGAGCCATTCATCGATTCGGCCGGCGCGTTCAGCGTGCGGACGATTTCACTAGCCTCCAGGCCCGTTTGGGTCCTTTCACGCCCGCCAGATGATAGTGCTGCCCCGAGAGCCGGTGGTAATTTACGAAGAATTCTTCCAGTTCGCGCTCAAAGTCCTTGCCCAAATCTTTCATCGTCTGGATGTCTGCCCAGCTGTGCGCGTCGCGCTCGATGGCGACGATCCGATCATTTCGTTCTTTCGCTCGGAGCGGCCCCTGAATCCCTTGAATGACGCCAATCGGCCGGCACATGAGCGTGCAACCCGGAAACGCCGGTTCATCCATGAGCACCAGTACATCGACTGGATCTCCGTCGTCCGCTTTGGTCGAGGGAACGAAGCCGAAGTCATAGGGGAAGGCCATGCCAGCCTGCAGCACTTTCTTCAGCTCGAAGACGCGGTGTTCCGGATCGAAGGCGAACTTGTTCCGGCTGCCTTTCGGGGTTTCGATGACTACCCGCAGGTACCGCTTGTCAGCGTCCGCGACAGGTTTTAGTCGCGAAGGATCAGCCATAGTGTTCGGGCTTCGCTGCCGCTGCCCCATATCACCTCCATGTCCCTGCGAAGTCTGGATGCAATCGGGCAGGAGAACGGTTTGTTTTGCCGATCGCGTGAGCCCGATCCAAAATCACGAAAGCAACCGGCAGTCGCAACCCATTCATCAGAATGACGCGCTTAGAAGTCCCCAGGACTGTCGCAAACGAGACAGCCGATATGAGAAAGCCGGTGCAAAAACAGCTTCGTCCCGGACTCCGAGTCGACGAGAGCGGCGCTGTCGCTCTGATTCCGGAAGGAGCTTCTCTCCCCGTACTCCGGCGCGAGGCTAGTCATTGCCGAGCGTGCGATCTGTGGAAGACCGCCACGCAAACTGTCTTTGGAGAGGGCAACGTGCATGCCAGGGTGATGTTCGTGGGCGAGCAACCGGGCGACGCCGAAGACGTTACTGGCCGTCCCTTCGTGGGACCCGCGGGTAAACTGCTGGATGAGGCCCTGCGAGTCGCGGGCATCGAGCGGTCAGAGGTGTACGTCACGAATGTGGTGAAGCACTTCAAATGGTCGCCAGCCGAACGGGGCAAACGCCGCATTCACAAGAAACCTCGTATCTCGGAGATTCAGGCATGCCGACCGTGGCTGGATGCCGAATTGAAGGTTGTTCGGCCGGAGATCGTAGTCTGCCTGGGTGCCACAGCGGCCCAATCCCTGTTGGGAAAAGACTTCAGCATTACGAAGCAGCGAGGACAGTGGGTGCGATCATCGCTGGCACCGCATGTGACCGCGACGGTGCACCCGTCATCCATGTTGCGGGCGGGCGACAGCGAAGCACGTCACGCCCAAATGCAGGCGTTCGTTCAGGATCTGAAGACAGTATCGGACCTTCGTCGAACCCTAAAGCGGCCCGCGCATGGCAAGCCGGAAATCATTCACGCGAAGTCTGCGTCGGGCCAGTAGCGTGCCTTTAAGAGAGCTAGTTCCAAAGTCCCGAAACCATGCTGACGTTATCGTTGTCGGCGCCGGCGCTGCCGGACTTACTGCTGCCTCGGATCTCGGCCGTGCGGGGCTTTCTGTGCTCATCCTCGAAGCCCGCAGTCGAATCGGTGGCAGGATCTTCACGCAGCGTGACCCCGCGACCGGTTCGCCGATCGAACTGGGTGCGGAATTCATACACGGGCCTCCACCGGAGATTTGGGAGCCGCTGCAGGCGCGGAATACCCGGATCACTGAGGTCGAAGGTTCTCAGTGGTGCCATCAGGACGGGGCTCTTTGCGAGTGTCGGTTCTTCTCGCAGATCGACAAGATCCTCAAGAAAATGGATGATCGCGCCCCCGATGAATCATTCCTCAGCTTTCTGAGGCGCTGCTCTCCAGAATCCGGTAGTACCAAGCAACAAGAAACCAATCGACGTGCGATTGCGTTTGTGTCCGGTTTCAATGCCGCCGATCCGGATTGCGTAGGCGTGCACTGGCTTGTGCAGGGCATGCGCTCGGAAGAGAAGATTGAAGGCGATCGCGCTTTCCACGCCGAGCATGGCTATTCCGATTTACTGGAGATCTTGCGACAGAACGTCGCAGACGCTCGCGGCACGATTCAAACCGACAGCGTGGTCGACCTGATTCGCTGGAAGCAAGACAGCGTCGAAGTGCACATCGGAGGGGAGCAGCGAAGTACTCTTTCGGCGCGAAAGGTTCTCGTTACACTGCCGGTCGGCGTATTGAAAGCTCGACCCGGAGAGCGAGGCGTAGTGCGCTTCGATCCCGAGTTGCCGGACTCAAAACACGAGGCCCTCCGCCGCATCGCAATGGGAAGAGTCATTCGCGTTACGCTGTGCTTTAAAACCCGTTTCTGGGACGCGCTGCCGGCGCCCGGCGATTCATCAAGGACGTTGGCGGATATGAGCTTCCTGTTCACAGAGGATCAGCTGTTCCCAACTTGGTGGACGACGATGCCGCGCAAGCTGCCGGTAATCACGGGATGGGCGCCCTTTCGTGCCGCCGAGCAGCTTTCGGGAAAGGATCCCGGTCAAATCGTTCAGGAGGCTGTCTCGACGCTGGGAAATCTGCTCGCAGTTCCGGGCCTGGCAGATCAGCTGGACGTTGGCTATCTGCATGACTGGCAGAGTGACCCGTTCGCTCGTGGCGCCTACAGCTACGGTTTAGTAGGCGGTGACGGGGCGCAAGCGGTGCTTGCAACTCCGCTAAACAACATCCTATTTTTCGCGGGCGAGGCGACAGAGACGACTGGTCTCAACGGAACCGTGCATGCCGCGATTGCAACCGGTCATCGCGCTGCACAGGAGGTCCTAAGTGCGACGTACAGCATCGTTCGAGGGTGAGCTGAGCGCTGATCGAATCGTCTCCTGTGACTTACTCGGGACGGCTGCCGTTCGCCGACGCAAGGCCTGCGCAGACCCAGGCGTCGCGAGTTATCGTCCGAGCTCACAACCGCCGCGATCGCCGCAACCTCAACCGTGCCTCTCAGATCGATGAATGCTACGGGGATGCTTAAACAGTCATTATTCGTTAGTGGGTTAAAGTTAAAACCAAAATCTCGCCCCGCCGCGTCTTGAGTGTTTGGCCGCACTTTCTTGGCCGAACGCGGCATTCACTTGTTTGACGAACGGATCGTAAGTCTCCCTGAAGTTGAAACCACCGAGGCCAGATAGAGAGCTGCTCTCCTAAAGTTCTGCCGACGCTACCCAGCCCGGCTTTTATCATCGGTCTCTCGACATAAATTCCTAAAGTCGTCAGCCCGGATCGGGGTTGAATTGAACCTGAGCCGTGTCTTCGCGGCTCAGACAATGGCAGGTAAAGTGAACGTGAATACCGACCCGCTACCCAACTGACTGACGACTCCCAACGTGCCGCCGTGGGCTTCGATGATTACTTTCGCAATGGCCAAGCCCATCCCGGTTCCCGGCGCCGCATAGCGTTGATGGCGTCCACGATAGAACTTTTCGAAGATCAGCGATTGCTCGAAAGAATCAATTCCTGGGCCACGATCGGCAACACTGGTTACGAGCGCCCCATTCTTCAGTTCGCCCGTGACTCTGATGGGCGTGCTCACGTCGGAATACTTGCCGGCATTATCGAGCAGGTGCCGAAGGACTTCGCGAATCCGCTCCACGTCCATGCGTACCTTCGGCAAGCCTAATGGCACCGCGATCTCAACAGCGTGACCATCCAGTGCGGCCCGAGCATCCTGTAGAGCCGGTTCCAACGCATCGAGCATAGAATGCGGCTTCAGGTCGAGCTTGAATAAACCGGCATCCAGCTGGCCCATCTCAGCGGCCTCGCCCACCAAGCGGTTCAGGCGATCGGTCTCCTCATCGATCACGGTCAGCAGCTCTCGCCGTGCGATCTCATCCAGACTGGCGCCCGAGAGCAAGCTGGTCACACTGGCTTTAATTGAAGTCAGTGGAGTGCGAAACTCGTGAGTGACCGAGTCCAGAAGGGCAGAGCGCAAGCGTTCGTTTTCCTGCATCGCGCGGTTCTTGCTGAGTGCCTCGAGTGCGCGTGCGCGCTCCAGCGCCAGGCCCGCAAGGCTTCCTAGCGCGTCGAGAGTCTCGGGCGACAAGTCGAAGCCGGTCACGCCCAGCGCGCCGACGGTTCGAACTCCCAGGCGGAGCGGCACGTACGAGATACCGCCATGGCGCGCCGGTTCGCCGCGCAGCAGCGTGGAACGTAGGGCACTCTCCTCGATCGCGGGATCGGGTGCTGAACGATAGATCGTCGGTTGATCAGCGGTTATCACGGCGACGCTTCCCACTGAGAAGGTTTCTTGCACGTATTGGGGCAGAGCATTCAGGAGTTCGAGGACATTTTCCGAGGCCAGCAGCCTCTGGCTGAGTCCGTAGAGGCGCTCAACCTCGCGACGCCGCTGCTTCGCGCTTTCGGCCTCGTGGCGAGCGCGTTCGGCCAAATTGCTCGCAACCACTGCCGTCACGAGAAACGCGAACAGGGCCACCCAATTTTGTGGATCGGCGATGGTGAATGTTCCGATGGGGGGCAGGAAGAAGAAATTGAAAACGGCTGTTGCACCCAGAGCCAGGACCAGCGCGTAGCGGAGGCCCCAGTAGGCAGACGCCAACAGGACCGCTACCAGAAACATCAGGGCGACGGTCGTGGGATTCACGTGCAGCCGAAAATCGACCTCCGTGATCACCCCCAGCGCCACGACTACGACGGCATAGCGCCACGCCTGAGTGCGAGCCCTGCTAGTCACTCCCGCATTGTACGATGGGGATGACAGGAACCTTTCCGCGAAAGAAAATGTGTGCGATGACCAAGACGCCCGACGACTGGCTGAGCGAAGTAGCCCCAGAAAAATCGCAGGGCACGTTCAAGCTTTTTCTGGGATATGCTCCGGGAGTCGGCAAGACCTACAGCATGCTCAGCGAGGCGATTCGGCGGGCTAGCCGCGGCGAAGACGTCGCCATCGGTGTTGTCGAGAGTCACGGACGCAAAGCAACTGCGGAACTTGCTGCCAAGCTCGAACGTATCCCGCTGCGCAAAATGGAATACAAGGGAACGATTTTCGAAGAGATGGACGTGGACGCCATTCTCGCACGCAAGCCGGCAGTTGTTGTTATTGACGAACTTGCCCACACTAACATCGAAGGCAGTAAGCATCTAAAGCGGTTCGAAGACGTGATGGAACTGCTGGATGCCAAAATCGACGTGCTCTCGACGATGAACGTGCAGCACATCGAGAGCCTTGGGCCAACTGTGCAGCAAATTACCGGTGTGCAAGTGCGGGAGACCGTGCCCGACTGGGTGATGCAAAAGGTGGATGAGATTGTGCTGGCGGATCTGACGCCGCAGGCGCTGCAGAAGCGAATGTCGCGTGGTGACATTTATCCTCTGGATCGGGCGCAGCGAGCGCTCGCGCATTTCTTTCGCCCTGGAAACCTGATTGCTCTGCGCGAACTTGCCCTGCGGCAGGTGACGCGCGTCGTCGACCGCAACCTCGATACCTACCTGGACAACGATGGCGCACAGCCCGCACACACAGTGCGCGAACGAATTGGCGTTTGCATCAGTTCGAACCCGGCAGCCCAATATCTTATTGCGCGCGGTTCACGCATGACGCAAGCGATTGGAGGCGAGTTGTACGTCTTCTATATTGACGTAGGCCGCGACTCTCGCCCGGAGGACCAGAAGACATTGGCCGAAAATATCCGTTTCGCAGAAAACCTTGGCGCCAAAGTACTCCGCGCCTCCGGCATCAGCGTCGCCGAAGGAGTGAGCCAGTTCGTACGGGAACACCACATCACACAGGTTATCTTTGGTCGTTCGGCACGCACGGGTTGGCAACGCTATCTGTACTTGTCCGCGATTCATCGCTTTCTGCGAGACTCTCCCTCGATCGATGTCCACATCGTGACCCAGGAAGCTCGGTAATGCCCGACCGCCCGCACATTCTTGTCGTCGATGACGAGCCACAGATTACGCGCGTGCTACGCACCAGCCTGTCGGCGCAAGGCTACGATATTCGTGTCGCCAACACCGGTGAGATGGCGCTCGAGATCATGAAGGACTGGTTGCCGAACCTGATTATCACCGATCTTTCCATGCCTACCGTGGATGGTATCCAACTGTGCCGCGAGGTGCGTGCCGTTTCTGCCGTTCCGATTCTCGTACTCTCGGTGCGCGACAAAGAGCAGCAGAAAGTGGAGGCCCTTGATGCCGGGGCCGACGACTACGTTACTAAACCGTTCGGGATGGATGAACTTCTTGCGCGGGTGCGAGCCCACCTACGCCGCCTTCCGAAATCCGATGTGGCCGAGAAAGAGATTACTGAGATTGGCGATTTCCGGATTGATCTTCCCACCCGTACTGTGACCGTCGCCGGACGCGATTTGAAGCTCACCCCAAAAGAGTTTGACCTATTGCTGTTTCTCGCCTCGCATCCTCATCGTGTGATACCCCACCGCACGATTCTTGGGGCAGTCTGGGGTTCGAACAGCACAGAGCAGCCGGAGTACCTGCGGGTATTTATCGGGCAGTTACGAAAGAAAGTTGAGAAGGATCCAGCTGCGCCGCGCTACCTGCGTACCGAACGCTGGGTAGGGTATCGCTTTGAGCCCGGTGACTAGTCGGCTCTCCCGGTTCTCTTTACGACCTTTTTATGTTGGCCTTACCTCGCCCTTAGCCCTCCCATGATGTGATGAAAGGTCGGCGCGAGATGCATTGCGCCGCTGAATATGTTTGCCTTATTCACATCAGCCGCCACCGGGCGGCGATTCCTTGTAAGGGCTATTCTCGCCGCTAGCCACATGTCGAGTGGCCTGACCTTTCGGAGTACTACCATGACGCATATTTTCTTTCAGCGCAACAGTCGTACAACTTCGCGGATCAGCGGGTTGGTCCGTGGGCTAACTTCATCTCTCACGCTTTTCAGCTTGCTATTTTTGATCTTTCCGTCTCTGGCTTCGGCCCAGCAGGCGAGTTCGACGGATGAGCTCACAGAACTTCGCCACGAACTACAGGCGATTGCGGCTCGTATTGATGCGCTAGAGAAACAACGCAGCGAGGCAGGTTTGCAGCCGACAAAGGCGACAGGCGGTCCTGCCGCGGTGGAGACGAGCGCCTCCAGCGCAATCTCGACCCAACCGTTACTCGAACGGCAGGAGTCGGCCGTAGCGCCCAGCCTAAAACCAGCCAAGGCCGAACCATTTGCATTCGCCGACTGGACCTGGTTGACAGGCAATCCGCGCACCAAGGAGCCTGCATTCGACTCGAAGTTCTTCACGCCCGAAATTCGAGCAGACGTGGACTACATCGTCGATTTCAACCATCCCAAGGACGATACGATTGGCGGATCAAGCGAAGTCTTCCGTTCCTCAGAGGTACAACTCACGCAGTTAGGAGTCGGAGGGGATTTCCACTATGACAACGTGCGCGCTCGTCTTATGACGCAGTTCGGCATGTACTCGCAGACTCAACCGCGCAATGACGCCAGCCCGTCGCGCGGTCAGTGGAACCTTAGCGGTGCCTACCAGTATCTGTCAGAAGCCTATGGCGGATATCATTTTGACGCTCTGCATGGTGTGAACGTCGATGCGGGCATCTTTATGTCGTACATCGGTCTATTCAGCTACTACAACTTCGATAACTGGGCCTACCAACCGTCCTATGTATCGTCTAATACGCCTTGGTTTTTCAACGGTGTCCGGGTACAAATCTTCCCGACCGAGAAGCTGAAGATCGAGCCTTGGTTCATCAACGGGTGGCAATCCTACGGGCGATTCAATAATCGGCCGGGCTTCGGCGGCCAGATTCTTTGGCGGCCGAATAGTCGCGTCTCCATCGTGTCGAACAACTACGGCGCCGGCGCGGACGCGCTCGGGTTGCCCAATCGGACGCGCTATCACACTGACGACAGCATCCAGGTGAAGTACTACGATCACCCCGAAGAATTTGTGGACAAGATGGCCTTCACGCTTACCGGGGATGCGGGTTGCGAAAGCGGTGGAGGAGTCAGTTGCACCGGCAACGGCAAGAATCCCAAGCAGAGTTTCTTAGGGTACATGGCTTACAACCGGTGGTGGTTCAAGAAGGATCTCTACGCCGTCACGCTAGGTGGTGGCCAAATCAACAACCCCGGTCGATATCTGGTGTTACTGCCCCCGATTAATGGAGCAACGGCCGCGACCGGTACACCATACTTTACGGAGAACCCCGGCGACCCTTTCAAGGCATGGGATGCATCGGCGACCTTCGATTACATGCCGAGCCAGTACATCACATTTCGCTATGAGTACAACTATCGCGCGGCCAACGTACCTTATTTTACGGGTCGTGGCGGCATTACGCCGACCGGCGGCAATACCGGGAACCCCGCTGCAATTGTGCCAGGATTCACGCCGGACTTGCGCAAGGACGAGAGCCGCTTGAATTTTGCGGTATTGGTCAAGTTCTGAGTGCAGCGCAGAAAGCCGCACTTTGGAGGTTTCGCTATGCAGGACCTGCTGTTCACCGTGCTCACTTTGGCCTTCTTCTCATTGTCGTTGGGATATGTGTATTTCTGCGACCGATTGCGCTAAGGGCACGGAATAGGAGTTGGTATGGACGCTCAATCTTTAATACTTCTCATTCTCAGCGGGTTGCTGACCATATATCTCTTTTACGCCCTGCTGCGGCCGGAGAAGTTCTGAAAATGACTATCAATGGCTGGTTGCAGATCCTTGTCTTCCTGGGACTGATCTTCGCTGTGACGAAGCCGCTCGGTGTCTTCATGACTCGCGTGTTCGCCCGCGAACGGACTTTCCTTGATCCCGTGCTACGCCCAGTGGAGCGTTTGCTCTATCGAGTCACGGGAGTGGACGAACATCACGAGATGCCCTGGACCGAATATGCAGCTGCCATGCTGCTGTTCAGCTTGGTGTCGATGCTCTTGCTTTATCTGATTCAGCGCGTCCAGGGCATGTTGCCTTTCAACCCGCAGCACATCACAGCGGTCGCGCCTGAACATCTTGCCTTCAACACCGCGGCCTCGTTCACCACTAACACTAACTGGCAGGCATACTCCGGCGAAACCACCATGAGTTACTTCACGCAAATGGCTGGTCTTGCCTACCACAATTTCGTTTCAGCCGCGGTTGGCATAGCGTTAGCCATCGCGTTCATTCGCGGCATTGCACGCCGGCAAATGAAGACTATCGGCAACTTCTGGGTCGACATGGTGCGCGCTAGCCTATGGGTTCTATTGCCATTCTGCATCGTGGGCGCGCTCCTGCTCGTCTCGCAGGGTGTGGTCCAGAACTTGAAGCCGTACGACACTGTAAAGCTGCTCGAGCCTCAGCAGGTGCAGCGGGTCGGTTCCGACGGCAAGCCGGTTGTGGACAGCGCGGGCAAGCCGGTCATGGATCAGGTCACCACCCAAACGATTGCTCAGGGTCCGGTAGCCTCGCAGGAAATCATTAAGGAATGGGGCACTAATGGCGGGGGGTTCTTCAATGCCAACAGCGCGCATCCGTTCGAAAATCCAACGCCACTCTCGAATCTGATTGAGATGTTCGCGATTTTCGGGGTGTCGGCTGGGCTCACCTACACCTTGGGCCGTATGACTAACAGTCCCGCTCACGGGTGGGCGGTTTGGGCGGCCATGGCGGTTCTCTTTCTTGCGGGGGTGACTACCGCTTACTGGGCAGAATCGCAGGGCAATCCTCTATATCCACAAACGGTAGATCAGCGCGCCGGGATGCTTCACGCCGGCGGCAACATGGAAGGGAAGGAGGTTCGTTTCGGCATCGCTGACTCGGTACTCTTCGCGACTGTCACTACCGATGCCAGTTGCGGGGCCATCAACGGCTGGCATGATTCCTTCACCCCGCTGGGCGGCCTGGTGCCGCTCGTGAACATCATGCTCAGCGAGGTTATTTTTGGCGGCGTGGGCGCTGGCATGTACGGCATGTTGATTTACGTCGTCTTGGCGGTCTTTATCGCTGGACTCATGGTCGGTCGAACGCCCGAGTATCTAGGTAAGAAGATTGAAGCCTACGATGTGAAGATGGCTATGTTGGTCTCGTTGGTCTTTCCTGTGGTTATTCTCTCGCTAACTGGAATGTCGGTAGTGAAGAGCTTCGGCGCCGCGGGCATTACAAATCCCGGCCCCCACGGTCTAAGCCAGGTCCTCTACGCCTTCACCTCAGCCGCGGGCAACAACGGGTCAGCCTTCGGAGGCCTCACCATCAATACGGCGTGGTATGACATCGCCATTGGGATCACGATGCTGCTGGGCCGGTTCTTCATGATTGTGCCCATGCTGGCCATCGCTGGAAATCTCGCACAGAAAAAATATGTGCCGCCTTCGCTCGGTACATTTCCAGTGACAACGCCGCTTTTCACAGTGCTCCTCATCAGCGTCATCCTGATCCTCGGCGCGCTGACTTTCTTCCCAGCACTAAGCCTGGGACCAATTCTGGAGCACCTGCTCCTGCATGCAGGAAAGACCTTCTAGGATTCTATGTCGAGCCGTGATACACAACGCAAATCTCTTTGGGACGCAAAACTTGTCCGCGATGCTGGCTGGAACGCGCTCCTAAAGCTCAATCCCCGGAAGATGATGGGGAATCCTGTCATGTTCGTGGTCGAAGTCGGCAGCGTGATCACGACCGTCCTGCTCGTGTTGCACCCTCACGATGCATTTCGCTTCAACCTGCAGATCACGCTCTGGCTATGGTTCACGGTGCTCTTTGCGAACTTCGCCGAAGCCATGGCGGAAGGCCGCGGCAAGGCGCAAGCCGAAACTCTACGCCGCGCCAAGTCGGAAACGATTGCGAATCGGAGGAAAGCGGACGGAAGCCTGGAGCAGGTTCCAAGCGCGCAGTTGCGCGTTGGCGATCTCGTCTCAGTGGTAGCTGGTCACCTGATTCCGGGCGACGGTGAGATCACTGAAGGGGTAGCCTCGGTCGACGAATCGGCCATCACCGGCGAGTCGGCGCCCGTGATTCGTGAGGCGGGCGGTGATCGTTCTGCAGTGACCGGGGGCACGCGCGTTCTCAGCGATCACATCACAGTCAAGATCACTTCGAATCCGGGGGAAACCTTTCTGGATCGGATGATCGCTTTGGTAGAAGGCGCGTCACGTCAGAAGACTCCGAACGAAATTGCACTCAACATCCTGCTCGCCGGCCTGACGATTATCTTTCTGCTCGCAGTGGTAACGCTGCAACCGTTCGCTGTTTATTCAGGCTCACCCCAGACCGTGTTCGTGCTGGTCTCGCTTTTGGTGTGCCTGATCCCGACGACCATTGGCGGGCTGCTGTCTGCCATTGGAATCGCAGGCATGGATCGACTCGTCCAGCACAACGTGCTTGCCATGTCGGGTCGCGCCGTCGAGGCCGCCGGTGATGTGAACACGCTACTCCTCGACAAGACCGGCACCATCACCTTCGGCAACCGCCAGGCCACGGAATTTATCCCTGCCCGTGGAGTCAGCGAAGCCGACATGGCTGATGCTGCCCAACTCTCCTCGCTCGCCGATGAGACGCCGGAAGGTCGCTCGATCGTCGTGCTCGCCAAGGAGAAATACCGTCTGCGCGGCCGCGAGTTTGCGGAGCACGAAGCCGAGTTTATTGCCTTCACCGCACAGACTCGCATGTCGGGAGTGAACTTGGACGGACGCCAGATCCGAAAAGGCGCCGCCGACGCGATAGCCCGCT
>Ga0210406_10005248_pt1 | contig 13628 bp, 13 predicted proteins | sample IncBWC30MmetaG_FD_155454 | JGI IMG/M metagenome (GOLD analysis project Ga0210406, IMG submission 155454) | Forest soil microbial communities from Barre Woods Harvard Forest LTER site, Petersham, Massachusetts, United States - Inc-BW-C-30-M | ecosystem: Environmental > Terrestrial > Soil >... | reverse complement strand
TTCTTCACACGGCGGTCGCGTTTTGCGTAGCGATCCGCGCGATTGGCCGCTTCCTGCGCTGATTGGTAGAGCTTGCTCTTGGTGAGGAAAAAGCCCTTGGTCCGCTTGAGATACTTCTTGCGCCGAGCCCGGCGTTTAGTGCCGCGTTTTACGCGTGGCATGGGTTTGCTCCTTTAGTTTTCAGGGAAACGAAACAGGTTGCCGAGAGACGCGGAAATGCGTGGCTCGCAACGGGTTTGTTTCCGAGGTATTTGTAGTTGCCTTGCGGCTTGGCCACTTGAAAGTGGCCGCTACATGGCCGGGCTTGCGCCCGGCGCTTACGCGCTCTCCGAAGAGAGCGGAACGGCCGGCAGGCACCCGTGTAGCACTGCCTGGCACGTTTTTGCGAAACCAGAGTTTCGCAGTTCTTGATTAGCCGAGACGAGCCCGGCCAGTCAAAACTTGTTACAGCCAAAAATCCTAGAAGCCGTACGGCAGCATCTGCCGGGTCTTGAGCGTGTCCGCCTTGCTGACCTGCGCGAGCTTCTTGAGCTTGCGCATGCGCTTAGGGGCCTTGGTGCCCAGCAGGTGGCGCTTGCCGGAATGCATGCGAAGAATCTTTCCGGTCCCGGTAATCTTGAACCGCTTCTTCGCGCCGCGGTGCGTCTTGAGCTTCAACTTGGGCTTCGTGGAATTGCGTGGCATTGCTTTGAATCCTCTCCGTGCGTTGTTGCGGGCTGAATTAGTTCAGCCACTGTTGAAAATTTTCGGCGGTGAAACAGCCGGCGTGAAACCAGGTCTGAATTTCAGCTAAGCGTTCGTTTGCGCCGCGGTAGTGCTGCGCGGAGCGACGCCGGCACCCTTTTTCGGCGCCAGCAGCGCAACCAGAACGTTACCTTCCATGCGCGGCATCGTTTCGATCTGGCAGTGCTCGCCGATTTCGCCCAGCAGGCGCGTCATCTTGGCGCGGCCCACTTCCTGGTGCGCCATTTCGCGGCCGCGATGAAAAATCATGGCGCGAACTTTGTGTCCTTCGCCGAGGAACCGGATGATCTGGTTCTTGCGAACCTGAAAATCATGCTCCGCGGTTGCGGGACGAAACTTTACTTCCTTGAGCTGCGAGCCGCGGCTGCTCTTGCGCTGCTCGTGGGCTTTCTTGTTCTGCTGGTATTGGAATTTACCGTAATCGGTAATCTTGCAAACGGGAGGATCCGCGGTCGGCGAAATCTCCACCAAATCCAAACCTTTTTCACGCGCCAGTCGCATTGCTTCGAAAGGCTGCATGACGCCCAACTGCCCACCATCTTCGTCAATCACCCGGACTTCGCGAGCTCGAATCCGTTCGTTGATGCGGATACGGTCCGCTTGCCGGAAATTCCTCTCAGCGATAGAACCCCCTAGGAAAAAGAAAGGCACCCGGCGAACCGGGTCGCACCCCATGTTAGTTGCAGGTCCCTACAGGCCACAGCAAGGAGGGACGGACTTCAAATTATAGCACGCTAAGAAGATGGAGCAAGGGGTGGGTGAAAGACAGACGGGGGAACTTTCCGTGGGGATTGGCATCAGGAGTAGACGTCCAGATTACCTTTTGGCCCCGAAATTATGGCGTGAAGTCCGGGTTTTTCGGCTTTCTTGACCGGCAGATCGAGGTTCAGCGTCTTGAGAATTGCCACGAGTTTATCGGGGGCCGGAGTTTCGGCCGTAAAGCTGAGAAGTCTGCAGCCTTTCGGGGCGTCAACAGACGGGTGAACGGAATCCTGGCTCCATTCGATGAAAAAAGGCAGAAGGCCGGAAACTGTGTCTGCCAGCGACACGATCTGCCATTTCAGAAATTGCCCATCAGGGCGTTTGCGAGAGCCCTGTGTCGGCCCATCGCATTTGATTCCAGCTGCCCGGAGTTTCTCGGCGAACGCGGTAACGCTCCCCGGGTGAGCGGCCCAACTGATTAATTGGGGCTGCGTCAGGGAATGCAAGTTGGAGGCGATGGGATTTTTCACGCCGGGCTGCGCCGGGTCCGGCGCGATGATTTCCAGATAGCGGCGCTCACCGAGAGACAGCAGCGCATTTTGCGTGCCGCGGCCGGGATGGACTCCACCGAATGCTGCGCGCACGCCGGTGTGCTTTTCGACGAACGCGATACCGCTCTGCAGATCGGGCGAGCCGAGAAGAATGTGATCGAGCACTGATGGAGCCTCACTTTCCGCCAGGAGCATCGGTGGGGTCAGAATGGCGCCGCCCGTCAGAGATAAAAAAAGCCGCCGCGAAAGTGGTTGAGACATTCGAGCTCTCCGGGATTCCTGGGCAATGCAAAAGACTTGCTTCGCAGCGATTTAGAGGATCGTGCGATCGGTGATTTCTTGTTGCAACGAGGCGACGACATCAGCGATGGGGCGTGGGCCCTGGTCGCCCTTGGTGCGGTGGCGGACGCTGACGGTGCCGGCTTCGGCTTCTTTGGGGCCGACGACGAGCATGTAGGGAATTTTCTGCATCTGCGCGTCGCGGATTTTCGCTGGCAGCTTTTCGTTGCGGTCGTCGAGGTGCACGCGGATGCCGTGGTTCTTCAGCGTTTCGTGAACGTGCTTTGCATACTCCGCCACTTTTTCGCTGACCGGGCAGATTTGCACCTGCGTCGGAGCGAGCCACAGCGGGAAAGCTCCGGCGTAGTGCTCGATGAGAATGCCGAAGAAGCGCTCGACAGAGCCGAGCAGCGCGCGATGCACCATCAGCGGTTGGTGGCGGGCGCCGTCTTCACCGACATATTCGAGTTCGAAACGGGCCGGAAGATTGAAGTCGAACTGGACGGTGGTGAGTTGCCAGGGGCGGCCGATGGCGTCGATGAGTTTCACGTCGATTTTCGGGCCGTAAAAAGCGCCTTCACCCACCATTCTCTTGTAGGGAATGTTCATGCGGGTCATCACCCTGGCGAGAGCTTCCGAAGCGTGTTGCCAATCTTCCGCCTTCCCGGGGTAGTTTTCCGGGTGCTTGGGATCCCAGTCCGAGAGCTCGATCTCATATTTGTCGAAGCCGAAATTCTTCATGACGGCGAACGCAAAATCCATACATGCCTCGACTTCGGACTCGATTTGTGAAGGCATGCAGAAAATGTGCGCGTCATCCTGGGTGAAGCCGCGAACCCGCAGCAGGCCGTGGAGGACGCCGCTGCGCTCGTAGCGATAGACGGTGCCGAGTTCGGCGAGGCGCACCGGAAGGTCGCGATAGCTTCGCAGCTTTGATTTATAGATAAGGATGTGGCCAGGGCAGTTCATCGGTTTCAGCTGGTAGTCGGCTTTTTCGACTTCCACCGCGCCGAACATATTTTCCTTGTAAAAACTCGCGTGCCCGGAAGTCTTCCAAAGGTCGAAGAGCATGATGTGCGGGGTGAAAACCATGTCGTACCCGCGCGCTTGCAGTTCTTCGCGCAGCCAGTTTTCGACGATTGTGCGGATCAGACCGCCCTTTGGATGCCAGAAGATCAGGCCGGGACCGGCCGCTTCCTGAATGCTGAAAAGTTCCAGCTCGGTGCCAAGTTTGCGGTGATCGCGGCGCTTGGCTTCTTCGATGCGGTGCAAAAATTCGTCCAGCTCTTTTTGGGTGTAGAAAGCGATTGCGTAGATACGCTGGAGTTGCGCGTTCCCTTCCTGGCCCTTCCAGTAAGCGCCGGCAACGTTGGTCAGTTTGAATGCCTGGATACGTTTGGTGGACGGAATGTGCGGCCCGCGGCAAAAATCGATGAACTTCCCGGTGGTGTAGAACGAAACCATCGGCTCGTCGGCTTTTTCCTCGACCAACTCGCACTTGAACACCTGGTTCGAGTCTTTGTAGAGCTTCAGGGCTTCGGGCTTGGGCAGCAGCTTGCGTTCGTTCTTTAAATCCTGCGCCGCGAGCTCGTGCATCTTCTTTTCAATTTTCTCAAGGTCCTCTGCGGCGAACGGCTGCTCGCGGAGGAATTCGTAGAAAAAGCCGTTTTCCACTGGCGGGCCGATGCCCAGCTTCACGTCCGGATACAGCTCGGTAACAGCGGCGGCGAGTAAATGCGCGGCGGAGTGCCGAAAGACGTAGAGCGCGTCGGGATCTTTTTCCGTCAGGATGCGCAGCTTGACGTCCTGCTCGAGGGGACGGCGCAGGTCGTAGAGCAGGCCGCCATCGGGTTCGGGATCGACGGAATTCGAAAAAATGCCCGTTTTGGAATTGGCGCCATTACCATCGGTGGCGTAGACCTTGGCAACCAGCGCGGCGTCGGCAAGCCGCGGCGAGATGGATTTGGCGATTTCCACGGGCGTGACGCCCTTTGGAAAGTCCTTCACGCTGCCATCGGGTAAAGTTACGTGGATCTGGTCCATGAGAATCTTCCTGGCCTGCAAGCAAAACTGCAGAGAGTGTAACTATGTAGAGTATCGGCGGGTGGGAGATGGGTCAAGCGAGGTTACCGTGCGTCTAGTGGATCGTTACGTCGGAAAGACCTTCAAAATGGGAGTCCGAGGTCACGAGTTTCGCTTTGTTTCGTTGGGCGGTGGCGTAAATAATTGCGTCGGCCATCGAAAGCTTGTGCCGAAGGCTGAGCTCCGCGCTGAGAACGGCGAGAGCCTCGTCAAAGGAAATCAGAATGTGCTTCAGCGCCTCCGAGTAGAAGGCGTCCGCGGCGGATTTGCCCTGTCGTAGAAGAAGGGCTTTCCGCACTTCATAGAGAACCACCGTTGGGATCAGCACGGTCTGGTTCCCTTCGAGATACGGAGCAAAAAGATCCTGCTTATCGTCACCGGTGAGGTACTCGAGCCACCCCGAAGAATCCAGGACGATCAGGTCAGAACCGGTCGGAGCGATCACGGTAGTCTTCCTTCCACGACATGCCCTTGGCAATTCCGCGAAGATCCTTGATGGAGCGTGGGCGGTGGAGTCGAATGGAACCATCCAACGCGTAGATCTGCAGTTGCTCACCCGGCTTTAATTGAAGTTGCTCGCGGATTTCTTTGGGAATGACAACCTGAAATTTGGGGGAAACCTTAACGGTCGGTCTGCTCACAATGGCTCTCCAACGAAAAGTATATCGATAACAATATTGTATGTCAACATCTATATCGATATAACTTTGTTCTCACGCGATATGGAAGGGGTTGGCAAGTTCTGGATTCGCGAACAATGGCAGGGCAGGTTAAACTGCTGCTCCCGAATCAACTTCAGGCCGGAGAGTGGAATGCATCAAATGTCGCGGGTTCTGTGGATAGCCGGACTTCTCCTCAGCAGTTTTACTAGTCCCGGGAGAGCGCAAGTAAAAGTTCTCGGCGCTGATGAGCGGTTCAAGGCGGACATCCTAGTGGTGGTGGCGCATCCGGATGATGAAGGGGCGGTGACGCCGTATCTGGCGCGGGCGATTTACGATTTACATAAGCGCGTGGCGGTGGTTTACGGGACGCATGGCGGCAGCGGCGCGAACAACTATGGGCGGGAACATGCGGCCGGGTTGGCAGATATTCGGGAAATGGAGGCGCGCGAGTCCTGCGCCCGGGTGGGGATCAAAAATGTTTGGTTCCTGGATGGAAAAGATACGGCTTCGCAGAATGTGCTGAACTCGCTGGCGAATTGGGGGCACGGCGCGAATCTTGAAAAACTTGTGGAACTCGTCCGGTTGACCCGGCCGGACGTGATCATCACGTCATTTCCAGGAGTGTTCATCGGAGAAAACCACGGCGATCATCAGGCGGCGGGCGTGTTGGCTACCGAAGCCTTCGACCTGGCGGGAAATCCGGTCGTGTTTCCCTCGCAGCTTACGGGAGCTTCCGCGCACCGGGAAATTTATCTGCAGAATCTGCAAACGTGGCAGGTGAAGAAGATTTATTACTTCCCGGACGCGAACGATGAGAAGCAGTTTTCCGGCATGGGCCCCGCTTATTCGATCAAGGAAGTTTCTCCTTCCCAGAAAAAGCCTTATTGGCGAATCGCCCTGGATGCGGCGACTACGCACCTGACGCAATACCCGGCCGACATCGAGAGAATTCAGAAGATGAGCGACGCCGAAGCGGAAAAAATGATGAGCGACCCGGACGCGGCGTGGTGGACGGAGCCGGAAACACTCGTTTTTGGCAAGTCCTACTACTTAAGTAAGGCGACGGACGACGTATTCGCGAATTTGGGAGGCGAGCCAGACCGCTGCTTGGAAGTTTACGCAAAGATTCAACACCCAGCGACGGAAACGATCGTAAAGCTTGCCGGACCCTGGGGCTACTACCAGTCCTTCCGTGAAGCGCATTGCCTAGAATCCCTGCGCGTCGCGGACCCACCAGAAATTGCGGTGATGGCGGGAGCGCAGGTTTACGTCCCATTGCTGATCCTGCACGGAGACAAAAAGGCGTTGAAGCTTCAGATAAAAGTGGAGGTGCCGAAAGGCTGGAAAGTGATCAGTGGCGAAGGCGAAATTGTGATCCCCGCGGAAGCAACCAGCGAAATGCGGGTGGAACTAGAGACCCCCAAACTGAATGCGAGTGAACTGAAAGCGAACGGCGCCCAGGAAATCGTCGTACACGCGCTGGCGGACGGAGCACCGGCGGGAGAGATCAGGCTGCGCGTGCAACTCCGGGCACATGGCCTGCCGCAGTAACTTATTTTTTCGGGCGCCCGGCTTCCAGTTGCTCCCAAACCGCGTCGGGAAGCATGCCCAGGTCGTTGAATTCTCCGGCGCCGCGCAGCCACTGAGCGCCGTCGATCACCACGCACTCCCCATTGATGTATTCCGCCATATCGCTCAGCAGGAATGCGGCGAGGTTGGTAAGCTCCTCATGCTTGCCGAAACGCTTCATTGGATGCTTGCTGATGGCGTGCTCTTCGAACTGTTTTGATGGCATCAGGCGGGACCATGCACCTTCCGTCGGAAACGGACCAGGCGCAATCGCATTCACACGGATATGGTATTTCGCCCACTCGACCGCCAGTGAAGTAGTCAGCGCGAGCACGCCCGCTTTCGCGCAGGCGGAGGGAACCACGTACCCGCTGCCGGAATTCGCCGCGGCGTACGTGGTGGTGATGTTCAGAATGTTCCCGCCCAGTTTCTTTTCGATGCGGCGCTTGGCGAACGCCTCCGTGCAGTGAAAGGTGCCGTTCAACACGATCCCCACGACGGCGTTGAATGCGTTGGGAGAGAGTTTCTCCGTCCGCGCCATGAAATTCCCAGCGGCATTGTTGACGAGGGTGTCTATCTCGCCGAACTGCGCTTCGGCTGCAGAGAATGCCGCCTCGACAGCCGCATAATCTCGCACGTCGCAGGTGGCGAACGCCGCCGCGCCGCCGTCGCGGTGGATTTCATCGCAGGTGGATTTCAGAGGTTCTTCGCGGCGGCCCACGACGAACAGCCGCGCGCCCAACTTGGCGAAGTGGAGGGCCATCGAGCGTCCAAGCCCGCTGCCGCCGCCGGTGAGGAAAATGGCGCGATCCTTCAGAAGGCCGGGTTGAAACATGACCCACCACCTTTCGGAATGGTGAGAGCATTGTAGCAGCGCCGGGCCCGGAAACTATTTTCCAGCAATGAAAAAAGCGGGGAGGGGAGAAGACCTACTGCGCGGGGCTCAAAGTGGCAGGAATTGGTCGGCCGAGGGCTTTGGCATATTCCGATTCGTAGACCGAATTCCCTGGGAACTCCTCGGTAAGTTCCTTGAGATTCTTAATGGCCAGTTCGTTCTTCTTCTCGCGGCGAGCAGAGAGGGCCAACAGGATTTGGGCAAAGGGTTTCAGGTAATTGCCGTTATCTGCGGTCTTTTCCACTTTTGACATACCCAGTGCCTTATCCCCGTGGATGCCGCCGAACCACAAAATAAAACGCGCGGAGCCGGACAACGAACCGATCACGTAATAAGCAATGCCGGGAGCAACGTAAATGTCGTAGGCGTCCGGATGCTCGCTGAGAAGAAGTTCGGCGTTGGTGTTGGCTTCCTTCAGGTGCTTCAAACCGTCGTAATGCTTTTTCAGGAGCATGCTGTCAGCGTCAGCTTGCATGCCGGCAGAGAGAGTCATGGCGTAGAGTCCCTCCGGGTCGCGCTTGTTCTGCTTCAGGCGCTGGGCAGCAAGTGAGCGCGCCTTTGCGCTTGCCTCCTCGAAAGCTTTAATGCGATCCGGATTCGGAGTGCCAGTTATGCCCCCGAGGAAACGCTTGTCATCCAGGAAATAATCGCTGGTGAGCACGCGCTGCAGGTAAAACTCCTCGAACAAATAGCTGGCCGCGAGGGAAACCTGGCCGAACGGCTCCGTCGGATTCTTCGAAGCCCATTCCTCAAAGATTACGCGTGCTTCCGGAAACTTTTGCTCGTAAAGAAGTCGAAAACCCTCTTTCAGTTCGGGAACAGAACTGAAAGCCGGAGTTTCCAGTTTGTTGATCGATTGCCCGCCAAAGGAGGGCACGGGGAGAAAGATTGCGCCGACAGCGACGCCCGCAAGTAAAGCATGGAGATAGCGCATGTTTGTTCTGCCTCAGAACAGGCCCGGAAGAAAGCGCGGCTTACCGGACATGGCGTCGCGGTAGTGGGCATCCGAAAAGAGGACCTTTTCCTCCGTCACGAGTCGCTGCGAGAGTACCAAAACATGGGCGGCGGAACCAACAATTGCGGTGATCCAGGCGGTGTGTATCAGGGGCAGGACGAGCATCTCGGTGAAGACTGCGGCGTAGTTCGGATGGCGCACATAGCGGAATGGGCCGGAGGTAATCACTCCGAGTCCCGTGGAGTTCATCACCTGGACGTTCCAGTGCTCCCCGAGCGTTCGAATTACCCACCAGCGCACGGCATTGGCAGCGAGAAAAAGCGGGAAGCACACCGCGGCTAGGACAGGAATAAAGGGACGCTTCAGGAAAACGACTTCAGCGGCTGCGCCGATCAGCACACCAGTGTGCAGCACCACCATCCAGCGGAAGCGCGGCTCGTCGACCTTGGAGGCGCCGCGGGCGATCATCTCCTGCTGATGGCGCCGGGAAATGCGGAGTTCGTAAAGCCGCAGCGCCCCGACGATGGCAAGAAGAATCAGGTACGCGATAACGCTTAGTTCCATTGCAGTAGCAAAAATTCCGCGCTGAAGCCGGGGCCGAACGCGGCGGCGATGGCATGTTCTCCCGCCTTCAGTGGGCGCTTCTCCAGCCACTCCTGAAGAATAAAGAGGATGGTGGCACTGGAAAGGTTGCCGACGTTGCCGAGAATGTCCCAGGACGGTTGGGTGTCGCACTTGCAAAGACCGAGCTTCTCTTCCACCGTGCCCAGAAGACGCGCGCCGCCCGGATGCAGAATCCATCCTTTAATCTCTTCCCGCTTCTTGCCATTGCGGTCCAGAAACCCATGAACGAGTTCCTTAATGCGTTCGCCGATCATTTCCGGCACGTTTTTGTCGAGAATGATGTGGAAACCGGAATCGCGCAGATCGAATCCCATGGCGCCGAGGGAATCGGGAAATGTATACGTCTCCGTAACCAGGATTTGCGGGCCTGGTCTTTTTTGCCCTGTCACGATAACTGCGGCGGCGCCGTCGCCAAACAGAATTGAGGAGATCAGGTTGGCCTGGGTAATGTCCTTCCGCTGAAAGGTCAGCGACGGAAGCTCGACAGCGATAATTAGGACGTTACTGCCGGGATTCGAAGCGATAAAATCAGCGGCACGGGAAAGGCCCATGGCTCCGGCGGCGCAACCCAGCTCCGTGAACGGCATCCGGCGGACATTGGAGCGGAAGCCCATCAACTTAATGAGGTGGGCGTCAAGCGAGGGAATCATGAAACCGGTGCAGGAAACGGTGATAATCAGGTCGATGTCCTCTGGGCGCATGCCGGCGCGCTCCAGGCACTTTTCGGCGGCTTCGCGACCGAGTTTCACGGCGTGCTCGATATACTCATTGTTGGTCTTGGCCAGGGCGCGGGGTTCGATGGTGTAGTCGATGGGGAAGATCGAATGGCGGTTGTGAACCTGGGCGTTGTCCACGATGGCCATCATGGCTTCCACGCGGCGTTCCGGCACTTCGAAAACGCGGCCAAAGTAATATTTCACGTCATCGCGGGTGATCCTGTACGGAGGGAGAGCAGTCGCGGTAGCAGCGATGGTAGGATGCGGCTTGTGGCCGTTAGGGGAACTGCTTTCCGGGATGTTCACAAACACCGTCCTGAGAGATGCGAAATTGAACGCAACCAGCAATATTCACGGGCGAGCAACATAACCATGCAGTGCTCGAAACAAAATGCTGTGTGTGAATTACTTTACATCAAATTGAGCCGTAGGGGAAACGACAGGTGACCATGATGAAACCAAAGAGGATAGCGGCGCAGTTTTGGGGCATTTTCAGCTTGTTCTGTTTTTTTGCCATGGCTGTGCCGGCTGCCGCGCAGGAGAAGAACGCCCCCCTGCTGGTGGTGATTTCCGTGGACGGCTTGCGGCCGGATTATGTTACAGCCGCTGACGCGCATGGAGCCAAGATCCCCCATTTGAGGAAATTTCTGCACGATGGCAGTTACGCCCAAGGGGTGACGGGCGTAATTCCTACCGTCACGTATCCTAGCCACACCACCATCATGACCGGCGTTTGGCCGGCGAAGCATGGCATCCTGGCGAACCAGACGTTTGATCCTCTGCAGAAAAACCATGAGGGTTGGTACTGGTATGCAGAAGACATTCGCGTGCCGACGTTGTGGGATGCCGCTTCGGCAGCGGGCCGAACGACCGCGAGCATTCAATGGCCGGTGACCGTTGGGGCGAAGATTACGTGGAACATTCCCGAGGTTTGGCGCGCCGGCACTTCCGAAGATGCTAAGTTGCTGCGCGCGGTCTCCACGCCGGGATTACTGGCGGAGGGCAAAGCGGCGGTCGGGGAGTATCGCGGCGGCATTGACGCCACGCCGGAAAGTGATGAAGTTCGCGGCAAATACGCCGTGTGGATTCTGGAGAATAAACGTCCGGGCTTGCTGACTTTGCACTTGATTTCGCTCGATCACATCGAACATGAAGCGCAGGCCTTCAGTCCCAAAGCGATGGCGGTCTTGGAGCGGCTCGATGCGGTGATCGGAAAAGTGTGGGAGGCGGCGGAACACGTTGCGCCTGGTCGCGCGTTTGTCGCCGTCGTCTCCGATCATGGTTTTGCCGACTACGGCCAGCAACTGAACCTTTTCCCCGCGTTTGAAAAGGCGAAACTATTTTCACTGGATGACAAAGGCAAGATTTCCGATTGGCGGGCAATGCCGTGGGAAACAGGCGGCTCCGCGGCCATTGTCTTGAAGGATCCCAAGAACGGATTGACTGTGGCGACCGTTCGCGCGTTGTTGACGAAACTCGCCGCCGACCCGGCCAACGGAATCGATCGGGTGCTCGAAGGGGATGAGTTGCATCGCAGGGGTGGCTACCCGAACGCTTCCTTTTTTGTAGGGCTGAAGCCCGGATGGCGCACGGGGACCTCGTTGACCGGGCCGGTTATCTCATCGGTTAAAGCGGGAGGCACGCATGGACAGTTGCCGGATCTGCCGGACCTGCGCGCTTCCTTTTTTCTGGTGGGGCCCGGCGTGCCTGCCGGAAAGAATCTGGGTTTGATTGATATGCGCGACATCGCGCCGACTCTTGCCAAAGCGGCAGGCTTGTCGCTGCCCACCGCCGACGGAAAATCGCTTTTGCCGGAAAACTAGGGGTGAGTTTGGCCGAAACGCTTCAGCTTGCAGCTTCTTGGCTGGCGCGGATTTCCTGCCAGCGGCGCGGGCGCTTGCTGTACTGCAGAACTTTTTTGCGCAAGCGGATGGATTTTGGCGTGATCTCGACGAACTCGTCGTCGGCGATGAATTCGATGGCCTGCTCCAGGCTCAACTGGCGGTGCGGAATCAGACGGATGGCTTCGTCGGCCGAGGACGAGCGCATGTTGGTGAGCTTTTTTTCCTTGGTGACGTTCACTTCCATGTCCTGCTCGCGTGAGTTTTCCCCGACCACCATGCCTTCGTAAACTTCGATTGTCGGGCCGATGAAGAGTTCACCGCGCTCCTGCAAACCCCACAGCGCGTAAGCCGTCGAGACGCCGGGGCGGTCCGCGACAAGCGCTCCCGTCGGGCGGAGCGCCATGTCGCCGCCGTATTCCATCCAGCCTTCGAAAATGGAGTGGATCAGGGCGGTGCCGCGCGTGTCCGTCAGCAACTGGCTGCGCAGGCCGATCAAGCCACGCGAGGGAATTTTGAAGTCCAGGCGCACGCGGCCGGAGCCGTGGTTGCTCATCTTCAGCATTTCGCCGCGGCGGCTGCCGATGGTTTCCATGATGATGCCGATGAAATTTTCCGGGATGTCGATTACCAGTCGCTCGACCGGCTCGAGCTTCTTGCCATTTTCGTTGCGCACCACGATTTCCGGTTTGCCAACCATCAGTTCGAAGCCTTCGCGGCGCATCGTTTCGATCAGGATGGCGAGTTGCAATTCTCCGCGGCCGAGCACGCGGAAGGATTCCGGCGTGTCCGTGTCTTCCACGCGGATGGAAACGTTGGTGAGAAGCTCCTTGGCCAGCCGGTCGCGGAGGTCGCGCGAAGTAAGGTAGCTGCCTTCGCGGCCGGAAAGTGGGCCGGAATTGACGCTGAAAATCATGGCCAGCGTCGGTTCGTCAATGGTCAGCGGCTCCAGCGGCTGAGGATTTTCGAGCGAAGTGATGCTTTCGCCGATCTGGATGCCCTCAACGCCGGCTATGGCGACGATATCTCCGGCGACGACAGTCTCGGCTTCATCGCGGTCGAGGCCGCGGAAGGTGTAGAGCTTGGTGATTTTGGTCGAGGTGAGCTTGCCATCTAGCTTGCTGATGCCGACCTCTTCGCCGCGATTCAGCGTGCCGTTGAAGACGCGGCAGATCGCCAGGCGGCCGAGAAATTCGGAGTAGTCGAGGTTCGTGACCTGAAGCTGCAGCACGCCCGCTGGATCGCCCGTGGGAGCCGGGATTTTGTTGACGATCGCTTCAAAGAGAGGAAGCAAGTCCTTGGAATCGTCGCCGATCTTGCGATGGGCCACACCTGCGCGCGCGTTGGTGTAAACGATGGGAAAGTCGAGTTGGTCCTCCGTCGCATCGAGATCGATGAAAAGGTCGTAGATTTCGTTCAGGACTTCTTCCGGCCGGGCGTCCGGACGGTCGATCTTGTTCAGGACCACGACGGGGGGCAGTTTGGCCGCGAGCGCTTTCTGGAGGACGTAGCGGGTCTGCGGCAGCGGGCCTTCGCTGGCGTCTACGAGGAGCACGACGCCGTCGACCATGCGCAGGGCGCGCTCGACTTCGCCGCCGAAATCGCTGTGGCCGGGCGTGTCGACGATGTTGATCTTCGTGTCGTGGAAAAACAGGGCCGTGTTCTTGGCCAGAATGGTGATGCCGCGCTCGCGCTCCAGGTCGTTGGAGTCCATAACGCGCTCGATGACTTCCTGGTTGGCGCGGAAAATGCCGCTCTGCCGGAGCATGGTGTCGACGAGCGTGGTCTTGCCGTGGTCCACGTGGGCGATGATGGCGATATTGCGAATCTCTTTGGTCATGTTGGTAAAAGCGTCTTTAGACAAAAATAGCTGCTGAAACAACCAGCAGCCCGGACGAAACCTTTCTTCATCAATTCAGGTGCGGTGCTACGAACCTCTATTTTAGCAGAGGAAGGCTCTCCCACCAATGGGCTCCGTGCCCCTATGGTATGCTCGCTGGGTTTCGCC
>Ga0210406_10005247_pt1 | contig 13629 bp, 11 predicted proteins | sample IncBWC30MmetaG_FD_155454 | JGI IMG/M metagenome (GOLD analysis project Ga0210406, IMG submission 155454) | Forest soil microbial communities from Barre Woods Harvard Forest LTER site, Petersham, Massachusetts, United States - Inc-BW-C-30-M | ecosystem: Environmental > Terrestrial > Soil >... | reverse complement strand
GGCGGGTGGCAGCATTGTTCCACATCAGCGGGTTCATCGCCGGCGCCAGCAGGATCGGACGGTTCGCGGCGAGCAAAATCGCGCTGGCGAGATCGTCGGCGTGGCCCTGCGCCATTTTCGCCATGAGATCGGCGGTCGCCGGCGCTACCACGATCAGATCGTCTTCCCGTGCCAGACGAATGTGGCCGGCATCGAACTCGCTCTCGGGGTCGAACAGATCCGTATACACGCGCTCATGCGACAGTGCGCTTGCGGCCAGCGGCGTTACGAATTGCTGCGCGGCCTTGGTCAGGACGCAGCGGACATGGATGCGCCGCTCCTTCAGCCGCCGGATCAGGTCCAGCGCCTTGTAGGCGGCGATCCCGCCCCCGATGATGAGGGTGACGCGGGCCTCGCCGGTCGCGCTGGTGGGCTGCGGAACGGGTGCAGGAGCCGCTGCAGCGGGGAGCGAGCTTGTCGCGCCGGCTGGGGGCTGGCCCTGAATAAGCTCTCCGAGGATGACCCGGACCTCTTCCTCGACCGAGCGGCCGTGATGGGCCGAACGCAGCCGCAGATAGGCTTTGATGGTGTCGTCAAGTTTTCGGATGGTCAGGCTGGCCATGGCGGCCTCCGACATAAAATGATAGCAATGCTAGCATTTTATGTATGCATTGCAATCAAATATGGAGAAATTTCAGTAACAGCCCGATGACCGCTACGGCGATGATCCAGTGCGCGATGGTTCGCCATCGGCTCTCGGCCGCGCCCATGTTGGAGAGGGTTTCCTCCGACAGCGTCAGCCCCTCCCGGGTCATGTCTTCCAGTTGCTCCAGTACCGCGACCGACCGTCCGACGATCGCCGGCAAGCCGGACAGCACCCGGCCGATCTCGCCGGCGCCGGACATCGCGCCCTGGATCCGTCCGATCGGCCCGAGATTGCGTTCGATCCATTCGCGCACCACGGGGTCAGCGGTCTTCCACATATCGAGTTTCGGATCGAAGCCGCGCGCGACGCCTTCGACCACCACCATGGTCTTTTGCAGCAGGATCAGCTCGGGCCGGGTCCGCATGTCAAACAGGCCGGTGACCTCCAGCAGCAGTGTCAGCAGTTTCGCCATCGAAATTTCTTCGGCGGTGCGGTTATGGATCGGCTCGCCGATGGCGCGGATCGCCTGCGCGAAATTCTCCACCGAATGATGTCCCGGCACATAGCCGGCCTCGAAATGCACTTCCGCGACGCGGCGATAATCCCGCGTGATGAAGCCAAGTAGAATCTCGGCGAGGAATCGGCGTTCCTTCATGCCGAGACGGCCCATAATGCCAAAGTCTACGGCGACCAGACGGCCGGCATCGTCGAGAAACAGATTGCCGGGATGCATGTCGGCATGAAAGAAGCCGTCGCGCAGTGCGTGGCGCAGGAAACTCTGGATCACCTTGCGCCCGAGTTCGGGCAGGTCGACGTGCGACTGCGCCAGACGCGCATGATCGCTTAGCGCGATGCCATCGACCCACTCCATTGTCAGCACGTTATGCGTGGTGCGATCCCAGTCGACGCGGGGCACCCGGAAATCCGGATCGTCGCGGGTGTTTTCCGCCATCTCGGACAAGGCGGCTGCCTCCAGCCGCAGATCCATCTCCATCGCTACCGAGCGCGACATCGTATTGATGACCTCGACCAGCCGCAGCCGGCGGGCTTCGGCCGAATGCGCCTCGGCCTTGTGCGCGACATAGAAGAAATCGCCGAGGTCGCGGCGGAAGCGCACGGCGACATTGGGGCGCAGCACTTTCACCGCAACCGGGATGCGCACGCCGTCGCGCTCGACTTCGCCGCGATGCACCTGCGCGATCGAGGCCGCGGCGACCGGAGGCCCGAGACTCGCAAACACCTGCGCTACCGGACGTTCCAGCGAGGTCGCGATGACCGCTTCAGCCTCGGCCTGTGAGAAGGGCGGCAGCCGGTCCTGCAGGCTTTCGAGATCGCGCGCCATGATGACGCCGACCACATCGGGCCGGGTTGCCAGAAACTGTCCGAGCTTGAGATAGGCTGGGCCCAGTTGGGTCAGCGCGCGTGACAGCCGCGGACCGGATTTGGCGCCGGGGCGCTCAATCAGCCGGGCGAGGCGCAGCGCCAGCTGTCCGGGCGGCGGCACCAGGCTCGGATCGACGGTGCCGAACACGCCTTCGCGCGCGAACACGAAGCCGGCGCGGGCGAGGCGCGCGATGTGCGTGAGCGCAGAAATCACAGACGCCAGCCCGAATGCAACGCCACGATGCCGCCGGACAGGCTTTGCCAGGACACGCGCGAGAAGCCCGCCGCGCGGGTCATCTCGGCAAACGCATTCGGCCTGGGGAATTTGCGGATGGATTCGACGAGGTATTGGTAGGATTCGGCGTCGCCGGTCACGGCGCGGCCGAGCGGCGGGATCACCTTGAACGAGAACAGGTCATAGATCCGGTCGAGCCCGGGCACATCGACGGTGGAAAATTCCAGGCACAAGAATCGACTGCCGGGCCTGAGCACGCGAAACGCCTCGCTGAGCGCAAGATCGATCCGCGGCACGTTGCGGATGCCGAACGCGATGGTGTAGGCGTCGAACGCGCCGTTGGGAAAAGCCAGCGCTTCGGCGTTGCCTTCGACGAACGACACCTGATCGTCGAGATGGCGCGCAACCGCGCGCTCGCGGCCGACCGCCAGCATATTGGAGTTGATGTCGCAGACGGTGGCGCGGAAGCCCGCACCGGAGGCCTTGGCGGCGCGAAAGGCGATATCGCCGGTGCCACCGGCGACGTCGAGCAGCGCAAATGGCGCATCGCTCCGCGGCGGATTGAGCGTGTTGATCATCACCTCTTTCCAGGCGCGATGCAGCCCGACTGACATCAGATCGTTCATCAGGTCGTAGCGCTTCGCCACGCTGTGAAACACGTCGTTCACCAGCGTCTGTTTGTCGCCCAGGGGGACATCCCGGAAGCCGAAATGCGTGGTTTGGTCGGACCGATCCATCAAACTATCTCCATTACCGGACCATAGCGCGCCCGCCGCAATGGCGCTATCACGTCAGGCCCACAAGGTGAACGCCTCCATGCCCGAATTACCCGAAGTCGAGACCGTCCGTCGCGGCCTGCAACCGGCGATGGAAGGATCGAAAATCGTTAAAGCGGAGGCGCGCAGGGCCGATCTGCGGTTTCCCTTTCAAAAAGACTTTACCGCGCGGCTTGACGGCCAGGTCGTGACCGGCCTTGGCCGCCGGGCCAAATATCTGATGGCCGATCTCGCCTCGGGCGACGTATTGCTGATGCATCTGGGCATGTCGGGCTCGTTTCGGGTGCTGAAAGAGGACGGCGCGCAGACGCCCGGTCAATTCCATCACCCGCGCAGCGATGATCGCGCCCATGATCACGTGGTGTTTCACATGTCGTCGGGGTCAGCCGTGGTCTTCAACGACCCGCGCCGTTTCGGCTACATGAAAATCATTGCCCGCAGCGCGTTGGAAGACGAGCCGCTACTGAAAGGGCTCGGCCCCGAGCCGCTCGGCAATGAATTCGATGCGGCGATGCTGGCGCGCTCCTGCTCTGGCAAGAAGACAAGTCTTAAAGCGGCGCTGCTCGATCAGCGCGTGGTCGCCGGTCTCGGCAACATCTATGTCTGCGAGGCGCTGTTTCGCGCGCATCTGTCGCCGAAACGGCAGGCTTCGACACTGGCGACGAGGCAGCATGAGCCGACCGACCACGCCAAACGTCTGGTCACCGCCATTCACGCGGTGCTGAATCAGGCCATCAAGGCCGGTGGCTCGTCGCTGCGCGATCATCGCCAGACGTCAGGCGAACTCGGCTACTTCCAGCATTCGTTCCAAGTGTATGACCGCGAAGGCGAGAAATGCCAGAGCGGCGGTTGCGGCGGCATCGTCAAGCGCTTCACCCAGAATGGGCGCTCGACTTTCTGGTGCCCGAAGTGCCAGAAATAAGCAAAACAGGGGGCACAAAGCCATGACGGCTAACTGGCGGAATCGCGCGGGCACGGTTTTCAATTGTCTGAAGCAGCCCGCGTCGGGCAGTCGCGGCATGGTGGTGAGCAATCATCCGCTGGCTTCGGCCGCCGGCGCGGAGATGCTGGCCGCCGGCGGCAATGCCATCGACGCCGCGATCGCGACCTTGTTCACGCTGACCGTGGTCGAGCCGATGATGGTCGGCATCATCGGCGGTGGCATGGCGCATATTCGCCTGGCCGACGGTAGCCACCGCTTCATTGATGGTCAAAGTACCGTGCCGCTGGCGGTGCAACCCGACACCTATCGTTCGAAACCGGGTGCGCCGCATGACGTGTTCGACACCGTGGACAATGAAAATCTCAACGGTCCGAAAGCGGTCGCTGTTCCCGGTTCGCTAAAAGCCTGGTGCGAAACGCTGCGCCGGTTCGGCACGATGAGTCTCGCCGACGTGATGCAGCCGGCGATCAAGCACGCCTCGCGCGGCTATGCGGCGACGCCCTATTTGCACGAATGCATCACCGACGGCGCCGAAGAGATGTTGAAGGACAAGCCGATCGCGGCGATCTATCTGCCCGATGGCAAACCGCTCAGCGCCGGCGCGCGCGTGGTACAGTCGGAATATGCGGAGACACTGAAATATATATCGCAGCACGGCGAGGCGGCGCTCTACAGCGGCCCGCTCGGCGACATCCTGGTCGACTACATGAAGGCGCGGGGTGGGTTCATCACGCGCCAGGACCTGACCTCCTACAAGACCGTCAAGCGTGCGCCGATCCGGGCGGATTATCGTGGCTGGGAAATTCTCGGCCCGCCGCCGCCGGCTGCTTCCGGCGTGCATATTGCACAAATGCTGAACATTCTCGAAGGTTACGACATCGCGGCGAAGGGCTTCGGGACCGCTGAGACCATTCATCTGCTGGCCGAAGTGCTGAAGATCGCGTTTGCGGATCGGGCAGCCGCGAGCGGCGATCCAGATTTCGTCGGGGTGCCGATCGAGCGGTTGACCTCGAAGGGATATGCCGGGGAACGCCGCGCCGCGATCGATGTGGCGCGCGCTCAAAAATGGGGTGCCGGTGTCACACAACTCGAAAGCGCGCATACCACGCATATGACCGCCGCGGACGCGATGGGGAACGTGGTCGCGACCACGCAGACCATCAACAATCTGTTCGGCGCCAAGATCCTGATTCCAGGGCTCGGCACCGTGCCGAACAATTACATGAACCTGTATGATCCCCGGCCGGGCCATGCGCTGTCACTGGCGCCGGGCAAGCGCGTTACGACGTCGATGTCGCCGATGATGGCGCTGCGCAACGGCAAGCTGGCCTTTGCGCTCGGCCTGCCCGGCGGAAAGCGGATCTTTCCGAGCGCGCTGCAGGCGCTGATCAACCTGATCGATCACGGCATGAGCCTGCAGGAAGCGGTCGAAGCGCCGCGGATCTGGACCGAAGGTAACGCGCTCGAGGTTGAACTCGCGGTGCCGGAAGCGGTTCGCGCCAGGCTCACCTCATGGGGACACAAGGTCGCGCCGGTGCCGACGGTGGCCGGCGGCATGAATGCGATTCAATTTCATGACGATGGCACCTTGACCGGCGCCGCCTGCTGGCGCGCCGATGGCACGCCGATCGGCCTCGCCGGCGGGCTTGCGCGTGCCGGCGTACGGTTCGGGCTGGAGTGACGTCTCGTGCCCCCGACGCGGCGCAGCGCGCATAAGCGCGTTTACGCGCCTCTTCGACGCGCTATGGCGCTGCAGAGCCGGGGCCCAGCTTGCTCGCGGATGAAGAGGTCCCGGCTCTGCGGAGCAGCGTACCGGACGATGCTGCGCATTGCCGGGAACACGCTGCACCGCGTCCGGGACACGAGGGAGGCGCTACTTCCTCACACAGATCACGCGAACCACAGAGGCCCTGGCATCCGACGATCCGCCTGACGTGTTAACGCCATTGGCTTTCAAAAAGCCGCGCACAGTATCCGATGATACCAATGCGGCCTGTGCCGCGGGCGCGGCGTTTGGCGGTCCCGCCACCACCAGCGGCTTTAACAGCGCGATGCCGGCAAACTTGCCGTCGCCGTCGAGCGCGGCCGCGCCGGAGAAACCGAGCCCGGGCGCGGGCGACAATGCGAGATCGCTATTACTGCCGATCGACGCGACCGACGCCTTGACGCTGCTGACGGCCGCGCCGCCGCCCTGGCTTTGCGGATCGGCAATGCCGGTCAGATCAAGCGCAGATTTCGTAGCCCCTGCGGCGATGTTCAGCGGCTTCAGCCCGCGTGCGCCATAGATGCGCAGCAGCGCGAGATCATGGTCTTTATCTTCGGCGACGCGATCGGCATTGCCCCAGCCTGCGATTGCAATCGCGATGCATTCATCGGTGATCTGCCGGTCGGTGACGACAGCGCCATCTTCGCTGACCACAATCCCGGTGCCGTATTCGACCGTCTTGCGCGGCAGCGATCCCGCGGTCTGCGCGCCCGACGGAAATGGATTAAACGCGCTCGACATCGCGATCACGATTGGCTCGACGGTACTTTCAGTGGCCTGATCATACAAAATGGTGAGGATGCGGACTTCGTCGCCCTTGAACCTGCCGCGCACGTAGAATTTCTTCAGCCCCTGGAGCCCCGACAGCACGAAGAAGTCCGGTTTCACCACGGTATAGTCCACCGTGCGTCCCGGAGGTTCTTTCTTCTCGCGATCGGCGAGCTTTGCCGTGGTCGGGTTGGCTTCCTTGCGCCGCGTCAGCAGCACCTGAATGGTGCCGGTCGGCGAACTCCATTTGGTGCCGTTGGCGTCGCTGCTCTGCTGCGGCACCAGTTTGCCGGGGATGCCGAGCTGGGCGCCGGTCCCCGCCTCGGTGACGATCTTCCAGCCGGCATTGTCCCGGCGCCGCTTCGCGGTGTCGGCGAGCACGCTGCGCTCTTGCGGATTGAGCGCGCCGGTCTCCTTGCCGCCGCGTGCCTTCTGGAATTCCTTGATCGCGGCGACCATGCGGTCGCTGACTTCGCCCGTGATCGCCCCGTTATATTGGCCGACCCAGGCCAGATCCGATTGCAGCGTCAGACGCTCGCCTTGCGCCATCGCATTGGCGGTATCGGCCGGGGTCTGCAATGCGGGGGGACGGATCGGCGCCGTGGCGACCGCCTTTGGCTTGGCGCCGCCGGTGGTGGGCGCCGTCATTTGCGCGAAGGCTGATGACTGGGCGGCTCCCAAGGTCGCTGGTATCAGGGCCACGGATATCAATGTTGCTGTCAGCATCGATCTCATGACACATCCCGGAACCATTGAAGCGCCCGCAATTAGGCACATCTGCTTGGTAGGCAACAACCGCGTGATGGTTCAAGGAACCTTTCGGCCATAGGGGAATGCCGTCATCCCCGCGTAACGGCTTTGCCGTTGTCGCTGGAGGAGCGGCCATTAGCCGCGTCTCGAAGGATGGTGTACATTTCCATGGTTCGAGACGCGCGCCGGAGAAAGTAATTCAAGATGCTGAGTGCCGAAGAGCTCGAACGCTACGCCCGCCATATCGTGTTGCGCGAAGTCGGCGGCCCGGGCCAGCTCGCGCTGAAAGAGGCGTCGGTGCTGGTGATCGGCGCGGGCGGCCTCGGTGCGCCGGCCTTGATGTATCTGGCGGCGGCCGGCGTCGGGACGCTCGGCGTGGTCGATGACGACCATGTGTCGCTCTCCAATCTGCAGCGCCAGATCATCCACACCACACGCGATATCGGCCTGCGCAAGGTCGACAGCGCCGCCGAGCAGATTCACGCGCTCAATCCGCATGTCCGTTTTGAAGCGCACATCACGCGGCTGGATGCCGGCAACGCGATGGCGCTGATTGGCGGCTACGATCTGGTGCTCGATGGTTCCGACAATTTCGAAACCCGCTATCTGGTTTCGGATGCGTGTTTCCTGGCCGCCAAGCCGCTGATCACCGCAGCGCTGGGCCAGTTCGATGGATCGCTGACCACGATCCGCGCCCATGAGCAAAACGCGGATGGCGAATTCAACCCGACGTATCGCTGCCTGTTTCCCGAGCCGCCACCACCCGGCACGGTGCCGGCCTGTGCCGAAGCGGGGGTGATGGGTGCGCTCGCGGGCGTGCTGGGTTCGATGATGGCACTGGAGGCGATCCGCGAAATCGTCGGTTTTGGCGAGGGCCTGGTCGGACGGCTCTTGATGGTGGACGCGCGCGCGATGCGGTTTGAAACCCTGCGCTACCGTCGCGATCCCGCCAACCCGCTCAATGGCGATACGCCTGTTATCACCGATTTGAGCGGGCATCGCTAGAACATGATCCGGAAAAGTGGCCCGGGAGATTGATCGCGGACTATCCGGGCTGGCGCGCCGTGGGTCCCGGCTCTGCGGAGCAGCCATAGCGCGTCGAAGACACGCGTAAACGCGCTAATGCCACGCTGCACCGCGCCCGGGACACGTCAACCGCCGACGACTGTCACAGCATGCTGGGCAGCACGCGGTCCGGTGGCTTGTGGTTGTCGAGGAAGGCGCGGATGTTGATGATCACCTTCTCGCCCATTTCGACGCGGCCTTCGATCGTGGCCGAGCCCATATGCGGCAGCAGCGTGACCTTGCCGGCTTTCGCCAGCCGCACCAGCTTCGGATTGACGGCGGGCTCGTGCTCGTAGACGTCGAGGCCGGCGCCGGCGATCTCGCCGGCTTCGATCAGCTTGATCAGCGTGTCCTCATCGGTCACCCCGCCGCGCGCGGTGTTGACGATGTAAGCCTCCTTGCGGAGCAGTTTCAGCCGCCGCGCCGACAGCAGATGGTACGTCGCCGGTGTATGCGGACAGTTCACCGAGATGATGTCCATCCGCGCCAGCATCTGGTCGAGGCTTTCCCAATAGGTTGCGCCCAACTCCTCGGCGATCTTGGGCGCGACCGGACGGCGGTTGTGGTAGTGGATCTGCAGGCCGAATGCGCGCGCCCGGCGCGCCACCGCCTGGCCGATCCGGCCCATGCCGATGATGCCGAGGCGCTTGCCGCCGATGCGATGGCCGAGCATCCAGGTCGGCGACCAGCCCGGCCAGCTCTTGCCGTCGGTAAGAATGGAGGCGCCTTCGATCAGCCGCCGCGGCACCGCCAGGATCAGCGCCATGGTCATGTCGGCGGTATCTTCGGTCAGCACCTTCGGCGTATTGGTCACGGTGATGCCGCGCGCATGCGCAGCCGTGACGTCGATGTTGTCGACGCCGTTGCCGAAATTGGCGATCAGTTTCAGCTTGCAGTCCGCCTGCTTGAGCATCTCTTCCGTGATCTCGTCGGTCACGGTGGGCACCAGCACATCGGCGGTCCGCACCGCCTCGGCGATCTGGTCCGGCGTCAGCGGCGTGTCATCGAGATTGAGCCGGGCATCGAACAGCTCACGCATGCGGGTCTCAATCGAGTCCGGCAGCTTGCGTGTGACGACAACGAGGGGCTTTTTCTTGACCGACATGTCCTGCTCTTGTGAGGCTTTGTTCAGACCTCATTAACCCGGTTGTTCGACACTGCCGGTGTGCAGTGCGGTCCCGGCGTTTCCCTGGAGTTCCCGATATTGGCGTTTTCCTCGGCGCGCCGTCCTCTCTAGCAGAAGGCCGGGCCAAGACAAGAAGCCGCCAGGCGACGAGAACCCCGAAATGAGGCGTCGAGCGGACCGGCACGCAGGGGTCAGGATCGGCATTTCCAGATCGTTCAACTCAAAGAATTTGAGTTGGGTTCTCGGCAGGAGACGAGTTGATGGCGTTGGGGCGGTTTTGTTGCGTGATGGTGCTCGCGGGCGGAGCACTGGGCGCGTCGGTCAGTTCAGGGTTTTCGGCCAAGGACGCGGCCGTGACCACCAGCGGGTTGCCGGTGCCGCGTTACGTCAGCCTCAAATCCGATCATGTAAATGTCAGGGCCGGTCCGACCAAGGACAACGATGTCGCCTGGGTCTATACCCGCTCCGGGCTGCCGGTCGAAATCACCGCCGAATTCGAGAACTGGCGCCGGGTGCGCGATTCCGAGGGCGCCGAAGGCTGGGTCTATCACTCGCTGCTGTCGGGCAGGCGCACCGCCGTCGTCACCATGAAGAGCAAGGACGAACTGGCGCCGATCTACGACAGCGCCGATCAAGCCAGCGCGGTCGCCGCCCGTCTGCAGGCCGGCGTCGTCACCCAGGTCAAACGCTGCGCGTCAGGCTGGTGCCACGTCAACGGCAACGGTTTCGATGGCTGGATCCAGCAGCAGCGGCTGTGGGGCGTCTACGCCGACGAGAAGGTGGATTGAGGTCGGCGGCCTGCGGAATTACTCCAGCATCGTCGTCCCTGCGAGCGCGCGGACACCTATACGTCGAGGTGCCGCGCCGGGGCATCACGTGGCCAACGCTTCCCTAGTTCACGGATGCAAGGGGTGACGGATCCCTGCATTTGCAGGGACGACAGAAAGCGCGCTTAGCGCCTCTTGCGCAGCCGGACGACCATGTCGACGCGGGCGATCTCGTAGCCCTCGGGAATTTCGGGCATCTTCTGCAGCATCAGATGCGGGTCCGGAATGTCGACCAACTCGTGATTGTTTTCGAGATAGAAATGATGATGCGCCGACACGTTGGTGTCGAAATAGGTCTTGGTGCCGTCGACACTGACCTGGCGCAGCAGACCCGCATCGGTCAGCTGGTTGAGCGTGTTGTAGACGGTCGCGAGCGACACCGGCACCTTGGCCAGTGTGGCTTCCTCGTAGAGCATTTCCGCGGTGAGATGGCGTGCGCCCTTGCCAAACAACAGCCAGCCCAGCGCCATGCGCTGGCGGGTCGGACGCAGGCCCGCAGCCTGCAGCATTTCGTTGACGTCGTGCCACGGGCAACCCGTCAACGCCGGTTGATGCGTTGCACCATGGACTGCCGGAATGACAGCGTCATCATTCGCTATTGAAGCGTCGTCGTTCATGTCCACGTCAGGCACCACTCGCGATCTCGGCACTATTCCACCGAATTATAGAAAGTATCGGATTTAGATGCAAGTTTTTCGCAACTAGAGCCGGCCAAGGGTTAATAAGGAACCGAACTGTTGCTCAAGCGTCGATTCAGCTGGATCTAACGCCAGATGTGGCGATTTACCCTTGTTGTGATGCTTTGCCACCCGCAAGGCCTATGATAGAGAGCGCGCGGACCCGCCCATGCGATTTCCGCATGGGCCGATAACGGCCGCCGCAGGTTGATGTTGCGTCAGCGCCGAATTGCGGTAATTGGCGCTTCCCACGTGAAACGGGTCCGAGCGTACTCCGTCGGGATTTTAAGAGAGGCTAGGCAGGCATGCTGGATCGGCGCGGCGGTTACGAATACGAGGATTTGCTGGCTTGCGGCCGGGGCGAGATGTTTGGCCCCGGCAATGCCCAGTTGCCGCTGCCTCCGATGTTGATGTTCGACCGGATCAGTGAAATTTCCGAGACCGGCGGCGAATATGGCAAGGGCCTGGTTCGCGCCGAGCTCGATGTGAAGCCGGACCTGTGGTTCTTCGGCTGCCATTTCAAGAACGACCCGGTGATGCCGGGGTGTCTGGGCCTCGATGCGCTTTGGCAGATGGTTGGTTTTTATCTGGGCTGGGTCGGCGGTGAGGGCCGCGGCCGCGCACTGGGGCTCGGCGAATTGAAACTTGCAGGCCAAGTGCTGCCGAACGTTCGCAAGGTTGTGTACAACATCGACATCAAGCGCGTGATGCGTTCAAAGCTCGTGTTAGGGGTCGCCGATGGGTGGCTTTCCATGGACGGCGATATTATCTATCGCGCGAAGGACTTGAAGGTCGGGCTGTTCAAGCAGGACGCCGCATTGCAGCCGGGCACGTGAGCTAGTTGTTTGGCTGACCATGCGGTTTTCGCGATGACGGCAATCATCACACAAAAACGAAACGACAGGGCGAGGCGATCATGAGGCGGGTTGTCATCACGGGGATGGGCATCGTCTCCTCGATCGGAAACAACACCCAGGAAGTGCTTGCGAGCCTTCATGAGGCGAAGTCCGGAATCACGCGTGCGGACAAATATGCCGAGATGGGTTTCCGCTCCCAGGTGCAGGGCGCTCCGACGCTCAATCCGGCTGACGTGATCGACCGTCGCGCGATGCGCTTTCTCGGCGAGGGCGCTGCGTGGAATCACATCGCGATGGAGCAGGCGATCCAGGATTCCGGATTGGAGCCGAGCGATGTCTCCAACGTGCGGACCGGCATTATCATGGGCTCCGGCGGCCCGTCGGCCCGCACCATCGTCGAAGCCGCCGATATCACGCGAAGCAAGGGACCGAAGCGCGTCGGGCCGTTCGCGGTGCCGAAGGCGATGTCGTCGACAGCGTCCGCGACGCTGGCGACCTGGTTCAAGATCAAGGGCGTGAACTATTCGATCTCGTCAGCCTGCGCGACATCGAACCATTGCATCGGCAACGCCTATGAGACGATCCAGATCGGCAAGCAGGACGTCATCTTCGCCGGCGGCTGCGAAGAGCTTGATTGGTCGCTTTCGGTGCTGTTCGACGCGATGGGCGCGATGTCATCGAAATATAACGCCACGCCCGCAACCGCTTCGCGACCCTATGACATCAGCCGCGACGGCTTTGTGATCGCCGGCGGCGCCGGCGTCGTGGTGGTTGAGGAACTCGAGCATGCCAAGGCGCGCGGCGCGCGCATTTACGGCGAAATCGTCGGCTACGGCGCGACATCTGATGGTTACGACATGGTCGCGCCATCGGGCGAAGGCGCCGAGCGCTGCATGCGCATGGCGATGGAGACCGTCAACACCAGGATCGATTACATCAATCCGCACGCCACCTCGACACCGGCCGGCGATCCGCCGGAAATCGAGGCGATCCGCAAGGTGTTCGGCACCGGCGACAAGTGCCCGCCGATTTCGGCCACCAAAGCGCTGACCGGGCACTCGCTCGGCGCCACCGGCGTGCAGGAAGCGATCTATTCGTTGTTGATGATGAACAACGGCTTTGTCTGCGAAAGCGCCAACATCACCGAGCTCGATCCGGTGTTCGCCGACATGCCGATCGTGCGCAAGCGCATCGACAATGCGAAACTTGGCACCGTACTTTCGAATTCCTTCGGCTTCGGCGGTACCAACGCCACGCTGGTGTTCCGGCGCATGGATGCGTGAGATTATCCGGCGAATTTAAACGTTTACCGTCATGGCCGGGCTCGTCCCGGCCATCCACGTCTTAACCCCCTGAAGTTCTGAAAGACGTGGATGCCCGGGAATGACGCAAACAAGAAAGCGACGCACGAGATGAACGACCTGATGAAGGGAAAGCGCGGCCTGATCATGGGCGTGGCCAATGATCATTCGATCGCCTGGGGTATCGCGAAGGCGCTTCATGCCCAGGGTGCCGAACTCGCGTTCACCTATCAGGGCGAGGCGCTCGGCAAGCGCGTCAAGCCGCTGGCGCAATCGCTTGGTGTCGATACGGTGCTGCCATGCGACGTCGAGGACATCGCGAGCGTCGATTCCGTGTTCGCGGCGTTGCGCGACAAATGGGGCCAGCTCGACTTCCTGGTCCATGCCATCGCGTTCTCCGACAAGAACGAGCTGAAGGGCCGCTATGCCGATACCACGCGCGAGAACTTTTCGCGCACCATGCTGATCTCGTGCTTCTCCTTTACCGAGCTTGCCAAACGCGCGGCCGAGCTGATGCCGGAGACCGGCGGC
>Ga0210406_10005245_pt1 | contig 13636 bp, 13 predicted proteins | sample IncBWC30MmetaG_FD_155454 | JGI IMG/M metagenome (GOLD analysis project Ga0210406, IMG submission 155454) | Forest soil microbial communities from Barre Woods Harvard Forest LTER site, Petersham, Massachusetts, United States - Inc-BW-C-30-M | ecosystem: Environmental > Terrestrial > Soil >... | reverse complement strand
CACCGGCTTAGCACCAACGTCTACCGTCTTCCGCGCTGCAAGAATACGCGCATCAAGCGCTGCCTTTGACTTGGACCAGCCAGAAAACCCTCGATGCTGATCGCCCTCTCGGCGAGGGCCATCGCCAAAGACGTGGTCGCGATCAGCTCGGCGGGGCGGGAGCAGGACCTGGGCCGCGGGGACGAGCGGCAGCATGTGTTCACGATGGTTTTTGGTCCGAGCGCTCGGTAAGATCCATTGCTCGGCCGCGGTATCCAGCTCCGGCCATTGCATTCCACCGACTTCATCCCGCCGCTGAACGGTGAGAATCAGCAACCGCACTATACGTCCGTAGTCATCATCTCCGCATGCCTTCCAAATTTCGGCTAACTCGACATCGGATAGCACCCGGTCCCTGGACTTCGGCTGTTCGGGACGGTTCGTGCCGTGCACCGGGTTTGCCGGGATGTCCAGCCCCTCTCGAATGGCCCAATTAAACATAGTGGACAAAGCCGTTCGCGCGCGGGCGGCGGAGACCGCTCCATTCTCTATTTCGAGATCGGCGACTCGTGTTGCAATATGACGGCGGCTGATCTTGAATACAGAGAGCGAGTGCAGCGGCTTCCAGGCGTTCAACAAGTAGCGGGCGTTTTCCGAATGCGTGCGCGGACGCTGTTTCTTTTTGGCCACCCCGAGGTATTGATCGGTAATCTTGCGGAGCGTATCGGCCGCTTGGAGGTTGGCCTCGACCTTATCGTCTGCTGGGTCCTTCCCGTCCGCGACCAGTCCCAATAATCGCTTGGCTTCGCGACGCGCTTTCTCCGGGGTCCAGGGCGAGCCGTGCGGGCCAATCGTGAAGAACCGCTGGCGCCCAAATACTCGGTACTTGAGAACGTAGGTTGCTTGATCGCGCTGGCGCCGTACACCGAAGCCCCGTACCGCTTCCTTATGGCCCCCATCCCAGAGGACATCACCCGGAGCGAGTGCTTGCACCGCCCTAATGGTGATACTTGCCGAAGCCATTCGAGCTACTTCTCGTAAGTCTAGCTACCACGTAGCTACCACAGTAACGCAAACGGAGGCAAACGATAGCGTACCAAAGGCATGCAATAATACTGAAATTACGTGATAATTCGTACTCTAGCGCAATGGGTCGCACGCTTGGCAAAGACTGGTCTCTGTCTGTGGAACAGGAGGTCGGTGGTTCGAGCCCACCCAACTGTACCACAACAATCAAATTGCCCTGCATCTCCAGCATCTTACTGCTAGGCCTGACGTGTTTTCGCCGTCTAAAATACAAAGGCGCATGCAAATGGCATTGCGGATGGTCGCGCTAACTCGGATTGCTGATGGTAGGTGGTTTGGTCGCAAAGGCATTCCTTAAGACGTTCGCGAGGAATACGCGCGACTCTCGCGACGGGAAACGAGGCGATACACCGGGCTCATTCGGGTAACCCCGCTTTCCGAAGTCCCTCGATTAACAGCTTCGCATTTGATTGCCCGCCCCTGGCGATAAAGCGACCAAGCTCAATCAAGGCCATCCCGATCCCACCAAACGCAAGGTGTAGCCGCGGGTCTACCGGGCTCATGCGAATCGCGCGTTCAAAACTCCGGACCGCTTCCTCCGGCAGCCCCGCAACTCAAGCATGGTTACACATCTGGCCTGAGCGAAATGCCGCGAGAGCTTCGTCGAGAGCTTCGTTCAGTCTAGCCGTTCGTACGGAGTGCCTTCGCTATCGCGAAACGAATTGTCGCGGAGAGCGCAAGGGACGCCATAGTCAGTCACTGACTGAGTTCATCTTCAGCCACAACACGCTCGAAATTCTCGGTTTTGCTTTTGATGCGGTATCGAATGCGTCCGTCCGCCTCAATCGGGAGGCATGCAACAATAGTGTAGACGGCCCGTTCGCCATTGTCGGCGCGGCCCTGCGGGCGCTGGGCTTGATGATGAACGTCGTCGTTGATCGAGAAGATGTAGGGCATGTCATTCCTTCCAGCGGGTTGCGCGTGCGCCGCACAGAGAAGCCCGTCCGCCCGCTGATTGCAATCAGGGTTTTGCGGCCGTTTTCAGCTGTGAACAGGCTGATTCGAGAAGGAGCCGCGGAACCCCCAGACCGGCCGCGGTTCTCATCTTGTTCCGGCGTCAATCCATGCTAGGGTAGGGCGTTCGAACTATTGAATGGCTTGATGGCCGCGCCCTGAAGGGGCCTTTCCCAAGACATCGCTGGATCGAATTCGCTCACATGGATTGTGGGTAACAAACTCTTTCGTGAGTATTATTGGAGACGGATAATGGCAACGGGTGTTGTGAAGTGGTTCAACGGCCAGAAAGGCTTTGGCTTTATCCAGCCGGACAATGGCGGGCCGGACGTTTTTGTTCACATTAGCGCCGTCGAGCGTGCGGGCCTTCATGGATTGGCCGAAGGACAGAAGGTCTCCTTCGAGGCCAAGGCCGATCCGAGGCGCGGAAAGACGAGTGCTGAAAATCTGAAGACCCTATAGCGTCGGTCGACGTTTCGGTTTTCACGGATGTACTGAGACTGAAGCCGACGAAGCCCTATCAGAAATGCAAGCCCCATCAGAGATGGAAGCCCTATCAGAAATGACAGGGCTTTCATCGTTTTGGAGCAACTGGACTATCGGGTCTTGGTGCTTTTCGTGGGCGCCTTCTTGGACGCGGGCTTGTTAGACGCTGGCTTGGCTGCGATGCCTTCTGTGGCCCGATCCGCAGCCTCTTTCGCCAGTCGCAATTCCCTAAGCCGCGCCATGTTCTTGCGGATGTTTATGGCGGCCTCTTGATGCTCAGAAAGCACCTCAGTGCCGTCCTTAAAAATGCGCGCCCGTTTCTCGGCTGCAGTTTCAGCTCGAGCGAGATGTCCTTTGTCAAAAGGAGGCCCAGCCAAGTGCTCCTCCTGTGGTGCGAATCAGTGAGAGCTGTAAGGAGAATAATGCAGTGGTAGCGAAGGTTGAAGCGAATACAAAAGCCAGCTACAAAGGGTGATCATCGAAGAGCAAATAAGCTAGGTTTATCAAGGGTAAAGCTGAAGCGCGGCAGTGCCCACCCAACTGCACCAAGCAAGTCAGCCGTTTAGCCCCGCAAGCCCAGATCCGAAACGATCCGCTAGCTGCCATGATCGCTGCGCAAACGCGTTCCGCGTTCGTCGCCGAGGGAAAAACCGCTGCACCCCTCGGGTCGCAGCCCCTGGGCATGCCTTTCCTCATCATGCTCCAGGTCGGCTCAATGCTCCAGGCCGGCTCATCGCCCTTGGATGGATGGCGGCGTGACAATCGCAGCGAACAATTGCGCCACATTTCGCCAACTCATGGCGATCTCCAAATGGACACGATCCGCATGGGAGCACAATATACGCATGCTGCGAATCAACCCCGACTAGAGCGTTTTCGAGCGAAGTGGGTACCGGTTCGCGTGAAGAAAACGCGTCAAAGCAAGTACTAGAGCCTCCGTTCCGATTCAATCGGAACGGAAAAGGCTCTAGCCGAGGACGCTGCGCATCTGATCGAGATGCTGAAGCGCGAGTCTGTAGGGGATCGCCTTGAGCTTATCGCCTCCTTACGTCTTGCTGGTTCAAGTGCCGTCTTACCAAGTCGATGACTTGCGCGACGTCGCGTTTGGCTGCGCCCATGACGATTATTCCGGACCGACCGAACATTGGGACGAACAGCGGCCGCCGTGGATGGCATTCTGCTTCACGAACTACGTCGCGTGGTTTTATTTCTTCCTCCATTGTCTGCGACAGGGAGTTCACTACGCGGCGCCAAGTCAGCGCGACAACACCGAAGCCGCGCCGAATCGTGACGAAAGGCGTGCCCCATCGAACGGCCCGGCCGGATTCAAAGAGGCGGAATCCAACATTGGGAAAATTCCGGGCTGATGGAACGAATGAGTGGGATTTGGCGGAGGAGGTGCATGCGGAAGCAGATGCCAAGAGCGGGCTTGTCGTCGCACATGACGATCGGCGTGCTCTTTGCAGAGTTTCAATGACGCGCCGCCATGGAAATCCTCGACGCGGGCCTTTCTGTGGGTGTGCTCATCTTGATCATCGCCTTGGGTTACTTCGTGCGCATCGCGGCGAAGGAATGGCGGCACGATCGCGCGGGCATAAAAGCGCTCAAGGCGGCACGCGAGGAATTCAACGCCAAGCACGAGTGGAAGCCGCGCATGGTCAACGGCGTCGATTGCGGCGATTGGGTCCGCAAGGACGGCCGAGCGCGGGGCATTGACGACGATTAGTAGCGATGCCGATGCGGTTGAGGGTGACCCTGGTCACATAACTTCATGCCTGATTGGAGAGAATGTCGCCGTCATCAGATGATGGAGGCGACGATGCGCAAGTTTTCCCTGATTGCGGCTATTCTCTTATCGACCACGACGGCTTATGCCGGGATGGATACAACGGCGGCCAATGTTGATGTCAGGGCTCCCGAAGCGATCCAATCGTCGTCCGCGCAGCATCCCGACGCTGGCGAGCTCGCAGCAAAACGCGAAGCCATGATGCAGCAGAAAATGGCGATGCAAAAGCAGATCATGATGCGGAAGCAGATGGCAATGCAGAGAGAGATGCAGCGACATCCGATACGCACCCGCGTCCATTTCGCAGTCCTCAAGTTCAAACAAGAGGTACGCGCCGTGCTTCACTAGAGCCTTTTCCGTTCCGATTGAATCGGGACGGAAGCCCTGGTCTCTTGTTTGTTTTGACGGCACTGACAACCTAGGGAAAAGGCCGGCGGCGAGGTACAGTCCGACTGGAGACGCCAACCTAGGGAGCAGGGCCATGTTGTCCCGCAGGACGTTGTTGTCACTCGCAGCCGGCAGCGTCGCTCTGCCGCGATTGTCTCAGGCTCAGCCTGCGGCGCAAAAGATCGCGCTCTATGCAAATGTCGGGGCTGACCTGACACATTACGACGTGGACGTCGTTGGCGCGGAGTTGGTCAGGCGAGAGACGGTTACCTTGCCAGCGGGCGTGCAATATGCCTGGCCCCACGCTTCGAGGCGCTATCTTTATGTTGCGACGAGCAGCAGCGCCCCGAGTTACGGCCCGCAAGGGACCGATCATCATGTCACCGCGCTCGCCATTGATCCGGCGAGTGGTGCGTTGACCCCGCACGGTGCACCGATACGATTGCCGACGCGCCCGATCCACATCAGCACGGACATTCCGTCAGACTACATTCTCGTGGCGTTCAACAACCCGAGTGCAGTGCGCATCTACCGCATCAACAAGGACTTTACGCCCGGCGAGGAGGTGCAGCAGCCGAGCCCGATCGACGCCGGCATCTTCGCCCACCAGGTGCGTACGACACCCGACAATCGGCTGGCGATTTTGGTGACCCGTGGCAACGAAGGCACCCCGGCGAAGGCAGAAGATCCGGGAGCGCTGAAAGTCTTCGACTACAAGAATGGTTTGCTGACTAACGAGCTATCGATCGCGCCCAACGGTGGGAAAGAGTTCGGCCCGCGCCACCTCGACTTCCATCCATCCAAACCTTGGATGTATGTGTCGATCGAGACGCAGAACAAAATGTACACCTATTCAATGGAAGACGGCCGGATCAACCCGGAGATTGCCTTCCGCGCGGACACATTGGCCGAGCCCAACAACATCAGGGCCAGGCAGGCGGCCGGCACCGTGCACGTCCATCCAAACGGCCGCTTTTTGTATGGGGCAAATCGGGCCGAAGCGACGGTCGAGTTTCAGGGCAAGCAAGTTTTCAAGGGCGGCGAGAACAGCATCGTTGTGTATGCGATCAACCAATCCACCGGGGAGCCAACGCCGATCCAGCACATCGCGACGCAAAAGATCCACCCGCGCACCTTTCACATCGACCCGAGCGGACGGCTGCTGGTCGCCGAGCACAATCTGCCGGTCAATGTGCGGGACGGCGAGTCGATAAAGACAGTGCCGGCCGGCTTGTCAGTGTTCCGTATCGGTGATGACGGCAAGCTGACCTTCGCACGCACATACGATGTCGATGTCGGCGACAAGACCATGTTCTGGATGGGGATGGTGGCGCCGTAAACGGCGGAGGCGCTTCACCCGACCACAAAGCCTTCTGCAAAAACGCCAAGCTTATCAAAGGCAAAGCTGAACGGTGGGAGTGCGTTTGCGTTCAATGCCGGATCGATGAAGGACGAGGGCGTCCATCGCAGAACCATCCGTCGACGCACGCGCAGCAACGTTCCATAGATGCATCCGAGACACGTCGCGCGAAGATATCGCGGCTTGCCTCGCGGCTGCCTTGCGAATCTTTTTCCGCTCACCCACTATTTGCTGCTCTTAAAGGGGTGGGGGGATTCATGCTTGTCATCCGGTTCACGCATTCTCAGCTTGGCGCCGTACTCGCCGCGTCGTTCGCGCTTGCGCTTCTGCCGGGCACGGCCGATGCCTACACTTTCGAACAGCAGCAGGCCTGCAGCGGCGATGCGTTCCGCCTGTGCAGCTCGGAAATTCCCGATATCGGCCGCATCACGGCCTGCATGATCCGCAACAGGTCGCAGCTTTCGCCGGAGTGCCGGGTGTATTTCAGGTACCCTGAGTCCGAGCTCACCGGAGCGTCGGCCGTGCGAAGATACAACAGGCTGCATCGCGTGAGGAGGTCCGCCAGACCGGACGCGACTTGAGCTTTCGCAACGTCTGCCGTCGCGGTGACGCTGGTCCGCTCAACGCGGACTCGTTTGTTCGCGAGCGGAAATTCTCTTGAGGTAGAACGATCGTCTGCAAAGCAAGATGTCGTTCGGCCGGCATCCTGCAATCTAGGGCCGTAGCGCGCCGAAGATCAAACTATCCGGCGTTGCGGAAACGAAAACCAAAAACGAAAACCGAAAACGAGAACCAAGCAGGTCTTCCAATCCTCTGGCGGTATAATTCCCGCAAAGGTTGTGAGTGTGTGACTCAAAAGACAGACCTGATGGTTTTTCCGTGGCGGCGTCCACATTTTCCCCAAATTTTTCTTTAACGAATCAGCGCGCTGATTCATTTTCGCCTCCGGGGTCAATCTGGAGGCCAAGGTATGAACGTTATTGTTTTTGCTTCGCGTAAAGGCGGTTCGGGAAAGAGTACCCTGGCTGCCCATCTCGCTGCGCAGATCAAGGCGACAAAGGCTTGTTTGCTGATCGACGCGGATCCGCAGGGGTCGCTGACTCTCTGGCACAAGCTGCGCGGTACCAACGAACCGCCGATCAAGACCGCGGTGAATTCTGTCGGCGGCATTCTCTCCGCCGCCAAGCGCGACGGCGTCGAATGGGTTCTCATCGATACGCCGCCGAATGTATCGGCCGTCGTGGAAGACGCGATCAGGAACGCGACCATGGTGATCATCCCGGCTCGGCCCGGCGTGTTCGACGTCAATGCCGTGCAGGAAACGATTCAGACTTGCCGCGCGGCGCGCAAGCCTTACGCGGTGGTGCTGAACGGGGCGCCAGCGCGCAGGGACGACGCCGAGAGCCCGATCGTCACCATCGCCCGCGAAGCGCTCGCGAAATTCCGCGCGCCGGTGTGGGGCGGTCAGATCACCAATCGCGCCGATCTGTTGATGGCGCTCGGCCAGGGCGAAGGCGTGCGCGAATATTATGCGGAAGGCCGCGCGGCGATGGAAATCGGCCGGCTGTGGGCGGCGATCGAGCGGTCGATCAAGGCGATCCGCGGCACCGTGTCGTCGAACGGCGCGATGCACAAGCAGGCGGCGTGATTTCCTCACATCGCCAAGTTTCTTCACACTGCCAAGTCTTCACACCGCTAAGGCTGACAAAACGCGCGGGGCTCCGCGCGTTTTCATTTGTTGGTACCGCTGCTTTCCGCCGCGTGCTCGTGGCGTGCTCTTGGCGCGATCTTGGCGGGATCTCACGCCACCATCAGCATGTAGAACATGACCACCGGCGAAAGGGATATGATCACCGACCAGATCCCGAGCGCCCACAAAATGTCCTCGGTGGTAAAGCCTCTTCGTTCAGCGATTGGATAATTTTCAGTATTCACGACGCGCCCCCGCGTTTCTTGTTGCCGTGAATGACTCTGATACGCGACAAGTTTTAAAAAAGCCGGTCGCGCTCTCGTTTGGATTTGGCCGCAGGCGCTACCACGGGTTAACCGCGGCAGTCGCGGTTACCCTCCCGCCAATGCGCGCAACACCATGACGGGCACGGCGCCGATGAGCACTGCCCAAAGGCAGAACGATGAGACGATCAGCATATCCTGAACGATTTCGCGGCGCTTGAAGCGTCGGCGGCTCCCCGCCGTGGCTGGAATGATCATTGTTTCCCCCTTGCTTTGTAGCCATTGATACGCCTCAGGTCCTGAAGACACGGCTTGCGCGACGATGCGAGGTTGAGCGGATGCACTCACCCGGCGTTAACCACGCCTGACGATGCGGATGCGCTGGTTCTGTGTGCGATCTCACGATCAAGCCGGTAAGCCAGCTCCGCGCTCACCTCGACCATCGGCAGGCGGACTTCGGCGGACGAGATCAGGCCAGTGCGCGCCAGCCAGTACTTAGCCGGCGCCGGACTGGGCTCGGCGAACAACAGCTCGGTCAATTCCGACACACCTCGCCAGCACGCGGCGGCCGCCTCGCGGTCGCCTGCCGCGAGATGCGTCTGCACCGCGGCGAACATCTCCGTCTCGATATGCGCCGACAGCAGGATGGCGCCGTCGGCACCGTCCATGAGTGCATCGTGATATTGCGCGTCCTCGCCGGTCAGCACGCGAAATCCGGCCGGCCGTCTCTGCAAAAGTTCGATCGACTGCGCGCGGTCGGCGCAGCAATCCTTCAGGCCGACGATGTTCGGATGCTCGGCAAGCGCAAGCAGTGTGTCGTTGGTGAGATTGACCGATGTCCGGTAGGGAATGTTGTAGAGCACGATCGGCCGTGAGGCGTGATCGGCGAGTGCACTGAAATGTTGCAGCAGGCCGCGCTGCGACGGCCGCGAATAATATGGGCTTGCGATCAGATAGAAGTCGATCGGCCAGCCCGCCGTTTCATCGAGCAGGTCGTTGAGCTTGCCTGTTGCGGCGCCCGAGAGGCCGAGGCAGAGCGGCATGGGGCGGCGCATGTCGTCGAGTTCGCGGCGCACCAGCGTGACGAGCCGCTCGTGTTCGGCGATGGATAGCGTGAGCCCTTCGCCCGACGTCGCAGCCAGCACCAATCCGTCGATCGCGCGGTCGGCATAATGGCGGACCAGCCGTCGCAACGATACCTCGTCGAGTTCGCCGTCGCGAAACGGCGTGACGAGCGGAAGCCAGAGGCCGCGCAGTTGATGTCGAAGATCGTTCATCAGTCCATCTCCTTTTTGAGGCTGGAGGCCGGAGACGGAGCAAACAAAAACCCCGCATCTCACGGCGGGGTTTTCGGGATCGGTCTTTCGCGAAACAGGCCTATCGCGCGCGCCATCCTGAAGTCCCCGGATGGGGACCTTTTTTCGAAACGATCGCGGTGCGCGGTGTCATGACCATTCGCAAATCATGGAGAGCGATGGGGGAACTGTCAACTCGGGCACAGCATGATCCGGAAAAGCATGCCCTCGGGCTTGACCCGATGGGTGCGTAGCGGTTTTCCCTCGCGACAAACGCGGAACGCGTTTGCGCGGAGATCATGCTCAAACAAAGGGCTAAAGCGCGACGGCGATTCAATCGATCCCGCCGCGCTTCAGCAATATCGTCACATCGGCTGTCGCAGAATTGTTGCAAAAGCGATTCGCAAAAAAATAGCCGGGCCAATCAAGGCCCGGCTTAGGTATTGGCCAATGAGGCCGACACAATCACCTTCCAAGAGGGATTACTGAGCTTGCGCGCCACTGGAGGAGGGGGACAAATGCGCAACGCGTAAACTCAGTGTACGCACATTATGGTCCCCGCCCGTGCCCTGCAGCAACCGGTGAAGCCGCATGTCAGTCATGCGCAAAATCAGGACGGCCAGCGCTGCGCCTTGCTCACCACGAAGTCGCGGAACACCTGCACCCGCGCGACGGTCTTCAACTCTTCGGGATAGACAAAATAGGTGTCGAGCTGGATCGAATCCGACTCGCCGAACAATTGCACCAGGCGGCTGTTTTCCTCGACCAGGTAATCGGGCAGCGAGGCGATGCCGAGCCCCTGCTGGCAGGCGCGCACGAGCCCCAGGATGTTGTTGACCTTGAAATAAGCCTCGCGCGGTCCCGAGCCGTTGCGGCCGGCCTCGACAAGCCAGTTGCGGTTTTGCAGATGCGGCGCGACCTGGCCGTCGCTGAGCGTGATGATGCGATGCGCATCGAGCTCGTCGAGCGTGCGCGGGGTGCCGAAGCGCTTAATGTATTCCGGCGAGCAATAGGCGTGGAAGCCCATCGCGAACAGCTTGCGCATGATCAGGTCCGGCTGTGTCGGCTTGCGGGCGCGGATCGCGACATCCGCCTCGCGCATCGAGAGGTCGAGCTCCTCGTCGGTGGTGATCAGCGAAATCCGGATCTCGGGATAGAGCGCCGTGAACTCGCCGAGCCGCGGGATCAGCCAGTTGATACCGATGCCGGGTGTGGTGGTGATCTTGAGGTCGCCGCTCGGCCGCTCCCGGCTGTCGGTGAGCTTGGCGCGCGCCGCCTGCAACTGCATGAACACGTCATGCGCAGTGCGGAACAAGAGATCGCCCTGTTCGGTGAGAATGAGGCCGCGCGCATGGCGGTGAAACAGCGAGACCGACAGTTCCTGCTCCAGCGCGCTGACCTGGCGTGAAACGGCCGACTGCGACAGGCCGAGCTGCTCGCCGGCATGTGTAAAGCTGCCTGCCTCCGCTGCCGCGTGAAACACTTTCAGCTTGTCCCAATCCATATCCGTAAATCCATCGCGGGTTTTAGGCATGTTCGATTCATTCTGCCGCTGCGCGTTCGCTGATGCGCAGCGCGAGGAAGCGCTCGGCTTCGAGTGCGGCCATACAGCCGAGGCCGGCGGCGGTCACCGCCTGCCGGTAGACTTCGTCGGCGACATCGCCGGCCGCAAACAGGCCGGGAACCGAGGTCGCCGTCGAGTTCGGCGCCACCTCGACATAGCCCGATGGCTTGAGCTTGACCTGGCCGGCCACGAGCTCGGTCGCGGGCGCATGGCCGATGGCGATGAAGACGCCGTCCGCCGGCACTTTGGTCAGCGCGCCGGTCCTCACGTTCTTCAGCCGGACATGGGTGACCTTGGCCGGGTTCTCGGCGCCGCAGATTTCATCGATGGCACTGTCCCACACCACCTTGATCTTGGGGTTCTTGAACAGGCGCTCCTGCAGGATGCGCTCGGCGCGGAAATGATCGCGCCGGTGCACGATGGTGACTTGCGCGGCGAAATTGGTGAGAAACATCGCTTCCTCGACCGCGGTATTGCCGCCGCCGACCACGACCACGTCCTTGCCACGATAGAAGAATCCGTCGCAGGTCGCACAGGCCGACACGCCAAAGCCCTTGAATTTCTCTTCCGACGGCAGCCCGAGCCAGCGCGCCTGGGCGCCGGTGGCGAGCACCACGGTTTCAGCAAGATAGACGTCGCCGCTGTCGCAGGTCAGGCGGAACGGCCGCTGCTTGAGTTCCAGTTTGGTGACCAGATCGGTCACGATCTTGGTGCCGACATGGGCGGCCTGCTTCTCCATCTGCTCCATCAGCCAGGGGCCCTGGATGACGTCGGCAAATCCCGGATAGTTCTCGACGTCCGTGGTGATGGTGAGCTGGCCGCCGGGCTGCATGCCCTGGATCAGGACCGGTTCCAGCATCGCGCGGGCGGCGTAGATCGCCGCAGTATAGCCGGCCGGGCCGGAACCGATGATGACAAGCTTGGCGTGGACAGCGGACATGTGGCAGGCGTCTCTTGCGGGTCTTGGAGCAGTTCGGCCAGCGCGGAAGCGGAATTCAACCGGGAATGGCGTCGCCGGGGCGCTGAAAGTGTCAAATCCAAGTCTAAGATATCTGGCGAGCTATGCAAGAATTGCAATCCATCTCACCGGATTTTCCGGTGAGTTGCGGTAAACAGTCGGCGAGGTGGGTAATAAAATTGCGCAATCCGCACCAGCTAGGCTAGAAGTGTGCCGGCCCGAAACCCCAGCATGCCGGTTCCCCAGACTGGAATTCACGTGTCCAAGAATCTTGATGAGATCGACCTGAAAATCCTGAGCGAGATCCAAGCCGACGGTCGAATCACCAATGTCGAACTGGCGAAGCGGGTGGGAATATCTCCGCCTCCTTGCCTGCGCCGGGTGCGGACGCTGGAGGAAGAGGGCTATATCCGGGGATACCGCGGCCTGCTGGACCCGCGCCGGCTTGGCTTTGACGTGACGGTATTCGCCTCCGTCCATCTGTCCAGCCAGGCGGACGCCGATCTCAAGGCGTTTGAAGACTTCGTGCGGCGCGAGCCGCTGGTCCGGGAATGCTGGATGCTGTCGGGAGAAGTCGATTTCATCCTGAAATGCGTCGCGCCCGACATGGCAACGTTCCAGGATTTCGTCACGCATCTGACCGCGGCGCCTCATGTGCGCAACGTCAGAACCTCGCTGGTGCTGCAGAACTCGAAATACGAAGCCGCCGTGCCACTGGAAGTGAAGGCGCGCAATTAGCTCCGCTGTCGTTTAGCTCCGCTGTCGTTTAGCTCCGCTGTTGTTTAGCTCTGCGGTCGTTCCGGGGCGCGCTAGCGCGAACCCGGAACCTCGAGATTCCGAGTTCTGCGAATTTGTTTGTCCAAGTCGGCAGCAGCCGACTTGGAGCGCATCGCGCCGACTTGGATGCGCATCGCCCCGGAATGACGACACCGACGTTACTATCTCTCAATCCTTCCGGCCGATCATCGCATCGACGCTGTAAGGCCCGCCACCGGCGGTCGAGATGTAGAGACAGGCGAAGCACAGCGCGATCGCGAGCGAGCCGCCGTTGATGACCGGGAAGAAGCTCTTGGGAAAGTGGCTGATGAAATAGGCGAAGGCCATTTCACCAGACAGGATAAAAGCGACCGGTCGCGTCAACAGGCCGATCACCAGCAGACCGCCCAGGGTCAGCTCGATCATGCCCGCTATTCCGTAGAGCGAGGTCAACTCGACCTTTGCGAAAGGTGAGTCAGGTGGAAATTTCAGGATTTTCGCGACGCCGAATTGAAACAGCATCAGTCCCGTAAAGAAACGAAACAGGCTGAGCGCAACCGGCTGCCATCTGGAAAGCATCTGGTCCATGTCATTGTCCCCTGTTTGACACGCGGCACGAGAACTATCGCAAGAGCCGTCTTTCGTCATTGGACGTGATGTCAACACCAGCGAAAATCAATCATTCCAGCGCACATTTCGGCGCGGGTGTTGCATCAATCGCGGGCGAGGCGACCGCATTGCAACAAAAAGCCGCGCGTGAGGCGCGGCTTTTTGTGCAAGTTTGCGATTTTGCAACTGGGAGATTTTGCGGGTCCCAGAATTTTGCAAGCCGCAGCTTTGCAAGATTCCATAAGTCTACGATTCTACAAGTCTACGACTCTACAAGAGTGCGTCTCTGCAAGCGTGCGTCTCTGCAAGCGTGCGTCTCTGCAAGCGTGCGACTCCACAAGCGTGCGACTGTGCAAGCGCGCGACGTTTGCCAGTGCGGGGCGAAATCCGTCAGCGCCACTCGACCTTGGTGATTTCGTAGGCCTTGGCGCCGCCAGGCGTGACCACTTCCACCGATGCCCCC
>Ga0210406_10005244_pt1 | contig 13637 bp, 10 predicted proteins | sample IncBWC30MmetaG_FD_155454 | JGI IMG/M metagenome (GOLD analysis project Ga0210406, IMG submission 155454) | Forest soil microbial communities from Barre Woods Harvard Forest LTER site, Petersham, Massachusetts, United States - Inc-BW-C-30-M | ecosystem: Environmental > Terrestrial > Soil >... | reverse complement strand
AAATGTGTTGCGTGCCACGGCACCAATAAAGAACAGGGCGGTTTGCGACTGGATTCTTATGAGTCGCTTATGGCGGGAGGCAAAGATGGCATGGTGATCGCACCTCGCAATCCCGACGGCAGTCTCCTCTTGAAAAAGGTCACGCTGCCTCCAATCGACCATGGCTTCATGCCTGCTGAAGGCCGCACTCCACTGACGCGTGAGGAGATTGCAAGAATCCGTGCCTGGGTACTGCAGGGAGCTTCGCCTGATGCGGCCAGCGTCCCGGGCATTTTCATCGCCGAGGATCAGGAACAAGCACCACCGCCAGTTGGCGACTACAGTGCATTCATCGTCGAAATTAAGCAAATGCAGCAATCACAAGGAGCGAAGCTCGTGCCGGTATCGGCGAACCCGTCGGATGGACTCATCCTGCGCACTGCCGACGTCGCTGGCACGTTCGATGATGCCCACCTGACGAAGCTCCAGCGGTTTGCGCCCTTTATTGTCGAGGCGGAACTCGCACGAACCGCTGTCACCGATGCAGGGGTTGAAACTCTGAGCCAGTTCAAGAATCTGCGGGCTCTTCATCTGGATGGTACGGCCGTGACCGGACGGACGCTCGGGAAGCTGTCTTCCTTATCGCAGCTCACCTACCTGAATCTAAGTGGGACCAAAGTCACTAGCGACGCCGCCGCTCCGTTGAAACTCGAGCCGAATTTACGTCACCTGTATCTTTTCAACACACCCGCAGAACCGGCACCGACAGCGGACCGTGGCGTGAGGAGCATCCAATGACAAAGTTCAACCGCCGTGCGTTCATGAGCGTGGCGGGAATCGCAGCAGCTGAGACCGCTTTTTCCCCACTTGTTTCGGCAAGAACCAATAGGTCCGATGCGGCCGCGACCCTGACCGGCAATGGCGAATGGACTTATGAAGTTGTACCGGGTTGGGGGTCGCTCCCTTCGGGCATGAGCTTCGGAGGCACACATGGCGCCGTGGCCCAGGACAATGCGGGCAACATCTATGTCAGCACGCAAAGTGCTACTGGAGTGCTCGTCTACAACCGCAGCGGGAGTTTGGTCAGGACCATAGCAAATGCGTATCCCGAAGTTCATTCGATGGTTCACGCCGAGGAGCACGGAGAGGAGTTCTTCTATGCGACCGTGCAGAAAGGCACGCCCGCAGAGAACTGGCTCTTTATAAAGATGAAGACCGACGGTACGGTGGTGATGAAAATCACCGCTCCGCGGGAAGCCGGGTTTAAGACTCCCCATGAGTGGCGTCTTACCGCTGCCGTTCCCGCTCCCGACGGTTCCATCTTCATTGCCAATGGGTACGGCGACTCGCGCATTTTCTGTTTCGACAAGCATGGCAACTACAAGGGAAGCTTTGCGGAGAAAGGAAACCGTGAAGGGCAGCTCGACTGTTCTCACGGGCTAACCCTGGACCTGCGTTACCGCCAGCCGCTGTTGATGGTTTGCGATCGGGAAAACCGGCGGTTGTGCCACTTCGACCTTGATGGCAAGTACGTCGGCACGGTCGCCGAACACTTGCGGCGGCCCTGCCAGGTGAGTTTCAGCGGTGATTACGCAGTGGTTTCCGAATTAGAGGGTCGCGCTACGGTCCTCGATGGGGACAACGTGCCGATTGCTTTCTTAGGTGATAATCCGCAGACGACACAATGGGCAAATTACGAACTCGATCCGCACGACATCAAGGCAGACCTGTTCAGCGCGGCGCATGGCTGCTTGGTCGATACGGATCGAAACATCTTCGTTTCCGATTGGAACCGCACGGGCCGCGTCACAAAACTCGCCAGGCGCAGAATCTGAAGGTTGGAATCATCGACCGACAGTACGGAAAAACAGTGGTTACAGATCCGAGAAACCGCTGCCTCACGAGGGTGTGGGGCGAACGGACAATACCCCAGATGTCAGACCAGAGGTCACGGATTCCTTTCTTCTCCTGCTAGAACGCGCTCACAATTCGTCCCCAGGAAAAACCCACTTTCCTCGTCCCGGCGCAACCTGATCGGTCAAGGAAGCGTTCAAGCCGGTCAGCATGCGAGAGTTTAGGTTGGGAATCTCGATTGGTCGGGAGCGCCACACCGGCTCCCGCTCGCGGCAGGAATTGGGACGCTACTCGGTGATGCTGCGATCGGCCCATTCCACGAGGCCGACGAAGATCGTCGGGTTGCCGAACTTGAATCAGTCTATTGCAGTTCAGCTCATGACTTTAAAGAAGAAAGGCGCTGAGAGGATTTTCTCTCCCTTATAGAATTCCAAGGCAAAGCGGGTTCCCCCCCATCGCTTAGAGTTTGCCGAAACGCGACGACCGCCGGGACGCCGGCCCGAACAACGCTCTCAGACACACCCAGGTAGTCGTCCGGTAGAGGCAACCCACCCGGGTGGAATCCACGTCGACGAAAAACGCGCTACTCGTTGAAGCGCCAGAGCAGTTGGCGTGCCCTCGCTTCAACTGCAACACCAATCATCGAGCGTCCTGCTCGCCGGGATGGAGAACGGCTGCGGGGGAAGATCGCTTTCACTGAGCTTCGGAATGGAATCGACGACCGACGGCTCGCGAATCCCACACCTTGCGGAATTCGCAAGAATAAAGACCAACTCTTCCGGTCTCAAAACGCCGAAAGCCGGATGGAGCATCCGGCTTTCGCAAAGCAAAGTAGTATGGTGGACGAGACCGGGATCGAACCGGCGACTTCCTCGTTGCGAACAGTGGGGGAGAATAAGCTAAGGCAAGGCGTCACGATCACTTAGCTGTTTTCGGGGCCCTTAATGGGCAAGACTGGCCAAAATAGTTTTCTCTTACTCCTTTCAGCGCAGTTCGACAGGTGAGAAGCCGGATAAAATAACGGGCGGTGCCTGTAACGACGACAAAATCATTTTCGAGAACCCTCCCTGAATTGGACAACCCGGAGTTTTATGTTCACGAAGCAGGGGGAGTACGAACATGGGCCTCCCACTCCATCGGCCCAAAAAAGCACTTGTCCGGTTTCGCGTACTTATCAGGAGCTGTCGCGAAACTCAAACAGAATCTCGTTTCTCGATGCCTCTGATTGCGTCTAACATTAGCGGTAGAATTCGAAACGGAAGAAGAAGTTGTCTTCATTCGAGGATACGTAGCTTATGACAGACTGGTTCGCGCGTCCCGTCCTGCACGTGACTGACGTTGAGGCCTCGCTCCGCTTTTACGTTAACCGGCTCGGCTTCACGAGTCCCTGGCGCTACGACGAGGACGGCAAAGCGCATGTCGCACAGGTCGATCGGCAGGGCTGCGCGCTTATCCTTGCTGATACGTGGCCGGAGAAGATTGGCAAAGGGCTGATGTTCATTTCCCTGAACGTCGAGCCGGAGACGCAGGTCGCCGCGTTGGACGCGCTGCGCGCGGAACTCGAGGCCAAGGGCGTTCCGGTCAAGGAAGGTTCGTGGGGCTACCGTCTCCTGGTGGTCGATGATCCCGACGGCAATCAGCTCTTCTTCAACTACCCGGCCGAGACCGGATCCGCCAAAACGGTTTAGTCAGGCATAACCAATCAACCAAATCTGTCTTTCGCCGTCAGCGACCCCAAGCGCGATCCGGTCGCGTGTGGAACCCCTTCGATTGTCCCAACCGTTGTCCCAACTCCGTACCAACAATTGGGCGATTATCTGGAGTGTTGGCATCAGAATAGCCACGGTGTTCTGCTTGGCATGTAGTTCGCTTTAGCAAAACTATGGCAAGCACGCGCAGGCACTGCGCGGCGCTTCTCGTCAACCCCGGAGTGCGGCTCATGCCGCGCTGCCGTAGCACGTCGCGTGGTCGTCGGCCACCATGGCGTACAGGTTGAGGGTTTGCGGATTGGTGAAGTTGGCGTAGGGGACGGGAGCGGGTACGGCGGACCAGTCGGCGGAGAGCCAGCAGCCGAAGCGGTTGGAGTAGTAGCGAGCGCCGAAGTGCTCGTTGCCGGTTTCGGTATCGCGCACCTTGCCTTCGAACTTGAGTATTGCGCGGTCGGTCCCAGCATCGCGGCGGTAACGCTGGAAATTTGCGGACCTGCACCACGAGGATTCGTTCAGAACCGTCAGAACAGCGCATAGAGCCCGTGGCAGCAAGCTGGCTGAATCTCGCCCGCGTCCACTTGTTCCCTCTCGTTCCTACTGCGATGTAACCGTCACCGAGTTTGATGAAGTGTCAACAGCTTGCCCGTTCACAATCGTTGTGGCTGTAATCGAATAAGTTCCAGTGCAGGTTCTCTTCGGAACCCTGAAGGGAAACGATAATGTCTGCAGCGTATTCGGCTGCAATGGAAAGGGAGGGGTCGCAAACATGTCGGATTTCGTGCTGCTGCAGCTGTTTGGCTGCGACGGCCCCGACAGAGTGAACTTGAATGCTACGGTTTGTGCCGTGTTCGCACAGGATCTCAGCGTCCAGTTAACAGTAATCAAACCACCCTGTGGCACGGCGGACGGGGACAGGCTGATGGAAACGTAGTGGCAGACCACAGTAAGCGTTCCGGGAACATAGGAGAAGGTGTAATTTGTGGCGGCCGCGCCTGAGCAAATGATGGGATAGCTCCCCACCGGGCTCGTCGTGGTTGCTGTCGTGCTGCACATTGGATTTGTTGTGAGCACGCTCGTATTGTCGCCGTTCACGAATCCACTTGCGGTCCAAGTGAGCGCGGGGTTCAGCGCATCGAAATTCTTCGCGAGATTGTTCGCCGTAATCGTCAGCAGTGCGGGCGTAACGGAGAGCACACCGTTGACAAACGAGATCGCATAATTCGAGGAGGTCAGCCCTGACGGCGTAATGGCATACATGCCCACGGGACTGCCTTGCGTCGCCGTCGTGCTGAAGATTAGCTTGCCGCCAAGGCTGGCCGGAGTATCCCCGTTTACGAAACCGCCATAGCTGACCGAAAAGCCTGGAAGTGGCAAGCCGTAGACTTTAGTGGCGTTTACCGCTGTGACTATCAACATAGCCATGCGGACAGAAAGTGAACCGGTAACCGAAGAGCTGCCGAAGTTGCCCTGAACACCATAGCTGGCGGCCAGTAGGTGGTTGCCACTGGCGAGACCTGAAAGAGTGAACGTCGCCACGCCACTCCCATTGAGAGGCTGGGAGACCGCCGCGCCACCATCCACGCTGAGGGTCGCGTTTCCGGTTGGAGTGCCTGCCGTTGAACTCAGTGTCACGGTCACGACTCCATTGGCTGGATAAGTCACGGTCGGAGCTGAAATAGTTGCCGTGGTCGCCGCCGCGTTCACCACCAGGTTGCCTGCCGCCGGACCGCTCGCGGCAAAATTTCCCTGTGCCGCATAGCTGGCGCTCAGACTGTGGCTGCCCGCACTCGGGCTCGTGATTGTGAATGTCGCCATGCCGCTGCCATCCAGAGGCTGAGAGAGCGGAGAGCCGCCATCCACGCTAAGGGTCGCGTTTCCGGTTGGAGTCCCGGCGATGGAACTCACGGTCACGGTCACGATGTCATTGGCCGGATAAGTGACTGCCGGCGCGGAAGTGATGGCAATCGTCGTCGGCGCGATGGCCGTTTGCGCGGAGATTTTCGTGACGAAGGGGGCTCGGTTGGAACCGGAATTACCGCAGCTGCCACAGCTGGTTTGAAACGCTCCGGCAGTTGTGGGGAAATCCTTAGCAAGGGTATAGCCCGTGACGTACATATCGTCGGAGGAATCCACGGCGATGCCCTGCCCGAAGGTGTACCCATTACCGCCAAGGTAGGTCGAGAAATCGAGGTCCGAACCATCAGGCTTGAAGATTGAAACGAACGCATACTCCACACTGGGAATAAAACTCTGTGTAGGATTCTTCTCGGGGAAATTGTAGGAGTTGGTGCTCCCCGCGATGTACGCACGGCCACTAGAATCCAGGGCAATCGCATTTGCTCCGGAACTGCCGTTAGCGCCACCGCCAAGGTAGCTCGAATAGACCAGGCCCGTGCCAGCGGGGTTAAGCTTTGTCACATAGGCGTTGTAGTTGGAGCAGGTTGGTAGAGAGGGGCAGCTGCTCTGAAAGGCCCCAGGTGTTGTGGGGAAGTCAGATGTAGGCGCGCCGTTGAATCCGGTTGCTCCGGTTACGTAGGCGTTTCCGGAAGAGTCCGCGGCGATGGCGAGCGCCGCATCTGTGCCGCTCCCACCGAGAAACGTCGAATAAACCAGAGAAGCAGCGCCGGAGAGCGATGGATCAAATTTGGCCACGAAGGCATCGGCGCAATTGGCACCACCGCAGGCACCACCCGGAGTCCCCCCACCCTGATTCAAGACCGTTTGAAATGCACCGGAGGTAGTAGGGAACGACGGCGAATTTGTGCTGCCTACGATGTAAGCGTTACCCGAGGAGTCCAGCGCAATGGAGTTAGCACCCTGGCCAAGATAAGGGGCGGGAGCGCCGAAGTAGGTCGAGTAAAGGAGTGATGATCCGTCCGTGCTGAGCTTGGAGAAAACCGCATTTGGTGCAAAACCTGGCCAAGCGGGTTGCGTCGCCGAAACAAGCGGCGGCGCTGCCATAAAGCCCCCCGGGGTCGTTGGATAATCGGTGGTAATCCCTAGCGCAGGGCAAGCCGGGTAGTTTTGGGCGTAAGGGGTATTGGCATTGGAATCCGTTGTACCCACAACATAGGCTTCTCCCGCCGAGTTCAATGCGATGGCGTTGAGGCTGTCGTTCCCAACGCCGCCGAGAAAGGTGGAGTAAACGAGACCGGAACCCGTGGGATTCAATTTCGTGACAAAACCGTCGACTCGATTTGCACCCCCGCAGGTCGACTGGACTATGGCTTGACAGGAAAAGTTAATGTATGTCGCGGGGCCGCAAACCTTTTGAAAAGCTCCCGAAGTGACCGGGAAATCGGGTGAGCGGGTGTAGCCGGTCACAAAGGCGTCGTTCTGAGAGTCCACGGCAATACCGTTGCCTGCCTCGTCGTAACTTCCACCAAGGTAGGTGGAATAGACCAGCGCCGAACCGTCGGCAGTCAACTTGGTCACGAAAGCGTCAGTATTCGTAGTGCCCCCGTTCGCTAGAGTGTAATTACAGACGGCGTCGGTCCCGCACGTCGTTTGATAGGCGCCTGGAGTAATGGGGAAGGTCGGGACGGAAGAAAAGGTGAAACCTGTTATGTAAGCAGAGCCGGAAGAGTCCACGGCGATGGCATTGGCTTGATCGTAGAAGTTACCGGCAACAAATGTGGAATAAACCAAAACGGGATCGATGATTAATGGCTGTGTGGCATCGTAGGAGGCCACCTCGAAGGCGATTTGCTCCTTCGATTTCAAAACGTAGTGTGCCTCGACAAAGTTTTTCCGTGCTTCGGGCGCTGGTCGCTCCGCGGTGCCTGCCGCAAGTTGGTAAGCAACCGGTTTCTGGTAGCGGACTTCACCAGCTTGCGTAGTCACGACAAGATCGCCATCGGGGTCAATGCGCAGCGCAGAGGAATCCTCAATCGCTGCGCGGTTCCGCGGAGCGGATGATAAATCCGCAATAGCCAGGCCAATCTTTTTGGGATCGCCGCCGGGCTTAACGATAAAGTCGAATTCCAATCGCCCTTGGTTGCCGTAGTACACCAAATCCACGCCGGGATAGACGTCCTGGTATTTTATCTTGGCGTAGGTGGGCACATCGGTATGCCACATCTTTGGATCCTTCCCGATGAAGTAGTTGCTCTTGCCTGGCAAATCCTCCATCGGCAGGATTTTTGCCTGCGGATTAGCAGCCACAAGCCGGCTGTGTAGAACAACGGAGTGGGCGGCACTCTGAGAGTGTTGCTGGGTGCCGATGTTCTCGGTCAGGGCGGCGATCGCGCTTGTCCTCGGCGTGGGCAGCTTGCCGAAGTCCGGTGGCGTGGGTTGACGCAAAAACAATACCGTTTCGCTTCCGGTCAGAAACAGCGCGTAGCCCATGCCTCGAGACAGGAACCTCACGCCTGCGTCGGTCTGGCCTTGGTTGAGTTCAAAACTTAGTGTCAGATTCCCGTAGGCGGCAATTACCTTGTGGTCCATCGCTTCGGTCAAACCGTGGCCGATGGTGCCTGTGGCGAACAGCCCACCTCGATCTAGAAATGACAAGGCCGAAGCAGGGCCCGCTAGAGTATCGGTTTCCTTTTGACCTCCGAGCTTTTGCGACAAAGCTAAGGCTTGTGAGGAAGCTTTTCTCGTTTTGCAGAGGGATCGAACTCGCGCCTGGGTACTGTCTTGCGGCGCACCCTTCCCTTGTAAATCTTGACCAAATGCGGAAGGGCCAACCATGGCCGCTGAGAACAGAATGAGAGCGTGCGCGCAGGAAAACCGACGCATGGACAACCTAAGGAGTAGGTCACGGGCCGAGCGGCCCCAGGAACGAGCGTGGCGCGCATGCATCCCGTCTTCACTTGCTCGTGAAATCCAGCCGAGCAATTTGCTCCGCATGAAATTACCTAAGAATTCTCGCTGGTTCGATTTCATGGCCAATTTCCCTCCGCGACTGACTGCAAAAAGGAAAACAGCGCCCCCCGCGGCCTGAAAACACGCCATTGCCGAACGCGCGATCGATGGTCGGGGAGCTGCTTTTCTTTATGGAGTGTGGAAGAATGCCGAAATGTATCGAGAAAATTAGAGCATTTGTGATGCTGGGAGTTGGCGCTTAGGATCGCGGCCATTGGGGATTTTTTGTCGTCTTGCGAGTCCGACTGGAATGTTCCGAGTTACAATCCCTACTGTCCCTCGAGAAAAGCTGGGAGAGACCCCAAATGATGGAGGCGCAGGTGCCTGCGGCAGCCGATTTGGCCGCGACGAGATTTGTCGACGCCGAAGTCCACATCGAAGCTGTCGGTGATGGTGTACCAGGGCATCTCCCAGCCCATCCGCGTCTTCACGCCCTGGCCGGCCAAGAGCGCGTTCAGATGGGCCAGGTAACGCGACCCAGCCTGAAAACGCCGAACTGCCAACCCCACCACACGAAGAGCTCTTTCTCGAGGACTCGCCAGAGGGTTACCCCCAGACCCCGCTTTACAGCAAAGCTGGTGGTGATTGTGATCGAGATTCGTCTTCAAGGAGACATTGCCTACGATTACGGGTGGCATGATTTAACGCTGACGCCTAAGGACGGCGGTGAACCGATTCGTCGCAGAGATCGCTATGTGGATATCTGGCGGAGAAACAAAGAAGGGAATAGCCGTCGCGCCCAACTGAAATTCGACGGCCACCTTGCCGCTCACAGTCAACAACCATCACGCATACCTTACGGGAAGGGCGAACGCCGGATACGCCCGTGAGGTATGCGTGCGATGGTTGTTGAAGTAGGTCCTGAAAATCGAGCAGCTTGTTTTCGAGATCCGCCGTCGTCCAGAACAAGACAATTCAGAAGCTGGAACAAGTCTTCCATATAGCTCGTCATCCGCCCGATATCCAGGTACAACATTTCCGTAATTGCGACTACTTGTGAGTGACGGTCGCTAGATCGGCCTTTGAGGCGGCCTCATCCTTGACCGGCGTTACTTTATCCTGGTCAATGCGCACCATGAGGTAGCGAAGCTGGCCATCTACTTTCGTGAACCAATGTCCCACTCCAGCGGGAATGATGAGCACATCGCCCGGCTTGAGCTCGTGAGTTTCGCCGTTACGAATGCAGGCGCCGTTGCCGCCTGGCCCATTCAGGAGCCTGACGTTTTCGTTGGTCGCTGGTCTCGCTTGCCAGCCGACAATATCGGGCCCGGTCACGAGCGTGCCGGTTCCGTCCAGGATGTAGTAAACCTCGCTGACCAGGTCGTGCTCGGCCACGGCTGAGCCTTCCGCCTGCACGCCATCGCGGTATACCACGCCGAGAGCAACGTGAGATTTGCCGATATCAACTGCGCGCACCTGCTGGTCGGAAACTGAATTCACCACTCGCGCCGGCGCTCGCTTCAGATAAGCTTCGATTTCGTCATGCGGGATGTATGTGGCAGAGCAGCGATGGCAGCTCGGATTCATCCCGTCCTGCGGAACCAGAAGCGTACCGAGGCCAAGCAGCACAACCACGTTGATCTTCATCTTCCAGCTCCTTTTGGCCAAACCACTCCCTGATCTTTTTTCGTGACCGGCACCAAGCCTTTGTAAACGAACCTCTGCACACGCTGCCCGCGATAGGTTTCGGTCGTAAAAATGTTGCCTTGGGAATCGGTCGCAATGCTGTGCACGCCGTAGAATTCGCCGGGTTGTCGACCGCCCTCGCCAAAGCTGGTGAGCACGACGAGTGAATCGCGGTCGAGGATATGTATGCGGCCGTTCTCTCCATCGGCGATGTAAATGAATTTCTGCTCTGGAGCCGCCGAAAATGCCAGGTCCCACACGGATCCGGAGCCGAGCGTCGCAGTTTCGATAAAGGCTTCTTTCACAAATGTGCCGTCGGGCTTGAACACTTGGATACGATCATTGGCGCGGTCGCATACGTAGAGCAGATCATCGTGCGACAACATGGCGCAGTGTACCGGATTGCGAAACTGCTGCGCCGCCGTCTTGCCCGGCTGGTAAGGCCCTGGGTTCCGATCGTCGGGGCGATTGCCGTACGCGCCCCAATGGCGCTTGTACTGGCCCGTATCAGCGTCGAAGACGATTACGCGGTGGTTTCCATAACCATCGGCCACGTACGCTTCATTCCGTTTCGGATCAACAGAGACTTTTGCCGGCAGCCGCAGGTTTTCTACGTCGTTGCTTCCCTGGCTGCTGCCGGCCTTGCCAATTTGCATCAGAAATTTTCCCGATGACGTGAACTTCAGAATCGAGTTATCTTCAAGGCTGGCCACAGCGCCAGAGTCCGTGCTTTGGGCAGGGCTGGCTGCCTGCGTTCCGCGCCCGTTGCCACCAATCCATACGTTGCCTTTGTAATCGACCGTAATGCCGTGATTCGATTCAGGCCAGTCATATCCCGGCCCTGGGCCGCCCCAAAAATTCACGAGATTGCCGGCCGAATCAAACTCCAGCACTTGCGGTGCGGGTGCGCAGCACTGCGCAATGGGTGGATTCGTGGTGGCGTGCACTTCCCCGGGCTCGAGCGAACCTGGACGATGAATGATCCAGACGTGATCGCGTGAATCTACCGAAACACCCACTACGGATCCAAGGATCCAGTGGTTAGGCAGCGGCTTTGGCCACCAAGGATCTACTTCGAAACGCGGCGCCATAAGCTGCGCGGCTTGGCCATTGAGCAATCGGCTGCTCGACACCGCCGGCGCTAACGAAAAAACCGCTGATAGCCCAAACAGAATGACGCTCGCAATCATGGTTCTGCTTCTCATGCCGGTGCATTCTAGACCGATTCACCAGGATTGGGAATCTGCCATGCTTTCCCGCTCCCCGCGGACGTTTTCCTATGCGCACCCGACCCGTTTTCTTGGTCGGCAACATGCCCCAGCTTCCGGTTAGCAAACAATCCGCCAAGTGAGCATGGGGGCTCCAATTTGCGAAGCGTGTCGAATCGCTTGAAGGGCAAGGCACCGGACGCGCGAATGAGTTCGCCGTCCGGACCAATCAGCCTTCCGGGTCTGGGGAGGGCTCGATCAGCACCTTCGACTGTCCATGTGCCTCGCTGGACGCCATCGTCAGTCAAGCGGTTCGGCCTTAGCAATTTTTGCTTGCAACTCAGGATGAGCTGAAAAATGCTGGATGGGGACTTGCGGCCTCGGAATAGTCTTTCGAGACGCCTGTACCGTCACGGTATGCGTCAGTATCATAAGTGCCGCAAGGACAAGCCGCAACACCCGCACACCTGGGAGATTGCAATCGCGATGCCAAGAAACCCGGTCAGAATGCCGTTGTAGATTGGGTGACGGACCACTGCATAGGGACCGGTGGTGGATCAGCTCGTGGCCCTGCTTAATGGTGACAGAGCGGCTCCAGTTGCTGCCGAGGTGCTCGCGCGCCCAGGCGGCGAAAAGAATGCCGGCGACGGTGAGGGCGGCTCCCAGCCAGAAGTGCCAAAAACCAGGCGGCCAGAGCGGAAGGTAAAGCCAGCGCAGCGGGATGCGAGTTGTCGAGAGGAGGACGATCGCGATCAGGAAGTTGAGGACGCGGAGGATGCGCGAGGCTGCGGGCTCGAGACGCTGAGTGGTTTTGCTCGGTGGCTTTGATTTGCCAGTAGAGAAGGAAGGCGATCCAGACCACGGGAAAGAAAGATTCGTGTAACCAAAGCATGTGGACCTCCGGGCGCCAAAAAACAACGTAGGCGGGCGCGGGGAGTTTCAGGCCGAGCGTCGCCACCTGTTCGTCTGCCAGAGCTAGTACCCGGTAGCTCAGCCCTCGCGCCCAGCATGACCATCCGCCCGGAGCCTCAGGGCCTACTCCTCGCAAGGCCGTCGGAAGCTTGGCCCGGGAAGCTAGGTTTTTCCAGATTGAGCCAGACAGCCGACGCGTGAGTACTTGTCGTCACCTAACTCTCCTGCGGAATTTCACAGCATCCCCCCTTATTCACGGTTCCGATAATCGTCGGACACCAAGGATTGGATGAGATTGAACGTCAGTGTCCAGCAGGGAGATCATGCGTACCGTCCGACCAGTTGGCGACCGGAACCAGGAATATGGTGAGTGGGTCCGGAGCGTTGTCCAATCTCAGAATGGGGGCGCCGGGCAGATCTGCGCCCCAAATTGCAGCGTCTGTTTGCGGAACGAAAAACATGAGGTGGGGATGCCAGTGCCCGTTGCCATCGCCCAAGTATTGTTGGTTTGACATCATGTAGCACATCGCGCCGGATTCCGGCATCGGTAATTCCTTTTTATCGAAAGCGGCTTTGATACTGTCGAACATCTGGGCTTTGGCTTGTCCGGCCAACACCAACTCGGTCTTCTTGATAGTCAGTGGAAGGTAGGATCGTACGGCCGGCGGGTTTAAGCAGATCGGAGCACGCAGCTTGGGATTCCAAAAACCCGGATCGTCGATTCCGGCGGTCCACGATCGTTCCACCATGCACACGAAACCGTTCTTACCTTTGATTCCGGTTTCGTAACCATGCCCTCCGAGGACCAGAACTTCGGCATCGCGTGAGATGGATTCCGGGGCCGCGCTCCTCGCCAGAGCTATCTCGGCGTTCCGATCCGAGATCAAGTATTGCTCAAGCGGGGCCATGCTGGGATAAGGTGCTTTGGCGTCCTGCGCTTGCACTTGCCGTGCTGCGCCCAGGAACACAACCAGCGCGAAGCTTCCTAGTGTCATCGTCCTGAAAATTTTTCGCTTCATTGATTTCTCCCGAGACAGTTGATTCCTTTGGGTTCGAGCGTTAGATGACCGCATGGACTCTCCACGCATGCCGACGCTAGCAATCGCCGGTGCCGAGGAACCAAGTTGGAATGCCGGGAAGCCCAAAGGCTTCCCGGCGGGGAGAGAGTCCATCGGCTCCTGATTAGAAGATTAGCTAGAACGTAAACCGCAAGCCGAACTGCATTTGCCTCGGGTTGTTGCCTTGCGAGTTGACGACGCCGAAGCCCGAGCTGGTCGGGTCGACGCCCTGTACAAAGAACGAAGCGTTCGGATCGGCAAAGACTGGATGGTTGAAGACGTTGGTCACCACATACTGGAATTGCAGGCCAATGCGCTCCCTTATCTTGATGTCCTTCACCAAGCGCAGGTCCATGTTCCAGTACATCAAGCCGCGGAACACGCCGACGCCACCGGTGCTTGTATCAAGACCGAGAATGGGTGGA
>Ga0210406_10005242_pt1 | contig 13640 bp, 11 predicted proteins | sample IncBWC30MmetaG_FD_155454 | JGI IMG/M metagenome (GOLD analysis project Ga0210406, IMG submission 155454) | Forest soil microbial communities from Barre Woods Harvard Forest LTER site, Petersham, Massachusetts, United States - Inc-BW-C-30-M | ecosystem: Environmental > Terrestrial > Soil >... | reverse complement strand
CTACACCAATTCGATCGCCCGCCAGGAGAACGAAGAGGCGCTGGCCGAGATCAAGAAATCGGGCAAGGTCACGCTGCACTATTTGACTGATGATCAGCGCAAGGCCTGGCAGGCGGCGATGCAGCCGACCTACAAATGGGCCAAGGGCCGCGTCGGCCAGGAGGTGCTCGAGCTCGTGGCTAAAGAACTGCACATCGAGATGAATTGACCCAGTCCGGCTCCAATCGGGTGACGGTCGATCGGGAGCAACTTGCCTCCCCGTCAAAATCCTTCGCGATCGGCCATGCGCTGTTGCGCGTCCTTGATCATCTGGAGGAATGGCTGATCGCCGCGCTGATCGCGGCGGCGACGCTGCTGATATTTGTCGCGGTGCTGCACCGCTATGGCACTGGCGCCTCGATCGACCTGTCGAAATGGATGGCCGCGCGCGGTGTGCCGTTGCTGCCGGACCTGCTCAAGAACATCTATCTGTGGCTCGCGGCGCGCGACCTCTCTTGGGCGCAGGAACTCTGCATCTACATGTTCATCTGGATGGCGAAGTTCGGCGCCGCCTATGGCGTGCGCACCGGCATCCATGTCGGTGTGGACCTGCTCGTCAATCGATTGCCCGACCATTCGCGCAAGCAGGTCGTTCTCTTCAGCCTGCTGTGCGGCGCGTTCTTCACAGGAATGGTCGCGACCTTCGGCGGCTCGTTCGTGTCCGAAATGTTCAAGACCGGCCAGCAGTCGAACGACCTCGAAGCGCCGATGTGGTTCGTCTATCTGGCAATCCCGCTCGGCTCCGGCCTGATGTGCTTCCGCTTTCTGCAGGTGGCGTGGTCGTTCTATCGGACCGGCGATCTACCGCATCACAACGAAGCGCGTGTCGAGGGCGTGGAGGTCAGCGCTCCGGACCTGCACCCGGCGGCGACCGGCGCGGAGGTCTCCGGCCGGAGGACCAGCCCGCTCGCGCTGGTCCTGATCCTCACCCCGATCCTGATCCTTGCGATCTGTCTTGGCGAGAAGGCCGGCGTCATCGTTCTGCCGGAGGCGTTGCGCGCGGCGAGCATCTTCGCCCTCCTGATATCGCTGATGCTGACCGGGATTCCGATTTCGATCGCGCTCGGCCTCACGGTTCTCACCTTCCTGTTCACGCTGACCGCGGTTCCCATCGAAGCGGTATCGATGAAGCTGTTCACCGGCATCGAAAGCTTCGAGATCATGGCGATCCCGTTCTTCATTCTTGCCGGCAATTTCCTCACCCATGGCGGGGTCGCGCGCCGGATGATCAATTTTGCGACCACGCTGATCGGTCACTGGCATGGCGGTCTGGGTCTCGCGGGCATCGTCGCCTGCGCGATGTTTGCGCTGGTTTGCGGATCGAGCGTGGCGACCGTCGCCGCTGTCGGGGCGATCGTGCTGCCCGAGATGGTCAGGAACGGTTATCCGATGCGATTTGGCGCGGGCATCATCACGGTTGCCGGCTCGCTCGGCATCCTGATGCTGCCCTCCATCCCCAAGATCATCTACGCGATCTCGACCAACACGTCGATCGGCGCACTCTTTGTTGCGGGCCTGCTGCCTGGATCGATGCTGACGGCCATGCTCTGCGTGGTGACTTGGTTCCTGGCGAGAAAACGCGATTATCCGCGTATGACGAAGGCGACCTGGCGCGATACCTGGAAAGCATTCCGCGAAAGCGTCTGGGGGTTGATGCTGGTCGTGATCATTATCGGTGGCATCTATAGCGGCCTGTTCACGGCGACCGAGGCCGCGGCCATGGCCGCCGTCTATTCCTTTTTCATCTCGGTCTTTGTCTACAAGGCTCTCAACCTCAAGGACGTGCCGCGCGTGCTGTTGCGCGCCGCCAACACCAGCGCGATGCTGCTCTACATCGTCACCAACGCCGTGCTGTTCTCGTTTGTGCTGAGCAACGAGAACATACCGGCTGCGCTGGCCGATTGGATCACGGCCCAGGACCTCGGCTGGGTCGGCTTCCTCCTGGTCGTCAACATCCTCTTGCTGCTGGCCGGAAATTTCATGGAACCGACATCGATCATCCTGATCATGGCGCCGATCCTGGCGCCCGCCGCCAGGCGCCTCGGTATCGATCCCGTTCATTTCGGCATCGTGATCGACGTCAACATGGAAGTCGGTCTCTGCCACCCGCCCGTTGGCCTCAATCTCTATGTGGCATCGATGATTGCGGGCATGCGCATCACTGATCTCGCCGTGGCCGTTCTGCCTTGGCTGATCACCATGCTGGTGTTCCTCGTCATCGTCACCTATTGGCCAGGTCTGACACTGTTTCTGCCGACCGTCCTCGGCATGAAATAGCCGGTCTGCAGACAAACTGCTTACGGCCGCACCGCCGGCGTCTCGATCGGCATCCCCTTCGCACGCGTCATCAGGTACAGCTCCAGTTCAACCAGCTCCGGTGCGCCGAACTCATAAGGCTGCGCCCTCACGCCGAAGATGCAGCCGCGCAGGCGGCGTTGCAGCGAGCCCAGCGATTGCCATTCGAGCCGGTACATCGGATAGCCGGTCGGCTGCGCTTGGGTGATCGCGGACCCGGCGAGGCGCTTGTTCCAATTGTCGTCGTGACAACTGGCGCAGGCGAGATTGAGCTGGCCCTGCCGTTGCATGAAGAGCTCGCGGCCTTTGGCAATGGAGGGTGCAAGCTTCGGATCGCTGCCCGCCGAAATCGGCACGCCGCGCGATTGCTCGGCGATGAAGGCCGTCAGCGCCAGCAGGTCGCGGCTCTCGAAGGCAAGCGGCTCCGCCCTCTGGCGCCTGACACGCTCCAGATTGATGCGCTGTTCCAAATCGACCGGGCGGCCCAGCTCCTTGTCGAATGCCGGATAGCGCGCCGCAACGCCCCTCATGCTCTCATGCGCGTCATCATGGCAGTCCGCGCAGGATTTATCCGCCGCGCCCTGTTTCTTGTTCCACAGCGCCTCGCCATCTAGCACCCAGAGCATGCCGGGATTGGCGGTATCGTCGTCCTGCATCGCCTTGGTATCCGGCGCCATGAAACTATAGCCCGAGCGGCGCTCACCCGGCGAGATCTCGCCAGCGCTCGCGGGCAGGGCGCCGATGACGAGCGCCGCAAATGCAATGGCGCGAACCGCTTTCATTCGACGGTGATCGGGGTCGACGCGGTTTCGGAAAAACCCCTGTCGCCGATCCACTCGAATTCGAGTTTGCCGCTCTCTTTCGCCACCGTGAAAAACGAGATGAACGGGTTCGCCGCGATCGCCGGGAAGAAGTCGGCGCGGAATATCTCGGCACCGTTGTAGCGGCAGGTGAAGCTCGTGATGATATCGCGCGGCACCAGATCGCCGGCCGCCGTGCGGCGATAGCCGGTTTCCATGACGTGCGACATCAGCGCCTTGATCTCGACGACGTCGCCGCGCCTGGCCTTCTTCGGAACGTTGATCAGCGCCGAGGGCATCACAGCACCTCCTCGGTGCAGGCGGCAAGCGTCACCACGACATCGACGCTGGTCGACCAGAACGAACCGTCGGAGAGCTGTGCGACGGCGACGACCTTCTGGCTGTCGGCAAGGCGGATGCGGGTCGAAACCTGCGCGCGTCCGGCCTGCGGGCCGAGATAGAAATTGCCGATATTCGGCTGCGGGTTCTTCTCATTGAAGACATGGATGCTCTTCACGTGATCATCCGGCGTCATCGGGCTTGTGACGCTCACCGTCATCGGCACCGTGTTGCCGTTCTCGACCAGTGGCGGAATGTCGAGCTTGACCTTGCCAGTATGCATCTCGGCTTCGCCAACCACGTTGCGGATCGCGGAGGCGAGCATCGCGGGCGTCGCCTCCGCGGGCCGCATTGTCACGATCGGCACAGTGCCACATATGGCTGCGCTCCCGGCAAGGCCGAGAAAGCGGCGGCGCGTGGATGGGACTAAATCGGGCATGACAGATTAACGCTCCTTATCACGCAGCGTTGCAAGATACGCCACGATATCCTCGATCTGTTCCGCAGACAGAATCGGCTTGCCGCGCCAGTTCGCGCCGACGCGTGCGAGCCCGTCGGTGCGATAATAGGAGGGCATGATGGTCGCGGGATTGAGGCGCGAGGCATCGACGATACGCAGCCGAAGCTGGCTCGTCGTCCAGCGGCTGCCGCTGCTGGAGAGGTTCGGCGCCAGGTCGCCCTGGAACTTCGTTTCCGGAAACGGCCCGGAGTGGCAGAGCATGCAGGTGTTGCTGCGATCCAGCACCAGGGCGCGTCCTCGTGCGGCGTCTCCCGGTGCGCCCGTCAGCGAGTCCGGAATGCCATCGCCAACGACCTTGTACGACACAAGCGCCTGCGCTCCGGCTGCACCGGACAGGGTGAGGGCGGCTGCGACAAGCAGCGCTATCTGGAGCGACCTAGCCAAAGGCTTCCATCGTGATTGTCCGATACCATGTCTGCGCTTCGTCGGCCTCACGCGCGCGCACCTCGCGCGGCGCATCGACTGCGCTCGCGCCGCCGCCTTCGCTCTCGACGAAGATGTCATCCTTCGGCTGGTAGATGCCCGCGAGCGAGAACGCATAGCCCGGTGCGACCGTGTTGTAGCAGATGCCGGTCAGTTTCGGCGTCTCCGGCGCTTTGCCCGCCATCATGGTGACGATCGCGGCGGCACAGGCCTTGCCTTGCGCGCTTGCGGCCGCCGCCGATTTCGGAATCCCGCCGCCGAGGCAGGCATCGCCGATGACATGAACATCCGGCACGAGCTTGGAGACAAATGTCATGGGATCGATCGGGCACCAGCCGGTTCTGTCGGCCGCGCCCGCGATATCGGCGATCCGGCCGGCCTTGTGCGGCGGAATGACATTTGCGACCTGCGGGATGTAATTGCCGAACTCGGTGACGATCGTGTTGGTCGATGGATCGACCGAGGTGACGCGGCCGCCTTGCGACAGCGACACCCGCTCGATCATGTCGCCGTAGAACGCCTTCCAGGCGTCTTCGAACAAACGCTGTTGCGGAATCGTGTCCTTGGCGTCGAGGATCAGCACCTTCGAGCGCGGCTTCTTCATTTTCAGGTAATGCGCAATGAGGCTGGCGCGCTCGTACGCCGCCGGGGGGCAGCGCGCGGGGTTCGCGGGTACAGCCAGCGCGACCGTGCCGCCATCGTCCATGGCTTCGAGCTGCCTGCGCAAAAGCAGCGTCTGCTCGCCCGCCTTCCACGCGTGCGGCATTTTCAGAGAGGCTGCCTCGTCATAGCCTTCGAGCGCATCGAACCTGAAATCGATGCCAGGTGCGAGCACGAGCCGCTCGTAGCCGAGCGAATTGCCGTCGGCGAGGGCGACCGTCCGCGCCTGCGGATCGATCTTCGCCGCGGCCTGTGCGACGACAGTTACGCCTTCGGCGGCGATCCGCTCATAACCAACCCGCTGGACGTCGATCGTGCGCAGACCGGCGATCACCTCGTTGCTTGAGGGACAGGCCGTGAAGATCCGGTTAGGTTCGACCAGCGTCACTGCGAGCTTTGGATCGAGCCGCCTCAAAGCCCGCGCGCAGGCTGCGCCGCCAAATCCGCCGCCGATGACGACAATGCGCGCGGCCGACTGCGCCCTCGAAATCGAGGGCAGGGCCAGGAGTCCCGCGGACGCCGCGATGCCAGCAGCGACGTTTCTCCGCGTCACCGGTCGCAATGCGTCCATGAGCACGAATCCGAGAAAATAGCGCGGCGGCTGTTCATGCCGCCGCGCAATTATATCAGGCGAAGGTAATATTTTGGTTCCGTAATGGCACGGAGCGGATGCGTTTGCCGGTCGCCGCGAAATAGGCGTTCAGCACCGCAGGGCCCGCGACGCAGATGGTCGGCTCGCCGACACCGCCCCAGAAACCGCCGCTCGGCATGATGATCGATTCCACCTTCGGCATCTCGTTGATCCGCATCGAATTGTAGGTATCGAAATTGGTCTGTTCGATGCGGCCGTCCTTGACCGTGCAGCCGCCATAGAACAGCCCGGTCAGGCCATAGACGAAGGAGCCCGCGATCTGGCGGTCGATCTGCGCCGGATTGACCGCATAGCCAGGATCGGTGGCCGCGACGATCCGATGTACCTTGATCTTGCTGCCATCGATCACCGAGATCTCGGCCGCCGCCGCGACATAGCTGCCATACCCCATGTACTGGGCAAGGCCGCGATAGATACCTTGCGGCGCCGGTGTGCCCCAATCGATCTTCTCGGCCACCGCATTGAGCGCCGCGAGGTGCTTCGGATGCTTGGTCATCAGCTTGCGGCGGAATTCGAGGGGGTCCTGACCCACCGCATGCGCCAGCTCGTCCATGAAGCACTCGACATAGAGTGCGTTATGGTTGACGTTCACGCCGCGCCAGAAGCCCGGAATGATGTGCGGGTTGCGCATGGAATGTTCGATCAGGAGATTCGGAACCGAATATCCGAACGCGGCATCGCCCTCGGCATTGAGGCCGGCGAAAGTAGCCGGGTCCTTGCCGTTGACGAGGCCCTCCGGCCGCAGGCTGAACAGGATGGACTGGCCGGAGATCCGCATGTGCAACGCGGTCAGGTTGTTGTCGGTGTCGAAGCCCGCCGTCATCTTGCATTGGGTGATCGGATGATAGCGGCCGCGCTGCATGTCCTCCTCGCGCGACCATAGCAGCTTGATCGGCGTGCCCGGCATCTGCTTGGCGATCTCCACCGCCTGCCGGACATAGTCGGTCTGGCCGCGCCGGCCGAAACCGCCGCCAAGCATCAGCTTGTGCACGTCGCATTTGCCGGCGGGCAGGCCTGAGGCTTCCAGCGTCGCGGCGAAAGCGGCTTCACCGTTCTGCGTGCCGCACCAGACCTCGCATTTATCGGCCGTATAGAGCGCGGTCGCGTTCAACGGCTCCATCGCGGCGTGGTTCTGGTACGGATAGTCGTAGACCGCTTCGACTTTCTTCGCCGCGCTCGCAAGTGCCGCCTTCGCGTCGCCGCCCTGGTTGCCGACATAAGCAGGTCCGGACTCCAGCCCCTCCGCGAGCCATTGCGCAATCGACGCGCTTGAGACCTTGGCGTTCTCGCCTTCGTCCCAGACGATCGGCAGCGCATCGAGAGCTGTCTTGGCGTGCCACCAGGTGTCGGCGACGACGGCGACCGCGGTGTCGCCGACCTTCACCACCTTCTTGACGCCCTTCATGCCGGCGATCTTGGCCTCGTCATAGCTCTTCAGCTTGCCGCCGGTGACCGGGCAGTCCTTGATCGCGGCATTCAGCATGCCGGGTAGCTTGACGTCGATGCCATAGATGGTCGCACCGGTGACCTTGTCCGGCGAGTCGAGCCGCTTTAATGCCTTACCGGCGATCTTCCAGTCCTTCGGGTCCTTCAGCTTGACGTCCGATGGCGGAGAAAGTTGCGCCGCCGCTTCGGCGACCTTGCCATAGGTCGTGGTCCTGCCGGATGGCGCATGCGTGATCATGCTGTTGGCGGCGGTGCATTCGGAGGCCGGCACCTTCCAGTCGTTCGCCGCGGCCTGGATCAGCATCATGCGCGCGGTCGCGCCGCCCTTGCGGACATAGTCTTGCGAGGTACGAATGCCGCGGCTGCCGCCCGTTGAAAATTCACCCCAGACGCGTTTGCGCGCGACGCTCTGGCCGGGCGAGGGAAATTCGGTCGTCACTTTCGACCAGTCGCATTCGAGTTCCTCGGCAACGAGCTGGGCAAGGCCGGTCAGCGTGCCCTGGCCCATTTCCGAGCGCGCGATGCGGATCACGACGGTGTCGTCGGGCCGGATCACGACCCAGGCATTGACCTCCGGCGAACCGTCAGCCGCGCGGACGACGGTGGGGCCTCCGAAGGGAAGATCGAGGCCGAGCGCAAGACCGGTTCCGATCGCGGCGGTGCCGATGACGAAGGTGCGGCGGTTGAGTTGAGGCGCAACATGCTTGTTCATGACTGTGCTCCTCAAACATTCGTGGCTGCGTGGATCGCCTCGCGCACCTGCTGGAAGGTGCCGCAACGGCAGATGTTGGTGATCGCGTCGTCAATGTTCTGATCGGTCGGCTTGGGATTGTCCTTGAGAAGCGCCGCGACCGCCATGATCATGCCGCTCTGGCAATAGCCGCATTGCGGAACGTCGTTCTCGATCCAGGCCTGCTGCACCTTGTGCAGTTCGCCATTGGTCGCCAGGCCTTCGATCGTGGTGATCTGCTTGCCTTCGGCTTCGCTCACGGCAACGCCGCAAGAGCGTGTCGCGACGCCATCGATATGAACGGTGCAGGCGCCGCATTGTGCGATGCCGCAACCATATTTGGTTCCGGTCAGGCCGGCGTTTTCCCTGATCGCCCAGAGCAGCGGCGTATCGGGCTCGACGTCAAGATTCAAAGCTTTGCCATTGATTGTGAGGTTTGCCATCGCGATCCCCTTGCATGGGCCCAATCCACCGATTGGACTTCGCGGCAAGCCTGGACCGGAAACTGGAACGTTTCAAATCAAGATTCCGAGGATGCAAATGGTTAAGAAAATTCGCATCTTGCGGAAGATATTCGAGCCGGCGGTGTTACCTGCAAACGCGATGGTTCAGGCCTTGCGCGGCGCGCCGACTGTCAGGCGCAGGAAGCTCATCGCGCTTCCAACGCCCGCGAACCCGGCGCCAAGCGCCAGCGCCAGCGTCGCGCCCTCGCGGCTGGCCAGACTGAAGCAGAGCGCCGCCAGTGCCGCGCCGGTCATCTGTCCGATCAGGCGGGCCGTTGCGACAATGCCGCTCGCGCTGCCGCTTCGATGCGGCGGCGCGCTGGACATGATGGCTTTCATGTTGGGCGTTTGAAAAAAACCGAACCCCATGCCGCAAACCATCATGCGCCAAACGATATTGGCAACGCTCGGCGCAGCAGGCAGGGTCGCGAGAAGCGTCATGCCGAGCACGAGCATCAACAGGCCGAGGCCGCCGAGCAGCCCTGCCGCAAACCGGTCGGACAGGCGGCCGCCGATCGGCGCCATGATCGCGACCACGAGCGGCCAGGGCGTCATGAAGAATCCGGTCTCGACCTGCGAGCGCAGCAGCACATCCTCGAAGTAGAACGGCAGCGAGACGAAGGCCAACCCCTGAACGGCGAACGCGCAGATCGCGGTCAAGGCCGACAATGCAAACTGCGCGCGGCGAAACAGGTCGATCGGCAGCATTGGCGCCGGATGGTCCGCATGCCTGCGCATGAGAATCAGGCCGAGCAACAGGGCGCCGATCAGCGCAATGACCACGAGAGTTGGTCGCGTGCCATGGGCGGCGCTGCCGATTCCGACAATGAAGAGGCCAAGACAGATTGCGGCCAGGACAGCGCCGGGGAAGTCGAAGGCATGAGTGGCGCGCGGCAACGATGGCAAGGTCTTCAGCCCGATCACTATAGCGGCGAGGCCGAACGGAATATTGACCGCGAACAGCCAGGGCCAGGGTCCCAGCGCCAGGATGCCGGAGGCGATGGTCGGGCCAAGCGTAAAGGCGGTCGCCACCACCAGGGCGTTGTGCCCGAAGCCACGTCCCAGCAGTCGCCGCGGATAGACGAAGCGGACCAGCGCTGTGTTCACGCTCATCAAGCCGCTCGCGCCAAGGCCTTGGAGCGTCCGGGCCACCAGCAGCGTCGGCAACGACCACGCCAACGCACAACCGAGCGAGGCGAGGGTGAACAGCATCAGCCCGCCCAGATAGATTTTCTCATGCCCAACAATTTCGCCGAGTGCGCCGAGCGGCAACAACGTCGCAACCAGCGCGATCTGATAGACATTGACGACCCAGACCACTTCCGCAGGGCTGACATGGAGATCTGACGAAATTGCAGGCAGGGCGATGTTCGCGATGGCCGTGTCGAGGGACGCCATCGCGAGCGCGGTGAAGATTGCCGCCACGGCCCACCGTCTGCGCTCCCAAGGCAATCCATCAGGAGGCAATCCATCAGGAGGCGAACCCACACTGTCGCTTGCGGCGCCGGAGGGCGCCTTGGCGGCGGCTTTGTCAATGGACGTCGGGGGGGCTTCGGGCTGACGATGTGGCTGCTGCATGCGCAGCATTTACTACGGAGACGGCCTCATCCCCACACATCCGGCTGCATGATGCGTATGCGTCAATAGGCCCTTTTCGCGCCGACTTTCTGCTACTTCCCGCGCCGCGAACGATCGACTAGTCTCATTCCCGAGGCGATCACAATGACAAGATAAAGTCCGCCGGCGGGAGGGACCGCATTGGACGGACAGGTCATAGGCCGGCGCATCGAGGCCGCGCAACGCGGCGTTGAGAGCAAGCGCCGGGACATGATGGCTGGCGTCTGGGTCGCGTTCCTGCTGGCGATCCTCGGCTTCCTGGTGATCTACCCCGTTCTCACCTTGTTGCTCGGCGCGCTGACCGACACCAATCCGGTGGTCGATGTGTTGAGCCTAAAGCATCTGTCGATCGCCAATTTCCTCACCGTGGTCGCCAACCCGAATGTGGCCGAAGCGCTGCTCAACACGCTGATCGCCTGCGGCGGCGGAACAATGATTGCGGTTGCGATCGGCCTGTTGTTCTCCTGGATGGTTGTGCGCACCAACACGCCGTTCAGAGGCCTCATTGCCGCAGCGAGCATCCTGCCATTGTTCGCACCGCCGCTGGTGGCGGGCGTGGCCTGGTCCATTCTCGGCTCGCCCAAGACCGGCCTGATCAACACCGTATTCAAATGGGCTGGTGTCGACTGGCACGTCGATTTCTATTCGCTCTCCGGGCTCATCTTCGTCTTCGGCATCTATTACGCGCCTTACGTCTACATGTTCACCTCGTCCGCGCTGCGCAACATGGACCCCAGCTTGGAGGAGGCGGCGGAGATTTCCGGCGCCAGCGCCTTCTCGACGCTGTTCTCGGTCACCTTTCCCCTGATCATGCCGGCGATCGTCTCGGGGATGCTTCTGTCTTTCATCGTGATGCTCGGCATCTACGGCGTGCCGGCGGTGCTGGGCGCGCCGAGCAACATCAACGTGCTGACGACCTATATCTTCAAGCTCACCAACTGGTCGCCGCCGCTCTACAATACGGCGGCTTCGGTGGCGATCATCCTGATGGTGGTCACGGGCCTGCTGGTTTTTCTGCAGCAGAAGGTCCTGAGCGGCCGCAGCTACACGACTGTCGCCGGCAAGGCGTTCCGGCCGCGGACGCTCGATCTCGGACGCTGGCGCTGGTGCACCTTCGCGCTTGGGCTGACCTATCTGCTGGTCGTGGTGATCCTGCCGCTGCTCGCGCTGATCGTGGCCGCGTTCCGCAAATTCATGTTCATCCGCGATGTCAATGCGCTGTTCGATCTGCGAGCCTATTCGCTGGTGCATTTCAATGCCGTGTTCGACAATCCACTGACGATGCGGTCCATCTACAATGCCGTCGAGGTCGGCATCATCACCGCGCTGGTCGGCGGCACGCTGGCGTTCGCGCTTGGCTACACTATTCATCGGACCCATCTGCCGGGCCGCCGCACAATTGATCTGATATCGACCGTGCCGGTCGCCATTCCCGGCCTCGTGGTCGGCGTCGCCTATCTCTGGGCCTGGATCGGCGTTCCCGGCGGTCTCTACGGCACGATCTGGATTCTCGCGCTCGCCTTCATCGCGCGCTTCATGCCGGATACGGTGAAATCATTGTCGACCTCGTTCCTGCAGATTCACCGCGAGCTTGAGGAGGCGGCCTGGGTCTGCGGCAAGGGCGTGCTAGGCACCATTGCGAGTGTCGTGTTGCCGCTGGCGAGGCCCGGCGTGATCGCTTCGATGACGCTGCTCTTCGTGCTCTCGATCCGCGAACTCGGTTCGTCGCTGTTTCTCTACACCAGCGACACGATGGTGATGTCGGTGCTGCTGCTGGACTATTACGAAGGCGGCAATATCGGCAAGACCGCGGCGTTCAGCCTGGTGCAGACCGTTCTGCTCGGCGTCTTGATCGGCGGCGCCAACTGGCTGGCGCGCAGCGCCTCGCAGGGCGGGATCGCACAAAGGATAAAGTAGGACAAGAGGGAGATCGCTATGAGCAGGACATTCATTTCGGCAATCGTCGGCGTTACCAGCTTTGGGCTTGCGCTTGCCGGCGTTCCTGCACAGGCAGACGAGAATATCGGCTCGCCGGAATTGATCGCCGCAGCAAAAGCCGAAGGCAAGATGATCCTCTACACCGCGAACTTCGCCGAGGTCGAGCAGGACGTCATCAAGGAGTTCAACAAGCGTTTTCCGGAAATCAAGGTCGAGATGGTGCGCGCGCCGGGCGGCCAGCTGATCACCCGTGTGAAGACCGAAGCCGCGGCGGGCAAGCTGATCGCCGACATCGTCGATCATTCCGACCGCGCACTGATGCTGCCACCTGGACGCGCATCATGTTCGAGCGCCAGGTGCTGGGCGAGGACTACTGGGCGAAGCAGGCCGCGACTCACCCGATTCTCTATCCCTCGGGTGCGCCGATGTCGGATGCGCTGGTGCGCGGCGAAATCGGTCTCGGACCACTGCTCTACAACGCGGTCTATCCGAAGCAGAAGGACGGCGCGCCGCTGAAGGTGGTGTTTCCTCCTGAAGGCGTGCCGGCCAACCCCTATGCGACCGGAATTCCGAAGACCGCGGCGCATCCCAATGCCGCGAAACTTTATCTGAACTGGTGCCTGTCGAGAGAAGGGCAAGCCTTCATGATCAAGGAACAGGGCAATCTCACCTCGCTGAAGGTCGCGCCGGTCTATCCCGAAGGCTTCGATCCCAAAGTGGAAAAGGTCTGGTATCCGAACTTCGATCAGTATGTGAAGCTGCATGCGGACTGGGTCGCGGATTGGGACAAGACCTTCGGCTATCGCCAGTGATCGTTGCGGTGACAGAAATCTTGAGCGTGAGATTTTGGGCGTGAGATCATGACGGCGCCGCTTGACGTCATCGACCTGCGCAAGCAGTTTGCGATCGGCCGGCCAGCCATCGACGGCGTCAGCTTTTCTGTACCGGCCGGCGAGATCGTCGTGCTGCTCGGGCCGTCCGGCTGCGGCAAGACCACAACACTGCGCTGCGTCGCCGGCCTCGAACATCCAACCGGCGGCGAGATCGCGATCGGCGGCCAGGTCGTGTCCTCGCCGGCGCGCGGCATTCTGGTGCCGCCGCGATCCCGCGACCTCGGCATGGTATTCCAGTCCTACGCGGTGTGGCCGCACATGACGGTGCGGCAGAACGTGGTCTATCCGCTGAAGCACCGCAGAATCGCGCGCGCGGATGCCGAGCGCAAGGTGGAGGAGGTGCTCAAGCTGGTCGGCCTTTCCGAATATGCCGACCGGCCGGTGGTGGCGCTCTCGGGAGGACAGATGCAGCGCGTGGCGCTGGCGCGCAGCATCGTCTACCGGCCGCAGCTCCTTTTGCTCGACGAGCCGCTCTCCAATCTCGATGCCAAACTGCGCTTGCGTTTACGCGACGATCTGCGCGTCATCCTCAAGCAGACCGGCATCACTGCGCTTTATGTCACCCACGATCAGGCGGAAGCGGTCGTGCTCGGTGACCGTATCGGCGTGATGCGCGACGGCAAGCTGTTGCAGATCGGCACGCCGGCCGAGATCTATAACCGGCCCGCCGATCTCTTCGTCGCCAATTTCACCGGTGCCACCAATGAGCTGCCGGGCACGCTGGTGGCGCGCAACGGCACGTTCGGCGTGGTCGATTTCGGTGATGGCCACCGCGCCGAGGCGGC